>OWIV01000040.1_pt1 | contig 86934 bp, 79 predicted proteins | sample 1732831 | NCBI WGS metagenome assembly OWIV01 (sample SAMN05065757, study PRJEB22554) | human gut metagenome | biome: ENVO:2100002; feature: ENVO:00000062; material: ENVO:00002003 | host: Homo sapiens | place: USA
CGAGATGCAGCGTAGTCTCGTGGGCTCGGAGATGTGTATAAGAGACAGGTCCGCAGACCGCCCGGCATTGCTCTATTATAAATAATTTTTCCGCTGAATATGCGCAAAGCAGCGCGGCGCGCATTCAAAATCGTCCCGCCTTACTCCTCCATCTGTCTGGCCAGAAACGCTGCCGCCACATTCACCGCCTTGAGCTGGGCAGCATCCGGCACAGCGGTGCGGTCTTCGGTCAGCAGACCCACCACGCCGATCACATCGCCCGACGCAATGATGGGTGCGGCGCACAGCACCACCCGGGGCGAGCCCTCGCAGGGCAGGATGCATTTTTCCGCAATGCCCTCGCACTGGTACAGCCTGCGGCCATCCATCAGCTTTTCCAGCGGCTGGCTGATGCTGCGGTCGGCCAGCTCCCGCCGGCCGCTCCCGCTCACTGTGAGGATGCGGTCACGGTCTGCCACAAAGGTGGTAAGCGCAAAGCTTTTGCTCAGCACCTCGGTGTACTGGGCTGCCACTGCGTTCATTTCGCCAATGGGGGAATACTTTTTAAAGATCACCTCGCCGTCGCCTGTCGTGAAGATCTCCAGCGGGTCGCCGCGGCGGATGCGCTGGGTGCGGCGGATCTCTTTGGGGATCACCACCCGTCCCAGCTCGTCGATGCGGCGCACGATACCTGTTGCTTTCATTGTTGGCTCCTCCGTTTCCTTGAAAATGCCTGCACCTCTAGTATCTGTCAGCCCGGGCAATTTATACCTACGGAAAGCTGCCCCTTCGTTGCGTTTCCGGCAGGGTTCTGCTACAATGATACAAAAAGCCGTTTTCATAAGCACAGCACCCTGCTTATGAGGACAGCTTCTGAAATTCTGCTGAGAAAGGCAGGTGTCAGGATGCCGAACATCCTCATTCTTGGCGGCGGTGCCGCCGGGCTGGCCGCCGGGCTGGCCGCCGCACAAAGTGCACCCCGCGCACAGGTGGTCGTGCTGGAACGCAGCCCGAGGCCGGGCAAAAAGCTGCTGGCCACCGGCAACGGCCGCTGCAATCTGGACAACACCGGCATCGCGCCGGAGCGGTATTTCACAGCCGACCCGGCGGCGCTGCTCCCGCTGCTGGACGCTGTGAATGCAGCCGACCCGCTGGGCTGGTTCCGTGCGCTGGGGCTCTATACCCGCACCGACGAAGCGGGGCGCATCTATCCCTATTCCAATCAGGCAGCGGACGTGCTGGCCCTGCTGGAGCATCATCTTGCGCAGCACCATGTGCAGCTGCGCACCGGCTGCACCGTGCGCACCCTGAGTCAGAGCCGCAGCGGCTACGCTGTGCAGTTCGAGACGGCAGAGGGCAGCACCGAGACCCTGCGCGCGGATGCCGTCATCTGCGCCATGGGCGGTGCCGCCGGGCCGCAGTTCGGCACCGACGGCTTCGGCACCCGGTTCGCCGCCCAGTGCGGCGGCAGAACGGAGCCGCTGTATCCCTGTCTGACCGCTCTGCAGTGCGCAAAGCCCAACAAGACTCTGGCCGGCATCCGCGCCAAGGCCGCAGCCTCCCTGTTGGACGGAAGCCGTGTGCTGGCCACAGAGACCGGCGAGGTGCAGTTCACCGACTATGGCCTTTCCGGCATCTGCATCATGCAGCTATCCGGCCTGCTGGCACCGGGCCGCAGCCCAAAGGCTCCCGCTGTGGAGCTGGATCTTTTTCCGGCACTGGACGAAGCAGAGCTGACCGCCCTGTTCCGTTCCCATGCCGCCCAGACGGCAGGGGACAGCCCTGCCGGGTTCTGGCTGGGCCTGCTGAACCGGAAGCTGGGCTGCGCTGTGTGGTCTGCCGCCGGGCTGAGGGACGGCAACGCGCCCGCCGTTCTCACCGCCGGACAGTGGCAGAAACTGGCCCGCACCGCCAAGCACTGGCGCTTTGAGGGCCTGACCCCCTGCGGCTGGAAGCAGGCGCAGGTGACCGGCGGCGGGCTCTCGCTGCGGGAAGTGGATGCGCATTTTCAGTTTCAGGGCTGCCCGGGCCTGTATTTTGTGGGCGAAACGCTGGACTGCGCCGGCAGCTGCGGCGGCTTCAATCTGCACTGGGCCTTCGGCAGCGGGATCGCAGCCGGGCGGGACGCCGCCCGCCGTGTTCAGCGGCAGCGGAAAAAATAGCCGTGCAGAAATGCGAAGCCCCCGGAGTTCACCCGCCTGCTGTTCGCCTGAAAAAAGTATGGAAAGATTCGCGTTTGCGAGCGCAGCGCAGCAATGAAAGCCCCAGTGAGGCTTTTAAGTAACAGAACGGTCTTGCGCCAGCAAGATGGAGGGGCCTCGCCCCGACAAGTTCCGCCACGATGCACAGAATGCAGACAATGCAAGGAAAAACACGGCTTTCCCGCCGGTGTGCAAAAAGTGTGCAGAGCCCCAGAAAATGGAAAATCCCACGAGGAATCTTACGATTCTTCGTTGGATTTTGGTGCGCTCGAGGGAGCTCGAATCCCTGGCCCTCTGATTAAAAGAGCCCACCGGGCAGAACACTCTGATTTTAGAAGTTTCGAGTTTACGTCATTTTTATGCAAAGCATCGTGATTTTCTGCCCGGCAATTTCTGCACCCTTTGTCGTATTTTGCAAGTCAGAGTGCCCATTGCATCCCTTGAAACCGTGCAAAAACAGTGCAGAAACCGTGCACTTATTCTGGGACAAATAAAAAATAATGATTTTTGATCCATGACTTGGTGGCGATTTGAGTGACCACAAAGGTATATTTGATATATAGGAAGAAGAATGCCCACTCGTCTGAGGAGTTCTCAGGGGAGTGGGCATTTCTGTATAATGGCATTTTGTATATGTCACTTGCCACTTTTAGCATGGAGGTTGCCTTTTGGGGAATGAAGTTTCCACTTTTTATATGGCAAGTTTCTGCGCTTTCCGCATTGCTTTTCACATTTTCCGTACAACTCCGTGGTGCTGTCCGCGGTCTCTGGCGGCTGCTTTTCTCCACAAAGCATGACCTTGGCAGAGAAAACGCCATTTTGATGGGTAAATGTGCTTGCACCGCCGGTCTTTTCTGCAATATGCTGGACAGACTGGATGCCGATCCCGTTTTCCCTTCGCTTGGAAGAGCGGAACACCCCGCTTTTTTCGTGAACTGCGCCGTCAAATGCGTTTTCCACTTCGACCAGAAGAAGCCGCTCGGCATGGACATACGCGGTGATCTCGATCTTCCGCCGGGCGGGTGCGGTGCGCAGGCTGGCTTCGAATGCGTTTTCCAGAAGATTAGACAGCACCAGACACAGATCCATCTCATCCACAGGGAGCGTCTGCGGTAAGTTGAGCCGGGCACAAAAGGGAATGCCCTCGCGTTTTGCAAGGGCACAATAATAGCCGACAACACTGTCCGCTGCACGGTTTTCGCAGAAATTCATATCCAGATCCGGGATCCGGGAGACCGTTTTTGCAAGGTAGGCTTTCAGGCCGTCCAGATCTCCTGCCTCGGCCAGTGCGGAGATCTGATTCAGCTGGTGGCGCATATCGTGCCGCGCCTGCCGGGCTTCATCAATGGCGGTTTTCAGGCTTTCATAGCGCTGCTGCTGCATGGAAAGAAACTGGTTTTCCTGCTGCAATCTCGCATTCCGGTTAAGGCTGTTTGCCATCAGCAGAAAGATCGCATTGAACATGAACATCAAAAACAAAAGCGCGATGCTCATAACGATGTAGACCTGCAAGACCCGCCCTGTCCGGAGCGTTATCTGGTAGCGCGGGGTTATAAAAAGGTTCAGCAGGATGAACACCAGCGGCAGTACCCAGAACACATACCACGTCTGCGCAAAATTGTCATCCTCCACCATTGCGCGCACTGCGTGGGTGGCGGGATAATAGGCTGCGGCAGCGGTCAGCCAGCAGACCGCATTATAAAAGATGCAGGCGCCAAAGCAGAACCACGGCTTGTCCGGCGGCAGCTGCATCCGGATCGTGATCGCCGTACCAACGGCGCGGGACAAGCTATTCAGGCACGCAAATACCGCGCAGACCGCCAGCGCGATGGTCCCGGATTTCCAGAGAGAGATCCGCAGCGTTCTGCGATACAAAAAAATTGCTGTAAGCGTAATAAGCAGCACGGAGAACGCCGTTGAAATGCCAAAATGATAGCAAAGCAGCCCGCCGCCAAGGCAAAGCCCGAACAGCAGCGGCACCTCCCATACCGCAAGCTTTGCGGAAGACTGCTTCAGATAGGAGCGCACCGGAAAATACGCGAGCAGCAGGCCGGGAAACACAACGGTAAGCTCCAGGATCGGGCGCAGAACATCCTTCAACCCACACGCCCCCTTTGCAGCAGAAATTCCATAAACGCCTGTCGGGCGGCTTTCAAAAGCTCCTGACTGACATAGACCTGGCTGCCGTCCGTCATACAGAAGGCGGCATCCTGAAAATCGGCAGCATTCTCCATATTGATGATCGTACCGCGGCCACAAACAAAAAAGCGCGGGTCCTTTTTGAGCGGCTCTGTGAACGCCTTGAAACTCTGGCGCATGGCAAGCGTTTTGCCGGCAGTGGTGCGGATATTGATGATGTGGGCGAAATGCTCGGCGGATATGATATCACGATAGCGCAAATGGATGTCGCTGCCATCCACCTTCACCGTCAAAACCGGCTCCGGGCGGGGGAGTTTTGCGAGCATTTCATCCAACAGACCGGACAACTCGGCCTCTGAAAAGGGTTTGACCAAATAATGAAATACCCGTACCTGAAACCCCTCGAGTGCATGGTCTGTCGAGGTGGTGGTAAAAACCAGAAGACAGTCTGCGTCTGTTTTCCGAAGTTCCTTTGCCGCGTCCATGCCGCTTAAATCATCCATGTAAATATCCAAAAATGCGGCGGTAAAGCGCTGCGCTTCTTCTGCCGCCAGAAAAGCTTCTCCGCTGTCAAATTCTAAAAGCTCTGCTTCTGTACCGCGCTGGCGCAGCTGCCGTGCCAAGCGCTCCTTCAGCAGCGTGCGCTCCGTACCAAGGTCATCGACGATCGCAAATCTCATGCTGTACCAAGAAGCTATTGTTATAGCTTCCAACCTCCTTTATAAACTCTTTCATCCTGATTATAGCACAGTTGCCCGGTTCTGTCGCAGCGGAAAACGGGATTTCGTGACGGAAACCGGGCTTTCGTGCCAAACAGCTTGAAACAGCCGTATCCGCCCGTATACTAGAGACAGAGAACCTCAACAACGGCAGAAGGAAGGAGGGTCGCTGTGTATCGAATCGCCGTGCTGACAAACAGCAGGGCGCAGGAAGCTTTTTGGGCAGAGCAGATCTTGCAGTTCTGCGCCGAGCATTGTTTATTTCCCCAAATGGACTGTTACCACGATCAGGAAAGCTTTTTTGAAGCCGCGCGCTGCGAGCCGCTGACAAATGCCGTGATCGCCCTGCCGGGGGTGGATGGATTGAATGCAGTAGAGCATCTGCGCGCGCTTTGTCCCCAAACACGCGTTATCTGGTGCAGCGATCTGAATTTTTCGCTCCATGCCTTCCGGCTGCGCGCAGACTACTTTCTGCTGGAGCCAGTGACCGAAGCCGCTTTGCGGCAGGGTTTTTGCATCTGGCTGGATCAAAAAAATCCGGCAGAGCAGCGCCGACCTGACCGCAACGAACACAACAAGGAGAACGACTTATGAAAAAGAGAAAGATCATCCACTCTGCGTTGAGCTTGTCGCTGACCGCAGCATTGTGCCTTTCCATGGCCGCCTGCGGCGGTACGCAGACGCCCGCAGACAGTGTCGCCGCTTCTCAGCCCTCTGCACCGTCCGCCGTGGTGCAGCCCTCTGCTGCGGAGACGACCTCTGCGGCACTGCCTGTGAAGGCCTTGAACCCCAAGCAGGTGGAGGAAAACCCCTACATGGCCAAGAGCGATGCAAACATTCATCACGACGGCTACAACACAGATTCAACGGATGAGATCCTGCCGCTTGCGATCTATCCCGAGATCAACGTTTCCTATGAGACAACGAATGCAAATGCTTCTCCCGCTATCTATTTTGACAGCTACGGCCATGCCGTTGTGCCGCTGCTGGGCGGCATCGCCATCCGCGACCTGAACGCCGAAGAAACAAAAACGCTCGGCTATTTCTCGCCAAAGAAGCATGACGGCGGCGGTTACGTTATCCAGAGCTCCTATACCTTCCTTGACGAATCCAACCGCATCGTCTGCCCCACGAGCAACAACCATGTGCTGATGCTCCGTGCAACAGATGAAAACGGCAATGTGCTGCCCGAATTTGAGAAGGTGCTGGACATTGATATCAAGGCTGCCGCCGAAGCCGCGCTTGGAAAAGAGCTGACGCAGAATCTTTTGTCCGTGGTCTTTGATTATGACGGAAACCTCTGGTTTGCAACGGGCGGCTTCCGCATTTATCCGCAGCGCCAGCAGCAGGGCGTCATCGGCTATATTGCCCGTTCTGCCATTGATGCGATCCTGAACGGCGAGCAGACTGACCTTTCAAAGGCTGTTTTTGTCCACGAACTGACCCCCGGCGAGGGCGCTGAAAACGGCATCGCCGCCTCCAAGGACGGTGCGGTGGTCCTGACCAACCAGAACTGCTATCTTCTGCGTGCAGAAGAAGGCGTAGACGTTGTGTGGTGCACGCCCTATGAGAGCGCGGGTGCAAAGGTGAGCGGCGAAGGCGATAAGACCACCGGCGGCGGTCTTGCATGGGGCGGCGGCTGCTCTCCCACACTGACACCGAACCTTGTGCTGTTCACCGACAATCAGGATATCGTAAACCTTCTTGCGCTCGATATGAAGACCGGCGAGGTCGTGGCAAGCACCCCGGTGCTGGATGACCTGCCCGAGGGCTATCAGGTAGCCGTTGAGAACTCTGCCATCGTCTATGACGACGGCGAGGGCACCGTCAGCACCATCGTCTGCAACTGGTTCGGTGCGGGCAATGCAGGTCTGGCTGATCCCAACAACGACTCCTCCATCCAGAGCTACGCCAATATTTACGACCAGAACTGGCTCATGAAGGGCAACATCATGATCGCCCCCGGCATCGAGCGCGTGGACACCGTAAAGACCGCAAACGGCTACGAGATGAAGAGCGTCTGGTGCCGGAACGACCTGAGCGACACCTCTATCCTGAAACTCTCCACCGCAACGGGCTATATCTACGGCTATGTGCAGGATGTGACCACCGGGATGTGGCAGTACATCATTCTGGATTTTGAAACTGGCGAGACTGTTTTCACGATGGATGTTTCCAACAAATACGGCTACAACAACATGGCCATTGGTATGTATGCCGGCAACAGCGGCAATGCGCTCTACTGCCCGACAGGCTATCTGGAACTGCTTCGTTTGCAGGACCGGTTTGTTTATCTGCCCGAAATGCCCTACCGCAAGGTCGAGCTTGATCAGGCGGCAAGAAATGTCCTCTCGCAGGAACAGTTTGCGCAGGACGGCGGCGAAGGCACCGTTGCAAGCTGGCGCAACACTGTGACCGTCCGCAACGTACATCCCAACACCACGGTAGCTTTCCGCATGAATAACCTGTCCGGCAGCACCTCCGGTCTGACCCTCTACGCCTATGGCGTGGACGGCAAGCTGGCAAAGGTCGATCCTGCACTGTGGTCGATCACAGACGAGGACGGCAAGGCTGTAACGGAACTTACCGCCGGTACGCTCTATGAGCTGCACGTGACCGTCGCCGATGGCGGCGCTCTTGACCTGAGCGAGACGGAAAAGGAGATCAGGCTCTCCGTTGTACTCGGAAAATAAACATAAAACGCCCGCCCACCGTGTCCAAATCTCCACGGTGAGCGGGCGTTCCGCTTCCTTTTGAAGGCAGACCGGAATGGCGATTTTGCAAAGGGTCCTCATAAAGTCTGACATGGCAGCCTCCTTGTGCTTTCCCGTTCCACCAGCTCCACCGGCAGAACGATGCCGGCATCGCAGGGGGTGCCGTCCCGCAGGACTTCAAGGCGGCGGATGCCCTGTCCCTGCAAAAATCGCATAAATTCCAGCGCATAGTGGTCGGACACCGCAAATACCGCCGTGATTTTTTCAAAAAAAGGCGGGGAAGGTTCTCACTGTAAAACGCCATTCTCTCCCTTGCCGCAGCAGGGACCTGCCAGAATAAAGTTTCTCCCGGCGCAAAGGCGCTGCGGAAACCGTCTATCCGCTCCTTGTCCATTATACCGTTTTTATCAGTACATTCCATTACTTTATGCAGTCACATGGGTGGCATTCTCTTTCACCGAATTGATCGTATCCATGAGCTCACTGCCTGTTTTGCCATCAAACAGGCGGGTAAACAGAATGGGCTGGTCAAAGGGTGGTTTCATCAACACCGCTTTGCTTTCCACATAACCGTTCTGCTCGATGTAATGAATGACCTTCTGCACAAACGCGATCTGCTTTGCATTCAGCGATTCATCGTTGATGAACTTGGAAAATGCCTGCATGGCAGCATCGTGGTCCAGCTTTGCCACTTTACGCACCAGCAGACCAAAGGGCGTATCCCGAAACTCCCGTGCATAGTCCTCTTTGCTGCCCAGCTCACAGGTAAAGATATGCTCCAGCTCGGTATAGTCGCCCCGGGAAAGCGGAATGTTCTGGGTCAGCTTGTGGATAGCCAGCGTATCGCTGCGGTGCTCCATGATGTAGCGGTTCACACGTTCCCGGTACTCGCCGAAATCGTAGCCGGAATCCAGCGTTTTGCCCTCGGTCTGTTCCAGTACCGGGTCGGCAAGGGCCGTGTAGACAGGCTTTTGCCCTTCTACACCGTCCACCAGAAACTTGATGAGTTCCCGCAGTTCCTGCCGCATTTCCTCAAAGCGGAGAAGGTCATGCGAGGTCAAAAATTCGTCTGTCTGCACCTCGCGGATGAGCGGCAGCTTTGCCTGCACCTGCGGGATGGTAGCCTTCCCTTCCAGCAATGCCGCTGTGCTGCGCAGCTGTTTCTGGGCGCGGCCCAGCCCCGGCAGGCCTTCCAGTTCACAGAGCAATAAACCATACACAAAGTTATCGAACCGCTTGGCGGCCTCGTCCTTGTCGTCCAGCGAGATGAGCGGTGCCACCTCTTTCATCAGAGTGCCCTTGTCCGTTTCGGTCAGGCTGACAAAGGCTTCCGGCTTTTGATAGTGTTCCACGGCCTGTCGGTGCAGCCGCACGGATACCAGCTCCGGGTTCAGCGCTCCCACTTCGGCACGGCAGGTCTCTGTTAAAATCTTGCGCCAGTTCTGGTATTTTTCGTCTGTATAGGCTCCATCCTGCAGCGCGGCGGCGATCCGCACCTGCTTGCAGAAAATGCTCTCGGACAGGCTTTTGGTGTCCGCGCTCTCGTAGCCGTTGGGTTTCTGACGGAAAAATTCAAAGTTGCCGCAGTAGTCGAAAATCAGAAACCGCCGTTTGCCCGTATATTCGCCGTCGATGGCATCCACGCAGGCAAGGGACGGGCAGAGCCGCGTACCACGACCGATCATCTGCCAGAACTTCGTTTTGCTGCGCACTTTTTTGAAGAACACCAGATTCGTGCACTCCGGCACATCAATGCCCGTGTCCATCATATCCACCGAGACCGCAATAAACGGCGGCTTATCCGGCTGCTTGAAGTCGTCAATGATGGACTGTGCATAGGCGTCGTCGCAGACCACCCGCTGGATGAATCCCGGGTACTGGGTCTCCAGCTGCGGGTAGAGCTTGCCAAAGCGCTCCCGGATAAACTCCGCATGGCGCTTGTTCTGGGCAAAGATGATGGTCTTGCCGATGCGGTCGCCGCCTGCCGTCTGGATGCCCCGTTCCATCAGGTCTTGCAGCACCGTGTCCACGGTGTTGGCGTTGAAGATGAACTTGTTCAGCTTTTCGGATGGGATAAAGGTGGGCAGGGTGTCGTCCTCGGCAAAATCGTCCTCGTAGCGAGCCTTATCCTCCGGTGAAAGCTGGTCGTAGTGGATGCCCTCTTCTGTGAATTTCGTCTTGACCTCGTAGTTGTAGTAAGGCACCAGCACATGGTCGGTGTAGACCGCCGTATCGTAATCGTAGGCGTAGGTGGGGATGCCGTGTTCCATCTCGAAAAAGTCGTAGGTGTTGCGGTCCACATCGGTTTTCGGGGTGGCGGTCAGACCCACCAGAATCGCATCGAAATAATCAAAAATAGCGCGGTATTTCTTGAAAATGCTGCGGTGGCTCTCGTCCACGATGATAAGGTCAAAGTGGGCGGGCGAAAACAGCGGCACGCCGTCCTTGGTCTTGGCGTTGTCGATGGCGTTGAGCATGGTGGGATAGGTGGAAAACACAATGCGCGCGGCCTTATCGTCCTTGGAGGAGCACAGATTGCACAGCGACTGGTCGGGCAGATACTTCTTGAAGTCGTCCTTTGCCTGCTTGACCAGCGCAGTGCGATCCGCCAGAAAGAGCACGTTGGTCACATGACCGCCCCGGCTCAGCACATCGGTCAGGCTGGACGCGGTGCGGGTCTTGCCTGTGCCAGTAGCCATGACCAGCAGATTGCGCCGGAAGCCCTGCGCGATGTGGGCGCAGACAGCCCGGATGGCGTTTTTCTGATAGTAGCGGTCGGTGATTTTGTCGTCAATTTCGATGGTGTCCAGCGGCTTTTTCTCGGTGCGGCGGTTCATCAGCTTCTGCAAATCGTCCTTGCAGAACACCCCGCTCACGGCACGCTGCGGGCCGCTCTGCTCATCCCAGAAATAGGTGGTGTAGCCGTTGGTGGTAAACAGCATCGGACGGCGGCCAAACTTCTGCTCCAGACAGTCTGCATAAAGCTGAGCCTGCTTGCGCCCGATGTTGGGGTCTTTGGTGCTGCGCTTGGCTTCAATGACCGCCAGCGGCAAGCCGTCCTTGCCCATCAGCACATAGTCCGCATAGCCCTTCTGCCCCAGCACGCCGTTCATGTTGTCCACTTCGTACTCGGTGCGCACATCGGCGTCCGGCCCGGTGAATTTCCAGCCCATGGCCTTGAGGTCGATGTCGATGATCTTCCGCCGCGTTTCGGCCTCGGTCAGGTCGGCGGCGGTAAAACTGCGGCTCTGCTGGTTCTGCTGTTTGCTGGCTGTGTACGCCGCCGAAAGGCTCTCCACCTGCTTACGCAGCGCTTCCAGCTCGGCATCTTTCTGGGTCAACAGGCTTTCCTGTTCCCGGATCTTCTTTTCGTCCAGCGCTACCTTTTCGCCGGGGATGGCTGTCTCGTCAAAGGAGCGCTCCACATAGTCCGTGCCGTAGCAGTAATCCACCCACTGGATGAAATCGAACAGCCCTCGCAGGCTGAACACTGCATCCGCCGCCGACACACTATGCCCCGTATGTACCGCCAGATTGCCCGCCTTCACGATGCTGGGCAGCACGCTCCACACATTGCGGTCCACTGCGAACCGGAAACTCGGCTCGTGCAGCAGGGATTGCAGGTTGTCCTTGTAGGGCATCGTGATGGTTTTATCTGCCGCATACACCCACTTCACCGCCAACTCCAACGCCTTCCGACACCCCACCGCGCACATCGCCGGGGAGGTGGAGAACACTTTCTCGGCCTCGATGGCGGCAGACGCAAACATGGAGTATTCAGGGTGGGTGGAGAGATAGGAGAAGTTGGACATAAAAGTATACTCCTTTATGTAGAATAATTATTGGCAGTATTTCAGTAATTCTGGAAATTTATCGCTGGCATCTCGGATCATCCAACGCTTAAATGCAGCAAAGGGGGCATTCCACTTTAATTTCATCATAATGGACAGTTCACAGTCTTTTTTATCCTCACCATCTGCAAGATTATAGCTTTTAACACAGTCTTGAAATTCGTCAAGCTCTTTTGATAATCTTTCTCGAATAATTTTAGCCTCTGCTTTTTTCTGCGGTGTTGTACCATAGTACACTTCATTCATCAAATCCGCCGTATTCTTTGTTTCAAGGCTATCATCCAGTGCCACGATATCCAACCGATCTTCTTCAAACAGTTCACGGTATCTGTGGAATGCAATTTTTTTGTCCACGTCTGTTCTTGTACAATCTAAGATCGGCGTATATTTATCATTTTTTATATTGTTACAATGAGCGCAGGACAGGAACAAATTATTCCAGTCAAACATCAAATCGCGATTTTGGCGATGCGGTATAAGATGCTCAATTTGAAGGTCACTCAATCCCTTCTGTTCGCATAGGTAACACTTATGCGCAAACATAAGTCCTAATGCTTTGTTCACCTCTTCCGTTCTATACGTTCCGCTTGGCCGCACTTTTTCTTTGCCCAACGATTCAACAGCTGCTCTAGCTTCTGGGCTGTCCGTCCGTTCGATTTTAACCATCAGGACACCTTCTTTTCCTCGATTTTAGCAAGAACGCTCTCTGCATTTTTCAGTTTTCTTTTCAGATCTGCGCGTTCTGCACGTTCTTCATCGGAAAGGTCTGTGCGGTCATAAAGCTCCTGATAGCGCTTGGCTTTCTTCTGCAATTCATCAGAGAACGCCGTTGCATCCAGATAACCTTCTGCAATATCATCAACTGAATACGAAGAGAAATCTGTAAACTGCACCTGCTTTTCTAAATCATAAATGCAGGCGTTGCTGATAGAATTAAGAATATAAGCCGAATGTGTAGTAATGATAAATTGGATTCTCGGGAAAAACTCCGTTAAGAAAGGCAAAATCTTACGCTGAAGTTCCACATGAAGATGCGTTTCCAGCTCATCAATCAGCACAATGCCTTCCACATCGTACTGGCTCAGTTCGCCTTTCAGCAACCAGTTGCGGTCCATACGGAGGATTAGGTCTGCGACAATACCGATGATTGCAGAATAGCCATCAGAAAGTTCATCCAAACTATATGGATTTCGACCTTTCTGTTCAATTAGAAAATTATAGTTTTTATAGTCATATATCAATCGGATGCTGTCATCGCTCAACAATACTTTTAGCGCATTTTCGAAGCGGGAAAACCATTCCGCGATTTTCTTCTCGACACTTAAATCATTTTCATTCTTTGCATATGCCTGTTGAGTTTTGAGATGAACCATATATTTCAGCAAAATATTTTCTGGTGTATCATCCAAACTGTATTGATTTTCTAGTTTTACATCTTGAACTCCCTTTGCGCGATGAATCACTGTCTTTCTGTCTGCCGGAAAGTAAGCAGTTACAAATTCTCCCTGACTATATAAACGGTCTAAGCCTACTACATTTGAAACGTCTACTTCTACTCCAGAATTATACTTTGCAAATGTTTCGGCAACAATTTTTTCAAGTTCAGAAAGCTTATCATTCGATTTATAGGATCTCCGAATACACAATTTCTGATAGACCCCATCATCGATTGCCTGCAGATAATCTTTCATCGCCTGCAATACCGAAGTTTTACCGGAGCCATTTTTACCAGTCAGGATAAGATGCTGACGCTTTTCAGGGTTTAGCTTGATCTCGATATTTTTAAGATGCCGAACCTCATTGATGTGGATGCTTGTAATAAAGTGCTCCATAATCTCACCTCTGAATATTACTCATGTCCTGAAAAATCTGCCAAGCAGAAGCGCCCGCTTCAGCCTCAACCAGTTCTTTTGCGAGTTGTCTTTGGAGTTCGGGCTTAAGTTTTTGAAAAGAGTGCTTAGCCTTCAAAATATCAAATTTTGCGTTGTTATAGTCCTTTTCTTCTTCAAAAGTCATATCCGTATGCTCCTTTCAAAATACTATCGTTAGGTTTATTATACTTCTTTAGATTAACGCCTTACAACCCTCTCACCCAAAATATTCCTGCATCAGCGCCTTTTTCATCAGTTCCAGCTTTTCAAGGCTCTGCTGTACAGTCTGCTTCTGCTGGTCTACACGCTCCACAAAGGCGGCAAATTCGTTTTGGAGGGAAAGCGGCGGCACCATTAGCTTCAACGAGTTAATCGCATTAAAATTCAATCCGGCTTTCACCGCACTCTGATTTTTTGCAATAAATTGTTCTTTTCCTGCATCGCTTTCCATGTAGTACGCTACATACAATGGATTCAATTTATCTTGTTTCAATCGAATACAGGTCAAGTGCTGATTGATATATGCTCCATGCTCTGCAATTTCCTTTGTGACAATACCTGTACGGCCTAAATCAGCCGTAATACTAATGAGTAGGTCGTTTTCTTGAACTCTTGTGCGTTTAGCTTCAGCATTATCTGGTGGCGTAACGCATTGAACATCTTGCAATGTGATTTTGCAGTTTTTTACGTTTTTTATTGTTATAAAGTATTCGCCACTATCAGTGAAATACTGCGACCATCCACGAGAACCAGAAGTGAGGAACACAATGTATTCAGAAAGACTACAACAAGGTAAGTTGTTAGGATTAAGTTTTGCATCCCCAAACATCTCCACAAACCGCGCCTTTACCAGTTCGTCCAGTTTAGCAAGCTGCTGTTTGCGAAAATTCACGAGCTGTTCAACTTTGTACAGAGTTTGAGCAATTTTGTTTTGCTCTGAAATATTCGGAATTTCTATTGATAATGTTTCTAGCTTGCTCACCGCAAGACCGGGCTGTGCCGCACCTGTTGCATACTGACCCAAATTCATGGCGTTTAGTGCATAATAAAGCCAATGCACATTCATTTCGATTTTTGGTTGTACAACGACTGCGTGCTCTGTTGCATGAAACTTTCCAAAGGCTAAATTAACATTTCCGCACAACGCCCCCTGTCTGCCAATCAACGGGAACTCTCCATCATGCGTATAATCTGCAACATATCCACGAATGCCGTTTCCTCCAAAACAAGGATACAATCCCTTGTTATATTCAGGTGAAATATCATTCGCTGATACGAATTTTCCTGCCTTCAAGAGACAAACCTCTCCCAACTTCGCCATCACACCATCTCCTCCAACTCTGCCAGACCCTTGGTGATCTCCATTTCCAGCTCATGCAGGTCAGCAAGGATCTCCGTAGTCGAGGGATACTCCACCGGCACATACTCCGTTTCTTTGTACTTATTGATGGATAAATCGTACCCATTGGCGGCAATTTCTTCTTTGGGCACAAAGAAACTCTGCTCGATGCGCTTGCGGTCAGTTTCGGCATCAAGGTTCTGGAACCGGGCGATGATGTCCGGGATGTCGTTTTCCTTCACCTCGGTGCGCTTGTCGTCCAGCGAGAGGCCGTCGGCTTTCATATCGTAGAACCACACCTTGTCGGTGCCGCCCGCGCCGGTCTTTGTAAACACCAGCACCGCCGTAGACACGCCTGCGTAGGGCTTGAACACGCCGGAGGGCATGGAGATGACCGCCCGCAGCTGATGGTTTTCAATCAGTTCTTTTCGGATGCTCTGGTGCGCCTTGCTGGAACCGAACAGCACGCCGTCCGGCACGATGCAGGCGCAGCGTCCGCCGGTTTTGAGCATCCGCAGGAAGAGCGCAAGGAACAGAAGTTCCGTCTTTTTGGTGTTGGTGACGGCTTTCAGGTCGTCGTTGATGCTCTCGGCATCCACAGTGCCCTTGAACGGCGGGTTCGCAAGGCAAATGGTGTACTTGCTGCAAATGGAGTTTTGCTTCGACACGCTGTCCTTGTAGTCGATATCCGGGTTCGTGATGGAGTGGAGCATCAGATTCATGGCCGAAATGCGCAGCATGGTGCGGTCCGTGTCAAAGCCGGTGAACATCGGGCCGGCAAAATGCTGCCACTGCTCCGGGGTCATGCTGTCCTCGTAGTGGGCGCGGAGATACTGCGCACTGGACACCAGAAAGCCCGCCGTGCCGCAGGCGGGGTCGCAGATAAAGTCGTCTGGCGTGGGCTGCACCAGTTCCACCATCATGTCACGGATGTGTTTGGGCGTGCGGAACTGGCCGTTCTGCCCTGCTGTTGCCAGTTTGCCCAGCATATACTCGTACAGGTCGCCCTGCATATCAAGGTCGGCAATGTCGTGGGTGTAAAGATCCTCCAGCCCGGTGATGATCTTTTGCAGCACCTGTGGCGTGGGAATGAGGAACATAGCATCGTCCATATACCGCGCAAAGGCGGTGTTGCCCTCGTCCGGGCGGGTGGGGTCGTCTGCGATCTCCACCAGTTCGCCGTTTGCGTCAAAATCCGGCAGACGGCCATACTTCATCTTTTTGATAGCCGGGAACACCCGCTGCTGCATGGTCAGGAAAATTTCGCGGGAATCTTTATCCTTGAAGCGGCTCCACCGCATGGACTGTCCTGCCGCGCTGGCCGGGAAGATGTGCTCCATCTTTTCGCCCGCCATGTTCTCAAAATCTTCGGTGGCAAGCTCTTTCTCGTCCAGTGACCGGATGAACATGAGATAGGTCAGCTGTTCAATGACAGTCAGCGGATTGGTGATACCGCCTGCCCAGATGTCCGTCCAGATCTTGTCTACCTTATTTTTAATGGCTCCTGTTACCATGCGTTCCTCCTGAATGTTTGCCAATCGCAAACGCTTTGCATCTTGGATTTTTGGTGATAATACCACAATTTTATTATAGCAGTGTACGATTGCATTTTCAATGTAGAGTGTTTATCGTAAGTGCTTTCTTGATCGCAAGGCAAGAAATCAGTGGAACGTTAAAACAGCAATTTGCGATATGCAATTCAACGCTGTTGCTGTTACATGAAGAAGTTGAGTTGCTATAAAATGGTAAAGTGAATTTTATCTGCTTTGCCGTTTTTTCTTCACATCTGGACTCCAACATGCCTTTGTACTATTCAGCGATTCCATCGCGCAGCCTGCGCTCTGCTTACCAACTGATGATCTCCGGCGGTGATGTGAAAGCGGTACAGGGAACAACACCTGTGCAGGCTGCCCCGGTTGAAGCAGAACCGACCATCTCCGTGTCGGCACTGTTGGAACTTCTGAAGGACACAGACCCCTCTGTAAAAGCGCAGCTTCGCCTGGCTTTGCTGACCTGAATTGCAAAAAATAGCACGAATTGCAGAGTAATTCACAGACTTACTCCATCTGACACGAAAAATGCGGACCGTGCAAAAACCGTGCAGAGACCGTGCAAATGGCGTATAAAAAGAAAATCCCACGAGGAATCTTACGATTCCTCGTGGGATTTTGGTGCGCTCGAGGGAACTCGAATCCCTGGCCCTCTGATTAAAAGTCAGATGCTCTACCGGCTGAGCTACGAGCGCATATTTCTGCAGTGAACATACTGCCGAATAATATTACCACAACTTGCGCAAAAATGCAAGGGTTCCCGGACAAAAAGGCGCAAAAAGCTCCTGCATCGGTGTGGGCTTCCGCTTTCCATCCGTGCGGCAGATCGAAGATGCTCCGGTGTCGGCAGAGGGCGGGGGCTTCCTCCCGATAACTTCCTCTTTACAAACGCGGGCAGAACCGTTACAATCAAATCAAATCCGTCTGCTCCACGCCGTGTTTTCTGCCCGGCAGTGCTGCACCCGTCCGCCTTTTCCGGCACCGGCGTCCTGCCGGGCCACACCGATACTGTTTTGAGCAGGAGGTTTTTCGTATGAAGCTCACTCGTCGTGCCGTTCTCCGTCTTACCGGTACTGCCGCTGCAGCGCTGGCGCTTTCCGGCTGCAGCGCTTCTGGCAGCGCCATTCTGGGCAGTAATTTCTCTGCCTGGCTCCAGCAGACTTTCGGTGTCAGCTCTTCCGGCGCCGCCTCTTCTGCTGCATCCTCGGAGGCTATGGCTGCTTCCCCGCTGCCGACAGGCGAGCAGCCCGCTGCCAGCCTTGCCGCACTGCCGGCGTACGATGCCGACCCGCTGACCGGCGAAGCCAAGCGCAGCAATGGGCGCATCGTGGGCGTGATGGTCAACAACATTTCCAACACCACCCGGCAGAACGCCCGCCCGCAGCGCGGCCTTTCTTCTGCTGACCTGCTCATTGAATGCAAGGTGGAGGGCGGCATCACCCGCTTCTGCGCGGTGTTCCACGATGCCGATTCCATCCCGGAGATCGGCCCGCTGCGCTCTGGCCGCGACCAGTTTCTGCAGCTGCTGATGCCCTATCAGGCCCTGTACTATCACGATGGCGAAAGTGCCGCCTGCACCAAGTTTATCAGTGTATACAACTACTCCGGCCTGAACATCGGCGGCAAGAGCTACTTTAATACTCCCACCCATCCGCATGTGGCGCACCGCGACAGCCGCGGCCGGGATGTGGCCTATGAACACACTGAGTTCACCTCCGGCAAGGAGATCCGGCAGGCCGCTTCCAATGCCGGCATCGGGCTGAAGTACGATTACGACGCCACCTTCTTCCGCTTTGCGGACTACCGCACCGGCGAGGAGAATGCCATGGCGGGTGCTTCCTCCGGCAAGGCGGTCAGCATCACCCACTCGGACCACTACAAGACCAGCTTCCGCTATGATCCGCAGTCCCGCACCTATAAAATGCAGATGTACAGCCGCATCTCCGGCAAATTTGAAAACACCGTGGACGAGCTGAATGCAAAGCAGCTGAGCTTTGACAACCTGCTGGTCTGCTTTGCGCCCATCGAGCGCTATCCCGGTGACTCCGGCGATGTGCAGCAGGTGAGCTACATCTCCGGCGGCGACGCTTACTTCTTCAGCCGCGGCGGCGTGCAGCATGGCCGCTGGGAGAAGGCTTCGCCGGAGCACCCGCTGCGGGTCTACGATAAGACCGGCGCTGAGATGCTCTTCAACCGCGGCAAGACCTATCTTGCCATCGTGGACGATGACGAGTGGTCCAATTTCAGCTATCAGTAACGAGGAAACAGCATGAAACGCATCTGGAATCTGGCCCTTGGCACTGCGGTGCTGTGCGCTGCGCTGCTGTGCGGATGCACCTTTAACGGCAGCACCGCACCGGCCGGCTCTGCGCCTGCCGACCCGCTGACCGGGCAGGAGCTGCAGTATCCCGGCGAGCGGGTCGCCGCCGTCATCATCGACAATGCGCCTGCCAGCACCACCCAGTGGGGCATTGGCAGCGCTTCGGTGGTGCTGGAGGCCCTGACCGCAAACGACCGGCCCACCAGCCTGTGTCTGGCCTATCCGTCGGTGTCGGCCATGCCCACCGTCGGCCCGGTTACACTGGGGCAGGACCTTTACTGGCGGCTGCTCAGCGGGCAGGAGGTGCTGCCCATCCAGCGGGGCGCAGGCCAGTTTACCCGCAACTATCTGGACTACTATAATCTCCGGGCCGTAGACGCGCTGGAAGTGGGCCGCAATGCCTTTTCCTGCGATGATGTCTGGAGCGGCGCGCCGCTGTGGCACACCAGCGGCGAGGAGATTACTTCCGTGCTGGGCCGTCTGAACCTTTCCGGCGCATTGGGCGACCACGGCAGCAGCGCTTCCTCCTCGGCCAGCACCGCCGAGGACAGCTCTGCCATTTCCGCTCTGCCCGCCCTTCTGCCGCAGGCCAAAGAGCCCCGCCTGCCGGAGCCCGGTTCCCAGGACGCCGAACAGGTGCTGATAAACTTTGCCCCGCAGAGCACCACCGGCTTTGCCTACGATGCTGCCAGCAGCAGCTATGGGATGCTCCGCGCCGACGGCAGCGCCCAGCTGGACGCCAACACCGGCACGCAGGCCCGGTTCGACAATCTTCTGGTCCTCTACTCCGCATCCAGCCTGCGGGACGATGGCCTTACGCTGGACTACGACCTTTCCTTTGGTGGCGGTGTATGGCTGAACGGCGGGCGGCTGTGGCACATCACATGGACGCAGGGGACCGATTCCACTTTTGTCTTCTACGATGCAGACGGCAGGCCGCTGTCCATCTGCGCCGGCCGCAGCTACATCGCAATGGTGTCCAGCGTGACCGGGCAGGAGCTGACCGTGCTGGACTCTGCCGGGCAGAATGCGCTGAACTGACAGAACAAAAAAAGACCATCTGAGGCATTTTGAATGCTTCTCAGATGGTCTTTTTCTATTTTGAGTACGCCTGAGAGGAGCCTTTACAGGTCCACCACGCTGCCCACCTCGGCAGGGGAAGCAGGCACCATGCCCAGAACAGCCTTGTCGGTGCTGCGGTGGACGGTGAAGGTCACGCTGCGGCCTGCCGCAAAGTCCGGGTGGTAGGTCAGTTCCAGCGTCTGCCAGCTCTCCGGCACAGCGCAGAAGCAGTGCAGCAGCGCGCCGCGGCCCGCCGTCAGGTTCAGGGTGAACACCGAAGCGTCCGCCGCGTTCTCGCCATAGAGCGGCGCAGCAAAGCTGCCGCAGCGCACCGGCTTGCCGTCACATACGGCGGTGACGCCGGTGCCCATGCTGTACAGGTCGCTGAGGGTGCGCACCTCGCGGCTCTGCAGATAGCTTGCGCCCACCGGCAGGGCAGCGGCAGAGAGGTTTTCCACCGAGAGATACACCAGCACATTGCCCATTTCCTGCGCAGGGGCATAGCCCAGCAGCTCCACGGCCGCCTTGCCGTCCAGCAGGGCAGGCTCGCCCGCAAGATGCGGCTGCTGCGCCGCAGCAGATACACCGGTGAGCAGCGCTGCCGCAAGGCTGACCGCACCGGAACCGGCACATTTCAGGAATGACCGGCGGGAAATGGACTGGGACATGGAACTTCCTCCTAAAGCAATCGTTTCCTTATACAATAAAGGATTGTGCTGTTTCTGTCAAGGGATAGGCCAAAACTGTAACTGTTTCCTTACCCGCACTTTCAACTGTAAAAGCGGCTTGTTATTCAAAGGCCTCGTTTTCCTCGGCTTCGGCCTGACCGCGCAGGGTGTCGGCATAGCCAAAGGGCACGATGTCGATGGCTTCCACCAAACGGTCCCGCATCCACAGCTGCACATCGGTCTGCACGGTGTAGCCGCAGCCGGGGTCTGCCATCCACTGCTCCGGGTGGCGGGTGGGCACGGCGCGCTGGCTGAGCATGCTCATAATGACGCCGCCGTGGGTCACGCAGGCGGCCTCGGTCACGTCCATGCGGATCATATACTCGAACAGCTTCATCAGGCTCTCGGCGCAGCGGGCGTGGAACTGGTCGGTGGGCTCTGCCCCTTCCGGCAGATAGTTGGAACCCGGCGTAATCCACTTTTTAAAGTCCTCGTCGTGCACCAGCTCCTTGACAGGCTTGTTCTCAAACTTGCCAAAACCGGCCTCCCGCAGGTCGTGGACCGTAAAGGTGTGCTTTGCATCCGGGAACAGGATGTTTGCCGTCTCCACTGCACGCAGCAGGGGAGAGGAGAACACGGTATCCACCTGCGGATACTCGAACCGCTCCTTCAGCTCCGCCAGCTGAGCGCGGCCCTCATCACACAGAGGGATGTCCGTGCCGCTGCCGATGTACAGGCCCTGCAGGTTGCCGGCAGTCATGCCGTGGCGGATGAGGTGAAGCTTGAAAGTTTTCATGGGTAGTGCCTCTCTTTATCGCTGTGCGGCCTGCGCGAAAACAGGCTGCCGGTGCCGCTGCGGAGAAAAAATCTGGCAGAAAATCATCCCGTCTGCCAGATTTTTCACCTTTTGGCGGTGGCAACCGCTTTGCGCACGCCACAAAATGTATGCGTTAATACCTTTAGTTTAACATAGATATGGTATCCAGAGCAAGCCTTTTGACAAAAATGACGAAAATCAACGAAAAATATCGTCACTTTTCTTGCTTTACAAAAGGTTTTCCGTTGTGTATAATCAACCTGCTGTAAACAAAAAACAAGGATGTTCCTTTACACCGAACTTTGAGGAGCCAAAAATCATGGAATTCAACCGTATCATCAAGTTGCTGCGCAAGGAGCGCGGCATCACCCAGAAGCAGGCCGCCGAGGATCTGGGCGTTTCGCAGGCTTTGCTTTCCCACTACGAAAAAGGCATCCGCGAATGCGGTCTGGATTTTGTGGTGCGTGTGGCCGATTATTATAATGTTTCCTGCGATTATCTTCTGGGCCGCAGTGCAGAGCGCAACGGCATGATGCTCTCCGCAGAGGACATCCCGAACCCGGATAAGATGAAGGATAATATCTACCACGGCAGCGTGCTGCCCACCATGAACAAAAAGCTGATCTCCAACAGCCTGAATGTGCTGTACGCCAAGATCGGCCAGTGCCACAGCAAGGCCCTGACCACCGAGGTGAGCACCTACCTGATGATGGCCGTGGCAAAGATGTTCCGCCTGCTGTACTCGGCAGAGCCCCACAACGCCGCCAGCCTGTTCAGCATCGAGCCCATCCGCTGGCGCGGCTGCTCCGACGCCGTGATGCGCATGTCCGAGGCCAACGTGGAAGCCCTGCTGACCGGGCAGGATGTGAACGGCGGCGAGGGCGTCAAGGACCCGGCCTGCCTTTCCATGACCACCGAAAGCCTGACCCGGGAGTTCCCGCTTTATACGCCCAGCCTGTTAAATCTGGTCAAAACCAGCGAGACGCATGTGAAAGGCCTTTCTCCCGAAGGGTGATATTCCTGTGAAAAAGCTGTAAATTCAGCCCCGGAACCCTTGCATCTTGCGGGCAGAAAGGGTATAAACAAATTAGAATATTCTGGAATACGTTTTTTCCGATCGATAAGGAGGATCTCTTTATGTCGAATCCCATTTCCCGCCGTACGTTCCTCAAGTGCACCGGTGCATCCGCTGTTGCTCTGGGTGCAGCAGGCCTGCTGGGCGGCTGCCAGCAGAGTGGCGGTGACACCATCGTGGATGTCAAGGTCGGCGATAAGATCAGCAACTGGAACGGCCTTGGCGTGATGCTGACCAGCCTGTTCCGCATCGATACCGCTCCCGCACAGGAGGGTTATGAATATATCGCTGTGCTGGTCACCGTGGTCAACCGCACCAAGAACCAGACCTTCAACATCGGCGCACAGAATCTGGCCGAGATCAACGCAGCTTACCCTGTGCCCCCGCAGGAGAACGTGGACGCCAACTTCCACGCACTGGCTGCTGCTTCCACCGACTTTGCCGCTTCCTGCGACGGTCAGGGTGTGGAGTGCGGTGTCAACATCTCGCTGTACAACTCCAACTCCCAGACCTTCTCCGAGTCCACCAACCTGCCCCCGCAGGGCAGCGGCTATCTGCAGCTGATGCTGATGGTCCCCAAGGGCTGGCAGAACCTGCAGATCACCTACATGCCCACCTTTGTGGCAGATAAGACCATCACCTTCAACATGGCCGCCGCCGACATGACCCGCGCCTGAGAAAACGGTTTCCTGAGACGAAATTTCGTCCGGAATGTACGTTGCTGCTCAAATTTTCATACTTTTATTTTGCCAAAAGCATTGACTTTTGCCCCGTTTTCGCCTATTTTATAGGTAACGCCGCAAGGCTTTATTATGATCTTTTATTCAAAGGAGGAATTATTATGTCTTATACATTCTCCCGTCGTGATTTTATGAAGTACTCTGCTGTTGCAGCAGTTGCCGTTGCCGGTTCCAGCATGTTCACCGGATGTGGCAGCATCTCCAACCCCAACCGCCCTTTCGGCACCTATACTGGTGAGGACTGCCAGCTGAGCTTTAGCGGTAAGTCCGGCGGCTTTTTTGGCATTGGCGGCACACAGGATTACCTCGTCCTGAATAAGGGTGCTTCGTATACTTTTGCTTCCCGCACTCTCCAGCTGGAATTTACCCACTATCCTATTTCGGAAGGCACCGGTACCTCGGCTCCCCACTATCAGTTGAAGTATGTTACTGATGATGGAAACCGTTATGTTACCAGCACTAATAACAATCTGACCTCCGATGGTGGCGATGGTCTGGAAATCAACAAAGAATCGAAGGTCAAGGTAACCGTTACCATTCCGGAGAATGTAAAGGCTGCCGTGGAAAATGCTAAGGCTGTTTACATCCAGTACTTCCCCCGCCATAACGCTTTGGGCAAAGATAACGACACTTATGGCGATGTTTACGCAACTTGGGACATCACCTCTCTGTTCTCCCTCACCTGATTTTCTTGATACATCAAAGGCCCGCACCCGCAAGGTGCGGGCCTTTTTGTATCCCAGTTTTTGGAAGTTATGCTGTAAAACAGCCAAAGCATTTTAGTTGTTTTGTGCCTTGTGCACAGGGCCATTTTTCGGTACAATAGGGATATGAAAATGTGAAAGAGCATCGCAGGGATGCGGTGCTTTTTGCATTTGAGGGGCGACCCGAAGAACCTGAAAAAAGGAGTGCTGTTTCGATGATCAACATGGTAAAGCTTCCCACCAAGAAAAGCAACTTGTTCCTGCGCGTGGCAAAGGGCCACTTTGCTACCAGCCACAGCCATATCAACTATTACATCGACGTCACTACCCAGAAGTCCCGTCTTTCCGAGGCCAGAGCCGTGGCAAAGGAGCTGGTTTCCGCCTACCAGCACAATACCATCGTGGATACCGTGCTCTGTCTGGACGGCACGCAGGTCATCGGCACCTGCCTTGCCAACGAGCTGACCAAGGACGGCTTTGCCAACATGAACGCCCACCAGACCATCTATGTCATCACACCGGAGTACACCACCGGCAGTCAGATCATTCTGCGCGACAATCTGGCCCCCATGGTCAAGGGCAAGCATGTGCTCATTCTGGCCGCTTCCCTCACCACCGGCTACACCGTGCAGGCCGCTGTGGAAGCCGTGAACTACTACGGCGGCATGGTGGCGGGCCTTTCTGCCATCTTCGCCACCACCCACGAGTGCATGGGCTATGAGGTCACCTCGATCTTCGACCCCTCCAGCCTGCCGGACTACGCCAGCTTCGACAGCCGCGACTGCCCCATGTGCAAGGCCGGCCAGCACATTGATGCGCTGGTGAACAGCTTTGGCTATTCGGCGCTGTAACGTAAAAAGGCTGTCAAGTGCTCACGGATGCGCCCTTGACAGTCCCTTGTGAAATGATTATACTATAAATAGAAAGGCGCTGGCCCGCAAACGGCTCGCTCCTTACTGAATCAGATCAAGAAAAATGACCGTTCAAGTTGGTAGCTGGAGGCGGTCATTTTTTCTTGCGTCTATCGCTGTGAGAAACAGTCCATGTAATTTCAAACGTAACGTAGATCGCTCCGCCGAGAAGCGTGAGCAGCAATACGACCTGTTCAAACGTCATGGTGCATCCCCCCTTTCCGCCCTCAAGCGTCCGGGGGAGCGAGATTTCAAGAAAAATCTCTTTACCCGGCGCGCTCAGGTGCCGGTAAGGAGAAAAAGCCGCCTGTGTTTGTGGCACAGCGCCCTGCCGCCAAAGCGGCAGTTTTATGATAGCATACTTTTCATCAAAACACAACAGGGCTTTGCAGTCGCTTTTATCGCTGCAAAGCCCTGTTTTTACTTCTTCTTTTTCGGGAACACAAAGGGCTCGTGCAGATACACCAGCACCAGATACAGCGCCATGAAGCACCAGATGATGGGCTCGCACAGGATGACCGCATTGTACTGGAATTTCGGGATGAACACCAGCACAAAGATCACCTTGCCCACCAGCTCGATCACGCTGGAGAACAGCGGCAGGACCTTCTGGCCAAGGCTCTGCAGCGCGTAGCGAGTGCACAGCAGCACCCCCAGCACCGCATAGAACGGTGCGTTCCACAGCAGGTACCGCGCACCGTTTTCCAGCACGATGGGCTCCGTGGAGCCGGAGATGAGCCGCACCATCCATTCCGCGCCAAACTTCATCAGGAAGACCGCCGCGATCGTCACCACCACGGAATACAGATACATCTGCCGCATTCCCCTGCGCACACGGTCGGGCTGGTTTGCGCCGCGGTTCTGGGAGACGAAGGTAGAGCCTGCATTCGCCATGGAGATCAGCGGCATATCCGTAAAGGCGAACAGCTTACGGGCGGCGGTGTGGCCTGCGATGGTCAGGGTGCCCAGACCGTTGATGCCGTACTGCAGCACCACAGAGCCCGCCGAGACGATACTGCTCATCAGGCCCATGGAAATGCTCTGGCTGAACAGCTCCCAATAGAGGTGGGAGCCTACGGCAAGGTGCTTTTTCTCCGGGATGAGGATGCGCACCTTTGCCAGCACATACAGGATGCACAGCACCACCGAAATGCCCTGTGCAATGACCGTTGCCACCGCTGCGCCCCGCACGCCCATGCCAACGCCGGCAATGAACCACAGATCCAGCCCCACGTTCAGCGCCGAGCTGATGAGCAGGAACACCAGCGGCATCACGCTGTTGCCGATGGCGCGCAGCAGACCGGCGCACAGGTTGTACAGGAACATGACGATCACGCCAAGATCAATGACGATGATGTAGCTGTAGGCTTCTTCCAGGATCTCTGCCGGGGTGTCCAGCAGCTGCAGCAGGGGACGCAGCCCGAAGAAGCCCGCCGCCGTGATGACCAGCGACGCGATCAGCCCAATGACGATGGAGCCGGTCACGGTGCGCTTGAGCAGGTCTTCGTCCTGTGCGCCGTAGGAGCGCGCCGCAACGATGGCAAGGCCGTTGCCGATGCCGATGCCAAAGCCCACTAGAAGCTCGTAGATGGAGCCGCAGGAGCCAATGGCGGCAAGGGCCGTGTCGCCCAGCACATTGCCCACGATCATGGTATCCACCGTGTTGTAGAGCTGCTGGAACAGATTGGAAATCAGAATGGGCAGCATGAAGAGCAGCAGGCTTTTTAAAATAGGCCCGTGCATCAGGTCCACATTCATGTTCCATAAACTTTTCTTTTGGGGCTGCGCGTGGGTCATAGGGTTCCTCCAAATTATAACTTTTAAGATATCTGTACACAAAACAAAACATCTGCAATCCCTTCCCGATTTATAAAAAACAGGAAAAGGCATTGCAGATGATCGATCTTTTTGCGGATCTGAACTCCTTCAGACAAATCCTTCGGATTTGCCAGCTCCCTCAAAGAGGGAGCCTTTGGCATGACGGTAAAGTTTCTGGTTTTGCCAATGCCTCCCTCTCAGAGGGAGGTGTCACCGAAGGTGACGGAAGGAGTCCGTGCCATAAAATTACAGCTCCTGCGTCTCAAAGCCGTTACCAGTGAGCACCTGCACACTGGTAAAGCCTGCAGCCTTGATGGCGGCGGCAGCTTCGTCAAAGCCGAAGGTCAGGCTGTTAATGTCGTGAGAGTCGGACGTGATGATGACCTTGCCGCCCATCTTCTGCCACTCGCCCAGCAGCCACGGGCCGGGGTAGAAGTCTTTGCGGTAGCCGCGGTACACACTGCCGGTGTTCACTTCCAGCAGGCAGTCGTTCGCCTTTGCGGCCTGCAGGGCCTTGAGGGCAGCGGCCTTGTAGCGGGGCGACTCTTCGTCGAAGAACTCGCCGTTGGCATTCAGCTTCTTGATCAGGTCGATGTGGGCCAGAATATCCGGCTTGAGGGCGGCCACCTTTTCCACCTCGGCAAAGTAGGCTTCCACTGCGGCAAGGGGGTCTGCGTCAAAGTCGTCGTTGATGCAGTCCCACAGGTCCTGCGGACGGAAGTCGATCTCATAATACTTGCCGGTGTTCTTGCCGTACAGGTGGTGTGCGCTGCCGATCCAGTAATCGTAGCCGGTGCGCTTGTCCTCGCTGAGGATATCCCACTCGATGCCGCACAGGATATCCACCTTGCCCCTGTATTCGGCCTTGAGCTTTGCGATGGTGGCCTTGTACTGGGCGGTGCGGCTGGGGCTCATGCAGTATTCGCGGTCGCGCTGGGTGTAGCTATGGCCGGTGAAGCCCAGCGTGGTCAAGCCCTGCGCACATGCAGCACTTGCCATATCCTGCAAAGTATTTTTGCCATCGCACATGGTGGAGTGGCAATGGACACTGGACTTCTTATAATCTGCCATAGATAATTCACTGCATCCTTTCCTGTTTGACCTTGTGGTCAATGACGTGACGTTTTTCCAGTTCACGGGTCACATCCTCCACCGTGATGCCGGCGCTGACCATCAGCACCAGAACATGGTAGGCAAGATCGCTGATCTCGTAAACGGTTTCTTCCTTATCCTCTTTTTCGCCCGCAATAATGACCTCGGTGCACTCTTCGCCCACCTTTTTCAGGATCTTCTCCTTGCCCTTCTCGAACAGGTAGGTGGTATAGCTGCCCTCCTGCGGATCAATCTTGCGGCCCTTGATGAGCTCATACAAGCCCTGCCAGCTGAACTGCTTCAGCTCCGGCGAGACGTATACTTCGTTGAAGAAGCAGCTCTCGGCGCCGGTGTGGCAGGCGGGGCCAGATTTGACCACTTCCACCACCAGTGCATCTGCGTCGCAGTCGGCGGTGATGGACACCACCCGCTGCACATTGCCGCTGGTCTCGCCCTTGCGCCAGATCTCCTGACGGCTGCGGCTCCAGAACACCGTGCGGCCCTCAGCAATGGTGAGTGCCAGCGTCTCGGCGTTCATGTATGCGAGGGTGAGCACCTCTTTGGTGTAGTGGTCCTGCACGATGGCAGGAATCAGGCCCTTTTCATCAAATTTCAGATTCATAACGGTTCTCCCTCCCCGGATGGGGATATTACTAGTTTAGCGTATTCCGTGCGCAAACGCAAGAGTTTGCGGGTTGTTTTTGCGGAAATCCAGCTTCGCGTTACGGCTTCTCCCCGCGCCGGGGCGAAATACCCCGGCGTTACAGCCGCATCTCCACGCCGTTTGCGTTGAGGTATTCCTTCAGATCCCGGATGGTCAGCAGCTTCTGGTGGAAGATGCCCGCGGCAAGACCTGCATCGATGCCCTTGTGGTGGAACAGCTCCAGAAAGTCTTCCTTTTTGCCTGCGCCGCCGCTGGCAATGATGGGCACGTTCACCCGCGCGGCCACTGCATCCAGCATCTCAAGGTCGAAGCCGCTGCGCACGCCGTCGGTATCGATGCTGTTCAGGCAGATCTCACCCGCGCCGTGGTCCACGCACCAGCTGATCCAGTCCAGTGCATCCCGGCCGGTATCCTCACGCCCACCCTTGGCGAACACCCGGAACCGGCCGTCTACCCGCTTTACATCGGCAGAGAGCACCACACACTGGTTGCCGTAGCGCTGTGCCGCCGCCGGGATAAGGCCGGGGTCCTTCAATGCGCCCGAGTTGACGCTGACCTTGTCCGCACCGCACTTGAGCACCCGGTCGAAATCTTCCAGCGTATTGATACCGCCGCCCACCGTGAGCGGGATAAAAATTTCGCTGGCGACGCGGGTCAGGATATCCGTGAACAGTGCCCGGCCCTCGAAGCTGGCGGTGATATCGTAGAACACCAGCTCGTCGGCACCGGCAGCGTTGTACATGCGGGCCATTTCCACCGGGTCGGCCACGTCCCGGATGCCTTCAAAGTTCGTGCCCTTGACCACGCGGCCATTGCGCACATCAAGACAGGGAATAATGCGTTTGGTGATCATGTCGTTTCCCCTCCGTTCACTCCTGCACCAGCTGCACGCAGCGTGCAAGGTCCAGTGCGCCGGTGTACAGGCTCTTGCCCAAAATGGCAGCGGCAGTGCCCATTTTTTTCAGTTCCAGAAGCTCTGCTTCGGACGAGATGCCGCCGCTGGCCGTAAAGGCCACGCCGGGCACTTCCTCTGCCAGCTGGCGGTACAGGCCCAGATTGGTGCCCTTCATGGCACCGTCGCAGGCAATGTCCGTGTAGATGATGGCGGTGCATCCGGCATCTGCCAGCCGCTTGCAGAAGTCCACGCCCGGCTCGGCGCTGACCTCCTTCCAGCCATGGATGGCCACATAGCCATCCTTTGCGTCCACACCCACGGCAATTTTATTGCCGTATTTCTGCAGCATCCGAGCGGTAAAGTCAAAATCCGTCACCGCCACGCTGCCAAGGATGCAGCGGCCCACGCCGAGGGAGAGGTATGTTTCAATGCGTTCCTCGGTGCGGATGCCGCCGCCCACCTCAATGTACAAACCGCCCTGCTTTGCCAGCGCGGCAATGGTATCGTAGTTGGAAAGGGTGCCGTCCTTTGCGCCGTCCAGATCGACGACATGAAGATTTTTGGCCCCCGCTGCAAGGAACTCCCGCGCCTGTGCGCAGGGGTCCTCGCCGTAGACGGTCATGCGGTCGTAGTCACCCTGCGTCAGACGCACCACTTTGCCGCCCCGCAGGTCAATGGCTGGAAATAGCTGCATCGTTGTTTCTCCTTTCGCGTCCTCGCCCTCTCAGGCGCTATCGCGCCAGCTCTCCCAAAGGGAGAGCCCTTGGCAGTACGGCAAAGTTTCCGTTTTTGACGGAGAGGGCAAGCCGCCTCACAATTCAGAAAACGCTTTCAAGATCCTCAGTCCGGTGTCGCCGCTCTTTTCCGGGTGGAACTGGGTGCCGTACACCCTGCCTGCCCGCACCGCGCCGGTGACAGGAATGGAATAATCGCTCACGGCCAGCGTGCTTTCGGCGCAGTTCTTGCCGTAGTAGCTGTGGACGTAATAGACGTATTCGCCCTCACGGATGTACTGGAACAGCGGGTCGTCCTTTACAATGTGCAAGGCGTTCCAGCCGATCTGCGGCACCTTCAGGCTCTTGTCCGCAAGGTCGGGCTCCAGCGGGCAGACTTCGCCCTTCACAAAGCCAAGGCCTTCGTGCTCACCGTACTCGTAGCTCTTTTCAAACAGCAGCTGCATGCCAAGGCAGATGCCCAGCAGCGGCTTCTTTTTAGCTTCTTCTTTGATGACCGGCACAAGGCCCGTTGCCTCCAGCTTTGCCATGGCGTCGGCAAAAGCTCCCACGCCCGGCAGGATGAGCCGGTCGGCTTTGCGGATGGTGTCCGCGTCCGCAGTCACAACGGCTTCCAGCCCCAGCTGCTTCAGGCTGGACTTCAGACTGAACAGGTTGCCCACGCCGTAATCGATAATTGCGATCATACCAGCAGTCCTTTCGTGGAAGGGATCTCGTCCTTGTGGGCTTCGTCGATCTTCACGGCCACGCCCAGTGCATGGCCTGCGCCCTTGAAGCAGGCCTCAAGGATGTGGTGGGTATTTTCTCCCGCAAATTGTACAAAGTGGACAGTGGCAGGCACGCTGCGGGCAAAGCCCAGCCAGAATTCCTTAGCGCACTCCACGTCAAAATCGCCCACCTTTTCGGTGCTGCAATGGACGTCCCAGTTCAGGGTGCAGCGGCCCGAAAGATCGACGGCGCACAAAATCAGCGCTTCGTCCATGGGCAGGTAGAAGCTGCCGTAGCGCTGGATGCCGCGCATATCGCCCAGTGCCCGTGCAAAGGCCTGACCCAGCGCAATGCCCACATCCTCGGTGGTGTGGTGGTAGTCCACCTGCACATCGCCGTGGCAGGTGAGCACTAAGTCAAAACGGCCATGGCGGGCGAACAGCTCCAGCATGTGGTTCAGAAAGCCGCACCCGGTGTCCACCTCGTAGCGGCCGGTGCCGTCCAGATCAAGGGTCAGGTCGATCTGGGTCTCATTGGTGTTGCGTTCCAGCGAGATCATTCGGTTCGGCATGGTTCATTCCTCCATGATCTTATCCAGTGTGTTCACGAATATCTTCATCTGTTCCGATGTGCCAATGGTGATGCGCAGCCAGTTCTGGATGCGGGGCGCGTCGAAATGGCGCACCAGAATGCCGTTTTTCTTCAACTCTTTGTAGAGTGTTCCGCCGTCTTTCCGGTCGGTACTTGCAAACAGGAAGTTGGATCGGCTGTCCAGCACGGCAAAGCCCCGCTGTTCCAGCTGCTGTTTTGTCCATGCGCGGGTGTCCACGATGGCGGCGCGGGTCCTGTCAAAATAAGCAGTGTCTTCCAGCGCGGCCTGCCCGGCCTTCAGGGTCAGGCGGTTGATGTTGTAGGGGTTCAGGCTGAACTTGACCCGGTTCAGGTCGGCAATGAGCTTTGCATTGCCCATGGCCAGACCCAGACGCGCACCGGCCAGCTGCCGGGACTTGGAAAAGGTCTGCACCACCAGCAGGTTCTCGTACTGGTCGATGAGGGGCACGCAGCTCTCACCGCCAAAGTCCACATAGGCCTCGTCCACAATGACCACATTGTTCGGGTTTGCTTTCAGGATGCCCTCAATTTCCGCCCGGGGCAGTGCAATGCCGGTGGGGGCGTTGGGGTTTGCAAGGACGATGGTCTGGTTCAGGCCGTAGTAGTCCTTCGGGTCAAGGGTGAAATCCTCTTTCAGCGGGATGATGTGGCTGGGAATGTGCATCAGTCCGCACCACACGCCGTAGCAGCCGTAGGTGATGTCGGCATAGGCCAGCGGGTGGTCTGCGTCGCAGAAGGCACGCAGCGCAAAGAAGAGGTTCTCGTCGCTGCCATTGCCGGGCATGATCTGCTCCGGCTGCAGGCCGAAGTGGGCTGCGGCCGCCTTGAGCAGGTCGGCACAGGCGGTGTCGGAGTAAAGGCGCAGCTTTTCCACCTCGTGCTCGCTCACGGCAGCGATCACCGCCGGGGAGGGCAGATAGGGGCTTTCGTTGGTGTTCAGTTTGATGTACTGCTGATCCTGCGGCTGCTCACCCGGGGTGTAGGGGGTGACAGCGGCCAGCGTGGGAGAAAGGAATTTACTCATGGTTCAAATCCTCACTTTTCATACCGGATGGTCACGCTGCGGGCGTGGGCGTGCAGGCCCTCGCGCTCGGCAAAATCGGCGATGCGGGGAGCCACCTCGCCCAGCGCTTCCCGGGTGTAGTAGAGGAAGCTGGACTTCTTTACAAAGTCGTCTACGCCCAAGGGGCTGGAGAAGCGGGCGGTGCCGCTGGTGGGCAGGGTGTGGTTGGGGCCTGCAAAGTAATCGCCCAGCGCTTCCGGCACGTTGCGGCCAAGGAAGATGCTGCCTGCATTTTTGATCTCGTTCAGCACGCCGAAGGGGTCCTCCACGCACACTTCCAGATGTTCCGGTGCAATGATGTTGCAGGCCTCAATGGCCTTGTGCAGGTCGGTGCAGAGGATGATCTTGCCGTTGTCGTCCACGCTGGCGCGGGCGATGGCGGCACGGGGCAGCTGCGGGATCTGCACCTCCAGCTCCGCCTGCACGGCCTTGGCCAGCTCCGGGCTGTCGGTGACGAGGACCGGGCTTGCCAGTTTGTCGTGCTCGGCCTGACTCAGCAGATCCGCCGCCACCCATGCAGGGTTGCAGCCGCCGTCGGCCAGCACCAGAATTTCGCTGGGGCCTGCGATCATATCGATGCCCACCTTGCCGAACACCTTGCGCTTGGCAGTGGCAACGTAGATGTTGCCGGGGCCAACGATCTTATCCACCGCGGGGATGCTCTGGGTGCCGTAGGCCAGCGCCGCCACGGCCTGTGCGCCGCCGGTCTTGAAGATCTTGGTCACGCCTGCGGTGGCGGCGGCGGCCAGGATGACCGGGTTCACCCTGCCGTCCTTTCCGGCGGGGGTGGTCATGACGATCTCGGACACGCCTGCCACCTTGGCCGGGATCACGTCCATGAGCACGGTGGAGGGATAGGCCGCCGTGCCGCCGGGCACATAGACACCGGCCTTTTCAATGGGGGTATATTTCTGGCCCAGCACGATGCCGGGTTTGTCGTTCACCACAAAATTCTTGTGCACCTGCTGGCGGTGGAAGCTCTCGATATTGGCGGCGGCTTCGCGCAGGGTCTCGAGGAAGTAGGGGTCCATGTTTGCAAAGGCCTCGTCGATCTCCTCCTGCGTCACCTGCAGGGCATCGATCTTTGCACCGTCAAATTTCAGCGCGTAATCCTTCAGGGCTTCATCGCCCCGGGCGCGCACATCGGCAATGATGCCGTCCACCACATCCTCCACGTTCTTTTCCGCGCGGATATCGCGGTTCAGAATTTCTTCGGGCCTGAGCTCGTCAAAGTTATACAGCTTGATCATTTTGCTTCCTCCTTGTTCTGCAGTTCTGCCCGCAGCTTTTCCAGCATAGTGTCCATTTCGGCGTGCTTGAACTGGTAGCTGGCCTTGTTGGCAATGAACCGGGCCGAGATGGACATGAACTCGGTGACCACCTTCAGGCCGTTCTCCCGCAGGGTGGTGCCGGTCTCCACGATATCCACGATGACGTCCGAAAGGCCCAGAATGGGGGCCAGCTCAATGGAGCCGTTCAGCTTGATGATATCGATGTCCCGCCCCATGGATGCGTAATAGCTCTTTGCGATGCTGACGAATTTGGTGGCCACCCGCACCGGGCGGCTGGGGTCGTCTTGGTAATCGGCCGGGGCGGCAACGCACATGCGGCATTTGCCAAGGCCGGTGTCCAGCAGCTCGTACACATCGGCAGAAGCCTCTGTGAGGATGTCCTTGCCCACGATGCCCACATCGGCGGCACCGTGCTCCACATAGATGGCAACGTCGCTGGGCTTGACGAGGAAGTAGCGGATGCCGGCCTCCGGGTTTTCCACCACCAGCTTGCGGGTGGCGTTGTAGTCCTCCGGGCAGCCGTAGCCGATGCCCGCCAGCAGATGATACACCTTATCGCCCAGACGGCCCTTGGGCAGGGCCACGTTCAGCATCACCCTGTCGGTGCTGTTCTTCTGCACCGGCGGCAGCGGGGCGCTCAGGCGGTCCAGCTCGTCCAGATAGACCGCAAAGCCGATGGCCCCGGCCCCGGGGGTGAACTTCTGCATCAGCAGGTCGTAGCGGCCGCCCTTGAGCAGGGGGCGGGGCAGGGCTTTCAGATAGCCCTGAAACACAAGGCCGTTGTAGTATTCCATCTCACCGGCCAGCGTCATGTCCAGCCGGATAACGCCGCCCGCCTTTTCCAGCGGCACAGCCAGCGCTTCCAGCTCGGCCACAGCCGCGCGCATGGCGTCATTGCGGCACAGGGCAGCGGCCTTTGCAAGGGTATCGGCATAGCTGCCGCAGAGGCTCAGCACACTGCACAGGATGTCAGCGGCGGCATCGGCAAGACCGGCAGCTCCGGCGGCGGCCCGCAGCTCGTGGGCGTTTTTCTCCCGCAGCTTTTCCAGCAGCTTTGCGCGGGCGGCATCCGGCACGCCCAGCGCATCGAACAGGCCGAACAGGTAGCCCATGTGGCTCACTTCCAGCACCCAATCGGCCCCCAGCGCATCCAGCGACCGCGCCGCCAGACACACCGCCTGCTGCACCTGTGCTTCGCCCACCGCGCCCAGCATCTCAAGGCCCATCTGGCTGATCTCTTTAAAGGTGTGGCTCTCTGCGGAAGGGCGGTAGACATTCTCGTGATAGTAGTAGCGCAGGGTCTCGCCGGGGGCGGGCTGCGCCGTCTTGGCAATGGAGAGGGTCACGTCCGGCTTGAGGGCCAGCAGACGGCCATCCAGGTCGGTAAAGGTGATGACCTGCTCGGACGAGAGGAAGCTGCGGTTGGCCTGATACAGGCCGTACTCCTCAAAGCGGCCCATGTGGTACTTGCGGCAGCCCGCCGCTTCGTACAAGGCGCGCAGCGCAAAGGAGGCGCGCTCCTTGGGCTGCAGGTTTGCAAGGCTGAATTCCATCGTCGGTCCCCCCTGTTTCTTACATCCATCGCCGGCGTTCTCCGGCACTTTTCGACTCCTCTACCTCATCCGCCGGGCCCCACTGCCCGGCGATCCTTTGCGCGGCACCTCCGCGCCTTTTCCATACGGAATTGGTTCTATTGTTATTTTACTTTATCAAGATAAAGTTGTAAAGTAGGAAAGTGCCAGTGTTTTCTGTTTTATGACACGATTTTTCTGTGCGTTTGTACAGAGCGCAGGAAAAAAGGAGCCGCCGCACCGAATGCAGCAGCTCCTTTTCAGGCAAATTTCATCCCAACAGGTCCAGCACACCGGCCTTCGGGCGGGCACCCACGGCCTGACGCACCAGCTTGCCCTGCTCAAACACCAGCAGGGTGGGGATGCTCATGACGCCGAACTCCCCGGCCAGCTCCGGCTGTTCGTCCACATTCACCTTGCCCACCTTCACATCGGTGCGCTCCTCGGCCACCTCGTCCACGATGGGACTGAGCATCCGGCAGGGGCCGCACCAGCTGGCCCAGAAGTCCAGCAGGACGGGCTTTGTGCTCTGCAGCACCTCCTGCTCAAAATTTTCCTTCGTGATCGTAACAACTGCCATATTTCTACCTCCTGAAAGGGTTCGTTCGTGGTTGTTCTTATGGCATCAGTATACCCCAAATGCCGGGGCTTTTCCGTAACCGGGTCACATTGGGGCGCAAAAAAGCCCGGAGCAGGAAGAAAGAATACTGCTCCGGGCGGGGAATGGTTATGTTATTGTGCTGTCAGGCTCAGACTTCCTGCATGGCGTTCTTGCCGGCAACGTAGCCGTAGTACATGGCCATGGAGTGGCTGACGCCCTTCAGGCCGATGGGGTACTCGGTGGCAAAGCGGTTGCCCTGCACGTTGCCTGCCACATACAGGCCGGGGATCACGTTGCGGTCGGCGTCGAAGGTGTGGCAGTTCTCGTCGCTCTCCAGACCGCCGATGCAGACCAGCAGCAGGGCGGTGGTGAACTTGTCGGCGTAGAAGGGGCCGTTCTCCACAGCCCACATGCGGGATGCGGGCTTGTGGAAGTCCTCGTCGTAGCCGTCCTTGGCCAGCTGGTTGTAGCGCTGGATGGACTCCAGAGCGGTCTGCTGGGCAGCGGTGTCATCGGGGTAGATCTTTGCCACCAGCTCTTCCAGCGTGTCGGCCTTGACAGCGCGGCCATCGGCCACGGCTGCTTCCAGCTGATAGGGGCTCTTGTAGTTGCGGTAGGTGGTGTTGTTCTTGGGGCCCTCTGCCTCGCTGGCGTAGTCCTCGTAGTAGCAGGCACCGCCGTGGGCTGCGGGCATGTAGGGCAGCTGCTGGGGCCAGTTGGAGTCGAAGATCTGCCAGCTCTCGCGGTTCTTCTGCAGCTCGATCTGGTTTTCCAGCTGCTGGCCGGGCAGGTCCTCGTTCATGAAGCGCTTGCCGTTCAGATCCAGATTCAGGAAGCCTGCGTTGCCCATGACGCCCACACCGGACAGGTCGGCACCGCCGCCCATATGGTGGATCATGGGTGCGTGGCTCTGCTGCACCTGAGCGCCTGCCCACATGCCCAGCTGGATGCCGTCGCCCTGATTGGTGAAGCTGCCCTCCACGTCCACGTTGGTGAACAGGCACTGGATGTTGTTCTCAATGACCTCGGGGCAGAAATGCTGCAGCATCTTGGTGTTCTGGGAGTAATCGCCGGTGGACAGGATGACGCCCTTGGCGGCGTTGCACTTGATGTACTCGCCGGTGGCAGCATCGCGGGCATACAGGCCCACGCAGCGGCCGTCTTCCATGATGAGCTTTTCCACAAAGCAGCCGTAGAAGGTTTCCACGTTGCCGGTGTCAACGGCCTTCTGCATGTTGGCATTGACGGTGACGGACTGGTTGGGCAGGAACTCCACGGAGGTGGGGTAGCAGGGGAAGCGCTCCTGCTTCCAGTCGTAGTTCTCGGGCAGCGGGTAGAAAATGGGGATCAGGAAGTTGTTTGCGTTCTCGTCAGGGATGGCGCTGCGGGTGGTCTCGGCGTAGTACAGATCCGGGTTTGCTTCCACCCACCAGTCAAAGGCATCGCCGATGTTGTGGGCCCACTTGCTCATAATGGAGCGCTTGCAGCGGTAGGTGCTTTCCACCATGTGAGAGTCCACGATCTCGTCGATCTGCTCACGGGTCCAGGTGTTGCGGCCCCACTTGGCCTGCACATTGCCGTTGATAACGGCATACTCGCCGCTGCGGCACTGGGGACCGTCAGCCTTTTCAAAGGCTGCCACCTTGCCGCCGTCCTCGGCGATGCTGCGCACGGCTGCCACACCGGCAACGCCGCAGCCCACCACGGCCACATCCACGTCCACCGTCTTGGTGACCTTGCTCTCGTCGATCTCCGGCTCGGTGCCCAGCCAGTCGTTCTCCGAAGCGGCAGCGGAGCTGTCTGCGCCGTCTGCCTTGACGCCCATGGCCTGCTCGATGCAGCTGGCAGCCGCCTTCTTGACGGCATTGGTGGTGACGGTAGCACCGGAGATGTTGTCGATCTCGGTGCCCTGTGCGGCCATGATGGCCTCCTGCAGGGTGGGCGCAGCCACGCCGCCGATGCTCTCGGTCTCGTTGGAAGCATCGATGACCACCTCGGTGATGGCGGTCTCGCTGAAGGTCATGGTCACCTTCACCTCACCGATGCCGGTGGCCGTGCCGGTGTAGGTACCGGCGGTGTAGATGGCATCACCGGAAGCGGCGGTGCTGGAAGAAGCTGCGGAGTTGCAGGCAGCCAGTGCACCGGCGGTGACGCCGCTCATGGCGGCAGCGGCGGCGACCTTCAGGAAGCCTTTGCGGGAGATCTTTTCCATTTGGAGTTCCTCTTTCTTCTCATCAATTTCTCTTCGTCTCTGCGGGAGTTTTTCCCGCGCCGCACTTAGTATAAAATATAACGAAGTAAAAGGGAAACAAAAAAATTTTGCCACCCTGATAAAAAGTGTTTATAACTGTCTCCCGCCATGCTATACTGAGAGCAGACGGAGCGTTCCCTGCACAGAAAGGAGCTTTTTCGGATGAACGACCACCAGCTGCTGTGTTTTCTCACCGTGAGCCGGACCCTGAATTTTACCACAGCCGCCCGGGAGCTGTACTGCACCCAGCCCGCCCTCAGCTACCAGATCCGCAGTCTGGAAAAGGAGCTGGATCTGGCCCTGTTTGAGCGCAGCACCACCCGCGTGGCGCTGACCGAAGCAGGCCGGGCCTTTGTGCCGCAGGCGGAGGGGATCTATCGCAGCATCCTGAACGCCCGCACCGCACTGAAGGGCTTTGCCCGGCGGCGCACGCTGACCCTGCGCCTGCCGCCGGTGCTGCTGCAGCGGGACCCCATTTATCCCATCCTGATGGCACGGCTGCACGCCGCGCTGCCGGGATATGAGTTTGCGGTGGACACTCGGCCCGTGTCACGCAACCCCCACGAAATGCTCTGCAGCGAGGCAGACGCAGCCCTCTATCTGCCCTTTGGGCCGCTGCAGCCGGAGATCGAGCGCCTCCCCATCCTGCACAACACCTTTTACCTGATCGTATCGCCGGAGCACCCGCTCACAGGGCGCAGCACTCTGGCGCTGTCCGATCTTGCCGGGCAGCAGCTGTTTTATGAGCCGCTGTATCAGGAAATGGTGGATCTTGCCGTTGTTCAGCCCGGCCTGCCGTTTTCCGCGCCAAGCTGGCACATGGTGGAAAACTACGAGTGTGTTTACAACGATCTGCTTGCCGGGCGCGGCATGTTTTTGTGCCCGATGAAATACCCGGCCTTTCCGGCCGCATGGTACCTGCCGCTGCAGCTGCCGTTGCCGGACACCTGTCTGCTGACCCTGCGGGACGACCCGCGCCCCGAGATCCAACGGCTGCGGGAGGTATTTACCGCTGTATACGCCAGCCGTGCAAAGCTGCTGGGCGAAGAATGAACGCAAAAAGGGCTGCCGCACCTCGTTTTGAACGAACGTGCAGCAGCCCTTCAGCTCTTATAATATTCCGGACAGTTTTATTTGCCCAGCATTTCGTGGGCAGTCTTGCAGATGGTGGCAGCATCCAGACCGTAGAACTTCAGCAGGTCCCATGCCGGGCCGGAGCAGCCGAACACGTCCTGCACACCTACGCGGCGCACCGGCGTGGGCAGCTTTTCGCTCAGCACGGCGCAGACGGCCTCGCCCAGACCGCCGATGACGTTGTGCTCCTCGGCGGTGATGACCTTGCCGCACTCCTTTGCAGCCTTGAGGACGATCTCCTCGTCCAGAGGCTTGATGGTGTGGATGTTGATGACCCGGGCGTGGATGCCCTCAGCAGCCAGCTGCTCCGCAGCCATGCGGGCTTCGTTGACCATCAGGCCGGTGGCGATGATGGCAATGTCGCTGCCCTCGGTGATCTGCTCGCCCTTGCCGATCTCAAAGTGATAGTTCTCGGCGTCGTGGAACACCGGAACGGCCAGACGGCCAAAGCGCAGATAGACGGGGCCTTCCATTTCGTAGGCGGCACGCACAGCGGCGCGGGCCTCCACATCGTCTGCCGGGCAGATCACGGTCATGCCGGGGATGCTGCGCATGAGGGCAAAGTCCTCGCAGCACTGATGGGAAGCACCGTCCTCGCCCACCGAGATACCGCCGTGGGTGGCACCGATCTTCACGTTCAGGTGGGGGTAGCCGATGGAGTTGCGCACCTGCTCGAAGGCGCGGCCGGCGGCGAACATGGCAAAGCTGGAAACAAAGGGCACGTAGCCCATGGTGGACAGGCCTGCGGCCACGCCCATCATGTTGCCCTCGGCAATGCCGCAGTCAAAGTGACGGTCCGGGTAAGCCTTGCGGAACATGCCGGTCTTGGTGGCAGCGGCAAGGTCTGCGTCCAGCACCACCAGATCCTCGTGGCCCTCTGCGGCCAGCTCCTTCAGGGTGTTGCCGTAGCTTTCACGGGTAGCGATCTTCTTCACATCTGCCATCTTAGTTTTCCTCCTGCTCCAGCGCGGCGTATGCGGCGTTCAGTTCCTCAATTGCGATCTTGTACTCGTCATCGTTGGGGCCCTTGCCGTGCCAGTCCACAGAGTTGGTCATATAGGAAACGCCCTTGCCCTTTGTGGTGTCCATAATGATGCAGGTGGGCTTTGCGGTCTCTGCATGGAACGCCTGCATGGCGGCTTCGATCTGGTCGTAGTCGTGGCCGTCGATGGTGACGACATTGAAGTTGAAGGCCTTCAGCTTCTCTTCCAGCGGGGCGCTGTTCATCACGGTCTCGGTGGTGCCGTCGATCTGCAGATGGTTGCGGTCCAGCACAACGCACAGGTTGGAAAGGCCGTAGTGTGCGGCAAACATGAAGGCTTCCCAGCACTCGCCCTCTTCCACCTCGCCGTCGCCCACGATGGTGTAGACATTGATGGCCTTGCCGGCGTGCTTGGCACCCAGTGCCATGCCGCAGGCGGCAGAGATGCCCTGACCCAGACTGCCGGTGGACATATCCACACCCGGGGTCTCGTTCATGTTGGGGTGGCCCTGCAGATAGCTGCCGATCTTACGCAGGGTCTTGAGGTCTTCCACCGGGAAATAGCCGCGCTCTGCCAGCGCTGCATACAGTGCCGGTGCAGCATGGCCCTTGGACAGCACAAGACGGTCGCGGTCGGCCATCTTGGGGTCCTTCGGGTCAATGTTCATTTCCACAAAATAGAGGTAGCTCAGCAGCTCGGCGATATCCAGACTGCCGCCCGGATGGCCGCACTTTGCGCTGTGCGTGCCCTCGATCACGCCCATGCGGATGTGGCAGGCGTGCTTGGCCAGAGTAAGTTTTTCTGCATTTGTCATGATGGTCCTCCCGTATGAACCTCAGATTTGCACATGTTCAAAAAAGCCTTTCGTCAGCGCCGGTGCAGTCCTGCTGCCCGCAGCGCGCTCTTTTTCAAGTTTATATTAGCTATTCTATGCAAAAAGGTCAAGCTTCTTCATGCAAAATGTACATACGCGGGGAAATATTCATGGAAATTTGCCGCTTTTTGGTCAAATTGCAGGCTTTTTGCCGTATCTTGACAAAGCCAGAGGCATCTGCTATATTTTTCACAGATTCCGGCAGGAAGCCGGATGCGCAGGCCGAAGCCTGTTTTCTCCATTTGTGCGGAGCATCTGCTCCATCTGCGCGTTGTGCATGTGCGCGGCGCGGCGGGCCGGTCCAGGCCCTGCCATCTTAATTTTTACAGACGCCACGAAGGGGTCTGCCTTTGGCTTGCAAGCCGGGCAGGCCCCTTTTTTATCTGGCAAAAGGAGGAAGCTTTTTTATGAAAACCAACCCCCGTTCCACTACCCGCAGCCTTGTACTGGCTGCGCTGTTCCTTGCACTGGCCTTTGTGCTGCCCATGATCACCGGCCATGTGCCGCAGGTGGGCAACATGCTGTGCCCGATGCACTTTCCCATTCTGCTGTGCGGCTTTGTGCTGGGCGGCCCATGGGGCCTTGCTGTGGGCTTTATTGCTCCGCTGGTGCGCTCGGTGCTGTTCGGTATGCCGCCCATGTTCCCCATCGCCATCTCCATGGCCTTTGAGCTGGCCGCTTACGGCCTTGTGTCCGGCGTGCTCTGGCGCAAGGTGAAGCACACCGTTCCCATGATGTACGCTTCTCTCGTCACCGCCATGGTGGCAGGCCGTCTGGTGTGGGGTGCCGTCCGCTTTGTGCTGGCAGGTCTCACCGGCTCGTCCTTCCCGTTCAGCGCATTTTTGTCCGGCGCGCTGCTCACCGCCGTGCCGGGCATTGTGGCACAGCTGGTGCTCATCCCGCTGATTTTGGTGGCTTTGCAGAAGGCAAAAGTCATGGACTGAACCCTCTCCGTCACAGCTGACACTGTGCCACCTCTCCCGAAAGGGAGAGGTTTTTTCTTCTTACGGAAAACACGAAAAAGCTCCCCCTTCGGGGGAGCTGGCAACGCCAACGGCGTTGACTGAGAGGGTCAAAAAGGGCTGTTGCCAAGAACTCCCTCAGTCACGGCTTCGCCGCGCCAGCTCCCTCACGGAGGGAGCCTGACATGACGGTAAGCTGTGAAGCCTCCCTCATTGAGGGAGGTGGCATCGCGTAAGCGATGTCGGAAGGAGTTTGGCAGCAGCCCTTTTCTATATTTTTAAATTTTTCAGTTCTTCTTACCGGTCAGGAACTCCGGCAGGGGCTTGCCCTGCTTGCGCCACTGATGATATTCTGCCGTAGCAGCGAACTCCACGTCACCGGCAGAGTTCAGGGCAGTCTCCACAGAGTCCTGCACCACGCCGATGATGAAGCCGACGCCTACCATCTGCATGGCGACATCGTTGGAAATGCCAAACAGGGAGCAGGCCATGGGGATCAGCAGCAGGGAACCGCCGGCCACGCCGGAAGCACCGCAGGCACCCAGAGCGCTCATAGCGCTCAGCACGATGGCTGCAGGCAGAGACACCTGAATGCCCAGCGTGTTGGCAGCGGCCAGCGTCATGATGGTGATGGTGATGGCGGCACCGTCCATGTTGATGGTAGCGCCCAGCGGGATGGAGACGGAGTACATATCCTTGTCCAGACCCAGCTTTTCGCACAGAGCCATGTTCACGGGGATGTTGGCGGCGGAGCTGCGGGTGAAGAAGGCGGTCAGGCCGGACTCACGCAGGCAGCGGAACACCAGCGGATAGGGGTTGCAGCCCAGATAGATAAACATGATGAAGGGGGAGACGATGAGGGCCATGAACAGCATGGTGCCCACCAGCAGGGCCAGCAGCTTGCCGTACTGGGTAAAGATGGCAAGGCCGTTGCCGGAAACATTGGTGTAGACCAGACCCATGATGCCGAAGGGTGCCAGATTGATGATCCAGCGCACGATCTGGGAGACCGCATCGGCGGTGTTTGCCATAAAGGTCTTGGTGGTGTCAGAACCGATCTTCTTCATAGCCACGCCGAACATGCAGGCCCAGAACAGGATGCCGATGTAGTTGCCGCTCATGATGGCACTGACGGGGTTTGCCACAAAGTTGGTGAGCAGGGTGCCCATCACTTCGCCCAGACCCTGCGGCACCACGTCCGACTGGGCAGCGTCTGCCAGCACGACCGTGACCGGGAACATAAAGCTGGTCACCACTGCGATGGCCGCAGCCAGAAAGGTGGTGAGCATGTACAGCCAGATGACCGTGCCGAAGCGGCGGTCCAGCTTGGAAGAGCCCTGTGCCAGAGCACTTGCCACAATCACGAACACCAGCACCGGGGCGATGCCCTTCAGTGCGCCAACGAACAGGCTGCCCAGTTCACCCACCCAGCCTGCACCGGGGGCCACCAGAGCCAGCACCGCACCAATGATCAGACCGATCAGAATGCGAACGATCAGGCTGATGCCGTTGTAGCGGGCAACTGCCTTGTTCAACGTTTTCATATAGACACTCCTCTTTCCTGTTGTACGCCATTGGCGCACAGTTTCCTGTCTCTTACACGAGGACGGGTGTTATTATAGCACACACGGCAGAGAAATGAAAGCATTTTCAGACATTTTTCGTTCACAAATTTGCGTTCAGGTCGGTGCCCATGGGGTTTTTCCGCTGATCTGTATTTGTGGCAAGGACAGGTTTGGCCGTTCGCGGCTTTGTTCTCTCCGTCACCGTCGAGCGGCGCAGGGCGGAGCGAGCGGGGGCAAACAAAAAAGCCTGCGTGCGCAGTCCTGCATGGCAGGCTCTGCATCCGCAGACCGGGGCTCTTTGGGGGTGTATTCTGTTTTCAGCGCAGCGGCTGAGTGGGCGCAAGCTTCTGGTAGGCAAAGCGGGGCGAGCCGTCCCGCACATGGATGACGCCGCAGCGGGTAAAGCCGTTCTGTTCCAGCAGATGCTGCATGATCTTGTTATCGGCATGGGTGTCCGCACGCAGGCTCTGGCAGTGCTCCAGACTCCAGTCCAGCACGGCCTTGCCCACGCCCTTCTGTTTGCCGGCCGATGCCAGACGGTGCACCGTGCCATAGGGCAGGGTATCGTCCAGCCAGTGACCGTCCTCAATGACGGCGTAGGTGGGGTCCGCCCCCAGAATAAAGGCAAACACGGCCTCGATCTGGCCGTTGACCACATAGAGGAACAACCGGTTCGAGTCGATATCCTCCTCCAGCAATTCCTGCGGCGGGAAATCATCCCCCCACTGGGTCGGGTTGCCCGATGCCTTCATGACTGCACGTGCATGGGCGTAGATCTTCAGGATCTGGGGCAGATCCCCTCTCACTGCTCCACGAAACATTCATTCCACCTCTTTCGACAGCGCCGCACCGATGCGGCTAGAATGGTTCTATTGTACTCCATTTTTCCATAAAAATCCAGTTTTTTGCATCGATCTGCCATAAAACGTTCCGAAACGACAAAACAGGGCACGGCGTCTGCTGTGCCCTGTTTTGTCTGGTCAGGCTGTGGTTCATGCACTGGTGCGGGTATGGCCCGTGCGCACCAGCCGGTATTCCCGGGGGCTGAGGCCGTAGCGCTCGTGGAACAGGCGGTAGAAATAGCTGGTGTTCTCGTAGCCCACCAGAGAAATGATCTGCTGGATGTTCATGTCGCTGCGGCGCAGCAGGCGGGCAGCGGTCTCCATACGGTGCTTTTGCAGCAATTCCTTATAGGTGCGGCCGGTCTCGGCACGCACGCACTCGCTGACGTATGCCAGCGAAACGCCATACTCCCGCGCCACGTTGGAAAGGCTGGCTTCCCGGTAGTTCTGGGTGATCTCTTTCAGTGCCGCCTGCACCAGCGCTTCGCGGCTGACCGTTCCGGCCCTGACTTCCGGCAGGATAGGATTCGTCTGTGTCATCTGCGTTTCCTCCGTAAAGGGTGCGGCGGGCGGGGACTGGGGGATGTCGGACGCCCGCCGCACAGGGAATGGCGGCTCCTGCCGCCCTACACCTCAGATACGAACCGACGCACCGGAATATTGCAGAAAGCTAAAAAATTTTTAGTCAATTTTCGTCCTGCAGAAAAAGACCGCCTCTGCACAGGGCAGAAACGGCCTTTTTCAGGAGAAATAAAGAAAACACGAACCCTCAAAAATGAGGAAGGGAAATGCTCAGAACATGCTCTCGTCCTTATAGCGGCCGGTGCGCGCGAACTGCACCCACTCGGCCACATTCACGGCGTGGTCGCCGATGCGCTCCAGATACTTGATGACCATCAGCAGATCCAGCGCTGCATCCACCTTGCCGGGGTCTTCGGCGATCTCCTGCGCCAGCTGATGCTTGATGGCGTTGAAATCGTAGTCCACCGCGTCGTCTGCGGCAATGACCTTGCGCGCCGCCAGCTCGTCTTCGGCCATCAGGGCGGCAAGGGCATCCAGGATCATCTGGTGAGCCTTTTTGCCCATGGCAATGGCCTGACTTACCGCCGGGTCGCCCTCTTTGCGGACGGTAACAAGGTGGGGGATGATCTCGGCGATGTCGGCGGCATGGTCGCCGATGCGCTCGATGTCCGTGACCACCTTCATGGCCGTGGAGATGCGGCGCAGGTCGCCCGCCACCGGCTGCTGACGCAGCAGCAGGGTCATGCAGCGGTGCTCGATGTCCCGCTCCATGTTGTTGATGCGGGCGTCCCCCTTCACGATGGCCGCCGCTGCATCGGCATCGGCAACGCAGAGCGCTTCCAGAACGTTTTCCACAGCGTCAGCAGAGTTACGCCCCATCTCAGTGAGAGAACTTTTCAGCGATTCCAGATCGGTGTCGTACTGTTTACGGATACTCATAGCTGTTTCCTCCTTTAACCGAACCGACCGGAAATGTAGTCCTCGGTGCGTTTATCCTGCGGTGCGCTGAAGATCTGCGCCGTGGGGCCCACTTCCACCAGCTCGCCCAGCAGGAAAAAGGCGGTGCGGTCGCTGATACGGGCCGCCTGCTGCATGTTGTGGGTAACGATGACCACCGTGTAGTTCTTCTTCAGCTCGCTCATCAGCTCCTCCACCTTCATGGTGGAGCCGGGGTCCAGTGCGCTGGTGGGCTCGTCCATCAGCAGCACTTCGGGCTTCACCGCCAGTGCACGGGCGATGCACAGACGCTGCTGCTGGCCGCCGGAAAGGCCCAGTGCGCTCTTTTTCAGGCGGTCCTTCACCTCGTCCCACAGGGCCGCGCCCCGCAGCGAGCTTTCCACCAGCTCGTCCAGCTCAGCCTTATTGCGCACACCGTGCAGCTTGGGGCCGTAGGTGATATTGTCGTAAATGCTCATGGGGAAGGGATTGGCCTTCTGGAACACCATGCCCACCCGGCGGCGCAGGTCGGTGAGCTGCATTTCCCGGGCAAAGATGTCCTCGCCCTTGAGCCGCACATCGCCCTCGATGCGCACATTCGGCACAAGGTCGTTCATGCGGTTGAGGGTTTTCAGAAAGGTGGATTTGCCGCAGCCGGAAGGGCCGATGAGAGCAGTGATCTCCCGCTCGCCCACATCCAGCGAAATGCCTTTCAGCGCCTTGAAGTCGCCGTACCAGAGGTTCAGGTCTTTTGCCGATATCACCGGCACATTCGTGTTTTCCATAGAGTACCTCATTGTTGAATTTAAAACTCCCTCAGTCGCGGCTTGTGCCGCGCCAGCTCCCTCAGTGAGGGAGCCTTTTGTTCTGCCGCAAAGCTTTATCTTCCCGATAAGCCTCCCTCCATGAGGGAGGTGGCATCGCGCAGCGATGACGGAAGGAGTTATTTTACTGTTTCTGTTTCAGCTTGGTCTTTGCCAGCCGCGCCGCAAGGTTGATGGCCAATACCAGCACCAGCAGCACTGCACCAATGCCCCAGGCCGAAGCGAAATCGCCGTCCTCAAAGGCACGCAGGTACAGCAGCACCGACAGGGTGGCACCGTTGGAGGTGTAGGCTTTGGCCACGCTCTTGGCAATGACCTCTGCGGCACCGGCGGTGAAGAGCAGGGCGGCGCTTTCGCCCACGATGCGGCCCACAGCCAGAATGCAGCCGGTCACGATGCCGTCGATGCTGCAGGGCAGCACGATGGTGCGGATGATGTGCCACTTGCCTGCACCCAGACCCATGGCCCCCTCCCGGTATCCCTGCGGCACCGTCTTGAGGGATTCCTGCGTGGTGCGGATGATGGTGGGCAGGTTCATGACCACCAGCGTGAGCGAACCGGACAGCAGACAGGTCTGGAAGCCCAGCGCCTGACTGAACACCAGCATACCCACCAGACCGTAGATGATGCTGGGAATGCCCGCCAGCGTTTCGTTGGTGAACTCGATGACCTCGATGAGCCGTCGGTTGGAGGCGTACTCGGTCAGGTAGACCGCCGCGCCCACGCCCAGCGGCAATACAATCAGTAATGTCAGCACAATGACATACAGTGTGTTGAGGATAGCAGGCAGGATGCCGTCGGTCTTTTTCAGCACACTGGCGGTGGTGGAAAGGAACTTCCAGCTGATGTGGGGGATGCCCCGCACCAGCACCATGCCGATGATACCGGCCACCAGCACCATCACCAGCACGGCGCTGGCCCAGACCAGTGCGGTCATGACCCGGTTCCACATCTGACGGGAAGGCGAAAGGCCCTTATTCATCCCGGCTTCCTCCCTTCAGTACAACATTCAGCACAACATTGATGATCATGATAAAGACGAACAGCACCAGCGCAATGCTGAACAGCGCCTGCCGCTGCAGACCGCCGGCATAGCTCATCTCCTTGGCGATGGCGGTGGTCAGGAAGGTGACGCTGCGGAAGGGACTGTCCGGCATGTTGGGGCTGTTGCCTGCCACCATCATCACCGCCATGGCCTCGCCGATGGCACGGCCGATTCCCAGCACAACGCCTGCGGCAATGCCGCTTTTGGCTGCCGGGATGCTGATCTTGAACCACGTTTCGGTGTCGGTGGCACCCAGTGCCAGACTGCCCTGCTCATACTCCGGCGGCACGGCGTTCAGTGCCGTGACCGACACGGACACGATGCTGGGCAAGATCATGATGGAAAGCACCACGATAGCGCTCAGCAGGCAGGCACCGGAAGCCTTGCCGAAGGTCTTTGCCACGGCAGGCACCAGCACCTGCATGCCCAGCAGGCCGAACACCACGCTGGGGATGCCGGACAGCAGCTCGATGGCGGTGACCACCACGGTGCGCAGCTTGGGGTCGGCGGCCTTGGAGAGGAACACCGCCGTCAGCAGGCCGATGGGCACACCGATGATGGCAGCGCCCAGCGTGCCGTAGATGCTGGACAGGATAAAGGGCAGGATGCCGAACAGCGGCTGGGCTGCCGTGGAGGCCCACTTTGTGCCGAACAGGAATTGGAACAGGCCGATCTTGTGGATGGCCGGCACGCCGGAGATCACCATGTACACCGAGATAAGCACCACGCAGCCCACCGCCAGCATACCGCACAGGAAGAAGATGAAGTTCATCACCGCTTCCAGCCATTCGGCGGGGGTGCGGGGCAGCCGCACCCGGCTCAGATAGGATTTTTTGTTCATAGCCGAAATCCTTTATAAAAGCCGCGTCGGCCCGCAGAAACGGCAGCCCGACGCGGCAGTTCTGTGTATTTGTCAGCGGCTTCGCCCTCTCCGTCACGGCTTACGCCGTGCCACAATCCCCACTCTGTCGCTGACGCGGCATCTCTCCCCGACCGGGGAGAGTCTTTCCTCAAAGTGGGAGGCTTTGGCATTCCACTCAAAGTTTGCGGTTTTGCCAAGGGCTCTCCCTTTGGGAGAGCTGGACGCGAAGCGGCCTGAGAGGGCGAGCCCGCTAACCGTTATTCGTTCACCGGCACAGCGCCTGCGGTGCGGATGAGGTCGGCAGCGTCCTTGCTGGTGGCAAAGTCCACAAAGGCCTGTGCCTGCTCCGACAGGGTCACGCTCTTGTTGGTGACGAACACGAAGGGACGCTGGATCTTGTAGCTGCCATCCTTGACGGTATCCTCGCTGCACTCCACACCCTCCACGGTGACCATGGCAACGGTGTCGCCCACAGCGGACAGGGAAGCGTAGCCGACAGCCAGAGGGTTGGCCTCCACAGCGCTGATGACTGCGCCGGTAGCGGTCAGCTCCTGTGCGTACTTGCAGCTGTCCTTCACGTCCACGATGCTCTCAAAGCCATCACGGGTGCCGGAACCGGCCTCGCGGCCCACCAGAACGATCTCGCCGTCGTCGCCGCCCACATCCTTCCAGTTGGTGATCTCGCCGGTGAACATCTGCTTCAGCTGGTCTACGGTCAGGTCTGCCACCTTGCTGGCCTTGTTGACAACGATGGCGATGCCGTCCAGAGCCACGATGGTGCCGTCCACGTCGTTCTTCTCGTCGTCCTTCAGGGCGCGGGAGGACAGGCCGATGTCCAGCGTCTTATCGGTAGCACCGGTGATGCCTGCGCCGGAACCGGTGGGGTCGTAGCTGACGGTGACACCCGGCTCCACCTCGGCAAAGCCCTCGGTCAGGGCAGCGATGACGTTCTTCATGGAAGTAGAACCGCCGGTAGCCACATTGCCGGACAGGGTACCTGCAGCGGTCTCAGCAGCGGCAGAAGAAGAGGTGGACTCTGCAGCAGAGGATGCCACAGTGGAAGAGGCTGCGCCGCCGCAGGCGGTCAGAGCCATCGCTGCAGCAGCGCCGCAGACAGTGATAAACGAACGACGAGTGATCTTTTTCATAACCCTTTTTCCTCCAATAAATGCCGGAATGCAGTTCCGGCCGATGTTTTCTTGTTTCTATGTGTTTTCCTTGGGAACGGCCTTATTGTACCGCACCGCCATGCGCGCTGCGACCATGTATGCGCAAAATGGAGGTAAAGCTTTTGCACAGGCTCCGGCTGCCGTGTCAAGCCTGCGTAAAGCCGGGATGAAAAACCTGCACTCGGATTTTACAAACAGGATAAATATGCCGAAAATTCCATTTTCTGGCTGGGCAAAGTGACAAAAAAAGAAGGCGCCCTCCATGGAGCGCCTTCTGCTCAGCAGTATTTTGTTCCGTCCGGGCAGTAGAACTGCACGTACTTCTGCCACTCGGTCTCGCTGATGGTGCGGCGGTAGCAGTCCACCAGTGCATCCACGGCCTGCCGGTCCGCAAAGGTACCGGCACCCGGGCAGTCCAGCACCAGAATGCGGAACCATGCATCGAACAGATGCTCGGTGAAGCCGGTGTCCCGGGCCCCGCACCGGGCATAAAAGCCCAGCCGCCGCACCGCCATTGTCTCGTCCTCCGCCTTATCCGGGCATTCGGCCTCAATGAGGATGGCCTGTGCGCCCCGCTCGTGCTGCGGCAGGTCGGCCAGCAGCTGCGCGCCCAGCCCTGCAGCACGGTATTCCGGCAGCACGGCAAAGTAATCCAGCTGGCTCACCCTGCTGCCCGCCGGGCGCACCATGAGCAGGTACGCCGCCAGTGTTTCGCCGTCAAACACGCCCCATGTGTGGGCTGTGCCGTTGGCTTCGCTGTTCAGGATCATGCTCAGGGGCTTGAGCTCCGTGGGCGGGAAGTCCCGCCGCATTTCGTCCAGATAGACCCGCGTCAGCTCTTTTTCGCTCAGTTTCCGCCAGTTGTACGTTTTGCTCATCGCTTTCTCCTCCCGGGCAGGTGCGCCCTGTTTTGCTGCTTCCAGTATAGCATACTCCGTGCGGGAACGCAAAAAGCCGCCGGGAGCGGACAGCTGAGTCCCGTCTCCCGGCGGCAGTTTTATGATGGTGCGGGATCAACCAGTCTCCCGCATCGGGTCAGATGGAATGCCTTGTGTTACAGCATCTTCTTCAGCTCGTCGTACACGAACTGGACCTTGGTGCCGATGATCACCTGGCAGGCAGTCTTGCTGGGACGGATGACACCGGCAGCACCAGCAGCCTTGACGGCCTTCTCGTCCACCTTGGAGTTATCCTTGACCTCAAAGCGCAGACGGGTTGCGCAGTAGCCAACGTCCTTCACGTTCTCCTTGCCGCCGACAGCAGCCAGAACAGCGGAAGCAACTTCGGTGTAGTTGTTGTTTGCCAGAACGACCTTCTTCTCGGCCTCATCGTCCTCGTCCTCACGGCCGGGGGTCTTCAGGTCGAACTTGGTGATGGCAAAGTAGAACACTGCGTAGAACACCACGAAGGCTGCGATGCCCAGAGGAATGATCATCCAGGTCTTGGCAGCTGCGGGCAGGGAAGCGGAGAACACCAGGTCGGTAGCGCCTGCAGAGAAGCAGAAGCCAGCACGGAAACCGGAGTAGTAGGTGATGACGGTGAAGATGCCGTACAGAGCAGCGTACACAACGTACAGCGGGAAGCACAGGAACATGAAGCCGAACTCGAAGGGCTCGGTAACGCCGCAGACGAATGCGCAGATTGCAGCAGACAGAACCAGACCGATGGCGGCCTTCTTGTTCTTAGCGGTCTTGACCATAGCCAGAGCAGCGCCCAGGACACCGAACATCATGCAGGGGAAGAAGCCGGACATATACATACCAAGGCTCCAGCCCACATCAGCAGAGGTCTCGCCAGCCCAGAAGTGGCTCAGGTCGCCCAGACCGATGGTGTCGAACCAGAACACGTTGTTCAGAGCGTGGTGCAGGCCGGTGGGGATCAGCAGACGGTTCAGGAAGGCGTAGATGCCAGCGCCGATGCCGCTCATGCCAGCGATGCCGTTACCGATTGCGACCAGAGCGTCGAAGATGACGGGCCAGACGAACAGCAGAACAACGGACACCAGAATGGAGATCAGACCGGTAGCGATTGCAACGAAGCGCTTGCCGGAGAAGAATGCCAGCCAGTCAGGCAGCTGGATATCCTTGAACTTGTTGTAGCAGGCAGCACCCACAACAGCGGCCAGAATGCCGATGAAAGAGTTGCCGGCGACCTTCTGGAAAGCGATGTAGGTAGCGGTGCCTTCTTCCAGGTGACGGACCATGCCGACCACGCCGGGGTTCAGCAGCTGCTGCATCATCAGGAAGCTGACCAGACCGGCCAGACCTGCGGTGCCGTCGTTATCAGCAAGGCCGACAGCGGCACCAATGGCAAACAGCCATGCCATGTTATCGATCAGAGCGCCGCCTGCCTTGACCAGCAGGAAGCCAACGGTGTAAGCTGCACCGGAGGTTGCAGCACCGGGAACGCCCATAACGCCCGGAGCAAGGGCATAACCGAGGCCCATCAGGATACCGCAGATCGGCAGGACCGCGACGGGGAGCATCAATGCTTTGCCCAGTTTCTGGAGATACTTCATCATAAAGCACATTCCTCCTTAAGAAATGTTTGTGTTTACAGACGCCTCTGGTTGTCGGCCGTCCATAATTCCGTAATAGAATAGTAACATATTTTTGAAAGAAAAGAAAGCCCCTTTCTCATTTTTTCTATCAAAATGCGTCAAAAGTCCTTATTTACCGGCTTTATAGTCGATAATTTTTGGCTTTTCCGCATGTGTACCGTTTTTATGTTGAAAATTCTTTTCTTTTTACATACATTTTGCCCAAAGGCTTGCATCCCACAGCCGAATCGGGTACTATACTATTATAAGAAAAGCCGGGAACCGAAGGAGGTTTACTTTATGGAATGGACTGATATCCGCCTGACCGTGGCCAAGGCCGATGCCGACAACGCCGAAGCCGTTGCCACCATGATCGCCGAGGGCGGTATTTATATCGAAGACTACAGCGACATCGAGCAGCAGGTGGCCGAGATCGCCCATGTGGATCTGATCGAGCAGGAGCTGCTGGACAAGCCCCGCGACACCGTGATCATCCATATGTATCTGGAGCCGGGCGCTTCCCCCGTGGAGACGCTGGCCCTCATTGCCGCCCGCATGGAAGCCGCCGGCATCGCCTACACCGCAGAGACCGAGGGCGTGGAGCAGGAGGACTGGCAGAACGGCTGGCGCAAGTATTATCACCCCCTGGAGATCGGCAAACGGCTGGCGGTGGTGCCCTCGTGGCAGCAGTACGACACCGACCGGGTAAAGCTGATCCTTGACCCGGGCCTTGCCTTCGGCACCGGCGGCCACGAGACCACCAGCCTGTGCATGGAAGCGCTGGACGAGCGGGTGACCGGCGGCGAGCGGGTGCTGGACATCGGCACCGGCAGCGGCATCCTTGCCATTGCGGCGCTGAAGCTGGGCGCTGCCGTGGCCGAGGGCGTGGACATCGACCCTGTGGCGGTACGCACCGCCGGGGAAAATGCCGCCCTGAACGGCGTGCAGGACAAGCTGACCGTGCTGGTGGGCGACCTTTCGGACAAGGCCAGCGGCAAATACGACATCATCACCGCCAACATCGTGGCCAACGCCATCCTGTCTCTGGCCCCCGCCGTGCCGGGCCTGATGGCGGAGGGTGCCACCTTTATTGCCAGCGGCATCATCGACAGCCGCAAGGACGAAGTGATCGCAGGGCTGGAAAAGGCCGGCCTTGCCGTTGTGGAAGTGAAGGAGAAGCGCGGCTGGGAGTGCATCGTCTGCAAGAAAGCGTAAGGAGAACCCTCTCAGGCGCTGACGCGCCAGCTCTCCCGAAGGGCGAGCTATAAGATGTAAAAGGATTGATAAAATGCCGCACCGTTATTTTACCACCGAGATCTCTGACGGCACCGCTACCCTGCGCGGGGCCGACGCCCACCATCTTGCCCGCGTGATGCGCGCAAGGCTGGGCGATACTGTTATTTTATGCGACGGCAACGCCGTGGAATACACCGCCACCATCACCGGCTTTGGGGACGAGTGCGTGGAGTTCCGGGTGGAGCCGGGCTATCCCAGCGCCGCCGAACCCGGCGTGGAAGTGACCCTGCTGGCCGGTTATCCCAAGCAGGACAAGCTGGAACAGATCATCAAGCACGGGGTGGAGCTGGGCGTAGCCCACTTTATCCCCTTCTTCAGCCGGTACTGCGTGGCCGCGCCCAAAAAAGAGGAGCAGAAGAACGAGCGCTACAACCGCATTGCAGCGGAAGCCGCCAAGCAGTGCGGCCGGGGCATTCTGCCGGATGTGGCCCTGCCGCTGCCGAACTTCGGGGCCGTGTGCCGCACCTTTGACCAGTATGACCTTGTGCTGTTCTGCTACGAGTGCGGCGGCGCGCCCCTGCGCCAACTGCTGGCCGAGACCGCGCCTGCCGACGGCAGAAAGCGGAAAATTGCCATCGTGACCGGAGCCGAGGGCGGCTTTGCCGCCGAGGAAGCCGAAATGGCCGCAAAGGCCGGTGCCAGAACGGTGGGCCTTGGCCCCCGCATCCTGCGGTGCGAGACCGCCCCGCTGGCCGTGCTTGCTTCGGTAATGACCCTGACGGGGGATCTGGAGTAACAAAAAAGCAGCTGCGTTGCAGCTGCTTTTTTGTTATTTTCAGGGTTTATGTCTCTGCTTCCCGCAGAGCTTTCTTCACGTTCAAAAGGTTCTGCGGGCTCACCGAGAAGCTGCGCAGGCCCAGCTGCAGATACTGCACCGTGTTGGCCGGGTTGCCCACCGCAAGGCCGCAGATGGTCACCGGCACATCCCGTTCTCTGGCGGCGTCCATCACCATGGTGATAAGCTTTTTCATGGCGCTGCTGGCCGGGCGGTAGTAGTGCTCCGCGCTGGCAAGCTCACGGTCGGCGGCGTGGGTGTACTGGGTCAGGTCGTTGGTGCCGACCACAAGAAAATCGACCCCGTGCGCCACGAACTCCTCCGCCGTCAGGCAGGCGGCAGGCACACTGAGCATCACGCCGAACTTTGTATCCTCCTTGAAGGGCACGCCCCGCTCCCGCAGATGCTCCCGGCAGCGCTCCACCACGCGCATGGCGGCGTCCCAGTCCTCCACCGTCGTCACCATGGGGAACATCACCTGCAGCGGGCCACGGGCGGCGGCGCGCATCAGCGCGCAGAGCTGCGTCTCGAACTGGCGGGGCTGGCGCAGGCTGTTGCGGATGCCCCGCAGCCCCAGCTTGGAGGACTGCAGGCCCTGATAGGCGTCGGAAATGGTGCGGTCTGAGCCAAAGTCGAAGGTGCGCACGGTCACCTGCCGACCCTGCGCCGCCGCCAGACAGGAGCAGTAGAAGAAATACTGCTCCTGCTCGTCCAGAATGCGGCCCGGCAGCATCATGTAGCCGGTGCGCAGCAGGCCCACGCCCTGCGCGCCGGACTGCATGGCCGTGTCGATGTCCTCCGGCCCAAAGCAGTTGGCCAGCAGCTCAAAGGGCTGGCCGTCCTTTGTCCTGTTGGGCAGAGCATGCAGCTGCCCCATCTCTTCGTTCTCCCGCTGCAGCTCGCAGATGCGGGTCTCGGCCTGCTGGCGGGCGGCAGCGTCCGGATCCAGCGTACACTGGCCCCCGGTGGCGTCCAAAATCACGGTGCGGCCGTCGCAGTCGTCCAGAAAATCCCGGCCCACCTGCACGATGCCCGGGATATTCATTGCCCGGGCAATGATGGCCGCGTGGCTCTGGCCGCTGCCCTCTGCCGTGATGATGCCTAAAATCATGCCGGAGGGCACGCTGAACAGGTCGGTGGGCATCAGCCGCTCTGCGGCAAGGATCACCGGGTGGTCCAGCGCCAGCCACATGCGGGGGCGGTTGGTGATGATGTTGATGACCCGCCGGGTGGCGTCCAGAATATCCACGCTGCGCAGCTGCATGTAGGGGTTATCCTTCATGTTGGCCAGCTGGTCGGCGTAGCGCTGGCCAACCTGATTCATGGCCGCAGCGGCGCCAACGCCCGCATTGATGCAGAAACGCACCTCGTTCATCATGCCCTCATCGTCCAGCATCATGCTCTGGAACTGGAAGATGGCCTGCTCGCTGGGCGCAGCGCGGTCTGCCATGGATTCCAGCTCGTCCTGCGCGGTGCGGATGGCATCGGTGAGCAGCTGCAGCTCCCGGGACGGTTTAAAGGGGCCAACGGTCGTGGTCTCCACATGGTGCTCCAACCGGCTCACCTGACCCAGCACAAGGCCCGGCGAGGCACAGAAACCTTTATAGATCTTCATTCTGGTTCACCTCCGGCAAAAGTTCCGCTTCCGGCGCGGTCAGGGTGTGCCAGACCAGCGCCTGCAGAAAGGTATTGGGCAGCAATGCCGCCAGCGCAGCCCGCGCCGCATCGGCGCTGCCCTCAAACAGCGGTGCAAAGCTCTGCATCCGTGCCTGATCGCACTTTGCAAGGAACGCATCGCACAGGGTGTGGGTGGTATAGTAGCCGGTAGGGCTCACGCCCACATCCTCAGCGGCAGCTTCCAGCGGGGCAAGGTCCGCATCCTTCATGTTGGCCAGCAGCAGGGCGGCGTCCGCCGTCAGGGTGACGGGGTATTTCTCCCGCACCTGCTTTTGCACCCGCTCAAATTTTGCATGGAAGGCAGCAGCGTCCGCGCAGCTCTGGGCGTCACAGGAGACCGCATAGGCGCACCCCCGCAGATATCCCATAGCGCGGCGGGTGTCGTAGTAGCCCAGCTCGATGTTGCGGCGGGCGGTGTCCGGGTCAAAGTGCAGGATGTCCCCCAGCTCCCAGTAGCTGCGCACCATGACGGTGGGCAGGCCGGTGAGGTTCGGGCGGGTGATGCCCACCCCCTCAAGGTCCACGCACACCAGCTCCTCTGCGCCCATCCGTTTGGCAAGGCCGGTGGGCATGTTGTCGCTGTAGCCGCCATCCAGAAACTTGACCCCGTCGATGTCCCGCGCCCGCAGGGCAGGGAAGCAGGCGGCGGAGGCCATCAGGTAGTCCTTGACCTTTCCTGCCGGGATCTCGTCCAGCGTCAGCTCCCGGGCCTTGAGGCCCCGCTGCTCCACCGTGACAAGGCCAAAGCGAGTGGGTGCGGCGCGCAGAGCATCCTCGTCCAGCACCCGCTCCACGATCTCCTCCAGCGGGGTCACATCCATGCCGCCGGCCTTCACCACACTGCGCAGGAACTGGTGCAGGGCCGAGAGGTCTGCATCCTCTTCCGGCAGCTCCATCACGTCCTTGCTGCGGATGCTCAGCCACATGTCCCGCGCCGTTTCGTACTGGTCCAGCACGAACATGGCACCGTTCAGGCTGCCCACACTGGTGCCGGTGATGATCTGCGGGTGCCAGTCCAGCTCCATCAGCGCGCGCCACACACCCACCTGATAGCTGCCGCGGGCACCGCCGCCGGCCAGCACCAGAGCCCTGCACGGGACACTGCGTTCTTCCATTGCCTCCGCCTCCTTTGATTGGTTCCGGTTTTGTTCAGATTATAGCATATTTCCGGAGAAATTTCTCCCTTTTTTTGTAAATTGAAGGCTTTCTCCCGGCTAAGAAACATGGTATACTTGTCAGGATACTTTAAAGGAGGCATTCTCATGCACTGCAGCCAATGGATCTTTGATATGGACGGCACCCTGACCGACAGCATGACCGTGGTATGGGAGGGTGCGCCGGACGCCCTGCTGCGCCGCTACGGCCGCACGCCCCGGGCCGACCTGCGTGCCACCCTGCTGAGCATGGGGATGCAGGAAGGCGCACGGTACCTGATCCGGGAGTACGATCTGCCGCTGACCGAGGAGAGCTACTTTGCCGTGATGCGGGAGGTGATCGCCGAGCTGTACGAGACCGTGGAGCTCAAGCCCGGCGTGCGCACGATGCTGGCAAAGCTGCAGGCCGAGGGTGCCCGCATGTGCATCTGCTCCAACACCTGGGCCGACCAGTGCCGCACCGTGCTCACCCGCCTTGGCATTGCCGGGTATTTTTCCTTCATCGTGGAGGCGCAGGGCGCACTGCACAAGAGCCGCCCGGAGGTGTTCTTTGAATGCATGAGCCGCCTGGGCGGTGCAGACCCCGCCCGGTGTGCGGTGTGCGAGGATGCAGTGTACGCTGCTTCCACGGCGCACGGGGCCGGATTTTACGTCGTGGGCATCGCAGACCCCGCCTCTGCCGCCGACGAGCCGGAGATGCGCCGCGTCTGCAGCCAGTTCCTCCCCCGGTGGGATGCACTGGACTGGACCGCCGTGTAATAAAAAAGGGCCGCAGAGTGCGGTTCTTTTTCATGTTAAAGGGGTATTACTCTTGCTTTTTGCCGTCAAGAAGAGTATGATATTATAAACAGGACTGTCCCAAGGGGGCAGTGCCCTCATTTCCCTGTTTTTGTAAGATATGTGAGAATACACCGTTTGATTTTTAAAATATAAAGGTATAATATCCGTAAAGAGGAGACCTTCCGTCATGAACAACCCACTCGTCAGCATTATCGTGCCAGTGTACAATGTGCAGAATAGTGTTGCCCGCTGCCTGGAGAGCATCTGTGCGCAGACGTGGAAGAATATCGAGATCATTTTGGTCAACGACGGTTCCAGAGATGAAAGCTTTTCGGTCTGTGAGCAGTTCCGCGAAAAAGACCCGCGTATCGTTTTGGTGGACAAGTCCAATTCCGGCGTGTCGGACACCCGCAACTGCGGCATGACCCTTGCATCCGGCAAGTACGTACAGTTTGTGGACAGCGACGATTATATCGAGCCTGATTTTACCGAGCGGCTGGTAACGGCCGCCGAGACCAACAATGCCGATCTGGTGATCGCTCCCTATTGGATGGTGATCCCGGCAAACTCCTGCAAGGCCGGTCAGGCTCTGGAAAGCCTGCAGGAGAACCTTGGCATCGAGGAAAAGCGTCCCGATGATGTGCGCGAATACGGTTTTCTGCCCGAGGGCATCTATGACCGCGACACCTTTGCCCTGCGCCTGATGGAAAAGCCCGCATCCTTCTTCTACAGCGTTCTGTGGAACAAGCTCTACCGCCGCGACATCCTTGTGGACAACCATCTGCAGTTCACCAGCGAGGTGCGCTGGGCCGAGGATCTGGTATTCAATCTGGAATATATCCTGTACGCCAACGTATTCGTTTCCATCCCCAAGGCAGGCTACCACTATGTGCAGAACCCCCAGAGCATCTGCCACACCCAGATCAATCTGGCTTCCATCGTGCAGAACAAGCTGCAGGTGTTCCGCTACTACAAAGATCTTTACACAAAGCTGGGCCTGTACGACAAGGTGCAGCCGCAGCTGTACAAATTCCTGACCGCATTCTCGGAGAATGCCTATCCTGCCGGTTCGCCCCAGAAGATCATCATGGACATGGCCAACCGCTGGGGCTTTGGTGTTCTGGATGCTTCCGACAAGGAAAAGAAACGCCACGCCAAATCAGAGGCCTGAACTTCCGTACATGAGAAAGAGCTGCACAAGGCAGCTCTTTTTTGTTTGCCATTTTACCGGTCGGTCCAGCTGCGGACGGCCTCGCGCACCATGCCCTCCCGCCCGCGGGGGATGGGGATGCGCGCACCGCTGCTCATCTGCAGCTCGCCTGCCGTCAGCAGCCGGGCCGCCGCCAGATTGACCACATAGGAGCGGTGCGGCTGCAAAAAGCGGCCGTCCGCCAAAAGCGGCCTTGCCACCTCGGCAAAGGATACCCGCAGCGAAAGGGACATTACATCCTCCCCGCTGAGCAGGTGGAAACGCACCACATGGTGGGTGCACTCCAGATACTCGAGCTGGGCATAGGGCAGCAGCCGCAGGCCCTCGGCCGTGGCCACGGTGAGGGCCGGGCCATACTCCGGCTCGGTGGCGCGGGCCAGCAGGGCCGAAAGCTCCTGCTGATGCACCGGCAGCAGCAGATACTGCATGGCGTCCACCCGGAAGGCACTGTAGGCGTGGGCCGCCGTGCGGGCCGCAAAGGCCAGCGGAGCCCTGCGGCCCCGGCGGCGCAGCTCCGCAGCCGCCGAAAGCCCGGCCGGAGCCGCCACCGCTGCCAGCTCTATGAGATACAGGTCGAACCGCTCGCCCTCGGCGTCACGGCGCAGAAGTGCATCTGCGTCCGGCAGCTGCTGCACGATGCACGCATCCTGCCGCCGGGCAAAATATTCCATGCATTGACGTTCCAGCCCGCTGCGCAGGGCCGCATCCGTGCTGCATACCGCAATGTGAAAGACCATCCGACATTCCCCTCTCCGCCAGCCGCCCGCCTTGATTTTTGCGCAGGGCTGGAGTATGATAAATGAAACCTCGCTGCACCGAAAAAACAGAAATGGAGACCATTGCCATGCCGGAACCCCTTGTCAGCATCATTGTGCCCGCCTATAACGCTGCAGGCTGCATTGCCCGCTGTGTGGAGAGCATCGTCTCCCAGAGCTATCAGGAGCTTGAGATCCTTCTGCTGAACGACGGCTCCAGGGATGACACCCTTGCCATCTGCCGGAAGCTGGCCGAAGCCGACCCCCGCATCCGGGTGATCGACAAACCGAACACCGGCGCAGCCGACACCCGCAGCTGCGGCCTTGCGCTGGCCAGAGGCAAGTACATCCAGTTCGCGGACAGTGACGACTATCTGCTGCCGGGCTGCACGGCAAACCTTGTGGCAGCTGCCCGGCGCAGCCGTGCCGACCTTGTGCTGGCCCCCTACCGGATGATGGTGCCCCGCAGAGACGGCGGCTATGACACCCGGGAATACAGCCTGCTGCCCGCAGGGGAGTACAGCAAGGTGGATTACCTGTGGCAGCTCACCGGCCACGCCGCCGCCTTTTACTACGGCGTGCTGTGGAACAAGCTCTACCGCCGCGACCTGATCCGGATGGCGCAGATCCGGTTTGAAAATGTCGTTTTCGCCGAGGATCAGCTGTTCAACACCCGGTATCTGCAGGCGGCGCAGCGGTTCGCCGCCATCGACGAGGCCGTTTACTGCTACATCCAGAACCCGCAGAGCGTCTGCCACACGCAGGTGAGGGTGGCAGACATGCTGCGCCACCGTGACCGGATGTACCGCGCCTACCGGCAGATGTGCATTCAGCTGGGCGTGTACGACCGGTTCCGTCTGCGGCTGCGGGGCATCTACCTGAGCCTGTTTGAAAGCCCCCTGCCCAACGGCCCGGTGCAGCGGCTTTCCGACGCCGCCGCCCGCACCCACAGCCGCATCTGAGAAAAGGAGACGCTATGGAATTTCCCCTTGTCAGTATCATCGTGCCCATGTACAATGCCGCAGGCTGCATTGCCCGCTGTGTAAAAAGCATCTGTGCCCAGAGCTACAAAAGCATTGAGATCATCCTGCTGAACGACGGCTCCAAGGACGGCACCCTCTCGGTCTGCCGTGCTCTTGCCGCTCAGGACCACCGCATCGCTCTGGTGGACAAGCCCAATTCCGGCGCGGCGGACACCCGCAATCAGGGGCTTGCGCTGGCCCATGGCCGCTACGTCCAGTTCGTGGACAGCGACGACTGGCTGGCCCCGGACTTTACCGAGAAGCTCGTCACTGCCGCCGAGACCCACGCCGCCGATCTTGTGATCGCGCCCTTCTGGATGGTGTATCCGAAGGACTACGTGGAACACACCCGCCCGTGGGAAAAGGCGCTGGGCACCGTGCTCCGGCGCAACCCGCCCCGCACCCGGGCCTACGGCTATCTGCCCGCCGGGGTGTACACCGGGCAGGAGTACGCCCGGCAGCTGATCGAAAAGCCCAATACCTTTTACTACGGTGTGCTGTGGAACAAGCTCTACCGCCGGGATCTCCTCGCCGGGCACGGCATCCGCTTCCGGCAGGAGCTGTTTGCGGAAGATCAGCTGTTCAACACCGAATATCTGCGCTATGTGCGCACCGCCGTTTCCATCCCGGACATCGGCTACTATTACCTGCAGTGCAGCCAGAGCGTTTCCCACTCCAGAGTGACCACCGCCGATATCCTTCTGCTGCGGCGGCGGGTGATGGGCCTGTACAAGAGCATCTATACCGAACTGGGCATCTACCCGGAGACCCGGGCCGCCATTCTGCGCTCCGCTTTTGGCGAAAACGAGTTCACCCTGCCGCCGCTGGACACCCCGCAGGCCCATTCCTGCAGGCTGTAACCGGCTGTTTGCGCGGGCAAAACGGCGCACCGCTTTTCTGAGAACCACACACCCGGACTGCCGCTGTACGGCATCCGGGTGTTTCTGTTTTTATCCGGCTCAGCAGCCGATGGAGGCGCACTTTTCGGCCAGCCAGACCCGCTCTTCCGCGTTCAGGTGCGGGGCCAGCTTTGCAAACACCTGACGGTGGTAATCGTTCAGCCATGCAATCTCGTCTTTGTCCAGCACGCCGGGCAGGATGGGCGAGGTGGCAATGGGCACAAAGGTCAGCGGCTCAAAGCCCAGAAAAGTGCCGTACTGGTTATCCGCCTTGTGGATACACACCAGCTCGTTCTCGATGCGGATGCCCACAAGGTCGGTCTCGTAGACGCCGGGCTCATCGGTGACCACCATGCCGGGGCGCATCCGGGTGGTGTTGCGGCTGTTCAGGGCATGGGGCCCCTCGTGCACATTGCCCACAAAGCTGACGCTGTGGCCGGTGCCGCAGCGGTAGTTGATGAGGTGGCGCCACAGGGGCTCCCGGGCGATGGTATCGATCATCTTACACTCGCAGTAATCCAGCCAGACGGCCTTGGCAAGGTCGATATGGCTCTGCAGGGTCCATGTGTAGAAGCGCTTTTCGTCCTCGGTCAGCTCACCCAGCGGATAGGTGCGGGTGATGTCGGTGGTACCGTCCATGTAGGTAGCGCCGCTGTCCACCAGCAGAAAACCCTTCTTTTCCAGCACAGCGTGATCTTCCGGGGTGGCGTGGTAGTGCATCATGGCCGCATTGCCGCCGTAGGCCGCAATGGTGCCAAAGCTCTCCACAAGGAATTTATCGTCCGCACTGCGGTACTTGTGCAGGATCTCGTCCACGGTCAGCTCGGTCAGGGTCTCACCGGCGGCAAGGCGGCTTTCCAGCTCCATCTGGAACCGCACCATAGCCACAGCGTCCCGGATATGGGCCTGCTTTGTGTGGGCGAGCTCCGTTTCGTTCTTCACGCCCTTCATCAGCAGCAGCGGGTCGGTGCCGTCCTTCACGGTGAGGGCGGCATTCTGTTCCAGCACCTGATACACGGCGTAGTTGACGGTGGCCGTCTCGGCCAGCACGGTCTGCGGCTCGGTCTCGGCCGCAAGGCAGGACAGCACATCATCATACTCCGCCAGCGTGACGCCGTTTGCTTCCAGCTCTGCCCGGACTTCCGGGGCCACGCGGGCTGTGTTGATGAACAGCACCGCCCGGTCCGGGGTCACGTAGCAGTAGGCCATGGCGTAGGGGGTGCACTCGATGTCCATGGCGCGCAGGTTCAGCAGCCATGCCAGATTGTCCAGCTTGCCCACGAACTGCGCGGTGCAGCCCAGTTCCCGGAGCCTGCCGCGCAGCTGTTCCAGCTTTTGGGCAGGGGAGAAGCCCGCATACTCCTCCGGCAGGGTCCATGCCGGGGTGTCCGGCAGGGCGGGGCGGCCCTCGGTCCACAGCTCGTCCTCAAGGGCCAGCGTCCGGATGGAAGCGCCTTTTTTCTCCAGTGCCTTTTTCAGGCCGTTCACGAGGGCCGTGCTGGCGGTCAGGCCGCACAGACCCAGCACCTCCCCCTCGTTCAGGGCATCGGCACAGTATTCCTCCACGGTGGGCACACCCGGCTCGCCCATGCGCTGCAGCTCGATCTCGGTACCGGCAAGCTCTTTTTCCGCCTGCACGAAGTACCGGCCATCGGCCCACAGGGCGCTCCCGGTACGGGTGACGACAAGGTTGGAGTTCTCGCCGTGGAACCCGGAGAACCAGGTCAGGCTGGTGTAGTGGGCGGGCAGGTACTCACTGGCATGGGGGTCCCCCACCGGGATCAGATAAACAGCCACGCCGTTTGCGGCCATGGCGGCACGCAGCGCGGCAAGGCGCTCGGGTACGGTATTCATGCTCATAATGACAGCTTCCTTTTTTCTATGGCCGGACCGCCGGAAAAGCCCCCGGCGGCGGGGAATTTTTCTGTGTCCTATTGTATCATTCCGGGAAAAAGATTGCAATGCAGGGGCGGAACGGTCTGGAATGGCCTCCGCTTGCGCTCTGGCCATGTTCAGCGGAAAGAATCTTTTTGCATTTGTGGTTCAGAAACGCCTGCGGGCGTTTCTGAACCACTTTTTCACCAGAGGGGTTTGGGAACGAACTTCCCCTGTCACCTACGGTGACATCTTCCCCTGACCGGGGGAAGTCGTCCTCTGGGATGAGGCCTTTGGCACAGCGGTACAGTTTCCGGCGTAAGCGCAAAGTTTGCGGGCACGCCAGAGGCTCCCTCCCCGAGGGAGCTGGCAAAACCGTCAGGTTTTGACTGAGGGAGTTCGTTCTCCCTCAAAATGCCGCCAATTTGCAAAAAAAGTTACAATTTTTTCTTGAAAAAGGCCGTTTTCCCATTGACAGCCTTGTTATAATAGGAATGTAAGATATTTGAGCCAGCACTCTGCGGCTCTTTGCGCTAAAAAGAAAGAGGCAATTGAATCATGACCAAAATCGATATTTTCTCCGGCTTCCTGGGTGCCGGTAAGACTACGCTGATCAAAAAGCTCATCAAAGAGGCCTTTGCCGGCCAGCAGGTCGTTCTGATCGAGAACGAGTTCGGCGAGATCGGCATTGACGGCGGCTTTCTGAAGGAAAGCGGCATCCAGATCAACGAGCTGAACGCCGGCTGCATCTGCTGCTCTCTGGTGGGCGACTTCCGCACCGCCCTGCAGCAGGTGGTGGAGCAGTACCACCCCGACCGCATCGTGATCGAGCCCTCCGGCGTGGGCAAGCTCTCCGATGTGACCCGCGCTGTGGAAGGCGTGGCCGAACATCTGGATGTGCAGCTGAACAGCTTTGTCACCGTGGCCGATGTGAACAAAGTCAAGATGTATATGAAGAACTTCGGCGAGTTCTACGACGACCAGATCAGCCACGCAAGCTGCATCCTGCTCAGCCGCACCCAGACCGCCAGCGAGGAGAAGATCGCCGCTGCAGTCGCCCTGCTGCGCGAGAAGAACCCCACCGCTACCATCGTGACCACCGCATGGGACGAGCTGACCGGTGAGCAGATCCTGAAGGCCATGTCCACCAAGGACGACTTCAAGGCAGAGCTGATCGCCATGGCTGCAAGGGCCAACGAAGAGCACACCCACGAGGACGAGGAAGAAGAGCATCACCACCATCATCACCACTATGACGAAAACGGTGTGTGCAGCTGCGGCCATCATCACGACCACGATGATGATGACGACGAGGATGAGCACGAGCATCACCACGATCACGATGAAGATGATGACCACGATGAGCACGAGCACCATCATCACGATCATGACGACCATGACCATTGCTGCTGCGGCCACCATCACGACCACGATGACGACGATGACGAGGACGAGCACGAGCATCATCACGACCATGACGGCCACTGCTGCTGCGGCCATCACCATCATCATGACCACGACGCCGACGAGGTGTTCACCAGCTGGGGCGTTGAGACGGCCCGCAAGTTCACCAAGGCAGAAGTGGAGCACGCCCTCACCGAGCTGGATACCGGCAATTACGGCATGATCCTGCGCAGCAAGGGCATCGTGAACGGCGGCGCAGACGGCTGGCTGGAGTTCGACTATGTGCCCGGCGAGTGGGAAGTGCGTGCCCGCGGTGCAGATGTGGGCGGCAAACTGGTGGTCATCGGCTCCAAGCTGAACGAAAAGGCCATTGCAGAGCTGTTCGGCTGCTGAACCCCTCTTCCGGCGCTCCGCGCCAGCTCCTGCAGCGAGGGAGCGGAGAGGACGAATCATCGATAAGGAGAAACCATTCCTATGGCAAAAGAAATTCCGGTCTACCTGTTTGTGGGCTTTCTGGAAAGCGGCAAGACCAAATTCATTCAGGAGACCTTTGAAGACCCCAACTTTGACTCCGGCGACAAGACCCTGCTGCTGATCTGCGAAGAGGGCGAAGAAGAGTATAATCCCAAAAAGTTTGCCTTTCCCGGCGTGACCGTCAAGGTGCTGGAGGACAAGGCCGAGCTGAACCCGCAGAACCTGCTCAAGCTGGAAAAGGAATCCGGCGCAGGCCGCGTGGTCATTGAGTACAACGGCATGTGGCTGCTGCAGGATCTGGCCGAGGCTCTGCCTGAGAGCTGGATCGTGTACCAGTGCATCGCCACCGCTGACGGCACCACCGCCCTGACCTACGCCCGCGACAACTCCATGCGCAGCCTGCTGCTGGACAAGATCGCCCGCAGTGAGCTGATCGTGTTCAACCGCGCCGAAGCCGTGAACAATGACGCCGCCCGTCAGGAGCTGCACAAGCTGGTGCGTCAGGCTTCCCGCAAGTGCGACATCGCCTACGAGTTTGCCGACGGCAGCGTGGCCTATGACGACATCCCCGACCCGCTGCCCTTTGACATCAACGCAGATATCATCGACATTCCGGATGACGACTTCGGCATCTGGTATATGGATTGTCAGGACGAGCCCCAGAAGTACACCGGTAAAACGGTCAAATTCCTTGCACAGGTGTGCCAGACCAATCGTGCCGGCAAGAACAGCTTCGTGCCGGGCCGTTTCGCCATGACCTGCTGCGTGCAGGACATCCAGTTCGTGGGCTTCCCCTGCAGCTACGATGGCTACAAGGCGCTGGAGCAGCGCGCATGGGTGCGGGTGACCGCAAAGGTAGGCTACAAGTTCCACAACATCTACCGCGGCAAAGGCCCGGTGCTCACCGCTGTGTCGGTGGAGCCCGCCGAAAAGCCGCTGGAAGATGTAGTAACATTCTCTTGATCTGATCTTTCAAGGAGGTCCCGGCATGAAAACACTGTTCCGTATCCTTGGCACGGCTGCTGCGGTAGCCGTTACCGGTGCTGCCATCGTGGCACTGGACAAGATCCCGAACCAGAAAGACCCGCTCCACGTGGAGGAAGTAGAATTCCCCGAGGACGCCGAGCTGGACCCCAAGGAGGCCGAAAAGGCTGCCGAGGCCTACGCCGAGGGCGAGGCAAAGGCGGCAGACGAGGCCAATGCAGAGGCCGCTGCCGCCGAAACCCCGGAAGCGGCTGCTGAACCTGCTGCCCAGCCCGCCGAAGAAGCCGCTGCCCCGGCAGCACCCGCAGAGGGCGGCGAGAAGCCGGTGTGCGACCCGGAGGCACCCAACCCGAACCCGGTGGAAGCAGGCCCCGCCGTGGCGCCCAAAGACGCGAGCGGAAAATTCGATCCCACCAAGATCGCCGAAGCCAGTGACTTTGGCGACTGGGAAGAACAGGGCTGCAAAGGATAAACATATGACTAGAAAAGGGACGATGTGAACATCACATCGTCCCTTTTTGGTTATTCTCCTCTTGCCAGCTGCTGCAGCTTTTTCCGGTCCAGCACCTGCACGCCGCCCCGGAACAGCCGCACCCAGCCCTCCTGTGCAAAGTATTTCAGCATCCGGCTCACCACCTCGCGGGCAGAGCCCATATACTTTGCCATCTGGTCGTGGGTCATGCGCACCTCATCACCGCCGGTCTTGGCCAGCTCATCGGTGAGAAAAATGGCAAGTCTGCGGTCTGCGCTCATGAACAGCACCTGCTGCATGGTCCACATGCTGTCGGAAAAGCGCTCTGCCGTCATCTGATAGGCGTAGCAGCGCACATGCACGTTCTGCTGCATCAGCCTGCGGAAGATGCCCGCGCTGATGCAGTAGGCTTCGGTGTCCTCTTCGGCGTCGATATACAGGTCGATGTTCACCGAGTCCATGACGCAGGAGGCCGACAGGATGCACACCTCCCCGCCGAACAGGCGGTAAAGGGTCACGTCCCGCCCGTCCTCCGAGAGCAGATAGGCCCGCAGCTGGCCCGAGCGCAGCAGCAGGATGCCCACACAGCTTTCCAGCGGGCTGTGCACCCGGGCACCCTTTGCGTAGTGCACCGGCCGGGTGTAGCGGCAGAGCATCTCCTGCTCCTCCGGCGTCAGGTCATTCCAGAAGGGAAAGCCTTTGGCAAGACAGCCACGGTGGTCGGTCGCTTTTTCCGTCATTCCATTCATCCTTTCCGCAGGGCCTTGGCGGCTTCGGTGCCAGCCTGTGCACCCTCATACACGGCCTTTGCCACCTGCAGCAGGCCGCCGGTGCAGTCGCCCGCCGCATACAGGCCGGGCACGGTGGTCTGCATCCGCGCATCCACAACGATGCGGTTCCCGTCCACCTCTGCGCCGATCTTCCTGGCCAGTGCGGTGCTGCCCGCCACACCCAGCGCCACGAACACGCCGCTGACAGGCAGCTGCACACCGCCGGACAGCTGCACGCCGGTGACAACGGTTTCGCCCAGAACAGCCTCCACGGCCTGCGAATAGACTGTGACCTCCGGCGGGAAGTCCGCCGTCAGCGGTGCGCCGTTGGTCAGCAGGGTGACGCTGTGCACCACCGGCAGCAGAGCCTGCACCTCGTGCAGGGCGTACTCGCCGCTGCCCAGCACCGCCACGTCCTTTCCACGGTAGAAAAAGGCATCGCAGGCGGCGCAATAGCTCACACCGTGCCCCTCCAACCCGGCAAGGCCCGGGATGCGCGGCACCGCCCGGGAGGCGCCTGTGGCCAGAATGACGGCGTCCGCCGGGTAATTTTTATCCACTGTTTCTACGGTGAGTTTATCCGTATAGGTCAGGCCCACCGCTTCGGCCGTGACGAACTGCACGCCCAGACGTCTGGCGTTTTCCATGCTGCGGCGTTCCAGCTCCGCGCCGGAAACAGGCTGGGCAAAGCCGTAGTAGTTTTCAATTTTTTCGGCGCGGTCAAGGGCACCGGAGCCTTTGGTGAGCACCGTGGTATCCACACCGGCGCGGACAGCGTACAGCGCAGCGGAAATGCCCGCCGGGCCGGAACCGACAATGATAATGCTGGGCATGGGATAACCCCCTCCTTCGGATGCATTTTTCTACAGTATACACCTTTTTTTGAAAAATTTCCGTGACCGGGTCGCAAAGCATCGTTTTTTCGGACAGTCCTGCTCCGGTTCGCTGTCAGCGGATCGTCCCATGCACAAACGCGCTGTCGTACAGGAATCTTCCTGCGCGGCAGCGCGCTTTTTTCTTTCTTCAGAACACCAGCTGCACCAGCAGCACATAGCACAGCGTACCGCCCGCGACACTGAGCAGAGTCTCATGCTTCCACTTGTGCAGGCCCACCGTCACCAGCAGGGCGACGGCCTCCGGAATGCCGCGGCTGTCCGCAAAGGGGGTGACGCTTTTCAGGCAGTAGACGATCAGCATTCCAAAAATGGCTGCGGGCAGCACCCGGCCCAGATACTGCACCACCTCCGGCGGCTGCTGATCCTTGGAAGAGAACACCACAAAGGGCAGAAAACGGGTGAGCATGGTGGCGGCGGTGCACACCGCAATGGTCAGGCCCATCTGAACGGCGGTCATGCGCCCACCTCCCCGGTCTCTTCTGCGGGGCTCTCGGCTTTTTCAATGGGTTTACGCAGGGCCAGCAGCAGGATCAGGATGCATCCCATGGAGGGCAGCAGAAAGCTGCCGGAGCCAAAAAACACCAGACACACCAGCGGGGCGGCAAGGCCGATCAGGGCGCTGTAGTGCTGCCGGTCCTTTTCCCACTGGTTGAGGAAGATCACCGTGAACATGGCGGTCATCACAAAGTCCACACCCTCGGTGCTGAAGGGCAGCACCGAACCCACCACCGCGCCAAGACCGGCGCTGAACACCCAGTAGCACTGATCCAGCAGGGTGATGAAGAACATGAACCAGCCCCTGTCCACCCCTTCCGGCGGCTTGGCCGAGCAGGTGATGGAAAAGGTCTCGTCGCTCATGGCAAAGATCATATAAAAGCTGCGCAGGCCGTAGCCCTTGTAGCGCTCCAGCATGGCAAGGCCGTAGAACAGATGCCGCGCCTGGATCATCAGCGCCATCAAAAAGGCTGAAAGGGGCGAGAACGCGCTCAGCAGCAGGCTTGCCAGCACAAATTCCAGCGAACCGCCATAGACCACCGTGCCCATGAGCATGGGCATCCACACCGGCAGGCCCAGCGACTGCACATAAATGCCATAGCCCATCCCCAGCACAAAATAGCCCGCCAGCACCGGGATGGTCTGCGGTGCGGCGGCGCGCAGTGCCCGCCATACGGTGCTCTGCCGCCTTGTCAGTTGTTGTCCGGTTGCATATTCCATTGGTCTTCCCTCAAAAAAACAGCACAGGGGCCTTTGACCGCAGCCGCCGTGCTGTCGGCAAAACCCACTTTTTCGATATGTAGATGTATGTATTATTATAGCAGGTTTCACGGCTTTTGCAAGAGTAGCGGCCCCGCTGCCATGGAAACCAGTTTTCCGCATGAAGGCTTCCCCTGCCGGTGCTGGTCATCATGACGGTGCTCTCCCTCGCCGCACGCCTTGCAGGCTACGGCTCCGTGCTGGGCGGCCTTGTGGGCATCTTCATCATCGTGATGCTGCCCATCGGCATCCTGACCTCCTACGTGCTGTGGAAGAAGGGCAAAATCCAGGTAGTGGATAAAGAGCAGAAGTAACGATACGTAAAAAACCCTCCCGGCCAGCGACCGGGAGGGTTTTTGCTTATTCTGCGTTCTTTTTGGGCAGATCCAGTTCCGGCATCAGCTCCTCGCTCACGATGGTGAGCATCTCTTCCAGCTTTGCGCAGTCCTCGGGGGAGAAACGTTCGCGGGCGCGCTCCACCACGGTGTGCAGGTAGGAATAGCTGATGTTGTAGTAATCGATATACTTCTGGGTGGGACGCAGGTTGTATTCGCGCCGATCGGTGGTGGACTGGATCTTTTCCACATAGCCTTTTTTCACCAGACTGCCGATCTTATACGCCGCATTGGGGGTGGAGATCTGCATCATGCGGGAGAACTCCGCAATGGTGGGCTCGCCCATGGCCATGATGCCCTCCATGCAGAAGGATTCCACCGTGGTCAGGGTGGCTTCCCGGGTGGCAAAGCGCTGAAAAATGTTCTGGTAAAAGTGCAGCTTGAATTTGGTATATACGTCCTGAAATGCCTGTTCCAGCATGGGTCGTGCGCCTCCGATGGTTCATTTTCTTTCAGTATACCACATTTTGCACGCAGCGCAAAGGGAAATCACGGAGAAGCTGAACAGCCTTTTCAGGCCTGCTTCGTCTTTTTGGTGCGCAGGCGGATCACGTTCAGCACCGCCAGCTCCACCACAATGGCAACAGCCAGCAGGATCAGCGAGGTGAACAGGCTGCCGTTGGCACCCAGAAAAGCCTGTGCAATGCCCGTGATGACATAGCACACTGCCGCGCAGGAAGCCGCCGTAATGGCGTAGGGCAGCTGGGTGGACACATGGTTCACATGGCTGCAGTGGGCACCGGCGGAGGCCATGATGGTGGTGTCCGAGATGGGGGAGCAGTGGTCGCCGCAGACGGCACCGGACAGGCAGGCCGCAATGGAAATGACCAGCATCTCACCCTCCGGGAAGGCATGGCACACAATGGGGATGAGGATGGAGAAGGTACCCCAGGAGGTGCCGGTGGCAAAGGCAAGGAACACTGCCACAAGGAAGATGATGACCGGCAGCATGTACTGCAGGGCAGCGGCGGAGCCGCTCAGCAGATTTGCAACGTAATATTTTGCGCCCAGCAGGCCGGTCATGCCGGACAGGGTCCATGCGAGGGAGAGGATCAGCATGGGGCTGACCATAGCCTTGAAGCCCTCGGGGATGCAGGCGGCAAAGTCCTGAAAGGTCATCACGCTGCGCACGCGGTAGAACACAAAGGTGAACAGCAGGGCGATGCTGCTGCCCAGCACAAGGCCGGCAGAAGCGTTGCAGTCCGCAAAGGCGGTAACGAAGTCCACGCCCTCAAAGAAGCCGCCGGTGTAGATCATGCCAAAGATGCAGGCTGCGATCAGCACCAGCACCGGGGCGATCAGGTCCGCCACATGGCCGCGGGTGTCGGTGCCGTCGTCCACATCGTTGCCATAGGGACGGTCCTCGGTGGTGAACAGGTCGCCGTTTTTCGCGTTGTCCTCGTTGAGCTTCATGGAGCCGAAGTCCGTGCCGGTGAAGATGAGGAACAGGCTCATCACAATGGTGAGCAGGGCATAGTAGTTATAAGGAATGGTGCGCAGGAACATGGTAAAGCCGTTGATGCCGGAGCCTTCGGGCACGCTGGAAGTGACCGCAGCCGCCCAGCTGGACACGGGTGCAATGATGCACACCGGGGCCGCAGTGGCGTCGATCAGGTAGGCCAGCTTTGCGCGGGACACCTTCTGCCGGTCGGTGACCGGGCGCATGACAGAGCCCACGGTCAGGCAGTTGAAGTAGTCGTCCACGAAGATCATCACACCCAGCAGCAGGGTGGAAAACTGCGCACCGGCCCGGGAGTGGATGTGGGTGGAGGCCCAGCGGCCAAAGGCGGCTGAGCCGCCGGCCTTGTTCATCAGGGCCACCAGAATGCCCAGCATCACCAGAAAGATCAGGATGCCCACATTGCTGCTGTCCGAGAGCTTAGCGACCATGCCGCCGTCTTCGTTGAAGAACAGGGTGTTGATGGCCAGTTCCAGATTGCCGTTGGCGTACAGCAGTGCACCGGACGCGATGCCCACCAGCAGGGAGGTGTACACCTCCTTGGTGTTCAGCGCCAGCACAATGGCGATCACCGGCGGCAGCAGCGAAAAGATGGTGCTGTACACCGCACAGGTATAGGTGGACGGGTCCGCGATCTTGCCGGGCGTTGCCGCTGTGCACCACAGCAGCAGGGCAAACACCAGCAGAGCTGCGAACCATGAAAGGTTCTTGTTTTTCATAACGGATTCCTCTTTTTTCAAATTTCCGGGGATGCATACCCCTCTTTGCGCAGGAAAAACTATCCCCATCGAATGCAAAGGGAGGGGTGCGCCGCGCCGGATTATAAAGCGATGTATTTTGAGCTGTTCCGGGCCAGCGTGCAGGCCGCACAGCTTTTGCAGGCCGCGCAGCAGCAGGCCGAAAAACAGCTGCTGGAAGCAGACTTGCCGCCGATCCGATTGGAGCAAACAGAGCAAACGGATGAAGAATAGTTTTCTTCGGTCAGCGTCCTCGCCCTCTCAGTCACCTTCGGTGCCAGCTCTCCCAAGGGGAGAGCCCTTGGCAAAACCGGGAACTTTACCGTACTGCCAAAGCCTCCCGCTTTGAGGAAAGACTTCCCCCGGTCGGGGGAAGATGCCGCATAAGCGGCAAAAGGGGGAATCTGGCGAGCGTATGCGAGACTGAGAGGGCGAGCCCGTTTGCCTTTTACCCCTTCTTCGCCTCTGCCTTGGCGGCAAACTTTGCGTCATTCACCACAAAGCGCTCGTGGGTACCGCCGCCCACAGGGCCTTTTTCGTCGTGCAGAGCCACCTTGAAGGTGAGCTTGCGGCCTTCTACCGCCACCAGCTCGCTCTCGCAGGTCACGGTCATGCCCACGGGGGTGGGGGCGGTGTGCTCCAGCTCGAGCTTAGTGCCCACCGAGCCATTGCCTTCGCCCAGCGCGTCGGCCACGCTCATCCAGCAGGTCTTTTCAGCCAGCGCCACCAGTGCCGGGGTGGCAAACACCTCCAACGTGCCGCTGCCCATGGTCTTTGCAGTATTGGCTGCGGTGACGAGCACGCTCTGTTCCCCGCGGATACCGGTTTCCAATGTCATATACTTTCCTCTCCTTTTGCGCGCCGTATGGCGCATTTTATTTTTGAACACCTTTATAAGATACCACATTTTGCACCAGAACGCACCCTGTTTTGCGCTTTTTTGTAAATTTCTCTTTTTCTTTTTGCGCAAACGGGCTGTCATGGAGCGGAAAGAGCGGCGTCCCGGCGCGGGGGAAGTCTTTCCTCAAAGGGAGATGCCTTGGCAAAAAGATGTAGTTTGCGGGGACTGCCAAAGGCTCTCCCTTTGGGAGAGCTGGCAAGCCCGACAGGGATCGACTGAGAGGGCGAGGATGCTGACCGTGGGGGTGCAAAGCCTCCAATCTGCACCCTTCTTGCGATTCAAAAACGCAAATTTCCTGCGTTTTAAGGCAGATTTCATCAATTCAGCGCAGATGCCCAAAATCTTTGAAAAAAGCCTTGACAAGGGGCATTCCGCGTGCTACTATGAACACATGAACAGGCGTTCATATGAATCCACTGCGAAAGGAGCTGTCAACATGCCTGAGACAAAAGACCCTGCGCCCGCCCTGCAGCCGGAAGGCCCGGATATGCCGGACGACGAGGTGCTGTACGAGCTGGCCGACCTGTTCCGGGTGTTCGGCGACTCCACCCGCATCAAGATTCTGTATGCACTGCACGACAACGAGCTGTGCGTGCAGGACATTGCAAATGCGGTGGCGCTGAGCCAGTCGGCGGTGAGCCATCAGCTGCGGGTGCTCAAGGATTCCAAGCTCGTGCGGTTCCGGCGCGAGGGCAAAACCGTTTACTACGCACTGGACGATGACCATGTGCGCAGCATCCTCTCCATGGGGATGGATCATATCGAAGAGTGATTCCAAGAAAGGCTGGTATTGACGATGAAGAAGAGCTACAAGATCGAAGTGGACTGCGCAAACTGCGCACAGAAGATGGAGGACGCTGCCAACAAGGTCGCAGGCGTGGCAAGTGCGACCGTCAGCTTCATGACCCAGAAGATGAAGGTGGAGTTTGCCGAGGGTGCAGACCCCCACGACACCATGGTGAATGTTCTGGCCGCCTGCAAGAAGGTGGAGGACGACTGCGAGATCTTTGACATCTAAGTGCATTTTCTCCCTTCAAAATGCCCCGCTCCCCTTCGGGGGAGTTTTTTATAGGGAATGTTTTTCGTGTTGAAAAAACAGACTGTTTTCAACAGTTTCCACGCGGTTTTCAACATCCTTTGCGGAAAACTTGCAAAAGAAACGTGAAAAAGTGCTTTTCCGGCAGAAAAACTGCGTGGAAAACCCGGGTAAAACCGTGGAATATCCATTTTTATGGGGAAAAATTGTTGAAAAGTCCCCGCCTGCCGCAGCGCAATGCGGCCCATGATCCCCCAAAAAAGGAGAGCTTTACTATGAATAAAAAGCAGAAAAAGAACCTGCAGCGCATCATCGCTGCGGTGATTCTGGTGCTCATCCTCAAGCTGCTGCCCCAGTTCCCCACACCGGTGGAGCTGGCGCTGTACTGCATCCCGTACCTCGTGGTGGGCTGGGACGTGCTGCGCAAGGCACTGCTTGGCATCAAGAACCGCCAGCCCTTTGACGAGTGCTTCCTGATGGCCGTTGCCACCGTGGGTGCGTTTGCGCTGGGCGACTACATGGAGGGCTGCGCCGTCATCATCTTCTACCAGATCGGCGAGCTGTTCCAGAGCGTGGCCGTGGGCAAGAGCCGACAGAGCATTTCCAGCTTAATGGACATCCGCCCGGACTACGCCAACATTGAGGGCGAGGACGGAAAACTGGAGCAGGTGGACCCGGACGACGTGGAAATCGGCACCGTGATCGTGGTGCAGCCCGGTGAGCGCGTACCCATCGACGGCGTGATCGTGGAGGGCGCTTCTGCCCTGAACACCGCCGCCCTGACCGGCGAGAGCCTGCCCCGCGACGTGCAGACCGGTGACGAGGTCATCAGCGGCTGCGTGAACATGACCGGCCTGCTGAAGGTGAAAACCACCAAGGAATTCGGCGAATCCACCGTTTCCAAAATTCTGGACCTTGTGGAAAATTCCAGCATGAAGAAGGCCCGCGCCGAGAACTTCATCACCCGGTTTGCCCGCGTGTACACCCCCGCCGTGTGCTACAGCGCACTGGCTCTGGCCTTTATCCCGCCGGTGGTGCTGCTGCTCATGGGCCAGCCCGCCCGCTTTGGCGACTGGGTCTACCGTGCACTGACCTTCCTTGTCATCAGCTGCCCCTGCGCACTGGTCATCAGCATCCCCCTGAGCTTCTTTGGCGGCATCGGCGGTGCATCTGCCTGCGGCATTCTGGTCAAGGGTTCCACCTATCTGGAAGAACTGGCCCGCACCGGCATCGTTGTGTTCGACAAGACCGGCACCCTGACCCAGGGCACCTTTAAGGTGACCGGCATCCACCCCGCAGAGGGCACCACGGAGCAGCAGCTTCTGGAAGCTGCCGCACTGGCCGAGAGCTGGTCCAAGCATCCCATCTCCCTGAGCATCAAGACCGCTTACGGCAGGGAGATCGATCCGAACCGCGTCACCGACGTGCAGGAGCTAGGCGGCCACGGCGTCACCGCAAAGGTGGACGGCAGGACCGTTGCTGCCGGCAACGCCCGCCTGATGGAAAAGCTGGGCCTGAACGTCCCCGCCGTCAGCGAGACGGGCACCCTCGTACATGTTGCCATTGAGGGCAGGTACGCGGGCTATCTGCTGATCGCCGATGTGGTGAAGCCCCACAGTGCACAGGCCATCCGGGGCCTGAAGGACGCCGGTGTGCGCAAGACCGTCATGCTGACCGGCGACGCCGAGCCCGTGGCAAAGGCCGTTTCCGCAGAGCTGGGTCTGGATGAATACCATGCAGGCCTGCTGCCGGGCGACAAGGTAGACCAGATCGAAACGCTGCTCGCCGCAAAGCGGCCCAAAGAGAACCTCGCCTTTGTGGGCGATGGCATCAACGATGCGCCGGTGCTGTCCCGTGCCGATGTGGGCATCGCCATGGGTGCGCTGGGCTCCGATGCCGCCATTGAGGCCGCTGACGTGGTGCTGATGGACGACGACCCGGCCAAGATCGCGCTGGCCATGCGCATTGCCCGCCGCACCCTGCGCATCGTGTATCAGAACATCGTGTTTGCACTGGCCATCAAGTTTGCCTGCCTTGTGCTGGGCGCGATCGGCATGGCCAGCATGTGGACCGCCATTTTTGCCGATGTGGGCGTGATGGTGCTGGCTGTGCTCAACGCCACCCGTGCCCTGTACACCAGGGACCTTGCCCGGAAAAACGAACCGTAAGGCCCATCCTGTTTCATAGCGGATCTGCCGTGCATCCTGCGAAGGATCCACGGCATTTTTTTATCCGGCGCAAGGTGTCCCCCATCCGTTTTGCCGTCGCAGCGGCTGCATGATGGCTGCGTGCGCTGCGCTGTGAGAGACGCAGGATGCCGGCTTTCATGCACCAAAATCCCGCTCCATGGCCGGAACTTCCGCATTCCAATTTCTCCGGAAATGATTGCTCTTTCGCCGAGAACGTGGTAAAATGAAAATCTAACACTCAAAAAATGCACATTTTTATCAGGGTGTATCTGAAACATCAAAAATTCAGTCTATTTCTACATAAAGGGGCCGTTTGGGGCAACGTTTTCGGAAGAGCAGGTGTTTTGTGCTCGGTTGGAAGCGTTTTCGTAAGCAGAGTGCACCGAATGGATATGGGCAAAAAGGCCGTTCCGGCAGTGTGCACTGCTTATGAAAACGGTTCTCCGTTCAAAACAAGAGGAAGGATGGAAATATGAAGCTGTTTTCCTACCTGTCTGTGGCGGTGCTGCTTCTAAGCAGCATCGCACTTGCAGCGTACTCCCCGGATCTGCTCTCAGCGCTGATCGTTGGTCTTATGTGCATCATTGCACTGGCCGGGTGCATCCATGGCCTTTTGCCGACCATCTCCATTACGGGCGGCCTGCTGAACGGCCAAAAAAGCATCCGCAAGGCGTCTGAGACCGAAGGCAGCTCCGCATGGGTCGCGGCCCTGCAGATCGAACGCTTTTTTCAGCAGAAGACGCTGGACGGACTGTTTGAGGATTATCGTGAAAAAGTGCAGCATCAGCGTGAGACCGGGCAGATCGTCAGCGATCTTGACGAAGTGCTCAACGAGGACGTGCTGGCGCTGCACACATGGAAAGGCGTCATCGCGCAGCTGCCCGGCACCCTGACCGGTCTGGGCATCCTTGGCACCTTCGTGGGCCTGCTGCTGGGTCTGCGGGGCATCAGCTTCGTCACGGTGGAAGCAGCGCTGGGCAGCGTGCAGTCCATTCTGGCCGGCATCAACACGGCATTCTATACCTCTATTGCAGGCGTGATCCTGTCGATCCTCTTCAACATCACAAACAATGTCCTGCGCACTATCATGAATCGTGAGACCGGGCTGTTTCTGGAAGAATTCCACAAGTCGGTCATTCCCACCACCGACGAGCAGGCGCGCTACAGCAGCCGCCGCGAAGTGCGGCAGATCCTGGAACTGCTGGAGCGCCTGCCCAGAAATGCGGGCAACGGCGTTCTGAGCCGCGAGACAGTGCAAAGTGCAGGCCTCAACGAGCGCGTACTGATGCCGCAGATCCTGGACGGCCTGCGCAAGAACGAGTTCACCTTCTTCCTGCAGCCCCGATATGATCTGAACACCCGCAGGGTGGTCGGTGCCGAAGCACTGGTGCGCTGGAACCACCCGGTGCTGGGCGTGATCTCGCCCGCCGTGTTCATCCCGGTGCTGGAAAATAATGGTTACATCACCAAGCTGGACCAGTACATCTGGGAGGAAGTATGCAAGACCATCCGCGTATGGATCGATGCGGGAGTCCGCCCGGTTCCCATCGCGGTCAATGTTACAAAGACGGATATTCTGGCCATCGATGTGGCGGAGTTTTTCTCCGAAATGCTCAAAAAGTACCGTATCCCGCCAAAATATCTGAACATCGATATTGCAAAGTCTGCCTATCTGGAGACCCATGGTGCGCTGAGCGATACGGAAGCACAGCTGCAGCAGATGGGCTTCCGGGTGATATTGGACGGCTTTGACGGCGACTATGTGGAACTGAGCGCACTGGGCGGCTTTGGCACCGACCTGCTCAAGCTGGATCTGCGCAGCGCCGCACTGCAGAATAAGACCGATGTGCTGCCCGGTATTTTTGCACAGGCCCGCACGCTCCGGCTGAACCTGCTGGCCGAGGGCATTGAAAGCACCGAGCAGCTGAACGTGCTGCGCAAAGCCGGCTGCACCGAAGGGCAGGGATACCTCTTCTCCCGTCCGCTGTCGGTGGATGAATTTGTCAGGATCCTGAAAGTGGGGCACTCCGGATGAAAACGAGAAAACGCAGACAGGATCCGGATGCAGAATACAATTTCTGGCAGCCGGCAACCGATATGATGAGCGCCCTTGTGTATGTGCTGCTTCTGATCATTGCACTGCTGGGCCTTTATCTTCTGAGCGATTACACCGGCCTCGAAGAGCCCTCCTCTTCCAGTGAGGAGGCCGCGTCCAGCGGCTGGCATGACGATGACTACGACGGCTGGCACGATGGCGGTGCCGATGATGACCCCGGCGACGGCGATGGACGATACGATCAGCAGATCATCCAGACCGGCGGCGGTGGCGGCGGCTACGACGAGGACGGCGTTAAGGCCGCCGTGTTTGCCGAGCTGATCGATGAAGAGACCGAGCGGCGCATTCAGGAATCCGGTGTGCGCTTTGAGCTGTACCGCACGGATACGGCCCATCTGATAAACGGCAGCCTGCAGACCCTGAATACCTATTACCCGGAAAAGATCAGCTACCGGGAGTATGAGACCACCGGGGAAGGCACCTTCTATCTGCCGGAAAAGATCTGGCAGGGCAGCTACTACTTCCGTCAGCTCAGTGAGCCGGAAGGATACGATGCGGCAGCGGACACCTACTACGATGTGGACCGCATGTACGACTGGCCGGAGCCCTATATCGTGCAGATCCGGGTGGCTCCCTGCAAAAACATCATCCGGCTGCAGATGAACGACGCCGAAACCCAGCAGCCTGTAGGCGGCGGCACCTTCCGGGTGATCGCAGCCGAAGATATCATCACGAAGGATGGCACAGTGCGCTATACGCAGGGCCAGCAGGTGGATACCATCACCTGTGACGAGGCCGGCTACGGCGAAAGCGTGGAATTGTATCTTGGCAAGTACACGGTGCAGCAGCAGTCATCCCCCAACTACTACACCACCATGCAGCAGGATCTGGATGCAGAAGTGGAAAAGAAAAACGGCAGCGACCCGGAGCTGCACAAGATCGATACCGAAAAGACCAGGATCATTCTGAACGTCACGGACGAGCTTACCTCCTCTGCTCTGGAGGGTGCAGCCTTTACGGTGACCAACCGGCGCACCGGCACCACCCAGACGGTGGCGACCGATGGGGCGGGCCAGATCCGTCTGACCGATCTGGATAAGAGCACGACCTATCTTATCCGCGAACAGCAGGCACCGGAAAACTACCGTCCGGATGACACGGATCACACGGTGATCGTCGCTGCGGACGGCCGCATTGACGGTGCAGGCAGCACAACGCTGGACATCACCAACCGGCTCCTGCGGGTATCCATCTCTGCCGTGGATACGGTGCTGCGCAGCAATACGGAGGGCGAACAGCTTTCCCTGTACAACGAGCAGGATCAGCTGATCCGGAGCTGGACGTCCAGCGATTCCGGCCAGCTGTTCACCGATCTGACCGAGGGCAGCTACTACGTGGTACGCGGCAAGGCAGATCCCGCAAATGCCCGGAAATATCCCTTCACTGTACAGGATACGGCAAGTACGCAGAACTGGACCGTGCCGGTGTTTACGCTGCGCAGTGCGGTGGCTCTGGCCGTTCTGGCTGTGGTCGCCGTCGGTGCGGTCTGGCTGCTGGTGTTCCTGTGGGGCATCCTTGCACGCCGCCGCAAGGCGCGGAAAGCTGCTGCAGCTCAGGACGAGACTCTCGACCAGAGCGAAAATAAATCGTAAAGGTGGTGAGAAACAATGGACAATGACGAGATCCGCATCAGCGACCTGCTGTACACCGTCTTCAAGCACCGGAAGACGATCCTTGTGCTGGGCCTGCTGGGCTTTTTCTGCGGATTCGTGTTCATCGGCGTCTCCTTTCTGCGGAACAGCCGTACCAACTACGCGGTCAATTGTTCCGTTGCGATCACCTCCCAACCCTCTGCAGACGGCGTTGTATATAACAATTCTGATTATCTGAGTTCAAACACCTTTTATCAGACCCTGGATATGATGGACGCCGCGACCTTTGTGATGAAGAGCGAGCGCACATTGCAGACTGCCATTGATCATTCGGGCCTTGTATCGGTCACGACACAGGACGTGTCTCAGAATCTGCAGGTGAGCCGATACAATGAAACGCAGGTGCTGCTGCTTACTTTGACCTGGAACAATGCCGAGGCCGGTGTCCAGCTGATGAATGCGCTGGTGGATGCCATCAAGGAGATCCTGCCGGAAACGCTGATGATGGGCTCTGTGGCCATGATCGACGCTCCGGAAGCAGCTTCTACAACGGGCGGCGGTGCCGGCCAGTATGTCCGCCTGTGGGTGATCTTCTGTGTACTGGGTCTGGCCGCCGGTGCGGGTCTGGCGGTGCTGGAGTTTTTCCTGCGGCCCACCCTGCTGAATGTAAAGGACGTGGAGGACGTCCTGAAGCTCGAAACCTTAGGCAGCATCCCCAAGGACAACAGCTACTTCCAGAAGAACATGCAGCTGTTGAGCGAAACGCACCGTGCAGATGCCAATGCCGTGCAGAACTTTGCTTCGGCCGCGCATATCCTGATCAACCGGTTCGGCACCACGGCAGAGCCGCACTGGTTCTATGTGACTTCGGCTGAGGATGGAGAAGGCAAGAGCACGGTGGCGGCCAATCTGGCCCTGCAGCTGTCCGATATGGAAAAGCGCACCCTGCTGCTGGATCTGAACACCCGTGCTCCCCGCCTGGGCGGAATGTTTTTGCAGGATCTGCCGTACAGCCGGACGCTGAATGCCCTGTACAAAGGCGAATCTGCCGAGCCGGAAGCGGTTATTTCGCTGACCGGCTATCTGGACCTTCTGCCGATGGTGCTGGAACCCGATGCGGTGCCGCTGGATGCCGCCCTGTTCGACTTTTTGAAACCGATCATGGAGCCCTACGAGTATGTCATCATTGATGCTTCCTCGGTGGGACGTTCCTCGGATGTGCTGCGCTTGAACAAGCTGGCAGACCATGCGCTGTTCGTTGTGCGTCACGATGCCACCCCGCTGTCTGTCATACAGGATGCCATTGAAAAGCTGAACAAGTCCGGTGTGCAGCTGCTGGGCTGTGTGGTCAACGAAGTGCAGTCGCTGGAAATCTTTCCGCTCCATCCGGAGCACGTCACATCTCCCATCCGGAAGAAAAAGAAGAAACCGGAGAACTCCGACAGCCCGCTGCCGGAGGACCTGCTCCGTCCGGCAGATTCCGCGCTGGAGCCGACATGGAAACCGGCAGGAGATGGCCGAAGCGTGATGGACGAGCTGACCGATGATCTGCAGCGCAGCCAGAATACCCGGAGCGATGATGAGATCATGTGGGAGCTGCTCCGCATGGGAAAAGACGGCAGCTGGAAGCGGCCAGAGCGGAAGCCGGCGGCGGACAGCAGCGCGCCCAAGCCGCCGCAGTCCGTTCCGGATGCACCGCCGGCTTCGGGGTCGGCTCCGGCCCCCCAGCCTGTGCCGGAAACGCCGGCTGCACCCGTGCCAGCGGAGAAGCCAAAGACCGTACCGAAAGCACCGCCTGCGCCCGCGCCGGCGGAGAAGCCGAAACCCGTACAGCCGAAGCCCGAAGCGGAGTCCAAGGCCGGTCTGCTCCCCTGGACCGAGCCGGAACCCGAACCAAAGCCAGAGAAGAAGCGCAGCCGTGCACCGAAGCCAACTGCAGCGCCCAAGCACGGCAAAACATCCAGCCGCAGCGGACTGGGGCTCTGGGGCAAAAAACCGAAGCACTGAGAACTGAAAAGAGACAAAAAGCCCACAGGTCAGATGGATTTCCGGCCTGTGGGCTTTTGCAATATTCGTGCAGGTTCTGTTCCGGTTTAGCGACAGACCGGGTCGGCAGCATCGTAAAGGGCCTGCGCCATGCGGCTGGCATCCTCTGGGGTCATCAGGTCCTGCACCACGCTGCGGACGGCAGTGCCTACTGCAAATTCGTATTTCGGGATGGAGAACCGCTCCGGGGTCTGGTTTATCACCCCGCGCTGTCCCAATCCAAAGCTCTTTTTGGAAGTGTTCATCCACGGGAAGATGCTGTAGTTCTGGAAATCCTCATAGGCATCCACAATGGGGGAGGTGCCACCCAGACGAACCAGCAGGGAAGCCACATCCGCAGAGTAGTACCAGTGGAAGAACTGCTTGCAGGCTTCCGCTTTTTGGCTGTATCGGGAGATGCCCACAATGCCGCCGCCCAGCAGAGGCTTGCATCCCGGAAGGATGGCCGCGCCCACCCGACCGACGACCACCGAATTTCCGGAGTTGATCAGTTCGGCTGCATAGTTGGAGTAGATGACGGTCATGGCGGTCTTTCCCTCCGCAAATTTCTGGATGCTGTCGCCCCACCAGTTCTGCTTGCAGGAGAACTTTTCCAGTGCATGGTACTGGCGCATGGCCGCCTGCATTTCGGGGCAGTCCAGCCGGAGGGTCTCCGGCGTGGAGCCGAAGCGGTCGATGCGGGAAAGGTAGAAGGGCAGAAAATCGCTTGCTGCTACGGAGGCAGAGCCGCAGGTCATGGTGGTGCCGTACTCGGTGGGGGAGTCCGGGTTGCAGCTGCGGGTGAAGAACTCCGCAGCGTGGAGATACTGCTCGTAGGTGGTGGGCACCACAAGATTTTCGTGGAAACGCTCGTAGTAGGCGCGGCACAGCTTGGCGTCGTGGAACAGGTCGGTGCGGTACAAAAAGATCTGCACGCTGGGGTCAAGGGGAAGGGCATAGACCCGGCCGTTCAGCATCGAGTAGCTGTCGTAGCCGTTTTTGATCAGCCGGGGGGACAGTCCCTCCGGGGAGATGGAAAGCTCGTCCAGCGGACGATAAATGCTTTGCCCGATGTCTCCGAACTGCGCCACGTCAATACGGATCATATCATAGGTGAAATGCGGCCCTATGAGGTTCAGCTGTGCCAGCAGGTCATCGTAGGGGACACCGATCAGCTTGATCCGGATGCCGCTGCGGTGCTCAAATTCCGGCAGCAGCTTGCGGAGTGCCTGGGTGGAAGGGTTTTCCAGCGTGAGCATGGTCAGCTGGGTGTCCGGCATCCGCTGCAGCCCGGGGAAGGAATCGGCAAAGCCTTTTGGCGCATAGAAAAGCTCTTTTTCCGCCGAGGCAGAGTCCCGGTCGAGCTTTGAAAACAGCTTGATGATGCGGATGCCCAGAAAACCGTAATCCAGATGATACAGCGTAACGGCCTTCTCCGGCAGGGCAGCGCAGGCACCAATGGTGAGGATGGGCGGGATCTTTTGGATATGCAAAAGCCGGAACGCCCGGAGCAGCGCATCGGTGCAGACCGAGCTCTGGGTCAGGATCACATCGTAGGGGTCGGCGTTCTGCGCCAGCTCAAAGGCCTGATTCAGCGCCAGCTTGTACCCGGAGGGGATGTGTGCCAGTGCCAGCCCCTGCGCCTGCGCACATTTCTGCAGGCTGGAAAAGATGGGGTTTTCGGCTTCGCCGTGCCTTTCCACCCCGAAGTAGGCGATTGACCGCCAATGCTTTTGGGCGCAGAACGCGGTCACTGCGGCACCGATCTTCTGCGGGTCAAAGGAAAGGAACCATTCGTCCGTCCGCAGCGTTCTGGGCCTGCGCTCCACAAATACGATGGGGCAGTGCAGAGAACGGTATTTTTCCAGACACTCTTTACTTAAAGTAGAAATGACGATGAGGGCCGCCAGCCCGGATGCCCGCAGATTGTCCAGAATGACCTCTTCCTCCGCAGGGATATCCTCGGTCTGGTACACCAGCAGGCTTTTCTGGCTTTTTGGAAAATTCAGCTGGAGTGCCGTGAAAAAATCGATGTACTTGGCTTCCTTCAGAGATGGCAGGATGACGGCGATGGTGTTGGGCGAGCCCTGACGGAGCCGCTGTGCCTGAACATTGGGAACGTAGCCGAGTTTCTTTATGGCATTTTCTACCAGCTGTATCTTTTCGATGCTGACCTTTCCGGTCTTGTTCAGAACATTGGAAACGGTGCCGTGGGATACGCCGGCTTCTTTGGCGATATCGTTGATGGTTGGCACAGGATCTTCCCCCTTTTTGCAGACGGTCTTTTCTATGATAATATCCTAAACGGTCAAAAATTACAAGAAAAAAAGTAAAAATCTGCCGTTCAGATTGGAACGAGTCATTATTTTAACAAAGTTTCGCGGGCAAAAGAGCGAAAAGCGCCCGTGAATCATTGTCATATTGCACATAAAAAGTAAACCTTACCTGTGAATATGGTAGAATTACGCGTTGCAGGCTGAAATTTTACCTGTATTTGATTGACTCGTTCCAATTTTGGCGGTATACTGAGCACAACACGAGGGGGAACAAGCCGCTCCCCGCAAAATTGACTGAGGAAAATGAAAAAGGAGAAAAGTCATGAGAAAGATTTCTCGTCGTAGCTTCATCAAGGCTGCAACCTTTACCGCAGCCGCTGCTGCACTGACCGCTTGTGGTGGTTCTTCTTCCAGCTCCACCGCTGCTTCCAGCACCGCTGCTTCCGCCGCTGCTGACAACACCCCCTCCAACAAGGGCACCGGCGTTACCCTGACCGTCTATACCAACTCCGAGACCGACGGCCGCGACGAGTGGCTGATCGAGCGTGCCGCACAGGACGGCTTCAAGGTTCAGGTGGTCGGCGCAGGTGCTGCTGATACCCAGAACCGTCTGCTGGCTGAGAAGGCTTCTCCCATTGCTGATGTTGTGTTTGGTCTGAACGCGATCATCTGGGAGTCCCTGAAGGCTGAGAATATCCTGATCCCCTTCGTGCCGGAGTGGGCAGACGAGATCCCCGCCGGTCTGAACGACGACGAGGGCTACTACCATGCAATCGTCAAGCAGGCTATTCTGCTGGTCTACGATCAGAACCAGCTCACCGAGGATCAGGCTCCCACCGATTGGCCCGACCTGTGGACCAAGCCTGAGTTCGATAAGAAGTACGAGTACCTGACCAGTCTGGCCGGCGGCACGGTCCGCAATGTCATCGCCGGTATCCTGACCCGCTATGCAGACCCCAACGGTGATCTGGGCATTGCACAGGAAGGCTGGGATGCCATCGCCGAGTACTACAAGCACGGTGTGCCCAATGAGGACGGCGTGGACCTGTACGCACAGATCGCCAGCGAGAACAGCACCGTTGTCTGCGGTCAGATGTGGTCCTCCGGCGTTGAGACCCGCGACCAGCAGTACGGTGTCAAGACCGGCTACGCAATTCCCGATGTTGGCGTTCCCTATGCAGTTGAGGGCGTTGCCATCGTGAACGGCACCAAGAACGAGGAAGAGGCACAGCGCTTCGTCAACTGGTTCGGCAGTGCACAGATTCAGGGCGAGTGGGCTGAGGTCTTCTCCACCCTGCCGGCAAACACCAACGCTGTTGGTAAGGCCAACGAGTTTAACCAGACCATCGCAGAGCTGCCCGCACAGCAGATCGACTGGGCACTGGTTGCACAGAACATCGACGCATGGTGCGAGAAGATCATGCTCGAATATATGCCGTAATCATCCCGGCATTCTAAGGTTCGTTCGTTTACAATAATGCGGAAAGGTCGGTTTGCAGATGCCATACAGCGAGCCGACCTTTTTTCGCAGCTGCTCATCATCGAGGTACAGAGCATGATCAAACTTGAACATATCGAAGTGACTTTTGGCTCCTTCAAAGCCCTGAAGGACATCAACATTGACATCCACGAAGGTGAGTTCTTCACCTTCCTTGGACCCTCCGGCTGTGGCAAGACCACGACCCTGCGTACCATCACCGGCTTTATTTCTCCCAGTGCCGGTACTGTCAGCGTCCGCGGCAAGGACATCACCCACACCCCCATCGAAAAGCGCAACATCGGCATGGTGTTCCAGAGCTACGCTCTGTTCCCCACCATGACCGTGTACGAGAACATCGCCTTCGGCCTGCAGGTCCAGAAGATGGACAAAGAGGAGATCCGCAAGAAGGTCGTTGAGATGGGCAAGAAGGTGGACCTGAACGAAGAGCAGCTGAAGAAGAAGGTCTCCGAGCTGTCCGGCGGTCAGCAGCAGCGTGTGGCTATTGCCCGTGCGCTGGTCACCAACCCTGAGATCATCTGCCTGGACGAGCCTCTGTCTAACCTTGACGCAAAGCTGCGCGTTCAGCTGCGCAACGAGCTGAAGGACCTGCAGAAGCGTTTTGGCATTACTACTGTTTACGTCACCCACGATCAGGAGGAGGCTCTGACCCTTTCTGACCGCATCTGTAGGATAGTTCTCGGAGGTGACTTTTCTGACATTGTTACTCGATGGCATCCAATGGGCCGATAAAGCGGTAAAAAATCTGGATTTTCTGGACGTATTCGCCATCGACCTTTTCCGCTTTGGATACCA
>OWIV01000063.1_pt1 | contig 75453 bp, 58 predicted proteins | sample 1732831 | NCBI WGS metagenome assembly OWIV01 (sample SAMN05065757, study PRJEB22554) | human gut metagenome | biome: ENVO:2100002; feature: ENVO:00000062; material: ENVO:00002003 | host: Homo sapiens | place: USA
GGCCTCTTGAACCCCATTCAAGCGCGCTACCAAAACTGCGCTACACCCGGATATCGACCGTCGCTTCCCTACCGAAGCGTGGCGACATGAGATATTATACTCAGATGCAACAGTTTTGTCAACCGATTTTTGCAATTTTCTTTGCTTTTTTTGCAAAAAGTCTGATTTTTGCGAAAGTACGTGCTTTATTTATTTTGCTCTTTTTCTTGCAGGATCTTGTCTTTTTCCAAAAGTGGTTTCAGATACTGGCCGGTAAAGCTGCCCGGCACCTCTGCCACCTGTTCCGGCGTGCCCTCGGCCACGATTTCACCGCCTGCACTGCCGCCCTCAGGGCCAAGATCGATAATATGATCGGCGCACTTGATCAGATCCAGATTGTGCTCAATGACAATGACCGTGTTGCCCGCATCCACCAGCTTTTGCAGCACCTCGATCAGGCGGTGCACGTCCGCGATGTGCAGGCCGGTAGTAGGCTCGTCCAGAATATACACGGTCTTGCCGGTGCTGCGGCGGGCCAGCTCGTTTGCCAGCTTCACGCGCTGGGCTTCGCCGCCGGAAAGGGTGGTGGCGCTCTGGCCCAGTGTTACATAACCAAGCCCCACGTCCAGCAGGGTCTGCAGTTTGCGTGCAATCTTAGGCTGATTGGCAAAGAAGACCACCGCTTCCTCCACCGTCATGTTCAGCACATCGGAGATGGTCTTTTCCTTATACTTCACTTCCAGCGTTTCACGGTTGTAGCGTGCACCCTTGCACACTTCGCAGGGCACATACACATCCGGAAGAAAGTGCATTTCGATCTGTAGGATGCCGTTGCCCTCGCAGGCTTCACAACGGCCGCCCTTGACGTTGAAGCTGAAACGCCCCGGGCCGTAGCCGCGCATTTTGGCATCCTGCGTCTGGGAGAACACCGTGCGGATATCATTGAACACACCGGTATAAGTGGCAGGATTGGAGCGGGGCGTACGGCCGATCGGCTGCTGGTCGATGCCGATGACCTTATCCACAAATTCCAGCCCTTCTACCCCATCACACTTGCCCGCGCGGGAACGGGCACCGTTCAGCTCGCAGGCAAGGGTCTTGTACAGGATCTCGTTGATCAGGCTGGACTTACCGGAGCCGGAAATACCAGTGACGCAGATAAACTCGCCCAGCGGGAATTTTACGTCGATGTTGCGCAGGTTGTTTTCCCGTGCGCCCTTCACGGTGAGGAAATTGCCGTTGCCGGTGCGACGGGTCTGCGGCACGGCAATGCGCTTGCGTCCGGAGAGGTAATCGCCAGTGATGCTGCGCTTTGCTTTACAGATATCTTTGACAGAGCCCGCAGCCACGATCTCGCCGCCATGAACACCGGCCCCCGGGCCTACATCCACGATATAATCCGCGCTGCGCATGGTGTCCTCATCGTGCTCTACCACGATCACCGTATTGCCGAGGTCCCGCAGATTTTTCAGCGTAGCAATGAGCTTGTCATTATCACGCTGATGCAGACCGATGCTGGGCTCGTCCAGCACATAGAGCACACCGGAAAGCGCGCTGCCGATCTGGGTGGTCAGGCGGATGCGCTGGCTCTCGCCGCCGGAAAGGGTGCCTGCGGAACGGGCCAGCGTGAGATAATCCAGACCCACGCTCTGTAAAAACTGCAGGCGATTCCGGATCTCTTTCATGATCTGCCCGCCGATCTGCTTCTGTTTTTCGGTCAGGTGCGGCTCATTTTCTTTGATGAAGGCCAGCTCATCCCGGATGGACATTTCGCAGAAATCACTGATATTCTTATCCCCAATGGTCACGGCCAGAACTACCGGTTTCAGACGCTTGCCGTGACAGTCCGGACACTCCACGCCGGACATGAAACTGCCGATCTCCTCCTTCATCCACTCGCTGTTGGTCTCGCGGAAGCGGCGCTCCAGATTCTCCACGATGCCCTCGAAGGTATTATAATACACTCCGCTGCCGAACTCGTTGGTGCGGTGCATCTCAATTTTTTCGCCATTGGTGCCGTACAGCAAAGCATTGACAGCCTCAGTACTCATCTCTTTGATGGGCGTATCCAGCGTGAAGCCGTACTTTTTCCCAAGGCCCAGATAATACATTTCGGACACAGACCCTTCAGCATAGTACCAGCCGCTGGCCTTGATGGCTCCCTCCCGGATGGAAAGATTCCGGTTGGGCAGGATGCGCTCCTCGTCCACCCGCATAAAGGTGCCAAGGCCGGTGCATTTTTCGCAGGCTCCCAGCGGGTTATTGAAGGAGAACAGCCGCGGCGACAGGTCGCTGATGGAAATACCGTGCTCCGGGCAGGCAAAGTTCTGGCTGAAGGTCATGCACTCGCCGCCGATCACATCCACTTCGGCAATGCCGCCGGTAAGCGCCAGCGCAGTCTCCAGAGAATCGGCCAGACGGCCCCGGATGCCCTTGCGCAGGGCAAGACGGTCCACCACGATCTCCACTGTGTGCTTGATGTTTTTTTCCAGCTTGATCTCTTCGTCCAGATCATACATGTTTCCGTCAATTTTCACGCGGGCATAACCACCGCGGCGGGCGGCATCCAGCTCTTTCTGCTGGGTGCCCTTTCGCTGCCGTACCACCGGTGCCAGCACTTGAAATTTGGTGCCTTCTTCCAGTTTGAGCACCGCATCCACCATTTCGTCCACAGTCTGCTGGCTGATCACCCTCCCGCACACCGGGCAGTGGGGCACGCCCACGCGGGCGTACAAAAGACGCAGATAATCGTAGATTTCGGTCACAGTGCCCACGGTAGAGCGGGGGTTGTGGCTGGTGGTTTTCTGGTCAATGGAAATTGCCGGCGAGAGGCCGGTGATCTCGTCCACATCGGGCTTATCCATTCGGCCCAGAAACATGCGTGCGTAGCTGGAAAGGCTTTCCACATAGCGGCGCTGACCATCGGCGTAGATGGTGTCAAAAGCAAGGCTCGACTTGCCCGAACCGGAAAGTCCGGTCATGACGATCAGCTTTTCCCGCGGGAGGGTCAGATTTACATTTTTCAGGTTGTGCTCGCGGGCACCTCTGATGACGATCTTATCGTTTGCCAAGGTATTTTCTCCCTTTTCGTTGTGTCTGTGAATGGTTCTGTTTGCGCTCTGTCTCAGCGGCAGAGTCTACCGTCGGGTTCTCGCCGCGGCGCAGGCGGTCGATCTGGTCACGCAGGAAGGCTGCATGCTCAAATTCCAGCAGCTTCGCCGCCTCCTTCATCTCACGGGTCAGGCGCTCGATGGCGGCTTCCCGCTCCATCCTGCCCATGCGGCGAGTGTTCAACTTAGCGTTCTCCGCTTTATCGCTGATCTCAATGCTGTCTGCAATGGCCTTGACGATGGTTTTGGGCACGATGCCGTGTTCCTGGTTATAGGCCATCTGGATGGCGCGGCGGCGTTCGGTTTCGGTGATGGCACGGTCCATGCTGTCGGTGACGACATCCGCATACATGATCACAAGGCCCTCGGCGTTGCGGGCTGCGCGGCCAATGGTCTGGATCAGGCTGGTCTCACTGCGCAGGAAACCCTCTTTATCCGCGTCCAGAATGGCCACAAGGCTCACCTCCGGCAGGTCCAGACCCTCGCGCAGCAGATTGATGCCCACCACAACATCGATGCTGCCCAGCCGCAGATCCTTGATGATCTCCATCCGCTCGAAGGTGTCCACCTCGTGGTGCATATACTTGACCTTGATTCCCTGCTCGGTGAGGTAATCGGTCAGGTCTTCGGCCATTTTCTTGGTCAGGGTGGTCACAAGAACGCGCTCATGCCGCTGGATGCGGGTGTTGATCTCGCCCAGCAGATCCACCACCTGCCCTTCCACCGGACGCACCGAGATCAGCGGGTCCAGAAGGCCGGTGGGCCGGATGACCTGCTGCGCCACCTGCGTGCTGTTCTGACGCTCGTAGTCGCCGGGCGTAGCCGAAACAAAGATCATCTGGTTAAGCTTGGATTCCACTTCCTCAAACTTGAGCGGTCGGTTATCAAAGGCCGACGGCAGTCGGAAGCCATACTCTACCAGTGTTTTTTTGCGGGCGTAGTCTCCGCCGTACATGGCGCGCACCTGCGGCAGGGTCACATGGCTCTCATCCACAAACAGCAGAAAATCGTCCGGAAAATAATCCAGCAGGGTGGTGGGCATACTGCCCGGTTTTCGGCCGGAGAGCACTGCCGAATAGTTCTCAATGCCCTTGCACATGCCCACCTCGTTGAGCATTTCAATGTCGTAATTGGTGCGCTGGGCAATGCGCTGGGCTTCGATGAGCTTGCCCTCTGCGGTGAACTGCTTCACCTGCGCGTCACACTCGGCACGAATCTTTTCCAGCGCGGCGGCCTTCTTCTCGGCGCTGACGATGTAGTGGCTGGCCGGGAAGATGGCCACATGCTTGACCACATTCTGCTTGGCACCGGTAAGCGGATTGAACTCGGTGATGCGGTCGATCTCGTCCCCGAAAAACTCCACCCGGATGGCAAGCTCGCTCATATAGGCAAGGTAGATGTCCACGATATCGCCGTGGACGCGGAACTTATTGCGCACAAAATTCACATCATTGCGTTCATATTGCAGAGTGACCAGCTTCTGACACAGCTCGTCCCGCTCCATCTGCATGCCGGGGCGCAGGCTGATGACCATGCTGCGGTAGTCGATAGGATCGCCCAGCGAGTAGATGCAGGACACCGAAGCTACGATGATCACGTCCCGCCGCTCCGAAAGTGCCGCCGTGGCCGAGTGGCGCAGACGGTCGATCTCGTCATTGATGGCGCTGTCCTTTTCAATATAGGTGTCGGTGCTGGGGATATAGGCTTCCGGCTGGTAGTAATCGTAGTAGCTGACGAAATACTCCACCGCATTGTTGGGGAAAAAGGAGCGGAACTCGGTGCACAACTGCGCCGCCAGTGTTTTATTGTGGGCCAGCACCAGCGTGGGGCGGTTGCATTTTGCAATCACATTTGCCATGGTAAAGGTCTTGCCGCTGCCAGTAACGCCCAGCAGGGTCTGACAGCGGTCGCCGCGCTCTACGCCCTCCACCAGTGTTTCAATAGCCTGTGGCTGGTCGCCGGTGGGCTGGTAAGAGGATACCAGTTCAAATTTTTCGTCTGCCATCTTCCCTCTCCTCTCCGGCCCTCGCGCAAAGAACCACAATCAGTTGTATTTTTACGGTTTGATTATAGCACAACAGTTTTATAATGTAAACAGTTCTTTGTGAAAACCATCCTGACAGCTGTTAATTCGGCTGGCACATGATGAAAGCCGCTTCCCGCTTCCAATAAAGCTCACGGCCAGAACAACGTACCGGTCCTGAAATCATAGATCGGCAGACGGTTGGCATCCCGCATGGAGAAATATTCCGTATCGGTCAGGATGAAGTGGTCCAGCAAATAGATGTTCACCAGCCCCAGTGCCTGAGCGATGCTGCCGGTGGCTTCTATGTCCTCCATGGAGGGCAGTGCCGCACCGTTGGGGTGATTGTGGCAGAGCACTACCGTGTCGGTGCCGCCCTTGATAGCCGCAGCCACCACGCTCTTGATCTCCAGACTCACCCGGTCAGAGGTGCCTTCCCGCAGCCAGACCGCCGCCCGCACCCGTTTGCGGCTGTCCAGACTCACCAGCATGGCGCGCTCGTAGTCTGACCATGCAAACTTTGCCATGAGGTAGCTGCCCATCTGCTCGGTAGTCTTGATGCAGCGGGTGGTGCTGGTTCGGCTGCGGCTGTAATAACGGCAGATCTGCGGCAGCAGATGCAGCATCCGGGCAGTGGCAGGGCCCACACCCTCCACGGTGCACAGCTCCTCCTCACTGGCCTCCAGTACCGCCGCAAAATCACCAAAACGATCGATGAGGTCATGTGCGATGCCGTTTGTGTCCTTCTGCGCATTGGTGAGGTACAGCACATATTCCAGTGCTTCGTGCTCGGCCAGACTGTCCAGCCCGTAGTTCTGCACCCGTTCGCGCATCCGCTGGCGATGCCCCTGATGCCGTTTGTGTTCTGCCATTGCCGGTACTCTCCTTCTTGTTCATTCCCTATAATAGTACCCATTTTGCATCGGGAACTCAAGGCTTTGGGGAAAAATAGTTTTGATCCGGGACGTTTCCGCGTTGACTTGCAGCCGTGGCTGTATTACTATAAAGGTATCTTTTGAGATTTGAGGAACCATTTATGAAACAGTATACCGCAACCGCCAACGACGACGGCGTTCGTCTTTCCCGCTTTGTGCAGAGCGTGACCCGCGATTTTCCCACCAGCCTGCTGTACAAGAGCTTCCGCAACAAGCGTGTGAAGGTGAACGGAAAAAAGGCCGCGCCGGAGTACCGCATCCAGACAGGGGATCTGATCGAATTGTACATCAACGACGAGTTTTTCCCGCCGGAGAGTGCAAAGCCGGTGCAGAAGGCTGCCCCCAAAAAGCAGCCCAATCAGCCCAGGGTGACTGTCATCTACGAGGACGAAAACATTGCTGTTCTGTACAAGCCCACCCACCTGCTGTGCCATAGTGACCGCACCGGCGACGCAAACCTTGTGGACGCTTTTACCCAGTATCTGGCCGAAAAAGGCGAATACGACCCCCACGGCGAGAACCGCTTCAAGCCCGGCATCTGCAACCGGCTGGACCGCGGCACCGAGGGCCTTGTGATCGCAGCCAAGAGCTATACCGCCCTGCGGGACATGAATGAGATCATCCGCACCGATCTGCTCAAGAAGGAATACTACACCATCACGGTGGGCATCCCGCAGTCGGGACGGTTCACCGCATGGTGGGAGCACGACGAAAAAAACAACAAGGTGAGCATCCACGCACACCAGTCGCAGGACGAGCGCCGCAAGCAGATCATTACAGATGTAGACGTACTGCGTACCGCCGGGCCTTTTGCGCTGTGCCGGATCGGCCTTATCACCGGCCGCACCCACCAGATCCGCGCCCACCTTGCCTACCTTGGCCGCCCGGTACTGGGCGACATCAAGTACGGCAACCGCAAAATGAACGAGCGCACCGGCACCCGGACGCAGGCCCTGTGCGCTGTGCGCGTCAGCTTTCTGGACATTCCTGAGGAGAACAGCCTGCATTACCTCTCCGGCAAGGTCATCAAGCTGAAGGACCCGCAGATCGTAAAGCAGTTTGATGCACTGGACAGGAGCAAGGCAGATGGGAAAAACGGCCATGCATAAAATCGACATGAACACGTGGCCGCGGGCAGAGCTGTTCCGGTTCTTTTCCGGAGTGTCACAGCCATTTTACAGCGTCACCTTCCGGGTGGACGTGACGAATCTCCATGCCTACACCAAAGCCCGCGGCATTTCCTTTTATTATGCCCTCGGCTATCTCGTGACCGATGCCGTGAACAGCGTGGTGAATTTCCGCTATACCATCCGGGACGGCGAGGTCTGGCTTCTGGATAAGCGCATCCCCAGCCTGACCGACCTGAAGCCCGGCAGTGAGCAGTTCCACATCGTCACACTGCCCAAGACCGGCACGCTGGACGAGTTCTGCTGCGCCGCAAAAGCTAAGAGCGCTGCACAGAAGAGCTTTCTGGATCAGGACTGCGAGACGGACGCGCTGATCTACATTTCCACCACGCCGTGGTTTGATCTGACCAGCTGCACCAACGAGCGGGATTTTGACAAAGACGACGCCATCCCCCGCATCACATGGGGCAAGTATGTCCCGGAAAACGGCCGCGAAACGCTGGGCATGAGCCTTGAGGTGAGCCACCGGTTCATCGATGGGTATCACCTGGGGCAGTTTTATCAAACGCTTCAAAAAAGCATTGATGAATTGTAAAAAACGGCTGCTGTACTTTACCGTACAGCAGCCGTTTTTCTCTTTGTTCTTTACTTTTTGTCGGAGTCCTGCTCCGCCTTTTCCTGCGATTCCTGTTCACGGCGCAGCTCTTTGATGCGCTTTTTCTCGCTCTGGACATGGGGCCAAGGCCAGCTGAAGCCCTCATTTTCGCGGCACCATTTGACCAGCGGATAGAACGCGAAGGCCAGACCGAAGAGGTACAGCAGAGTGTACAGCAGAGCATCCAGCGTGATGAGCGCATCCAGTGCACCGATCACCGCCACCACACAGCCTGCCTTCAGGAAGAACAGGCCATTCTGTCGGCAGTATTCCTCAAAGTGCTCCGCCTTGACGGCACGGCGGCCCTGATCGCCCCAGACACGGGGATTTTTCATGACCGAATAGCCGTAGAATACCATCATCAGGCCAAGGGTGAGCTGAAAACCAAAAAACATCTGTTGTACCTCGAACTTTGTTTTATTCACATACAGAAGCTCGCCCTTCGGGAGAGCTGTCGGCACCGGCAGGATCTGACGGAGAGGGTCAGTCCTCAAACAGCGGCTTCATCAGGGGCAGGAAGTCCAGCGTTGCAAAATAATCACGCGGCGTCTCGGCACGGCGGATCAGACGGTGGGTGCCGTCCTCGCACAGCAGCACCTCTGCGCTGCGCAGCTTGCCGTTGTAGTTGTAACCCATGGCAGAACCGTGTGCACCGGTATCGTGGATGTAGACGATATCGCCAATGTCGATCTTGGGCAGCATACGGTCGATGGCAAACTTGTCGTTGTTCTCGCACAGACCGCCCACCACATCATACATGTGGTCGCAGGGCTCGTTTTCCTTGCCCAGCACAGTGATGTGATGGTATGCGCCATACATGGCGGGACGCATCAGGTTGGCAGCACAGGCGTCCAGACCGATGTACTCCTTATAGATATGCTTTTCGTGGATGGCCGTTGCCACCAGAGCACCGTAGGGGCCGGTGGTAAAGCGGCCCATCTCGGTAAAGATGGCCACATCACCCATGCCGGCGGGCACCAGGATCTCCTCAAACTTTCTGCGCACGCCTTCACCGATGGCCATGATGTCGTTTTCGGTCTGCTCCGGACGGTACGGGATGCCCACACCGCCGGACAGGTTGATGTAGCCGATGTGCACGCCGGTGGCCTTCTGCACCCGGACTGCCAGCTGGAACAGGATGCCTGCCAGCTCCGGATAGTATTCATCGGAAATGGTGTTGGAGGCGAGGAAGGCGTGGATGCCGAAGTTCTTGGCGCCCTTTGCAGCCAGCTTCCTGTAGCTTTCGATCATCTGCTCCTCGGTCATACCATACTTGGCATCGCCGGGCTTGTCCATGACCTGAAAGCCCTCTTCGCTCTCGCCCAGACTGAAGGTGCCGCCCGGGTTGTAGCGGCAGAAGATGTTCTCCGGCACACCGGCGACACGCTCCAGAAATTCCACCATGGTGGCATCGTCCAGATTGATATAGGCGCCCAGCTCGTAGGCCTTCTTCATATCTTCCACGGGAGTCTGGTTGGAGGAGAACATGATATCGCTGCCGGAGAAGCCGCACACCTCGCTGAGCATCAGCTCGGTCAGGGACGAGCAGTCCACGCCGCAGCCCTCCTCCTTGAGGATCTGCAGAATGACAGGGTTCGGCAAAGCCTTGACGGCAAAATACTCCTTGAAGCCTTTGTTCCAGCTGAATGCCTTGTTGATGCGGCGGGCATTTTCACGGATGCCCTTCTCGTCGTAGACATGGAACGGCGTGGGCACATCCTGAATGATTTCCTGTGCCATCGCCTCGGTCAGAAACGGTTTCTTTTCCATAGTAACATCCCTCTCATTTTATATACACGCGGCCGATTGCCGCAGTGACGTTGGTAGAAGCTCCTTCCGGCATCGCTGACGCGATGCCGCCTCCCTCTTTGAGGGGGCTGTCTGTGCAGCAGACTGGGGGAGCTTACAGCTTCAGATTCTGGCGGGTGGGGGTGAAGGTGGGGATCATCTTTGCCAGCTGCTGCACCACACCCTCATCGTTGTGCTGGGCGGCTTTGGCAAGCTCCTGCAGCTGCTCGTAGAACTCGGCAAGGTCAATGCTGCGGGGCGAGGCTACAAAGATCTTGTTATGCTGGGTGCGGCGCATCTTGTCCTGCTCCTCGTCCATCATCAGCTCTTCGTAGAGCTTTTCGCCCGGGCGCAGACCCACGATCTTGATCTCCATATTCACGCCCGGCTCATAGCCGTAAAAGCGGATGAGCTGCTTTGCCAGATCCATGATCTTGACCGGCTCGCCCATGTCCAGCACATAGATATTGCCGCTTTCGGCCAGCGCACCGGCCTGCAGCACCAGTTGGGCCGCTTCCGGAATGGTCATAAAGTAGCGCTCAATGTTGGGGTCTGTCAGGGTGACAGGCCCGCCTTTTTTGATCTGGGCCTCAAACAGCGGAATGACGCTGCCGTGGCTGCCCAGCACATTGCCAAAACGCACAGCCACACACTTCATATCCGTGTTGCCCGCAAAGGTCTGGATGAGCATTTCGCAGATGCGCTTGGTACAGCCCATCACACTGGTGGGGTTCACAGCCTTATCGGTGGAAAGCTGCACGAATCGCTCCACATCGTGCTCGCTGGCGCTCACCAGAAGGTTCTTGGTTCCCAGAACATTATTCTTCACGGCCTCGGCAGGGCTCACCTCCATGAGCGGCACATGCTTGTGAGCCGCCGCGTGGAACACCACCGTGGGGTGATAGGTCTCAAACACCTCGTCCAGCCGTTTTTTGTCCCGGATGGAGCCCACCAGCACCGTTACCGGGATATCCCGGCCGTACTTCTGCTGCAGCTCCATTAAAAGCTCATAGGCGCAGTTCTCGTAGATATCAAAAATGAGCAGCTTGCCGGGCTTGAAGCGCATCACCTGACGGCACAGCTCGCTGCCGATGGAGCCGCCGCCGCCCGTGACCAGAACGGTCTTGCCGGTAAGGTAGCCGGAGATCTGATCCGTATCCAGCGTCACCTCATCGCGGGAAAGGAAATCCGCCGGGTTCAGCTCGCGGAAGGCTCCCTGCTGGGGTGCGCCGCTGCCCACCAGCTGCGGGTCGCTGAGCAGCTGCACCGCACAATGGGTGCTGACACACAGGTCGATGACATGGTTCAGTTTGCTGCCCTTCAGGGTGGGGATGGCAATGATGATGCTGTGGATGCCGTAGCGATTGCACAGCTCCGGGATATCCTCCAGCGTGCCCTTCACCGGCACCCCGTGGATGGTCTGGTTCAGCTTTGCGGGGTCGTCATCGACCGCCACCACAGCATGCCCGTATTCCTTATTGGACTTGCACACGTTGATGGCCCATGCACCGGCCTCTCCTGCACCCACGATCATCACGGGCCGGTTGGGGTCTCTGCTGGCAGAGCCGCGCAGCTTTTCGCCCAGCGGGTGGTTCAGGAACAGCCGCCATGCCAGACGGCTGCCGCCCACCAGCAGGAAGATGAGCACCGCTGCCATGCAGTTGGCAGAGTTGAACAGCACACCGTGGATGCACAGACGGTTGACACCATAGACGATAACGGTAGGCACAGCCACCGTTCCCGCCAGACGCATCAGGTCACGTTCACCGGCGTACTTCCACAGTACGGAGTACAGCCCGCTGAACAGAAAGCTGGCAATGTACACCGCCACGATCCATGGCAGATTTTCGTACAGAAGCTCACGGTTATGCGGCCACCAGGTGGCTTCCACTGCTCCGTCTGCCCGCAGCAGAAGCGCAAAATAAAAGCTGAATGCAACAATGGCTGCATCCAGCAGCACAAGCAGCGCCCGGCGCGCAAGCACCTGCGGCGTGTTTTTTTTATCTTTCACAAAAAAGTCCTCTTTTTGCACACGGCGTAAAACGCCGCTGTTTTTTCCGGAAGGAGCTTCCGGCGTTCCGGCCTGCCCGGCGCACCGGACAGCCCTATCTTTATATTATACTCAGAAGCGCAGGGAATGTCCAGAAAATTTGCAGGAAAGGCGTCCCCTTGCGGGAAGCTGCCGCCTCAGGCGGTTGATGAGGGCGCAGGACAGCAGTATTTTACCCCAAATCCCCCCTCATCCGGCGCGGGTGCGCCCCGCAGCAGGCTGCCTGCTTTTTGTCCGGAGGGCTTTCACTTCCTCCCCCAGCCCCAGCGGCCATGCCGCCAGCAGGAATACTGCCGCTGTCGTGCAGCCGCCTGCCCCCAGAGCCACCAGCTGCATGGGCAGTTCCGACCTCAGGCCGTCCGCAAGCAGCCCTTTCAAAAAAGCACCCGCCCCTGCTGCCAGCAGCGCCGCCAGAGCCGGCGCACCCAGCCAGCGGCGGAAAGCGTGCCGCGTACCGCTGGAAAACAGCAGCCGCCCGGTGTTGGCAATGCAGGTGTACAGGCTGGAAAGCAGGATCACTGCCAGAAATCCCTTCATGCCAAAGCGCGGCAGCAGCACCACCACCCCGCCAATGCGCAGGACGGAGTCCCACACGCTGTAGCGGAACGCGGCCTTCTGCTCCCCCACCCCTTTCATGGCACCGTCCACCATGCTTTCCAGATACATCAGCGGCATGGCGGGGGCCAGCGTTTCCAGATAAAACCCGGCTTCGGCGCTGCGGTATAAAAGCTGTGCCAGCGGGCGTCCCCACACCCAGAACAGCGTCCCCGCCAATGCAGAAAAATAACCGGTGAGCCGCAGCATCCGATCCAAAAGCGCATTGAGACGTTTGGTCTGGCCCAGAATATGGGCCTGCGTGATCTCCGGCATCAGCAGCACCGAAAGGCTCCCCAGCAGCCCGAAGGGAAAGGTGAGCAGCGGCAGAGCCATGCCCTTGAGCACCCCGTACTGCTCCAGTGCTGCGCTGCGCCCGCCTGCGTTCGCCAGATATACCGCAAGGCAGGCGGGCACCAGCATGTTCTCTGCGGTATGCAAAGCGCTTGCCAGCACCCGCCCGCCCTCCACCGGCCACAGGATCTCCCACAGACGGCGGGCCGGGTCTGCCGGTCGGACGGCTCTCTGCCCCGCAAAAGCGCTGCAGGCATCCCGCCGGTAAAAAGTCAGCATGCACAGCGCCGACACCGCTTCGCTGACGGCGGTAGCCCCCAGCACCAGCATACAGCGCACGCCCACGGCAGCTCCTTCGGTACGGGTGAGCGCCAGAGCTACCAGCGCAATGCGCACCGTCTGTTCGGTAAGCTGGCTGAACACATTGGGGGCCACATGCCGCCGGGCGATGAAAAAGCCCCGCAGGACCGCAGACACTGCCATCCACGGCATTCCCAGCGCTGAAACGCGCAACGCTCCGGCGGCACGGACATCGCCAAGCCACCACCGGGCTGCAAGATCCGCTGTTGCCAGCTGCAGCAAAGCGGCAAACAGCCCCAGCAGGAGCCCCGCCGCCAGCAGACGCCGCAGCATTCCCCGGGCCGCACTGCGGGCAGAGTCCGGACCGCTGAGTTCTTCGGCCATGAGCCGGGTAGCTGCCACCGAGACGCCCGCCGTTGCCAGCGTGATGAACAGTGAATACACCGCCAGCACCAGTTGATACAGGCCCATCCCCTCGCCGCCCAGCTCGTTTGCCAGCCAGATGCGCAGCCCCATTCCGGCCAGCCGCAGCACCACGTCTGAGCCGGTAAGCAGCGCTGCATTTTTTAAATAGCTCTGCCGCATGGCGCATCCCTCCTGACGGTCACAGTCTCTCTTTTCAGCCTATGCATCTGCGCTCTGAAAAAGACGAGCGGCGCGGCGGGTTGTTTCCCGCGCACTTTTATGGTATAGTAAAGGGGCGGCCTTTGCAGCCGTATTCTGATCAAGGAGGAAGCACACGGCAAACGCCCTGCGCCCGCCGTGCGCAAAAAGAGAATGAGCGAAGAATGCACCCATGACTGCTCCAGCTGCGGAGCAGCATGTTCTTCCCGCGATGCAGCGCCCAAGCATGACGCACCCAACCCCAACAGCAGCGTCAAAAAGGTCATCGGCGTTGTGTCCGGCAAAGGCGGCGTTGGCAAGAGCATGACCAGCGCCCTGCTGGCCTGTGCCATGGCACGCCGCGGCTACCACTGCGGCATTCTGGATGCCGACATCACCGGCCCTTCCATCCCGAAGCTGTTCGGCATCCATGGCCGCGCTATGGCCGACGACAAGGGCTGCTGGCCCATCCAGAGCCGCATGGGCATCGATGTCATGAGCATCAACCTGCTGGTGGAAAATGAGGAAGACCCCGTTGTGTGGCGCGGCCCGGTCATTGCCGGTGCCGTCAAGCAGTTCTGGACCGATGTGGTCTGGAAGGACGTGGACTTCCTGTTCGTGGACATGCCTCCGGGAACCGGTGATGTGCCCCTGACCGTGTTCCAGAGCCTGCCGGTGGACGGCATCGTGGTGGTGGCAAGCCCGCAGGAGCTGGTAAGCATGATCGTGGCCAAGGCCGTGAACATGGCTGAAATGATGAAGGTGCCCATGCTGGGCATCGTGGAGAACATGAGCTATATCGTCTGCCCCGACTGCGGCAAGCACATCAATGTGTTCGGCAACAGCCATGTGGACGAGGTGGCCGCAAAGCATCACCTGCCCGTGCTGGCAAAGTGCCCCATCGATCCCCAGCTGGCTCAGCTGTCCGATGCCGGCATGATCGAGACCTACGGCGGCGAGTATCTGGAAGGTGCCGCAGACGCCTGCGAAAAGCTGCTGAAATGATCTGACCCTCTGGCTGCTGCACAAACTGCTGTGCAGCAGCCTTTTTGCTGTCGGAAGCGGCATCTGTGCAAAAGGCATTCTTTTCCGCTTTAAAAAACAAGGCATCGTGCGGTTTTTTTCTTTTATTTTTCGTTTTGTGAAGCGGTTTCAACTTTTCATCTGTTTTTTTGAAACATTTTCTGCTTTTTCGCTATTGTCAAACCCACAGGAAAGCTTTATAATAATAAAGCGGTCTGCAGCCATAAGCAGGCCGGTGTGTAAGAACGGAAATCCGGGATCGTCCCAAAGCGTTTTAGCAGCGCGTCCGCTGTGCGGCGGGCTGGGCGGTCTCGTCTTTTTCAAATTTTATAGAGTAATTGGGAAAAGGAGTATTCTACTATGCTGACAAATGAATACCTGAAGCGCGTTTACGAAGGTCTGGAAAAGCGCAATGCCAACGAGCCTGAGTTCCTGCAGGCTGTGCGCGAGGTTCTGGAGAGCATCCAGCCCGTTGTGGAGAAGCACCCCGAGTACGAGAAGGCCGCTCTGATCGAGCGTCTGGTCGAGCCGGAGCGCATCATCACCTTCCGTGTGCCCTGGGTTGACGATCAGGGCAAGGTTCAGGTGAACCGCGGCTACCGTGTGCAGTTCAACAGCGCCATCGGCCCCTACAAGGGCGGCCTGCGCTTCCATCCCTCTGTCAATCAGGGCATCCTGAAGTTCCTCGGCTTTGAGCAGACCTTCAAGAACAGCCTGACCACCCTGCCCATGGGCGGCGGCAAGGGCGGCTCTGACTTCGACCCCCACGGCAAGAGCGACATGGAAGTCATGCGCTTCTGCCAGAGCTTTATGACCGAGCTGTACCGCCACATCGGCCAGTTCGTGGACTGCCCCGCCGGTGATATCGGTGTCGGCGGCCGTGAGGTCGGCTATATGTTCGGCCAGTACAAGCGCCTGACCAACAGCTTCCAGGGCGGCATGCTCACCGGCAAGGGCCTGACCTTCGGCGGCTCTCTGGCCCGCACCGAAGCTACCGGCTACGGCCTGTGCTACTTCACCGCTGAGGCTCTGAAGTGCATGCGCAACGACAGCTTCCAGGGCAAGACCGTGGTCATCTCCGGTTCCGGCAACGTGGCGATCTACGCCTGCGAGAAGGCTACCCAGCTGGGTGCCAAGGTCGTGACCATGTCCGACTCCAACGGCTATGTCTACGATCCCAACGGCATTGATCTGGCCTACGTCAAGGATCTGAAGGAAGTCCGCCGCGGCCGCATCAAGGAGTACGCCGAGACCCACGAGGGTGCAACTTATGTTGCAGATTGCACCAAGGTCTGGACTGTCCCCTGCGACATTGCCCTGCCCTGCGCAACCCAGAACGAGATCAACAAGGAGTCCGCTGAGGCTCTGGTGAAGGGCGGTTGCACCGTCGTGTGCGAGGGCGCCAACATGCCCAGCACCCCGGAGGCCATCGAGGTCTACCTGTCCAACGGCATCCTGTACGGACCCGCAAAGGCTTCCAACGCAGGCGGCGTGGCTACCTCCGGTCTGGAGATGAGCCAGAACTCCGAGCGTCTGAGCTGGAGCTTCGAAGAGGTGGATGCAAAGCTGAAGGGCATCATGGAGGGCATCTTCCACGCTTCCTACGATGCATCCGTGGCCGCCGGCTCCGAGGGCAACCTGATGGTCGGTGCAAACTGCGCCGGCTTCCTGAAGGTCGCTACTGCCATGATGGCACAGGGCATCACCTACTAAGTCATACCGCGTCGTCTAAGAGCCGCGCCCGCAGGGGTGCGGCTCTTTTTTGGTATAACCCCGCCCCGCTCTGCCCACACTGGCAGTATCTTATGGCAGAAAGGGAGTTTTGTATGGACGAGCAGATGTTTTGTTTTCAGTGTGAGCAGGCGGCGGGCTGCACCGCCTGCACCGGCGCAGCGGGGGTGTGCGGCAAGTCGGCCGAGACAGCCGCCGCACAGGACCGGCTCACCGGGGCGCTCATCGCGTTTGCCGGGCAGCTCATCGCGGCGGGGCGCGGCCCGGCCCCGGAACAGGCCCGGCTGCTGATGCAGGGGCTGTTCACCACCATTACCAACGTGAACTTTGACCCCGCCGCCGTGGACGCGCTGACCCGCCGGGTGCACGACGCCAGCCCCGGCACCGGCCCGGACTACGACATGCAGGCCCTCTGGCGGGAACCGGACGCCGACCGGCGCAGCCTGAAATGCTTTGTGCTGTTCAGCCTGCGGGGCATGGCCGCCTACAACTACCACGCCCGGGTGCTGGGCCGCATCGACCCGGAGCTGGACCGGTTCTTCTGTACCGCCCTGCAGGCCGTGGGCGACCCCGGCCAGACCACCGACGCCCTGTGGCAGCTGGTGCAGGCCACAGGAGAAGCCAGCTACCGCTGCATGGAGCTGCTGGACGCGGCCAACACCGGCGCGTTTGGCGATCCGGAACCGGTGCAGGTGCCCCTGACCATTGAAAAGGGGCCGTTCATCGTGATTTCCGGCCACGACCTCTACGACGCACAGCAGCTGCTGGAACAGACCGCAGGCCGGGGCGTCAACGTCTACACCCACTCGGAGATGCTGCCCGCCCACGGCTACCCGGAGCTGAAGCGCCGCTACCCCCACCTCAAGGGCAACTTTGGCACCGCATGGCAGAACCAGCAGCGGGAGTTCGAGGACATCCCCGCGCCCATCCTGTTCACCACCAACTGCATCATGCCCCTGCGCGCCAGCTACGCCGACCGGGTGTTCACCACCTCGGTGGTGGCTTACCCCGGCGTGCCCCACATCGACGAAGGGCGCGACTTTTCCCCGGTGATCGAAAAGGCGCTGGAGCTGGGCGGCTACGCGCAGGACACCCTGCTGCCCGGCCTGAACGGCGGCTCCACGGTGACCACCGGTTTTGCCCGCACCGCCGTGCTGCAGCACGCGGACGAGATCGTGCAGGCGGTGCGGGACGGTAAGCTGCGGCACTTCTTTCTGGTGGGCGGCTGCGACGGCACCCGGCCCAGCCGCCGCTACTACACCGAGTTTGCCCGCCTTACCCCGCCCGACACCATCCTGCTGACCCTGGCCTGCGGCAAGTTCCGCCTGAACGACCTGCCCCTTGGCACCGTGCCGGGCACCGGCCTGCCCCGCATCCTGGACGTGGGCCAGTGCAACGACGCCTACAGCGCCATCCGCATCGCATTGGCGCTGGCCGACGCCTTTGGCTGCGGCGTCAACGACCTGCCCCTCTCGCTGGTGCTGTGCTGGTTTGAGCAGAAGGCCGTGTGCATCCTCATCGCGCTGCTGGCGCTGGGCATCCGGAACATCCGGCTGGGGCCTACCCTGCCCCCGTTCCTCTCGCCGGTCATTGTGGCTGCCCTTCAGCAAAAGTACGATTTAAAAGCCGTAACAACGCCGGAAAATGACCTGCAGGCCATTCTGGGCAGACATTGAGCCTGCACTGTTCTCACTATAGCTACAACTGACCGCCGTACGCGGCGTTTCGCACAAGAAGCAGTGGAAAGCTGTTGTTATATTTGGTGCAGCTGTCACTTGAAGATTCTTCACGAGCCGCTATAATAATAAGTACCGGAACAAAGGCGTTCTGCAAGGGGCTATTTTGCCCTTTGCGGGGCGCTTTTCTTTTTTGTCAGAATGCGGAGGGTGCCGCATCCGGTGAGGATTTTATAAAGGATGGGAAAGTCTATGGAAAACTTTACAGAGCAGAAAAACACCCTTGGTCTGTATGACCCACAGTTTGAGCACGATGCATGCGGCATTGGCGCTGTGGTAGACATCAAGGGCCGCAAGAGCCATCAGACGGTGGACGATGCGCTGTCCATTGTGGAGCGGCTGGAGCATCGTGCCGGCAAGGATGCTGAAGGCAAGACCGGTGACGGCGTGGGCATCATGCTGCAGATCAGCCACAAGTTCTTCTCCAAGGTGGCCGAAGAGCTGAACATCAGCCTTGGCAACGAGCGTGAATATGGCGTGGGCATGTTCTTCTTCCCGCAGAGCGAGCATCTGCGTGCGCAGGCCATGAAGCTGTTCGAGGTGGTCACCCGCAAAGAGGGCCTTGAGTTTCTGGCATGGCGCAAGGTGCCCGTGAACCCGGACGCCGTTGGTCAGAAGGCCCGCGACTGCATGCCCGCCATCTGGCAGTGCTTCATCAAAAAGCCCGCCAAGGTGAGCAAGGGCATTGATTTTGACCGCAAGCTGTATATCGTGCGCCGCGTGTTCGAGCAGGCCAGCAACGGCACCTATGTGCCCAGCCTGTCCAGCCGCACCATCGTGTACAAGGGCATGTTCCTCGTGCATGATCTGCGCCTGTTCTATGCCGACCTGCAGGACCCCGATTACGAGTCTGCCATTGGCATGGTGCACAGCCGCTTCTCCACCAACACCAACCCCAGCTGGATGCGCGCCCACCCCAACCGTTTTATCCTGCACAACGGTGAGATCAACACCATTAAGGGCAATACGGATGCCATGCTGGCCCGTGAAGAGAGCATTTCCAGCTCCATCATGCAGGACGACATGAACAAGATCCTGCCCATCATCAACACTTCCGGTTCCGACTCTGCCATGCTGGACAATGCGCTGGAATTTATGGTGATGAACGGCATGGATCTGCCGCTGGCCGTGATGATCACCATTCCGGAGCCCTGGGAGAACAACAAGAACATCAGCCAGAAAAAGCGCGATTTCTACCAGTATTACGCCACCATGCTGGAGCCCTGGGACGGTCCCGCCGCCATCCTCTTCTCAGATGGTGACGTGATGGGCGCTGTGCTTGACCGCAACGGCCTGCGTCCCAGCCGCTATTACATCACCAAGGACGGACGCATGATCCTGTCCTCCGAGGTGGGTGTGCTGGAATGCGAGCCGGATAACATTCTGGTCAAGGATCGTCTGCGTCCCGGCAAAATGCTGCTGGTGGATACCGTCAAGGGTGAAGTGGTGGATGACGAAAAGCTCAAGGAGTTTTACGCCAGCCGTGAGCCCTACGGTGAGTGGATCGATCGCAATCTGGTGCAGCTCAGCAAACTGAAGATTCCCAATGTGAAGGTGGAAAGCTACACCGGCAGCCAGCTCACCCGCCTGCAAAAGGTGTTCGGCTACAAGTATGAGGATGTGAACACCATGATCCTCTCCATGGCCCGGGCAGGCGCAGAGCCTTCCGGCGCTATGGGCACCGACACCCCGCTGGCCGTGCTGAGCAACCAGCATCCGCCGCTGTTCAACTATTTCAAGCAGCGCTTTGCGCAGGTGACGAACCCGCCCATCGATGCCATCCGTGAAAAGGTGGTCACTTCCACCAGCGTATACATCGGTGCCCACGGTAACCTGCTGGAGGATAAGCCCGAGAACTGCAAGGTCCTCAAGGTGCACAACCCCATTCTGACCAACACCGACCTGCTGAAGATCAAGTACATGAACGTGCCCGGCTTCAAGGTCGCCACGGTCTCCATCAATTACTACAAGAACACCAGTCTGGAAAAGGCCATTGACCGCGTCTTCCTTGAGGTGGATCGTGCTTACAAGGAGGGTGCCAACATCATCATCCTGTCCGACCGCGATGTGGATGAATACCATGTGACCATTCCCAGTCTGCTGGCAGTGTCGGCGGTTTCGCAGTACCTGATCCGTACCAAGAAGAGCACCGCGCTGGCCCTCATTCTGGAAAGCGCAGAACCCCGCGAGGTGCACCACTTTGCCACCCTGCTGGGCTATGGTGCCTGCGCCATCAACCCCTATCTGGCACATGAGACCATTGGTCAGCTCATCGACGAGGGCCTGCTGGACAAGGACTACTACGCAGCCGTGGAGGACTACGACAACGCCATCCTGAACGGCATCGTAAAGATCGCCTCCAAGATGGGCATTTCCACCATCCAGAGCTACCAGAGCAGCCAGATCTTTGAGGCAGTGGGCATCTCCAAGGATGTCATCGATAAGTACTTCACCGGCACCGTGAGCCGTGTGGGCGGCATCACCGTTGAGGACATTCAGGCCGATGTGGAGGCCCTGCACAATGCAGCCTTTGACCCGCTGGGTCTGGACATCAACATGGAGCTGGCCGACAGCGGTGCCCACAAGTTCCGCAGCAGCAAGGAAGAACACCTGTTCAACCCCCAGACCATCCATCTGTTCCAGAAAGCCTGCTGGACCAACGATTACTCTGCTTTCAAGCAGTTCACCAGCACGGTGGACAGCATGGGCACCGACGGCGTGCATCTGCGCAGCCTGCTGGACTTCAACTATGCTCCTGACGGCGGCATTCCGCTGGAAGAGGTGGAGCCGGTATCCAGCATCGTCAAGCGGTTCAAGGGCGCAGCCATGAGCTACGGTGCACTGAGCAGCGAAGCCCATGAGACCATTGCCATTGCCCTGAACCGTCTGGGCGGCCGCAGCAATACCGGTGAGGGCGGCGAGCCTGAGGAGCGCTACCACAGCGAGAGCAATTCCAAGATCAAGCAGGTGGCTTCTGCCCGTTTTGGCGTCACCAGCAAGTATCTGGTGAGCGCCGAAGAGATCCAGATCAAGCTGGCACAGGGCGCAAAGCCCGGTGAGGGCGGCAACCTGCCCGGTGCCAAGGTGTATCCGTGGATTGCAAAGACCCGCCACAGCACCACCGGTGTGGGCCTCATCTCTCCCCCGCCGCACCACGATATCTACTCCATTGAGGATCTGGCTGAGCTGATCTACGACCTGAAGAACGCCAACCGCAGCGCCAACATCAACGTCAAGCTGGTGAGCGAGGCAGGCGTCGGCACCATTGCTGCCGGTGTTGCCAAGGGCGGCGCACAGGTCATTCTGGTGTCCGGCTACGACGGCGGCACCGGTGCAGCACCCCGCACCTCCATCAAGCATGCAGGCCTGCCCTGGGAACTGGGCATTGCCGAAACCCACCAGACCCTGATCCTGAACGGTCTGCGCACCCGCGTGCGCATTGAGAGCGACTCCAAGCTGCTCTCCGGCCGTGATGTTGCTATCAGCTGTATGCTGGGTGCTGAAGAGTTCGGCTTTGGTACTACCCTGCTGATGGCCGAAGGCTGTGTGATGATGCGTGTGTGCAATCTGGACACCTGCCCCATGGGCATCTGCACCCAGAACCCGGAGCTGCGCAAGAACTTCCACGGCAAGCCGGAGTACATCATCAATTATCTGACCTTCGTGGCCGAAGAGCTGCGCGAGTACATGGCAAAGCTGGGCGTGCGCACCATCGATGAACTGGTGGGCCGCACCGACCTGCTGCGCGTGAAGGAGACTGCATCCGGCAGCCGTGCTTCCAAGATGAACCTCGACTGCATCCTGCACAATCCTGCCATTGAGAACAGCAACGTCCACTTTGTCAAGGAGGACACCTACGACTTCCATCTGGAAAACACCCTCGATATGAAGGTGCTGATGAAGAAGTTCAAGCTGAACAGCAAGGCTGCACAGAGCGTGGAGCTGAATGTCTCCAACACCGACCGTGCTTTTGGTACCATCTTTGGCAGTGAGATCACCCGCAAATTCGGCAACACCCTGCCGGATGATGTATACACCGCCCACTGCGTGGGTGCCGGCGGCCAGAGCTTTGGTGCCTTCATCCCCAACGGCCTGACGCTGGATCTTGTGGGCGACTGCAACGACTATATGGGCAAGGGCCTGTCTGGCGGCAAGATCGTCGTGCGCCCGCCCAAGGGCATCACCTTCAAGCCCGAGGAGAACATCATCACCGGCAACGTGGCCCTGTACGGTGCTACCAGCGGCAAGGCCTATATCTCCGGCGTGGCCGGTGAGCGCTTTGCCGTGCGCAACAGTGGTGCTACCGCCGTTGTGGAGGGCGTGGGTGACCATGGCTGCGAATACATGACCGGCGGCACCGTGGTGGTGCTGGGTCAGACCGGCAAAAACTTTGCAGCCGGTATGACCGGCGGCATTGCCTATGTGCTGGACGAGAACTGGGATTTCTACCAGCGCGTCAACAAGGAGACCGTCAGCCTGGAGCCCGTCGAGCACAAGTACGATGTTGCCACCCTGAAAGAGCTGATCCGCGAACATGTGGAGGCCACCGGCTCCCCCCGCGGCAAGGAGATCCTGGACAATTTCAGCGAGTTTTTGCCCAAGTTCAAGAAAGTTCTGCCTTACGATTACGACCGCATGCTGCGCGTGATCGCATCCGTTGAGGAGCGCGGTCTGGACGGTGAGCAGGCGCAGATCGAAGCATTCTACACGGTGCAGAAGAAGAAGTAAGGAGGGCAGCGTCATGGGTAAGACAACAGGATTTATGGATTATACGCGCAAAACCAGCACGGATGTACCGCCGCTGGAGCGCATTGAAAACTTCAACGAATTTCACGTCTGGCTCTCCCGCGAGGAGCAGCAGACGCAGGCGGCACGCTGCATGGACTGCGGTGTTCCCTTCTGTCAGGCCGGCATGATGATCGGCGGTATGGCCTCCGGCTGTCCGCTGAACAATCTTATCCCGGAGTGGAACGACCTTGTTTACCATGGCAAATGGGAGCTGGCCATGCATCGGCTGATGGCTACCAACCGTTTTCCGGAGTTCACCAGCCGGGTGTGCCCTGCCCTGTGTGAAGCAGCCTGCACCTGCGGCGATGTGACCGGCAGCAGCGTGACCGTGCGCGAGAACGAGCACGCCATTATTGAGACGGCTTACGCCAAGGGCTGGCTGCACGCCGCACCGCCGCCCTCCCGCACCGGCAAGAGCGTAGCCGTGGTGGGCAGCGGCCCCTCCGGTCTTTCGGTAGCCGAATACCTGAACAAGCGCGGCCACGCGGTGACTGTGTTCGAGCGTGCAGACCGCGTGGGCGGCCTGCTGATGTACGGCATTCCCAACATGAAGCTGGACAAATCCGTCATCGAGCGCCGGGTCAAAATCATGCAGGCCGAGGGCGTGGAGTTCCGCACCAACATGGACGTGGGCGGTGCGGTCGCCGCCGAAGAACTGCTGAACAGTTTTGACGCCGTGGTTCTGTGCTGCGGTGCCAAGAAGGCCCGCGACCTGAACGTACCGGGTCGTGACGCCAACGGCGTGCACTTTGCGGTGGACTACCTGACCAGCGTGACCAAAAGCCTGCTGGACAGCCAGTTTGCAGATGGCAAAGCCATCGATGCCAAGGGCAGGAATGTTCTGGTCATCGGCGGCGGCGACACCGGCAACGACTGTCAGGGTACGGCCCTGCGTCAGGGCTGCACCGATCTGGTGGCTCTGGAAATGATGCCTCAGCCGCCCAAGGAGCGTGCAGCTTCCAACCCGTGGCCGGAATGGCCCCGTGTGCTGAAGGTAGACTACGGCCAGACCGAGTGCCTTGCCAAGTTCGGCAAGGATCCCCGCGTTTACCAGACCACCGTGAAGGAATTCCTGAAGGACGATGCCGGCAATCTGACCGGTGCCGTGATCAGTTATCTGAAGCCAGAGCGGGATCCCGAAACCGGCCGCACCAACATGGTGCCTACCGGCGAAGAATTTACCTACAACTGCCAGCTGGCGTTCATCGCCGCAGGCTTTACCGGCTGCGAAAACTACGTAGCCGATGCATTCGGCGTTGAGCTGACCGCACGCGGCAACGTGGCAGACCACACCTTCAAGACCAATGTAGAAAAGGTGTTCGTCTGCGGCGATATGCGCCGCGGCCAGAGCCTTGTGGTCTGGGGCCTGCGCGAAGGCCGCGACTGCGCCGCCGAGGTTGACCGCTATTTGATGGGCTACACCAACCTGTAAGCTCCGTAAGGCGGCAGCTGCATTTTTAACCAAGCCATTCTCTTTCCTATCCTAAACAAGCAGAAGCGGGAGCCTGAAAAGGCTCCCGCTTCTGCTTTTGTTATTCTGTTATCGGCAGCGTCCTCGCCCTCTCCGTCACGCCTTACGGCTCGTCAGTGCCTGAGAGGGCGAGCCCGTTTTCCTTTTGTTTAATCCGTATCTACCGCCGGGTCGGCAGCACCTGCCGTAGGCGTTTCCGGCTCCGTGGTGGGTTCTGTCGCTGCAGGCTCCTCCGGCGTGACAGTGATCTGCACGCTGGGGTCTGCCGCGATATATACCGTAATGACCGTGCCCACCTCTACACGAGTGCCGGGCTCCTCGCTGGTGCGCACGACACAGCCCGATGCATAGGAGCCGTCGTTCACCACCATAAAGCAGCTGGCCACAAGGCCCCGGGCTTCCAGCTCCTTCACTGCGCCATCCTGCGTAAAGCCGATGATGTTGGGTATTTCCACCATCTGCGGGCCTTTGCTCACCACAAGACGGATCGTCTCCCCTGCCTTGAGCACGGTGTCTGCATCCGGCTGCTGCTGGATGATCTGGCCCGCCGGGGCGGTGTCGCTGTATTCCTCGGTGACGTAGAACAGATACATGCTGGTGTACTCCCGGTTGTTCTGCACCTGCGTGTAGTCCATGCCGATAAAGTCCGGCACAAGGTTCTGCGGCACCATCACTTCGCTGCTGGCAGGCTCCGGCTCCACTGCCGAGGAGGCGGACTCATTTTTACGGCCCAGAATGCCCCACAGCGTGAGCAGGATCAGAATGGAAAGCAGGATCAGGATACCTGCCAGCAGCGCTTTCAGGCTGAACAGATGCTCCTTGCGTTCCGGTTCCGGCGGGGCCGTGCGCACAGGAGTCTCCGGCTTCATGGTGCGGGTGAGCTCTGCCGTATATTCCTTGGAGGAAAGGGCCTGATACAGCTGCGGCACGGTCTGGATACGCTCCATGGGCCGCAGACGCAGGCCAAGCTGCAGCACCTGCGAAACATACAGCGGCAGGCTGCCGTTAACGGACTTTGCCCGCGGGTTGGAGTCTGCGACCACACGCTGTGCTGCAGGCACCGGAGCCTGCCCGCACACCATGCGGTAAAACACCGCTGCAAGGCTGTATTCATCGGTATAGCGGCCCTCGAACTGTGCAGTGGAGTATTGTTCCGGGGCAGAATACCCCTCATAGAGCTGCTCGTGCAGGCCGCTCCCCGCTGTGCGCAGACCAACTGTGGCGTAGCCCGCCAGACGGCAGCGGCCGTTTTCCATCACCCGGATGTTCTCCGGGCAGATGCCCCGGTGCACCAGACCGATCTTGTGCATTGCAGCCACGCCCTCAAACACCGGCTGCAGCATCGCACAGGCGTCGTCCGGACGGATGGAGCCGGGGTGGTTTTCCAGCCACTGATCCAGCGGGGTCCCGCCCGGATTTTCCAGCACAGCATAGACGGTGTTGTTCGTTTCCACCACATCCAGCACCGCTTCCAGACCGTTTGCCGGTGTGATGCGCTGGATGGAGTGGTACAGATCTGCAAAATCCATACGGGTGGTCTTGAACAGCACCTCGCTGCCGGTCTTGGGGCGGAGCACACTGCCGACGGTACGTTCTGCCGTGAGGGTGATTGGCAGGTACTCTTTGATGGTCACCCGGAAGCGGCCCAGATTTTCTGCGCCGCGGTACAGGATGCCCTCACCATCGATGCTGAGCATTTCCCCTACGGTGTAGCGCCCGGCCAGCACCGTTCCCACCGGCAGTGTGCCGCCGGGGTTGCGTCCGGCAAAGCTTTTGCCGCAGTGCGGGCAGCTTTGTGCTCCATCGGGCAGCGGCTGCAGGCAGTAGGGGCACAGGCGTGTTGCTTCCATAGTCTCTTTTCCCTCTTAAGTCAATGATCTTTCGCTGCGTCTCTGTTCGGCCCAAAATATGGCTCAGGATCCGTTTTTGCAGGCAGAGTGCGCCGAATGGACGCAGCTTTTTACACCGTCTTGCGGCGCAGCAGGCTCATGGGCGGAAGCTCCGGCGTGGGAATGGTGTATTTTTCCATGGCGTGGGGAGTGCTTTCCACCCGCTCCCCGGCTTCGTTCTCGATCCACTCGGGGCTCAGCGGGATGCTGCGGCCATCCGGACAAAGGGCCTCCAGCGTATCCCCAAGGCTCCATTTGCCGCGCTGCTGGCAGGAAGCAACGCCGTTCTCCCAGCCTTCCACAGTGCCCACAAACTCCCATTCGCGGATGTAAGTGGCACTGTCGGTAGCCTGTCTGGCCTGCTCGCGGCCAAAGTAGAAGCCGGGCGAGTAGTGGCGGTGGCTGGTACGGGTGAGCTCCGCGTACACCTCGGCAGGCAGCTCAAAGTTGTCGTTAGCGGGGTCTGCCAGATAGGCGTCCAGCGCCTTGCGGTAGGCAGCGGTAACGCTGGCCACATAATAGAAGGTCTTGGCGCGGCCTTCGATCTTCAGGCTGTCCACACCTGCCTTGCAGATCAGGTCAAGGAAGGGGGCGGTGCACATATCGTTTGCGTTGAGGATGTAGCTTCCGTTCTCGTTCTCGCCGATCTCGTACAGCTGGCCCGGGCGGGTCTCCTCGCTCAGGTAGTACTTCCAGCGGCAGGGCTGGGCGCACTGGCCGCGGTTGGCATCGCGGCCCGCCATATAGTTGGAAAGCAGGCACCGGCCCGAGACGCTCATGCACATTGCGCCATGCACAAAGGCTTCGATCTCCAGCTCCGGCGGCGTTTTATCACGCAGGATGGCGATATCCTGCAGGGTCATTTCACGGGCAAGAACCACGCGCTTTGCGCCCATATTGTAGGCAGCGCGGGCCGCAGCCCAGTTGGTAATGCCCGTCTGGGTGGACATATGCACATCGATCTCCGGTGCAAAGGTCTTGCAGGCATCCAGCACGCCCAGATCTGCCACGATGAAGGCGTCCACACCGGCCTTGGCCGCTTCCTTGATGGCTTCGGGCAGACGGTCTGCTTCCTCATTGGTGGGCAGGGTGTTCATGGTCAGGTAGACCTTGCGGCCCCGGGCATGGGCATAGATGACGCCCTCTGCCAACTGTTCCGGTGTAAAATTGGCCGGTGCCGACCGCATGCCAAATTCAGGCAGGCCGCAGTAGACGGCGTCGGCGCCGTAGTTGATGGCATAGCGCAGGCGTTCCAGATCGCCTGCCGGAGCCAGCAGTTCCGGGATTTGCAGCATAATTCAAATTCCTCTCATTTTTCCGTATTCATAGATTTATTCACCGCCGCTGCGGTCTTGCAGTTGGCGTTGTGTTCGCTCAGGGTATGCGCATAGTAATAGCTGCCTTTGAGGTCGGTGACAAAGAAATACGCGTTCTTTGCAGCCTCATCCGGCTCAGGGGTAAGCGCAGCCTTGATGGCCGCAAGGCCGGGGTTTGAAATCGGCCCGGCAGGCAGGCCGGTACAGCTGTAGGTATCATACGCAGCCACGATATTTTCCGGGATCTTATCCCAGCCGCCATAGTAGGGTGCCACCCAGTTCCAGAGATAATTGTTGTCATCATCGCTCTGGATGTGGCTGGAGGTGTTGCTCTGCAGGCGCGGATAGGGTGAGCCATCGGCCAGACGGTTGCGGAACACCTGCGCCACATTGGAGTCCTGACTGTTTCCTGCTTCCTCCTGAACAAACGATGCCAGTGTGATCAGCTCCGGCAGGGTCATAGCCTGCTTTTCGAGTTCTGCGTACATTTCCTCTGTGATCTGTGCATCGAACTGCGCATAGAAGGTTGCCACATAGTTGTGCACAGTATCATCCTTCAAAAATTCGTAGGTGTCCGGGAAGAGATAACCCTCGCACTTCATAAACCGGTCGGGCGCGTCTACATCGTCCGGCACATACTGCCAGAAGGTGTACTTGCTGAAATCACCCTCGTTGGCTTCCTTCAAAAAATCCTCCGCGCTGCACAGACCCGCAGCTTCCATCTTCTGGGCGATGGCAATGGCAGTCGTTCCCTCCGGAATGGTCACGCGCACCGTCTCGGCTTTGGCGTAGGTGGACAGGGCCGCAATGATGGCATCGTAAGAACAGGCGCTCTTTTGCAGGGTGAAATCGCCATACTGCAGCTTTGACGCCGCGCCCTTCTGCCCCACATACCAGCGGAACAGATAGGCCGAGCGGATAACTCCCGCATCCTTGAGCTTTTGCGCAATGGCAGAAACGCCGCTGCCCTGCGGGATGCTCACCGTTACCTCCGCACCGGGTCTGCCATTGCCGCTGATCTCATTGCGCGCAAACAGCAGCGCCCCGCCAACGGCCAGTGCCAGCAGTACCGCCAGCACCAGCAGGATCTTCCATACACCACCCTTTTTGCGGGCGGCATGAGAGCTTTTTTGTGCCATAAGCACTCCTTTTTATATCAGTTTTCCAGCATCAGACGCATGTAGCTTTCGCTCACATCGAAGGGTTCCGCATCGAAGCGGATCATCCCGTATTCCTGCCGCTTGCCCTCGCCGAGGAACAGCGGCTGCGCTGCGCCCACGGTGATGACCGCCTTTTCCACGATCACTTCCTTCTCGCGGGCGGCTTCCATCAGCACTTCGGCAGCGCGGTCATTGTCAGCCTGCAGCTCCACAAAATAGAGGGTATCCTCCTTGCGGAAATAGATGCCGTATGCCTGTTCTGTAGAAACGATGGTTGCACCGGCAGAATAGAGGTCGCCCAGCACCACCGCCATGCGCTCCGGGCTGAACTGCACCGTATCGGGCCAGAAACGCTCCCGCAGCTCGCACAGCTTTTTGGCTGTGACCGAGTCAAATTCCGCCTGACTCCACAAGTTGCGCTCCACCTCGCGGGGCAGACACCGCAGCGGGAATGCCCATGCAAAGCCCTTGTCCTGCAAAAGCGCGGCCTGCTCCGGACCAGTGGGCACAGCCACCGTAAAGCCTGCGCCGCGCAGCTTCTGCTGAGCACACAGGTAGTCCACAAGGCCCGCCAGGATCAAGCTTCCCTCGCCGCACAGGCCATATAAATAGGTGCCGGTGCGGCCCTGCAGCGTGACAGGAACTGCCAGCGCTACAGCTGCGATCTCGTCGTTTTCTTCTGCGACATAGACGTTCTGCTCGCCTGCAAACTGCTCAATGGCCTTTTTGGCAAATTCTTCCGATTCATTGCGCTGGCTCTGCCACAAGGCCAGCACTGCCGGTTTATCTTCCGGCTGCATCAAACGATACATCTGTCAGGATACCCCCTCTTATCGAAATTTATGTCAGAAACGCTGTCATCAATCTGCGGGTCGGTAGTTTCTCCGAAGACCATCCGCTGGGGTGGGACCCTGTTGCCGTAGGCAATAGGGCGGGCGATGGAATGGTTTGCAACAACAGTGACCGCCGCCAGTGGCGGAAATAGGGAGCTGTTGTTGGGGCCGCGGCCAGCAAGATGCAAGCAGATGCGAAGCAGCTGCTGGGTGCCGCAACCCGTATTTCGTGTCTGAGGAGAAAGCTGCCGACACACAGGCCCTACAAACTTGTTCGTCTTTTAGTTTTTTAGAACGATTTTTTGCACTTCGGCCTGAATGTCTTCGATGCTGCGCATGTTGTCCCCGCTGGTGCAATGCACGACGGCCCAGCCAAGGTGCGCGGCACAATACTCGGCGGCGCGGCGGCTGCGGGCAAGATACTCTGTGTCCTTCTCGTGCACATCCTTCCTGCTCTCGTCGCCGTGGTAACGCTGGGTCATAAGCTTTTGGCTCACGGCGGGGTCTACCTGTAAGTAGATCACCTCATCCGGTGCGGGCAGGCCCAGCAGATGGAATTCAAAATCAAACAGCCAGCCGAGAAAGCTTTCCCACTGCTCCGGCGGCAGCTTGGAGCACTGGTGCACCGCATTGGAGGTGGTGTACCGGTCTGCAATGACGATGCCGCCGTTCTCGTAAAAGCCGCCCCAGTCTTTTTTGTAGCTGGCGTAGCGGTCTACCGCGTAAAAGCTGGAGGCCGCATAGGCGTTCACATCGTCCGGATGCTGACCGAACTGCCCGGCCAGATACATTTTTACAAGGGCGCTGGAGTCACTGCCGTAGTCCGGGAAGCTCACCTCGCGCACCGCAAGGCCCTGTGCGGCCAGATACCCGGCCAGCAGCTTTGCCTGCGTGGCCTTTCCGCTGCCATCCAATCCTTCAATGGCGATCAGTTTTCCCTTGCTCATACGCCTGCAGCCTCCTTGATGGATGCATATTTTGCGCGCACCTCAGCGGTTTTTCCGCAGCACATTTTTCCCTCCGGGCAGGGGCCGCTCACGCAGGCCGGGCCGGACTTTGCAAAGATATGCGGTGCCACCGGATACACCAGCCCGAACATCTTTTCGGCCAGCTCCCGGATCTCCCACTGGGCACGGCTGCAGCAGCGCAGATGAAAAAAGTTCTGCAGGCTGCGGGCGTTCATCGTGACCACCATCTTGGTCTCGCAGGCGTTGGGCAGCACAAAGCGGGCGTCCTCGTTGGCCTGCTTGCTGGCCTTGGCGCGGGCCTGCTTTTCAGGCATTCCTTCGGCCATCAGGCGGGCAGTGTGGCCCTCTTCCAGCTTGTGAGCCAGATCAAGATAACGTCTGGCGTCCTCTTCCATACTGGCAAGGAAAGCCGCCTTTGCTTCCGGAATGGCTTCGATCTCCGGCGGCACCACATAGCGGAAGTCATCCAGCCGCACATAGCGCTGGCTCTGCACGCTGAAGGACGCGATACGGTGGCGGGTGATCTGGGCAAGCAGGGTGCGGCTGACCCCCTCGATGCCAAAGGTGAAGCTGGCGTGCTCAATGGGGCTGGCATGGCCCAGATCGCTGAGCATCGTCAGGAATTTTGCAGTTTTTTCTTCGTCCAGCCCGTCCAGCAGATCGGTGATGTGAGCATCGGAATAGCACAGCTTTGCCGCTGCGGCCACTACCTTTTCGGGTTCCGGGGTATGGGCGATCAAACGAACAGTCATCATAAGTTTGTTATTCCTCCGCAGTGATTTTGGTGAGGGGTGCAAAATTGGCCATGGTCTTTTTGATGCCTACCTTTTCAAAGTTGATCTCCACGATCTGATCTCCGGCGGCGGGCTTCACGGCCACCACCTGACCCCGGCCGAACACCTTGTGCTCCACAATGTCGCCGGGTTCGTAGTGTTTGGGGCCGGCAGAGGCCGGTTTCTGAGCAGGAGTGCCTGTAAAGGAAATATGCTTTTCGGCTTTTTTCTGCGTTGCACCGCTGTAATTTCCAGAACCATATTGAGAACCATAGCCAGTGCTTCCACCGCTGCGGCCATAGCCAGAACCGTAGCCGCCGGTACTGCCGCCCCGGTTTGCGTAGGCAGAGCCAAAACCGCGGCTCTCGCCTGCATTGTACTCCCGGTTCAGATAACCGCTGCGGCTGCCTGCGCTGTAACCGTTCCCGTAACCGCCTGCGCTGCGGCCCCAGCCGGACGGCCCGGAATAGCCGGATGCGCCGCCGGGCACCGTATCACTATAGCTGTCACCCCAACCGCCAAAGCGGGAGCGCTGTTCCAGCACCGGGCTGCGGGTCTCCTCGATATACTCCGGCTCGATCTCCCGCAAAAAGCGGCTGGGCTCATTGCGTTGGGTGCGGCCATAGAGCATCCGGGAAACGCTGTTGGAGATGTACAGCTCCTTTTTGGCGCGGGTAATGCCCACATAAGCCAGACGGCGTTCCTCCTCAAGGTCCGCTTCGGAATACTTGCTCATTTCGCTGGGGAATACACCCTCTTCCATTCCAATGAGGAACACATAAGGGAATTCAAGGCCTTTTGCAGAGTGAATGGTCATCAGCACCACCTGATCTGCGCTCTCGTTGTAGCTGTCGATATCGCTGATGAGGGCGATGTCTTCCAGATAGCCTTCCAGCGTGGCTTCCTCACCGTGCTGGTCACAGTAGTTCTTGACGTTGTTCACCAGCTGACCAAGGTTCTGCAGGCGGTCTGCCGCGTCCTCGTGGCCCTTGGCAGCGTCCGCTTCCAGCATTGCCTTATAGCCGGTCAGCTCGATCACATCGGCTGCAAACTCGTCCAGTGTGCGGGTCTCCAGAGAGTCCTGCAGGCGCTGATAGATCTGCCAGAACTTGAGCAACGGCATTACGGCACGGCTGAGCTTTGCGTACTGGTCGGCGTGGCTGATGATATCCAGCATGCTCACGCCCTCCTGCCCGGCCAGATCGGCAATGACCTCCACCGTGGTGGCACCGATCTTGCGGGCAGGCTCGTTGATGATGCGGCGCAGGCGCACATCATCGCGCGGGTTCGCTACAATAGACATATAGGAGTGGATGTCCTTGACCTCTTTGCGGTCATTGAAGCGCTGGCCGCCCACGATCTTGTGAGGGATGCCCGCGCGGGTAAAGTAGCTTTCGATGGGGGCCGACTGGGCATTCATACGGTACAGAATGGCATGATCTGCCAGATGCCCGCCCGCTTTCAGGTGCTGGCCGATCACATCCGCGATGTGGCTGGCCTCGTCCTGCTCATTTTCGGCGGTGTACACCTGCACCTTGTCACCCTCGCCGTTGTCGGTCCACAGAGTCTTGCCCTTGCGCTCGGTGTTGTGCTGGATGACGCAGTTGGCGGCATTCAGGATATTGGAGGTGGAGCGATAGTTCTGTTCCAGGCGAATGGTCTTTGTGCCGGGATAGAGCTTTTCAAAGTTGAGGATATTCTCAATGGTAGCCCCACGGAAGCGGTAGATGCTCTGGTCGTCATCGCCCACCACGCAGATGTTGCGCTCCGGACCGGTGAGCAGGCTGACCAGACGGAACTGTGCCACGCTGGTATCCTGATATTCGTCCACCAGCAGGTAGCGGTATTTGTTCTGGTAGAACTCCCTCACATCCGGATGTTCGGCCAGCAGCTGCACAGTCTGGTAGATGAGGTCGTCGAAATCAAAGGCACCGGCTTCCTTCAGGCGCTTTTCATAAGCGGCATAGATGCGGGCGGTCAGCGCACCCTTGGTGTCCTTTGCAGGGCTGGCGAGGGCCTGTTCCGGGCTGACAAGCTGATCCTTCCAGCGGCTCATCTGGTTGATGGCCGCTTTGATGGGCAGAAATTTATCGTCCACATTCAGGTCTTTGTAGACTGCCTTCATTACACGCTGGGAGTCGTCCGTATCGTAGATGGTAAAGCTGCGGGGATAGCCGATTTCCTCTGCCCAGCGGCGCAGGATGCGCACACAGGCCGAGTGGAAGGTGGATGCGAACACCTCATCACCTTCTTCACCGCCCAGCATCCGGCGCAGACGCTCTTTCAGCTCCCCTGCCGCCTTGTTGGTAAAGGTGATTGCCATTACGTTCCAACTGCGCACCGCGTTCTGGCGCAGCATCCCATCCAGCCAGCCGGGCGCGGCAGTGCCTGTCATAATGGCGTTGCGCAGAGCCTTCACATCATCCTCGGTGGCTGGGCGCGGCGTCTGTCTGGAGCCGTGGGCTGAGCCGAACCGGATGAGATTGGCAATGCGGTTGACCAGCACAGTGGTCTTGCCGCTGCCCGCACCGGCCAGAATGAGCAGCGGGCCGTCAGTGGTGAACACCGCCTGCCGCTGCATATCATTCAGGCGGCCAAACTGTTTTTCGATATAGGTATCGCGCAGAGCGCAGAATTCCTGTGTGAGATCTGTTGCCATGGTTTCCCCTGTTCCTTTTATGTTTATACTATCAAAGTACAGTATACCACATTTTAAAACGATTGAGAATAGCCGCCGCGTTCGCTCTGGCTATTTTCAGCGGAAAAAATATTTTTATAATTTGTAACTCCGAAAAGCCTGCGGGCTTTTCGGAGTTACTTTTTCACGAAAGAGGTCGTAGAGAAAAATTGCATCTGATAAAACAGCAGCCGTTTTTCGTTACGGCCTTTTTGTGAAAATGTGTTTGGAGCAGCCCGCAGGCTGCGACAAACACGAAATAAATAATATAATTTCCTTATTTTATGCCCAAAGCAAACGCGGCGGGCATTTCAAATCGTAAAACAAAAACCGCCCGACAGCTCTTGCGAACCGACGGGCGGGAAAAATCGTTTTTCAGGAAATGCTTAGCCGAAAATGTTGATCAGGATACCGGCTGCAACAGCGGAGCCGATAACGCCTGCCACGTTGGGGCCCATTGCGTGCATCAGCAGGAAGTTGGAGGGATTCTCGCTCTGACCAACCTTCTGAGAAACACGGGCAGCCATAGGCACAGCGGAAACGCCTGCAGAACCGATCAGCGGGTTCACCTGACCGCCGCTCAGCACATACATCAGCTTGCCGAACAGCACACCTGCGGCAGTGCCGAAGGAGAATGCGATCAGGCCCAGCACGATGATGAACAGGGTGCGGGTGTTCAGGAAGGTGTTTGCAGAGGTGGTGCAGCCGACAGACAGTGCCAGGAAGATGGTGATGATGTTCATCAGCTCATTGCCGGCGGTCTTCTGGATACGATCCACAACGCCGCACTCCTTCATCAGGTTGCCCAGCATCAGCATACCGACCAGAACAGCGGCATCGGGCACGATCAGAGAGACAATGATGGTGACCATGATCGGGAAGATGATCCTTTCGGTCTTGGAAACCGTGCGCAGCTGCTTCATCACGACAGAACGCTCTTTCTTGGAAGTCAGAGCCTTCATGATAGGCGGCTGGATGACGGGCACCAGAGCCATGTAGCTGTACGCTGCAACGGCGATGGAGCCCAGCAGCTCAGGAGCCAGACGGGAGGTGACGAAGATGGCAGTAGGGCCATCTGCACCGCCGATGATGGCGATTGCAGCAGACTGCTTCTGGGTGAAGTCCACCAGACCGGTAGCGGTCAGCAGGCGAGCGCCCATATAAGTACCGAAGATACCGAACTGAGCGGCAGCGCCCAGCAGCAGGCTCTTGGGATTGGAGATCAGGGGTGCAAAGTCGGTCATGGTGCCAATGCCCAGGAAGATCAGCGGCGGGTAGATGCCCAGCTTAACGCCCATATAGAGCATATCGGCCAGACCGCCGTTGTTCAGGATCTCCACCCACATGGGGTGTTCCAGACCGTCACCGACGAAATACTGCATGTGGATGACGCCGCTGCCGGGCAGGTTTGCCAGGATCATGCCGAATGCCATCGGCAGCAGGATCAGCGGCTCAAATTCCTTGACGATGGCCAGGTACAGCAAAAAGCAGCCCACGCAGATCATGATCGCGTACAGGTAGCCGCCCGGCTCGCCGAAGCGTGCAAAGCCGGAACTTTGGAAAATACCGACCAGAGTATCAATAAACTGTGTCATGCTCTTCCTCCTCTGTTAAAACGGTGCGGTGGTGTCATTCACGCCCGCATTGCCCCAGCCGTTCTTGCTGCGGCGCACGGCCTTGAGGGTGTACTTGCCGTTGCCCATTGCGTGGATCGCAGCCATAATGGCAGCGACCACATCGCCGGGAATGCCTTCTTCCACCTGAGGAGCGGGAGCGGCTGCGGCCTGCTGCACGGGTGCAGCGGGCTTTGCGGCGGGAGCCTTGGCGGCTTCCTTTGCGGCCTTTTTCTTGGTACCCATCGAATCGAAGATCTTGCCTTCCAGCGTGATGATGGCCATCAGCAGGATAAGGATCAAGAACACCAGTACGATGCCGGTAATGGTAACGACCACGTCAAAACCTAAATCCATGGTTTTCCTCCTGTTTTTCAGAATCCGCATCCGGCCCCGAGGTCGTCAGCAGAAAATCAATTTGGAAATATTATACCTTATTTTCCAATTCATTTCAATAAAAACCGACAATTTTTCTTTTTGCCGCTTTCATTCGGGTGCATGGATAAATCGTGTCCGCCTTTTTCTCTGCTGCGGCCTGTCGGGCTTACCGGCGGCCGATGCGGGGCGTTGCATCCATAAAGCCGGTCTCCAGCTTGTCGTTCAGGCCGAGACTCATGGCCGTGCCCAGCGCCACGCAGTTCACGGGGTCGGGCGAAACCGTCACTTCCACCTTGAGCTCCTCGCTCAGATACTCGGTCAGGCCATGCAGCTGTGCACCGCCGCCGGTGAGCATGACACCGTTGCGGTAGATATCACCGGCCAGCTCCGGCGGGGTCTTTTCCAGAACCTGATGGGCTGCAGTGCCGATCTGCTCGCTGAGCATCATGACCGGATCGTAGAGATCATCGGTGGAAACATTCACGCGCACCGGCAGGCCGGTGAGCAGGCTGCGGCCCTTGATCTCCATGGTCTCGTGGAAATCGGTCTTCTGGGGGCAGCAGGCCACATTCTTTTTCAGTTCCTCAGCGGTACGCTGGCCGATGGCCACGCTGTATTTGTTGCGCACGAACTTGAGGATCTCTTCGTCGTAGTGGTTGCCGGCCACGCGCACACTGGTGGCCTTGACCTTACCGCCCAGACTCAGCACTGCAATATCGGTGGTGCCGCCGCCGATGTCGATGATCATGCGGCCTTCCGGCTGGGTGATGTCGATGCCGGAACCGAGAGCGGCGGCAATGGGCTCGTCGATCAGATACACCTGACGGGCACCGGCAGCCACCACAGCTTCCACCACAGCATCGCTTTCGATGCCGGTGATCGCAGCAGGCACGCAGACTGCCACCCGGGGCTTGACCATATGGGAGTTGTAAACCTGCTTGACAAAGCGGCAGATCAGCTCACGGGTCATGGTGTGGTCGCTGATAACGCCGTCTTTCAGCGGGAAGATCGCGGAAATATAGTTCGGGGTGCGGCCCACCATGGCCAGAGCCTTATCGCCGACTTCCAGCACGGTGTTTTTGCGCGTGTCCATTGCCACAACGCTGGGCTGGTTGAGTACAACGCCCTGCCCCGCCTGTGCGATGATGATGGTGGTGGTACCAAGATCGATACCGATATCGTTCTGTGCCATAAATTCTCTGTTCCTTTCTGGTTCCTCTATCGAAACAACGGCCTGTTGATGCAGGCCGGAAATCATACCAGCTTACAGTATAGCATAGTTGCCGTAAAAAGTATACCGGTTTTGAACGGCTTCCCGGGCAGATTCTGCTCTGCAGGCATCGGTCATTCCTCTGTTTTCATCTGCTCCGGCGGCAGCTCTGCCTGCAGCAGATAGCACAGGCCGCTGTAGCGCAGATTCTGGCGGACGTTTCCCATCATGCGGTTCACAACGTCCCGCCGGCCTGCCACGATGCACAGCTTGCGTGCGCGGGTAACGCCGGTGTAGAACAGGTTGCGGTAGCACAGCCGTGGCGGCACCTGCGCCACCGGCAGGATCACCGCCGGGAACTCGCTGCCCTGACTCTTGTGCACCGTGATGGCGTAAGCGATCTCCAGCTCGCCCAGGTTCTCTGCCGGATAGATCAGCCGCCGGTCATCCATGCGCACCACCATGGAGCGGTCACGGGGATTGATGCTCTCCACGATGCCGATATCGCCATTGTAGGCGCCCACTCCCTGTTCCCCGCCGATGCGGTTCCAGACGATCTCGTAATTGTTGCGCACCTGCATCACTTTATCGCCGACCCGGAACACCCGGGACGCGCTTTGCAGCTGGGGCTTGCCCTTCTGCTCCGGGTTGAGCAGATTCTGCAGCTCCACATTCAGCGCCTGCGTGCCGGTGGGGCCCAGCTTTGTGGGGCAGAGCACCTGAATATCCCGGATCGGGTCAAAGCCATAGCTGCGCGGCAGGCGGGTGGTAACAAGGTCGCACACCAGCTTCCGGGCCGCGTCGCCGTCCGATTCCAGAAAGAAGAAGTCGTCAGTCCTGCCGCCCTTCTGCAGCGGCTCACTGCTGATGATGTGGTGGGCGTTTTCCACGATCAGGCTGCGCGCCGCCTGCCGGAAGATCTCGTTCAGGCAGACTGTGGGCACCAGCCCGGAGCGGATCACCTCGCCCAGAATGTTGCCCGGCCCCACACTGGGCAGCTGGTCGGCATCGCCCACCATGATGATGCGGCAGCTGTAGCGCAGCGCCGCAATGAGGGCCTGAAACAGCTTCACATCCACCATGCTCATCTCGTCCAGAATGACCACATCGCACTTGAGCAGGTTCTTATCGTTATGGATAAAGCTGACCACGCCGCCGGTGTAGTCCACCTCCAGCAGACGGTGGATGGTGCTGGCCTTGCGTCCGGTCAGTTCGCTCAGGCGCTTGGCTGCGCGGCCCGTGGGGGCGCACAGCGCCACCCTCTCTGCCTGATCTTCCAGCAATTGCAGGATGGCGTTGACCGTAGTGGTCTTGCCGGTGCCGGGGCCGCCGGTGAGCACAAGGCAATTCTCGGTCATGGCCTTGCGGATGGCTTCCTTCTGCAAAGGTGCATAGGCAAAGCCCTGCGTCAGTTCCAGGATCTGAATGTTTTTATCCAGCCCATGGGCGGTATTCTTGCCCCGCTTTGTCAGCATGGCAAGCCGGGCGGCAATGTCCTCCTCGGCTTCCAGCAGGTCGGGCAGATAGATATAAGGTGTGCCATCGAACAGCTTCACCCGCAGCTCTTCGGTTCGGATGCATTCATCCAGTGCTGCGGCCAGCTTTTCCGGCGGCTGATGGATGAAGCCCGCCGCCGTTTCCAGCAGCTGGGTGCGCGGCAGGCAGGTATGGCCGTTGCCTGCGTTGTGGCGCAGGGTGCGCAGCAAGGCTGCTTCCAGCCGCTGGGCGCAGTCGCCCTCCATATGGTAATACTGGGCGATGCTGTCCGCATGGCGGAAGTCCAGCTGCAGCGGTTCGCCGCAAAGCAGATAGGGATTTGCCGCAATGGCCTGCATGGCCCCGGGTCCAAAGGTGCGGAACACTTCCATTGCCCTGCGGGGGCTGATCTCGAACTGAGCCAGATAGGCAATGAGCTCCCGCATCCCGAACATCCGCTTGAACTCCTGCTGGATACGGTCGGCCTTGTCGGCAGAGATGCCGGGCACCTGCGTGAGCCGGGCCGGGTCGTTGGCGATCACCTCCAGCGCCTCAGCCCCGAACAGATCGATGATCTTATCCGCTGTTTTGGCTCCGATATACGGCAGCGACTTGCTGGCAAGGAAGGCGTAGACCGCTTCCAGATCCTTTGGCATGTCGGTCTCGCACTCCTGTGCGTGGAACTGGCGGCCATAGGTGGCGTGGTTCTCATACCGGCCGCGACATACCACACTTTCGCCTGCGTGCAGTTCGCCCACGACGCCGCACACCACCGTGACCACCCCGCCGCCGGATAGTTCAAACACCGTGTAGCCGTTATCCTCGTTTTCATAGATAATATCTTCCACGGTGCCTTCGATCTGTTCCAGTTCTGCCATACGCTCACCTCCTGCCAGATACACAATCATAAGTAGTATAACGCTTTTGGCGGGATTTGTAAATCGGAAGAGTCAACAGACAAACACAAAACCGGAAGCACTTCACTCACACCTGTGTGTGGTGGTATGCTTCCGGCCTTGTTCGTTCAATCCTTCATCACTCGGTCAACCGGCGGGATCGCGATCACCGCTTCATCCGCTGTGGGTTTCAGATCGATGTTTTCCATGCCGACAATGGGTTCCACCAGAATAAAGCTCAGCTCGTTGCCATCGTAGCAGTAAGTATAGGTTGCATAAACGTTCTCCTGATACACCTTGAGTGTTTCCGTGTCATACGTCTTATCATCTTTTTTGTATTTTCCTGCCGAAATGGAGCCAACGTTCTGATCGGTCGGCAGCGTAAAATAGCCCCAACACGCCCGGATGGAATGAGCATAACTTTCTGCGCTCTGGCTGCCAGCCGGATACTGCCACCATTCCAATTCTTTGTTGCTGCCTCTGGAACCTATCAGGTAAACATTGCCGTCACCATCCACACGCAGCTTGCTGTCGGCCGCAGTCTCATATCCGGCCCGCTTACCCTTGATCGCGTATTTCAGCTCCACCTTCTGTCCACTGGCCATCATATCCGCCGTCAGGGTGTACTCCTGCGCCGTGATGCCCTTGGTATCCAAGTATTTTTTGGTGCGGGAGTTCTGCCACGTCAGCTCTGCCGGACCCGCCGGGGCCGTCCCATCGCAGGCCGTCAGTCCGGTCAGGATCATCACCGCAGATAAAAGAACCGCTGCAAGCCGTTTTCTCAGTTTCATTTCGATTTTCCTCCTCAATCAAAACCTTCTGCTTCCAGAATTTCCCTTATTATACCCCCCCCCCGAGGATTTTTGTCAAGAACTTTTTGATATTTCAGCGCTTTTGCAAAAAGTCATTTTCTTCCACACAAAAAAGCCAGCCAGACCCGAAGGCCCAGCTGGCTTGTGCTATTATAAATATTCGCGCTGCCGCGTCAGGCCTTTGCCGCCTGCGCGTCGTGCGCTTTCTCGATATCCTTTTCCTTCTGCAGCTTTCTGCGCACCACAAAGTAGGCCGGAATGAGGAAGAAGCAGGCAAAGAACCACGCCACCGGGTTTGCGATGCAGGCCGCAAAGTAGCCCCACAGCGGCACGAACCAGAAGCCTACCATGGCGCGGGCCACCATTTCGGCCACACCGGCGAACATGGCAAGGCCGGAGAAGCCCAGCCCCTGAATGGTGTAACGGTAGATGATGAGCACCGCCAGCGGGATATAGAAAACGCTGTTCCAGAAGATAAAGCTCTGGGCGTTGGCCATGATCGCAGTCTCGCTGGCATCCAAAAACAGGCCGATGAGCAGCTTATCCGTCACGCGCAGGATGAGGAAGGACGCAATGCTGTACACACAGCCAATGCCCAGGGCGGTGTTCACGCCGCGATTCACACGGCCAAGGTCTTTGGCGCCCATATTCTGGCTGGTGTAGGTGGTCATGGCGGTGCCGATGCTCTCCAGCGGCACGCTGAGGAACTGCGCCGCCTTGCCGCCTGCAGTCTGCGCAGCCACGATGTCGCTGCCCAGACCATTCACAGCGCCCTGCAGTACCACGCTGCCGATGGCCGTGATGCTGCACTGCAGGCCCATGGGGATGCCCATGTTGCACAGCTTTGCGCAGTGGGTCAGGCTGAAACGGCCCTCTTCCCTGCTCCAGCGCAGTTCCGGGTAGTGGCGCATGATGTACAGCAGACTGCCAAGGCCCGCTACCGCCTGACTGAACACGGTAGCAAAGGCCGCACCGAATGCGCCCATGTTGAGCACAATGATGCAGGCAAGGTCCAGCCCGATGTTCAGCACGCTGGCCACCAGCAGAAAATACAGCGGGCGCTTGCTGTCGCCCAGTGCACGCATCAGGGCGCTGGTCACATTATAAAGCAGGGTGAACGGGATGCCTGCAAAAATGGTGCGGATATAGATATCCGCAAGGTCGATGATATCGGCCGGGGTGTTCGTCCACACCAGCACCAGCCGGGTCATAGCCACCGTAACGATGGTGAGCACCGTGGCAAAAGCGATGGACAGCCACACGGTATTGGCGGTGTAGCGGCGCATCTCCTTATAATCCTTGGCGCCGAAAGTCCAAGAGATCGGGATGGAAAAACCGCAGGCGATGCCGTTCACAAAGCCCAGCACCAGATAGTTCAAACCGCCCACGCTGCCCACAGCGGCCAGCGCTTCCACGCCCACAAAGCGGCCCACAATGATGGTATCGGCCAGATTATAGAACTGCTGGAACAGACTGCCCAGCATCAGCGGCACCGCAAACGCAAGGATCAGCTTCAGCGGACTGCCCTGTGTCATATCCTTTGTCATGGCAAAACCTCCTACCACTCAGGGTGTATCTGAAAGCAAAGAAACAGAAACAAACCAGGTTTTCAGCTTTTCAGATGCGCCCCGGAAAAATCTGCTCAACGGCGTATTTTTGCCGTGAAAAACGCCCTGCCGGAAAGGGGCAGGACGTTGTGTGCATTCATGAATGGTATTATAGCGGAGTGACGCAGGATTTACAAGATTTGCATTGCATCAACATTTACGAATTTTTGCAGAAAGAATTGGTGATTTTGCTTATTCCGAGTAATGCGCAAGGAACTGCTTGGTGCGCTCTTCCTGCGGGTGCTCGATGAGCTGCCGGGCAGGGCCTTCCTCCACCACAACGCCGCCATCCATGAACATGATACGGTCGGCCACGTCACGGGCAAAATGCATTTCGTGGGTGACGATGATCATGGTGGTCTTGCGGTCAGCAAGGTCACGCAGAACTTTCAGCACTTCACCGGTCAGTTCCGGGTCAAGGGCGCTGGTGGGCTCGTCGAAGCAGAGGATGTCCGGGTGCAGGGCCAGTGCGCGGGCAATGGCTACGCGCTGCTGCTGACCGCCGGAGAGCTGGTGCGGGTAGTGGCCTGCACGGGCAGACAGGCCCATCTGGGCCAGAAGCTCCTGTGCCTGCTGTTCCAGCTGGGCATGGATGGCTTTTTTGTTTGCCTTGTAATCCGGGCTCTCCTTTGCCAGCAGCTCACCGGCCAGCATCACGTTCTGCAAGGCGGTGTACTGCGGAAAGAGGTTGAAGTTCTGGAATACCAGACCAAAGTGCAGCCGCTTTTTGCGCACCTCGCTTTCCCGTTGGGTGGCGGGGTCGGCGGCGTCCCACATGGTCTCGCCGTTCACCTTGATGATGCCGGTATCCGGCCTCTCAAGGAAATTCAGGCAGCGCAGCAGGGTGGTCTTGCCGGAACCGGACGAGCCGATAATGGCCAGCGCCTCACCCTGTTCAAGGTTCAGCGAAATATCTTTGAGCACCTTGGTCTCGCCAAAGTTTTTGCCGATGCCGGAGGCTTCAAGCAGTGCCATGATTCAGTTTCCTTCCTTTCATCAGCGGAAATAATCCAGTTTCTTTTCAGCCCAGCCAAACAGCAAAGTCAGCGCGCCCACGAACACCAAGAAGAAGATTGCGGTGGAGAACAGCGGCCAGATCAGGCCCTTTGCGCTGTACTCCTTGGCCATCATGATGATCTCCTTGTTGGCGATGGTGTTGGCCAGCGAGGTATCCTTGACGAGGGTGATGACCTCGTTGCCCATGGGTGCCAGAATGCGCTTGACCACCTGCAGCAGCGTCACCTTGAAGAAGATCTGCGTTTTGGTCATGCCCAGCACCTGACCGGCCTCGGTCTGGCCCTTGGGGACAGCCTCAATGCCGCCGCGGTAGATCTCGGAGAAGTAGCAGGCATAGTTGATGGCAAAGGCCACCACCGCCGCCACCATGCGTCCGCCGGAGCCGGAGGGCCACGGATTATTCATGCCCAGCAGGCCGGGGCCAAGGTAGATCACGATGATCTGCAGCATCAGCGGCGTACCGCGGATGACCCACACGAAAGTTTTTACCGCACCGGAAAGCGGCTTGCACCGGCTCATGGAGCCGAAAGCGACCACCAGACCCAGCGGCAGCGCAAACAGCAGGGTCAATGCAAACAGTTCACAGTTGAGCAGAAACGCGCCGGAAAGGCGCCCCAGAATCACAGACACAAGAACACACCCATCAATCCGTTTTTTGAACTCCTTCAGTCACCTTCGGTGACAGCTCCCTCAATGAGGGAGCCTCACGCTTATCGGCAACAAAAAGCCTCCCTCACCGAGGGAGGTGGCATCGCGCAGCGATGACGGAAGGAGTAATTACATTATTATAAAACTTAATCGGCCAGAGCCAGATCGTACTTGTCGGCCAGAGCCTGCATGGTGCCGTCAGCCTTCAGCTCGTCAAAGACGGCATCCACAGCGGCGGCGGTATCGCTGCCCTTGCGGAAGGCCACGCCGTACTCCTCAGCGTTCAGCTCGTCCACGATCTTCAGGCTTGCATAGTCGGTGCCCTCACCGATCATGGCGTTGGCCAGAGTCAAATCCAGAACAGCCGCATCTGCAGTGCCTGCGGCAACTTCCATCAGGCAGTCGGTCTGCACGCTCTTGGAAACGTAATCGGCCTGTGCCAGATTCTCGTCTCCTTCGATGGCAGCCTCACCGGCAGAGCCAGCTTCAGCCACTACGGTCTTGCCCACCAGATCTGCAGTGGAGCTGTAGTCGGTACCGTCCTTCACGACCACGACCTGTGCGTTCTTGGCGTAGGCCTTGGTGGTAGCGGTGTTGGCCATGATATCATCGGTCAGGGTCATGCCGTTCCAGATGCAGTCAATGCTCTTGGCATCCAGCTCAACCACTTTGGTGTCCCAGTTGATCTCCACGAACTCCGGTTCGACCCCCAGCTTTTCGCACACAGCCGTTGCCAGCTCGGTATCAAAGCCGGTGAAGTTGCCGTCTGCATCGGTGTAGTTCATGGGTTCGTAGACGGTGTAGCCAATGACCATCTTGCCCTTTTCCTTGATGTAATCCAGATCACTGGCAGCAGTTTCGGAAGCAGAAGCGGCTGCGCTGCCGGATGCGGCAGAAGATGCCACGGTGGAAGTGGATGCGGCACCGCCGCAGGCGGCAAGGCTCATTGCCATGGCACCGGCCAGAAAAGCAGAGACTAAACGTTTCATAACAGGTTTCCTCCCTCGTTATTTCCCAAAAGATGTTCCCTCTCGGTTTAGCGTTTTATCATGCTAAAGTGTTAAACCGTGACTATAGAATAGCGCGTTTGAGGGCATTTGGCAAGAGGAAACATAAAAGTTAGTGCATATTGCCATTTATTTTTTTCTTTTCGTTTCGTCTCTTGTTGAATTGCACAAATAAAAGAGGAAAGACGCAGTGTCTTTCCCCTTTCCGATTGCTTATTCTTCTGCGAACGCTGCCAGTGCCGCCTTTTGCAGCTCTGTCACTGAAATAGTACATACCGCCGCAAGGTCGGCATCCGAGCCGTCATCCGGGATGGACGCCACCTCTGCGCGGGTCCGGCCCTTGAGGTAGTCGCACCAGCCCTCGCTGTGCTCATACCATTCTTTGTCCAGAGCGGATGCACCGCGCATCCCGTACTGATCGCCCTGCTCCAGCTTGGTTTTCACCAGCTCCGGTGCCGACACGGTGCCGTCCGCGCTCACTGTCAGGGCAGGCTCCGTCACGTCAGCGATCGCGCTGGTCACGCGGTCGTCGGCATCCAGCGTCAGAGCCGTCACCGTAATGTCCACCTGCGCGGTCACATCGTGGTCGTCGTCAGCGGTCAGATCTTTGGTGTCATTGCGCACCGACACGCCCAGCACAGCACGGTCGCCGCGGGCCGAGCCCACCGCCTTTGCGTTCTCACAGGCGCGCACCACCGCATCTCGATAGCCGTCCACTGCAATGGTACAGCCGGAAAGCAGGTCGGCATCCCTGGGCTTGCCGTCATCGTCGGTGGCAAGCTTTTTCACCTCGTCCGGCGTCTTACCTGTGAGAAAATCGCCAAAGGCATCTGCCTGTTCTGCCCAGCCTTTTTTCAGCGAGGACACTGCAGCCAGCGGGTAGTCCTCCCCCTTCTGGCGCTTGGTAAGAGTTTCGCCGGGCATCGTCACCTTGCCGGTGCCGTCCCCCGTTACAGAAAGTTCCACCTCATCCAGCATCACATCGGCCACTTTCCCCTCAGCATCCAGCAAAACGGCGGCAGCGATCGTGTTGATCTTCCCGGCACGCTCCTCTCCGTCCGCTTCCGTCAAAATGCCAAGGCCGGTGCGCCATGCGGCGTTCTGTGTGGTCTGGGACGAGCTGCCGCCCATGCCTGTGCTCATGCTTCCGGAAGAACCGGAGCCGCTCCCGCCGCAGGCGGTGAGTGTCAGCGCCGCCGCCAGCGTGCAGCCCAAAACCGTGCAGGATATCTTTTTCGTTATCATCGAAACGCTCCCTTTCCTGCCCCATCGTAAAGGGGCTTTTGGGCTAGTTTGCCCGGAAAGCAGCGGTTTTATTTCGCGTCTACCGCGGTCTGTCGTTTCTTTTACATTAAAGGGCTCAGCAGCCGCAGCACGCTGTCCAGCACAGTGCCCAGCAGACCGGTATGGCAGTCCGATACCTGCACCTCCCGGCATTTGAGCAGTGTATCCCGCACGTCATCCCGCAGGACGGTCACCTGACTGTTGTTCTGCAGCAGCACGCCGCACTCGAAGTGCAGGAACAGGCTGCGGTAATCCATGTTGATGCTGCCCACCACAGCGGTGCTGTCATCGCTCACCCAGCACTTGGCGTGCAGGAAGCCGGGGGTGAACTCGTAAATGCGTACACCCGCCCGCAAAAGCGGCAGATAGTACGACCGGCTCAACCGGAATACCAGCTTCTTGTCCGGGATGCCCGGCAGCACCAGACGGACATCCACCCCGCGCTTGGCGGCGTTTTTCAGCGCATCCAGCATTTCCTCGCCGATCGCAAGGTAGGGTGTATAGATGTAGACATACTGTTTTGCCTGCGCAAGGATATTCAGATAAACGGTTTCTGCCATGGGCTCCTCGTCCAGCGGACTGTCTGCATAGGGCTGCACCACGCCGTCCGGCACCAGCGGCACCAGCGGCATGGGGCGAAACGCATCATAATCCGTCTCGCTGGGGCGAAAGGCGTTCCAGAAGTTGAGGAACATCACCGTAAAGTTCCACGCGGCGTCGCCTTCCACACGCAGTGCTGCATCCTTCCAGTAGCCGAAGCGCTGCTCTGCGTTGATATACTCATCTGCCAGATTCACACCGCCGGTGTAGGCCACCGTACCGTCAATGACTACAATCTTGCGGTGGTCGCGGTGGTTCATCACCAGCGAGATCAGGGGCACCACCGGGTTGAACGGGATGCAGCGGATGTGCGCCCGCTCCATCCGCACGATAAAATCGGCAGGCAGGCCCAGCAGGCTGCCAAAATCATCGTAGATCAGACGCACATCCACGCCCTGTGCCGCCTTGCGGCGCAGGACCTTCTCGATGCCATTCCACATGCAGCCATGGCTCACGATGAAAAATTCCAGAAAGATGCTCTTTTGGGCCTTTTCCAGATCGGCCAGCAGCTGCGGATACATCGCTTCGCCGCTGGCAAAATACTGCGCACGGGTGTTCTGCCATGCCGGATAGGGGCCATACTTTGCCACATAACGGCTCTGGCCCTGCCCGTCGGCATTCAGACTGTCCAGTACGCCCGGCTGCTGCTGCAGGTCTTTTTTATGTGCGCTGTCCACAGCATGCATTTTCAGGCTCAGGCGCTTGCTCGGACGTTTGTTGCCAAAGGCCAGATACAGCGCACCGCCCAGCAGCGGCAGGATGCCGATCAGTGCAATCCAGCCCACCTTATAGGCGCTGTTCTCGTCCTTGCGCACAAGGTACAGGATAATGAGCAGGCTCAGGGCGTTGAGCAGACCGTTCACCCATACACGGCCTGTACCGGTGGTAATGGAATAGAACACCCAGCACAGCCACAGCAGCTGCAGCGCTACCAGCACCACCGTGATGGTGACGCGATTCAGGATGCGGTTGAAAAAGCGCACGATCGGCGAACGAAAAAACATCGGCCTGCCCTCCTCCTTTATTATAATATGTGTAAGTATAGCGCGGTTTTGCAGCTTTTTCAAGATTTGCGTTGTTTCCTGATGCGCCCCGCAAAAAGCCGACCGGAAAAATCCGCAGATTTTTCCGGTCGGCAAACAAAGAAATGATTTTTTGTCAAAGAGACAGCTATTGCAGTTCCCGCGCAAATGCGGAGCCATTGAAAGCCGCTTTATGCTTCGGCTTCGCCGTCCTCAAAGCCCACCATCAGGCCGCCCTGCTCAGCGTAGTAGCTGCACAGGCCGCCGCATTCGGTGACATCCACCTGTGCGCCTGCAAACACCGCATGGATCATCAGCTTCAGGCGCTTGGCAGCTTCCGGGTTATCACAGTGGGCAATGTGCACTTTGCCATCGGTAAAGCCGTGATCCTTCAATTCCAGCACGATGCGCTCCAGTGCGCCGTGCTCGCCACGGGTCTTGCACAGCACCTCCAGCTCGCCGCTCTCACTGGCCTGACCAATGACCCGGATGCCCAGCACCCGTGCCACGGCGGCAACGGCGGGCTTCACACGGCCGTTGCGGGCCAGATTTGCCAGTGATTCCAGCGAAAACACCAGATGCGTGTGCTTGTGGTAAGCCAGGATCGCCTCACAGATCTCGTCAAACTCCATCCCGATCCGGACAAGGTCCCGCAGACGCTCTGCCAGCAGACGCAGTTCCGGCCCGGCAGACAGGCTGTCCAGCACAAAAATACGGGCCTCCGGGTGTGTTTCCTTGTATTCTTCCGCTGCCAGCAGTGCAGCATTGTAGCTGCCGGACAGTGTGCCCGTGATGGTGGCAACAAAGATCTGCTCTGCACCCTCATAAGCAGCCAGCCAGTCTGCCACATTGGGGCAGGAGGTGCTGGTCTTGCCCTTGTAAGTACGCAGAGACCGGGCCATGCCCACAGCATCCAGAGTGCCGTCATCCAGATATTCCTGTTCATCCGTGACGATCTTCAACGGCACACAGGCAAAATCCACGCCCGGCAGGGCATACAGACTGGACGAAGAATCCACAACGATCTTGGTTTTCATAAAATGCACGCTCCAAATCTATTTTGTGATAGCAGGTCATTTTTGTATTTTCCGTGCCTTACACGCACTTCCGCCTGCATGGTTTTTCGGTTCACTGCAGACATCATAGCAGTTTTTCAAAAACCTGTCAAGGGATTTTATGCATTCTTTCAAAAGTTTTAAAAATCCGTTGACCAAAGTACAGATTTGCGCTATAATACCGCCATAAAACCATTTTCTGTATCCCGCGCAGCCCAGCTGCGCCAATCTTAGAGAACTGCTTACGATATGAAAACTGAAACCAAATGCCGCGTTGCGGCCTGCGCCGCCGGGTTTGCCCTGCCCCGGTACGCCGATCTCCCGCAGATGGGGCTTTACCTTGACCAGACCGTGCAGTACGTCAACAGCTATTTCCGCACCTTCTGCGGCGTGGAGCTCACCTCTTCCATGGTCAGCAACTACGTCAAAAAGGGCATTCTGTCCCACCCGGTGCGCAAGAAGTATGCCCGCGATCAGATTGCATCCCTGATGTACATTGCAGTCTCCAAGACTGTTCTTTCGATGGAAAACATCGACGCCCTGTTTAAAATGCAGCGGGCGCACTGTTCCGCCGGGGCAGCTTATGACTACTTCTGCGACGAGATGGAGAACTGCCTGCCGTTCGTATTCGGCTGCACCAGGGAGATCCGCGACCTTGCCGTGGATGCCGCAGATGAAAAGCTGCTTCTGCGCAGCACGATCCTTGCAGCGGCAAACAAAATGTATCTGGACTGCTGCTTCAACGCCCTGCGGCAGGAGGAAAACCTCTGGGACACCATTCTGCCTGATCTGGCATAAGAACACAAAAAAGCCGTGCCTCCACAAAAGGAAGCACGGCTTTTGCATTTTATACGTTCAAGATCAGGTATCCTGCAGTTCCCCGCGGCTTGCAGCCTTGAGGTATGCAAAGATGAAACCGTCCAGATCGCCGTCCATCACAGCGTCCACATTGCCGGTCTCGTAGTTGGTGCGGTGATCCTTGACCATGGTGTAGGGCATGAACACATAGCTGCGGATCTGGTGGCCCCATGCGATCTCGTTCTGCACGCCCTTGATGTCGTCGATCTTATCCATATGCTGCTGCTTTGCGATCTGATACAGCTTTGCCTTCAGCATTTCCATTGCGTAGTCACGGTTCTGGAACTGGCTGCGCTGGGTCTGGCAGCTGACCACGATGCCGGTGGGCTTGTGGATCAGACGGACAGCAGAAGAAGTCTTGTTGATGTGCTGACCGCCGGCACCGGAGGAACGGTACACCTGCATCTCAATATCCTCGGGGCGGATATCCACCTGAATGGTGTTGTCCAGCTCGGGCATCACTTCCAGCGAAGCAAAGCTGGTCTGACGGCGGGCATTGGCGTCAAAGGGCGACACACGCACCAGACGATGCACGCCGTTCTCGCTCTTGAGCAGACCGTAGGCGTTGGCCCCCTTCACCATCATGGAGGCGCTCTTCATGCCGGCTTCATCGCCGTCCTGATAATCCAGAACCTCCACGGTCATGCCGTGGTTGGAAGCCCACTTGTTGTACATGCGGTACAGCATTTCGGCCCAGTCCTGTGCCTCGGTGCCGCCGGTGCCGGCATGGAAGGTGAGGATGGCGTTGCTGTGGTCGTACTCACCGTTCAGCATCGTCATGAGCTGCAGCTCATCCACTGCCTTGCCCACAGCGTTCACGGACTCCTCTGCTTCGGGGATCATGGCAGGGTCGTATTCTTCATCCAGCATTTCCAGCATGGTCTCAGCGTCATCGTACAGGCCCTGCAGCTTTTCAAAGCGGCTCAGCTTGCCCTTCAGGTCGCCCACCTCGTCAAACACCTTTTTGCTCAGGTCTGCATCATCGTAAAAGCCGGGGCGGGACATGGTGTGCTCCAGCTCCTGCACGCGCTTGCGGGAGGCATCGATGGCCAGAGCCTCTTCCAGGTCCTTGACCGCCTTGCCGTAATCGGCAAGCTGCACCTTCAGTTCGTCAATCGTGATCATTCTTTCAGTTCCTCTCGAAATGATAATAAGGTAAAGTCTTTTATTTTCAAAAGACACAGTTTATACACAGATACTTCACTAGTATACCGACAATCTGTGTTAAAGTAAAGAGGTAAATGGATTATCCTGCTGGAATTTTGAAGATTTTTGCCTTTTCTTTTCGTTCTCAGGGGAGTATAATACCAGTATGAATCATATAACAGGAGGAAATCATGCCGAAATATTATGGCTGTCCCTGCGAAGGCTGCGGCAGACCTCTGGCGCTGACCGATGATATCGTGGTCTGCCCGGACTGCGGCGCACCCTATCACCGCGAGTGCTATGAGAAGCTGGGCCGCTGCATCCATACCCCCGCCCACGGCGCAGGCTATGAATGGAAGTTTCCGTACAAGGATGAAGAACTGCGCACCTGCCCCAGTTGCGGTGAGCGCACCCTGCGTTCCGAGACGGTATGCCGCTGCTGCGGTGCCGTCATGCCGCCGGAGGATCAGTGCCCGGATCCTTCCGCCCAGACTGCTTCCGGCGCAGACCAGAACCGATTTGATTATGATGATCTTTACCGCCAGTACCAGCAGAACGTGGAAGAACCCACCCGCCGCAATGTGCAGGCGGCCTTTGGCAAGGAAGAGCTGATCGACGGGATCCCCTACAGCGACTGGAACGATTACATCGGCAAGGCCGCGCCTGTCTATCTGAACGACTACAGCCGGATGCAGCTGCAGCACACCAAGATCTCCATGTGCCTCTCGGCGCTGGTGTTCGGTCCGTTCTATTTCTTCTATCGCAAAGCGTGGAAGCCCGCCTTCGGTTTTCTGGCCGCAGAGCTGGTGCTGGCTCTGCCCACCCTGCTGAGCATGATGCAGGCCACCGGCAGTCCGCTGACCGCCGGCATCAGCAGCACGGTCATCGTTATACTGTCCCGCATTATGACGGTGCTCAGTTTTGCGCTGGTGATGCTGCGCACCCTGTACGCCAAATGGCTGTATCGCAAAAGTGCAGCCGAACGCATCCGGCGCATCCGTGCCGAGTTCCCGGACGCTGCTCAGCGCCGTGCGGTCCTGTCTGCACAGGGCGGCGTGAGCATTGCCGGTGTGATCGGTGCCTGTGTGCTGCTGATGGTTCTGGGTGCCTGTGCCACCGTGCTCATGGGCCCGAATCTGGACGCTTTGATCGGGATGTTCTGATCTGCAATGCCGCCTGCAAAGGCTGGCATTGCGGATTTCAAAATAGTAAGGAGAATATGAATCATGATGAAGAAAGTCACAAAAGCTGTCATTCCTGCCGCCGGTCTTGGCACCCGCGTGCTGCCCGCCACCAAGGCCATGCCCAAGGGTATGCTGCCCATTGTGGACAAGCCTGCCATCCAGTATCTGGTGGAAGAGGCGGTGCGTTCCGGTATCACCGATATCCTCATCATTCTGGGCCGCAACCAGAGCATCATTGAGGATCACTTTGACCGCAGCCCTGAGCTGGAAGAAAAGCTGGCAAAGCCCGGCAAGGAAAAGGCTCTGGAAGAATGCCTGGGTATTGCCAACATGGCAAACATCTTCTTTGTGCGTCAGAAGCAGACGCTGGGTCTGGGCCATGCCGTGAACACCGCCAAGGCCTTCACCGGTGACGATCCCTTCGTTGTCATCTACGGCGATGACGTGATCTGGGGCGAGGACCCGGTCTGCGCTCAGCTGATCCGCGCCTACGAGGAGTTCGGCCGCCCGGTCGCGGGTGTTTCCGCTGTGCCCTGGGAGGATGTGAGCCGGTACTGCAGCCTGAAGACCACCCCCATCCACGACAACTACTTCTTTGTGGATGACATGATCGAGAAGCCCAAGAAGGGGCAGGAGTTCAGCAACTACTCCATTCTGGGCCGTGTGCTGCTGACTCCGCAGATCTACGAGATCCTCGCCCACACCAAGCCCGGTGCCGGCGGTGAGATCCAGCTGACCGATGCCATGGCCGAGTATGCCCGCACCTGCGGCGGAATGACGGCCGTAGAGTTCACCGGAAAGCACTACGACATGGGCAACAAGCTCAAGGTGGTAGAGGCTCAGGTGGAGCTGGCCCTGCAGCATCCGGAGATCGGCGAAGCCTTCCGCGAGTACCTGAAGGAGTTCTGCAAGACACTGTAAATAAATGAGATTGCTGCGCAAATGATGTTCTTCAAATGATATTTTGCTTCGCAAAAATGATGTGCGCTGCGGCGTATGAAGGACGATATGACAGCAGAAAAACACCCCGGAATGCGAAAGCTTCCGGGGTGTTTTCATTGCACCGCTGTGCGGTGCACATCATCTGCGCAGCAGACATCATGGCGTAAGCCACATCATTTGCGCAGCAACCTCATTCTTTATTCCGCCTGACTGGGGTGCAGCTGCGGCGGCATTTTGGTAAAGAGCGCCTTGAGCACCAGCGGCGTTGCCACACTGGACACCACGATCAGCAGGATCACAGCGGTAAAGTAGACCGAGTCCACCACGCCGACATCCAGGCCCTTCTGGGCCACGATCAGTGCCACCTCGCCGCGGGTCATCATGCCAACGCCGATCTTGAGGGAGTCGCCCCAGTTAAAGCGGCAGAGCTTTGCAGCCAAACCGCAGCCGATGATCTTGGTGATAAGTGCCACAATGACGAAGCAGACACAGAACAGGAAGATTTCCGGCGTCAGGCCGCTGATGTCGGTCTTCAAGCCGATGGATGCAAAGAAGATGGGTGCAAAAATGATATAATTGCTGATGTCCACGCGGCGCTCCACGTAGGGGGCATCGTCCATGGTGCACAGAACGATACCGGCGATATAGGCACCGGTGATATCTGCAATGCCGAAGTATTCCTCGGCGATGTAGGCCATGGCAAAGCAGAACGCCATGCTCACGATGGTGATGCGCTGGGTGTGGGGATTGCGCTTGTCCAGCCATGTCATAGCAAAGTGAGCCACAACGCCCACACCCACGGCAGTGGCAAAGAACAGCACCGTATTGATGAGCACCTTGCCCAGACCTGTGCCGGTGCCGGAGCTTGCGCCCAGTACGCAGGTGAGGACTACGATGCCGATGACATCATCAATGACGGCGGCACTGACGATGGTAGTGCCAAGAAAGCTCTTCAGGTGGCCCAGCTCCTGCAGGGTCGCCACCGTAATGGACACGCTGGTGGCGGTCATGATGGTGCCGATGAACAGGGCACGGTAGAACTCAGGGCTGCCCACGGCAGAGAAGCCGTAGAACGCACTGTACAGCAGGGTGCCGCCCACCAGCGGAACGGCAACGCCCACGCAGGCGACCAGGGTGGCGATGGGGCCGGCTTTGATAAGTTCCTTCAGATTGGTGCCAAGGCCCGTGGTGAACATCAGCATGACCACGCCGATCTCCGCAAAGGTGGAGATGGCATCACTGGTCTGCACGAGGTTCAGGATGCACGGACCGATGAGCAGGCCGGCAATGATCTCGCCCACCACCTGCGGTGCCTTGCACTTGCGGGCCACAAGGCCAAAGAACTTTGCGCTGAGGATGATAATTGCCAGGTCACGGAAAACCGAATACACAAAGAATCCTTCCTTTACTATAAAATTCCCAGAACCATATATACATTCCTTCCGAAGACGGATAACAGAGAGCAGAGAGACGGCCGATCCCCGGCTGCCCTGCCGTTCATCCTCTGAAAGCGACTATATTATAGCCCTCTTTCACCAAAAAATCAAAACATTTTTTGTTGTATGTTTTTTTCAGAAAACACTTGACAGATCCTTTACAGCTTGCTATAATAAGTTGCTGTCTGAACAGACACGCCGCACACAAGGCGCGACGCCGCGTTTTGTGTGTACCCTTGGTCCTGTGATTGCAGGACCCTTAAGTCCAAAAGGAGGTGCTACAAAATGGCAAAGTACGAAACCATGCTGATTACCAGCGCCGCTCTCGACGAGGAGGCTACCGCCGCTCTGGTTGGTAAGTTCAAGTCCCTGATCGAGGCTAACGGTACGATCGATTCCATCGACGAGTGGGGTAAGCGCCGTCTGGCCTACCCCATCAACGACGAGGAGGAAGGCGTCTACACCGTGATCGACTTCACCAGCGAGCCCAGCTTCCCCGCTGAGCTGGACCGTGTGTACAAGATCACTGAAGGCGTTATGCGCAGCCTGATCATTGCTCACGAGGAGTAATCCTTCCGTGACAGAAAGGGAGACCGTAGTATGTTGAATGTTGTTGCCATCATGGGCCGTCTTGTGGCGGATCCCGAACTGCGCACCACCCAGCAGGGTACCAATGTGTGCAGTTTCCGCATTGCCTGTGACCGCAATTTTGCGCGTCAGGGCGAGCAGCGTCAGGCCGATTTCATTGATATCGTTGCATGGCGCCAGCAGGCCGATTTTGTTTGCAAGTATTTCCAGAAAGGCAGTCTGATCGCCATTGAAGGCAGTCTTCAGACCCGCCAGTATCAGGATAAGAACGGCAACAACCGCACCGCTGTGGAAGTGGTAGCCAACAACATCAACTTCGCAGGCCCCAAGAGCAGCAATGCAGGCGGCGGAGCAAATTATCAGAATAATTCTGCTCCCGCCTACCAGAACGCAGCGCCTGCCCGTCCGGCCGCTGTGGAGGCAGCTCCCAGCTACTCTGCCGGCAATGCAGACGATTTCGCTGTGATTGATGACAGCGACGACCTGCCGTTCTGACACGAAACGGTCAATCCGTTAAAAATTCAATAGGAGGTAATAAGCAATGGCTTTTGAAAGAACCGAAGGCTCTCGCCCCGCACGCCCCATGCGTCGCGGCCGCAAGAAGGTTTGCAGCTTCTGTGTCGATCGCATCGACACCATCGATTACAAGGACGTGCCCCGTCTGCGTAAGTACGTCTCTGAGCGTGCAAAGATCATTCCCCGCCGTGTGACCGGCACCTGCGCTTATCATCAGCGCGCACTGACCATCGCCATCAAGCGTGCTCGTCACGTTGCACTGATGCCCTACGTCAGCGACTAATCTTTAAAGAATCAACCCAATCAAAATAATCAGCAATCAGCAAAGCGCTCTCACCGATGACAAGGTGGGAGCGCTTTTTTTCTTTTCCTTCCGGCCTGGATGTGCTATACTGAGTTCAGGGGTTGTTTTATTATTTTTTGAGGAGGTTTTCTGTCATGAAAAAACGGTATCTTAGACTTGCGGTGCTGACGGCTGGTGTGCTGCTGACCGCACAGACCGGTCTTTCCGCTGCTGCGCTTTCTACCTTTGATGCAGCATACTACGCTGCACAGTATCCGGATGTTGCGGCCGTATGCGGCAATGACGAAGGCGCGCTGCTGCGTCATTATCTGGATCACGGCATTGATGAAGGCCGCAAGCCTTCTGCGGACGGCATTGCCGGTGATGACGAGCTATCTTTGACCGAAGCGCAGTTTTCTTCCGTCTGGTCGCCGGTGGCCATCAACAAGCTGGCCCACTACAAGTCCCTCAAGCGCAAATGCACCGATGAGGAGTTTGCGCAGGCATATCAGGAAGCGCTGAAGGTGGTCACACCGCTGGCGCTCATGAGCCGGGAAGACCAGCTTTACGGCATCGCCTCTGCCCTGCGTGCGGTGGTGGATGATGGTTCCATTGCTTACTCTATGGAAGCCAACCACTACAACGACCCCTACGGTTATTTTGTACTGCGCACAGCATCCTGTGCCGGGTGTGCCCGGGCCACCGCTCTGTGTCTGGACATTCTGGGCATCCCCTATGAGCACGTGAACGAAAACCAGTACACTCACCAGTGGTGCCGCGTGCCCATGGAGGACGGCAGCTACTGGATCTGCGACGCATTCGGCCTGTACTGCGGCCCGGAGCCCGAACCCTATCAGCACCCGTATTTTTGAAAATGCGGATAAACCATTTCAAAATCATGCAATGCCCGGCAGGCTGTGTTATCTGCCGGGCATTGTTTTTTCCTTTCCCCTTTTATAAAACCACTGCTCTATGTCGAAAAGTTACAAATCGGTACGGTTTTACCGGTTGTTCCTGACTTGTACCGGGAATTTGCGGAACTATTGGCATGTTTTGATTTGCACGCAATTCAATCTGCACAAAAGCCGCTCCATATGCTATGCAATTTTCACGAAAACACTTTAGGGTTATTGATTTTTTATACAGATTATGCCATAATATGGACACTAAAAACGTTCCCGACAACGTTCCCGAATATATTACCGAAAGTGAGGTACTCCGACAAAATGCCGAATCTGACCATCAAGGACATTGCCCGGATCAGCGGCTGCTCGGTGAGCACCATTTCTCGTGTCATCAACGACCGGCCCGACGTCCGGCCCGAGACCAAGGAACATGTACTTACGGTAATGCGAGAAGCCGGGTTCGTGCCCAACACCAATGCACGACAGTTGAAGATCCAGCAGTCCCGCAGTCTGGTGTTCGTGGTCAAGGGTACCCGCAATCTCTTCTTCTCGGACTTCTTAGTCCAGCTGCAGCGGGCCGCTACCCTGTATGGCTACAATGGCATCGTTTCCTATCTGGATGAAAACGCCAACGAGATCGATGCCGCCGAAAAGATCCTGCGGGAGATCAAGCCCAAAGGCATGATCTTTCTGGGCGGCAGCGTAGCCAACTTCAAAAAAGGCTTTGCCAACATCACAGTCCCCTCGGTGCTGACCACACTGGTCTCCGACGAGCTGGACTTTCCCAATCTTTCCATGGTGGGCGTGGATGACCGCGCCGCAGCCTATGCTGCTGTGGACTACCTCATCCAGCAGGGGCACCGCAAGATCGCAGTGCTGGGCGGTCCGGTCACCAGCTATCCCAGCGTGATGCGCCGCGAGGGTGCACAGCAGGCGATGCGGGACGCAGGCATCCTGTTCAGCGACAAGCTGTACGGCCTGTCCAACTACGATTTTGAGTCTGCCTATCACGCTGTGAACAGCCTGCTGGCCCACCGAGCCGACTTCACCGCCCTGTTCGCCATGAGCGATGTGATCGCTTTAGGTGCCATCCGTGCGCTGGTAAGCGCCGGGCTGCGGGTGCCGGAGGATGTCTCGGTGATCGGCTTTGACGGCATCACGATGTCCCGTTACTGCGTGCCCGTGCTGACCACCATCGTGCAGCCCAGCGAACAGATCTCGCTGCAGAGCATTGAGCTGCTGGTGCGGCAGATCGAGCACGGTGCACCGGCCCAGACCATCACCTTGCAGCCGGAGCTGCAGCAGGGTGAGAGCGTGAGGGCCATCTAAACCTTGTACTCCCTCCGTCAGGGGACGGAGATTTTAAAATAGTTTATTTTTAATAAGAAGGAGAACTTATTATGAAGAAAATGATCACTCGTCGTAACTTCCTGAAGGCCGCTGGCGTTTCCGCCGCTGCTCTGGGTCTGGCTGCCTGCGGCGGCTCTTCCAACAGCACCGCTTCCTCTGCTGCCGGTTCTGCCGCTGCTTCCAGCACCGCTGCAAAGGCAGACGGCAAGGTCTACTACCTGAACTTCAAGCCCGAGCAGGATCAGGATTGGCAGGATCTGGCCGCCGAGTACACCAAGGAGACCGGCGTGCCTGTGACCGTTGTCACCGCTGCTTCCGGCCAGTACGAGACCACCCTGATGAGCGAGATGGAGAAGAGCGAGGCTCCCACCCTGTTCCAGGTGAACGGCCCTGTTGGTCTGGCAAACTGGAAGGATTACTGCTACGATCTGTCCGGCAGCCAGCTGTACGGCGAGCTGACCAGCGACTCTTTCGCACTGAAGGATGGCGACGCTGTTACCAGTATCGCATATGTCATCGAGACCTATGGCATCATTTACAACAAGGAACTGCTGAGCGCCGCCGGCTACACGCAGGACGATATCAAGGGCTTTGCTGATCTGAAGAAGGTCGCTGACGATATTCAGGCACGCAAGGCTGAGCTGGGCGTGGACGGTGCTTTCACTTCTGCCGGCATGGACGGTTCTTCTGACTGGCGCTTCAAGACCCATCTGGCAAACCTGCCCATCTACTACGAGTACAAGGCAGACGGCATCGACTCCACCGACGCCATCAAGGGCACCTATCTGGACAACTACAAGCAGATCTGGGATCTGTACATCACCGATTCCACCTGTGACCCCACCCTGCTGGCTTCCAAGACCGGCAACGACGCTGTGGCTGAGTTCGTGGGCAAGAAGGCTGTGTTCTACCAGAACGGCACTTGGGCTTACAATGACGTGAAGGATCTGGGCGACGACAACCTGGGCATGCTGCCCGTCTACATCGGCGTGGATGGCGAGGAGAATCAGGGCCTGTGCACCGGTTCCGAGAACTTCTGGTGCGTGAACAACAACTCTTCTGATGCCGACATTCAGGCTACTCTGGACTTCCTGTACTGGTGTGTCACCTCTGAGGCCGGCACCAGCGCGATGGCTGACAAGATGGGCTTCGTCATCCCCTTCAAGAAGGCTAAGGACTCCACCAACCCCCTGATCACCATTGCAAACCAGTATGTGGCCGACGGCAAGACCAGTGTGGACTGGTGCTTCTCCACCATGCCTTCTGAGGAGTGGAAGAACGGCGTTGGTTCCGCTCTGACCGCTTACGCAGCAGGCACCGGCGACTGGGACGGCGTTGTGACCGCCTTCGTCGATGGCTGGGCTAAGGAGTACAAGCTGGCAAATGGCTAATCTCCTGACAGATCCACTGAAACAGAACTGAACAGGGAGGCGGGCGAAGAAGTTCGCCCCGCCTCCCCTTTTTTGTTAACCACTCCGCATATAGGAGGTACATCATGCAAAAAGCCATCAGTAAATACTGGCCGGTGTTCGTGCTGCCTACCCTCATCGCGTTCATCATCGGCTTTATCTGGCCCTTTATCTGGGGTATTTACCTTTCGTTCCAGCGGTTCACCACTGTGAGCAAGACCACCTTTGTGGGCATTCAGAACTACCTCAGCGTATTTCAGGATGCCACCTTCCTTCACGCGTTCGGCTTTACCGCAGCGTTCACTGTGGTTTCCACCGTGCTCATCAACGTCTGCGCCTTTGCCATTGCACTGGTGCTCACCCGCGGCATTCGCGGCACCAACATCTTCCGTACCGTCTATTTCATGCCCAACCTGATCGGCGGCATCCTGCTGGGCTACATCTGGCAGATCCTGCTCAACGGTGTGCTGGCCAACCTGCAGAAGCCTCTGCTGGCGCTGGACGCCAAGGCCGGTTTCGTCGGTCTGGTCATCCTGATGTGCTGGCAGCAGATCGGCTACATGATGATCATTTACGTTGCCGGCCTGCAGAGCGTGCCCGGTGACCTGATCGAGGCCGCTAAGATCGACGGTGCCAACGACCGCGAGATCCTGTTCAAGATCAAGATCCCCATGGTCATGCCCAGCGTGACCATCTGCACCTTCCTGACCCTGACCAACAGCTTCAAACTGTTCGACCAGAACGTTGCCCTGACCGCAGGCGAACCCGCCAACGCCAGTGAAATGCTGGCCCTGAACATCTACAACACCTTCTATGGCCGTTCCGGTGCCCAGTGGAAGGGCATCGGTCAGGCAAAGGCTGTGGTGTTCTTCCTGATCGTTGTGGTCATTTCTCTGATCCAGCTTCACTTTACCCGTTCCAAGGAGGTGCAGCAGTAATGCCTAAACAGAAAAAAATGTGGGATAATGTCCTCACCGTCATCATGTCTCTGCTGAGTCTGCTGTGGATCTACCCCATCGTGCTGATCCTGCTGAACAGCTTGAAGGTCGAGGGCACCTTTACCACCTCCACCGTGTTCAAGCTGCCTACCGCAGAGACCTTTGCGGGCCTGAGCAATTACGTTTACGGCGTCACCAAAATGGGTTTCCTTTCCAGCCTTGGCTACAGCCTTGTCATCACCGTTACCAGTGTGGCACTGATCCTGCTGTGCTGCTCCATGACCGGTTGGTACCTCACCCGCGTGAACAACAAGCTGAGCAAGTTCATGAACCTGCTGATCGTGTTCTCCATGGTCGTTCCCTTCCAGATGGTCATGTTCACCCTGTCCAAGACTGCTGACCAGCTCAATCTGAACACCCCCTGGAACATCTGCATCATCTATCTGGGCTTCGGTGCCGGTCTGGCCGTGTTCATGTTCACCGGCTTCATGAAGAGCGTGCCCATGGAGATTGAAGAAGCTGCCATGATCGACGGCTGCAACCCCATTCAGATCTTCTTCAAGGTCGTATTCCCCATCCTCAAGCCCACCATGATCTCCACCGCCATCCTCGAGACCATGTGGGTGTGGAACGACTACCTGCTGCCCACGCTGGTGCTGGACATCAAGAAGTATCGTACCATCCCCATGGCCATCCAGTATTTCCGCGGCGGCTACGGCCGTGTGGAGCTGGCTCCCATGATGGCCTGCATCATCATTGCCATCATCCCCATCATCATCCTGTACATGACCTGCCAGAAATACATCATCGAAGGCGTTGTGGCAGGTGCCGTGAAGGGCTAAGGAGGTGCGCACAATGCGTGCAAGCGGCATTTTGATGCCTGTTTTCAGCCTGCCGGGCCCCTTTGGCATCGGTACGCTGGGAAAAGAGGCCTTTGCATTCGTGGATTTTCTGGCCGAGGCGAAGCAGGCCTTCTGGCAGATCCTGCCCATCGGCCCCACCGGCTACGGCGACAGCCCCTACCAGAGCTTTTCTGCCTTTGCCGGCAACCCTTATTTCATTGATTACCGCCTGCTGGCTTCTGACGGCTGGCTGACCGCTGACGAGATTCCTGCGGAAAGGCCCGTCGGCCCCATCGATTACGGTGCGCTCTACAACGAGCGGCCCGTTGTCCTGAAAAAAGCAGCGGATCGTCTGCTGGCCTCCCCTTCCCCCGCTTATGAAGCCTTCTGCCGCGAACACAGCTTCTGGCTGGAGGATTATGCCCTGTTCATGGCAGTGAAGGCCGCGCAGGGGCAGGCGGGCCTTGCCGACTGGCCGAACGCGCTGCGCTGCCGTGAGCCGGAAGCCATTGCCGCAGCCAAGGCAGAGCTTGCCGGGAGTATCGACTACTACAAGGCTGTGCAGTTTTTCTTCTACACCCAGTGGAGCGCCCTCAAGGCCTACGCAAACGCGAAGGGCATCCGGCTGGTGGGCGATATCCCCATCTATGTCAGCCCGGATTCCAGCGACCTGTGGACCCACCCGGAGCTGTTCCAGACCGACGGCACCATGCACCTGACGCAGGTGGCCGGGTGCCCTCCGGACGCCTTTGCGGCAGACGGACAGCTGTGGGGCAACCCGTTGTACGACTGGTCCGTTCACAAGGCCACCGGCTTTGCATGGTGGAAGCAACGCATGAAGTACGCCACCTCCATTTACGACGTGGTGCGCATCGACCATTTCCGGGGCTTTGAGAGCTACTACTGCATCCCCGCCGGGGACAAAACGGCAGCGAACGGCCACTGGGAAAAGGGTCCCGACCGGGACTTCATCCATGCCATGCACGAAGCGCTGGGCGAGGGCAGCATCATTGCCGAGGATCTTGGCTACCTGACCCCGGAGGTCAAGGCCATGCTTTCTGCCAGCGGCTACCCGGGCATGAAGATCATGCAGTTCGCCTTCGACAGCCGCGAGTCCGGCAACTATCTGCCCCACACCTACCACCGCAACAGCGTGGTGTACACCGGCACGCACGATAATGTGACGACAGAAGGCTGGCGCATCAACGCCAGTGCAGAGGATGTTGCCTATGCCTGCCGCTATCTGCGCTGCAAGCCTGAGGAACTGACCGAAGCCATGATCTGCGCCTGCCTTGCCAGTGTTTCGGATATGGCCATCATCCCGCTGGCAGACTGGCTGCATCTGGGCAGCGAAGCCCGCATCAACACCCCCAGCACGCAGGGTACCAACTGGCAGTGGCGGCTCTCCACTTCCCTGCCGGAAGGCCTTTCTGCTCACATTGCCGGTCTGACCGTGCTGTATGAGCGGGTTGCGTAAAATTTTGCATTCTCTTCAAGGCATCTGCACGGATCCGTGCAGATGCTTTTTATTATTGTTCCGGAACATTTTTTCGGAACCGGAATTGGGTCACGCCGCACGGTTTTACACTGACATTCGTCATTTCGCCGCTCGCTCGTAACAATTTGTTCACAAATGTATCATGATTTTACGCAGCTCTGCTCTTGTTATTTTGACACAGTTATGCTACAATTCAGGTAGTATATTATCTGCCTTTATGCAGATTCCACTATGGAAAGGAGTTTTCCCATCATGGACCATCTCTATCAGACCACCATGCTTTTACCGGCTTCCTACGCCGTTATTTCCGAAGAAGAAATGACCTATCTGGACGGCGGCAAAGAGATTCTTCTTGGCAATGTATTTGGCTACGACATCACCTTCAATACCGATCAGTTTGTCATCTTCTGCCAAAGCGCTCTTGTCAATGCGCTCCTTCTGGGTGGCAGTTATTCCCTCAGTTACATCAAAAACACCATTGTCAGCGGAGCCAACAATGGTTTGTCCCCGGCTGGCACCTTCTACCACACCTGGGATAAGCTGAATGGCTGGAGCAAGCTTGCTCTGTTTGGTATTGGTACTCTGGCAGGTTACTATGCATACGGTCAGGTCGTAAGCATTATCCGTACGGTCAAGAATGTCTACAACGACCTTGTGAACCCCATGCCTGTTTTCAACAACGGACAGGCTTCTGATACGGCAGCCGCCTGATCCCTGCGTTTGACCCTGAGGAAGCAGATCTATTTGTCGGAAAGGAGCTTCATCCATGAAAAACCTTCAGATGCCTCATTCTTATGCATCTGTCCCGGAAGAGGAACTGTATTCCATTTCCGGCGGCGGACCGTTGGGCGATGCGCTGGATCTTTTCTTCAACAACCTACGTCTGGATGACATCTTCTTTGGCGGCGGGTTGATCTCGTTCTCCTTCACCTTTGTTCCTCTTCTGTTGTTCAATGTGGTAAAGACCGGCTTCAATTTTGTGGTCGGCGCTTATGACACGCTCTCCAACCTGTTCCATTTTTCTCGTGAGGAAAAGGAAATGGTGGAGTATCTCTCGGATCAGCAGCAGCGAAAACAGCAGGTACAGAATCAGACAAACGGCTTCCTGTCTGGCTGCTGATTTCATCCGGTTTACATTCTTACGTATAAAAAAGCATCTGCGGTACATATCACACCGCAGATGCTTTTCTTTTTGCTGTTTCAACCTACCCGCACAGCACCTTGTTCCCGCAGGCGCAGCACATAACAGCTGCCTGCGCCGAACACCCGCTCGATCTCACTGTGATAGCGTTCCAGCAGTTCCCTGGGCACATAGGCCTGAATGGTTCCTGCAAAGCCGCCGCCCTGCATCCGCCAGGCACCTCTGCCCTGCAGGATGCACTGGCTCAGCGCCAGCGCCACGGAGAGTCCCTGATGCCGCACATCCGTGCTGCAATAGACGTTCTGACACAATGCAAAAGAGGCCCGGCCGCTTTCCAGAACCAGCGCAGCAAAAGCTGCAAACTTTCCCGCCTGCAGCGCGTCCCGCTGTGCAAGCGTACGGGTATTTTCTTCAAAATAGTGAATGGCCCGCAGCACAGCCCTGTCGCCGCATTTGCTGCGCAGCTCAGGCAGCGCCGCCCAGAATTCGCTTTCCGTCACCTGTCCCAGAACTTTTTTGCCCAACGTCCCGGCCACCTGCTCCATCTCTTTCCTGATGGCTGCAAACTCACTTGTCAGTTCACTGTGACTGCCGCGCGTATCCGTAACGCACAGGCTCATGCCCGGCGGCAGCAGGCCGTCCGTATGGATCTTTTCGATCTGCGGCGATGCCGGATCTGCAAAGTCTGCAAAGATGATGCCGCCCACCGCACTGGTCAGCTGATCCAAAAGTCCGCTCGGCTTGCCAAAGTAGGTGTTTTCTGCGTACTGGCAGATCTTCGCCAGCTCCGTAGGGGCAAGGCCGCAATCGTACTCCCCGTTCCAGATGACCGCCATTCCCATTTCAAAGGCCGCAGAGCTGGAAAGTCCGGACCCGCGCAGCACATCGCTGGCAGTATAGGCATCAAAGCCGCCCACCTTTTTTCCAACGGCCCGGAACCCCTCCGCAATGCCGCGAATCAGACTGGCGGAGTGGGTTCCCTCCCCTTCCTGCGGGCCTGCTACGGTCAGGTCAATGACATCCAGTTTGTTGAACCCACGGGACTTCACCCGAACATAGCCGTCCGTATTGCGGGCTGCGACCGCCACAAGGTCCAGTGTCACCGCCGCCGCAAGGCCGTAACCGTGCTGGTGGTCGGTATGGTTGCCGCCCAGTTCTGCACGGCCCGGTGCTGAATAGACCTGCACCTGCCTGCCCGGGCCGAAATACAGCTCAAACTGCTCCAGTGCGGCGCAGTACCTTGCACGCTGGCGGCAAAGCTCCTGTTCCGTATTTCCGTACAATGCCCGGAGCTTTGGGTCCCACTCCCCTGTCGCGATCCGCTGCCGAAGCTGTGTGCTGGTCGCCATGACGATCCCTCCCTCAGAATGCTGTCTTGAGATAGACGGGTTTGTTATGCCTATTGTAATGCATCCAGCCCCTTTTTTCAATTTCCATCGCAGAAAAAGCACGAATTTTGGCGTCCAGCTCAAAGAATAAGATGTACTTTTGTTGAACTTGCAGGCAGATGTGTGGTATACTTATCTTAATGTCGGGCAGAAAGCTGCCTGCAATATGACAAAGTGGAGGAAACGCGGCTATGGCGGACGTATACAAGCAATCCTTCAAGCAAAATTATACCAACAATATTGAGCTGTCCATTTTCAACTGCGGTATCGAACGCTGTGCTCCAGGGCAGACCTGGGGCCCCGGCATCCGGGATCATTACCTGATCCATCTGGTGCTTTCCGGCAAGGGTGTATTCGAGGTGGGCGGCCGCACCTGGGAAGTGAGCCCGGGGGATCTGTTCTTTGCACGGCCCAGCCAGCTCATCCGTTACACAGCCGATGAGCAGCAGCCGTGGGAGTACAGCTGGGTCGGTTTTAATGGCGCATGTGCCCATAAGTTGACTTCACAGCTGCCTTTTACGGATGACTCGCCTGTGCATCACACACAGGATCCGGAGGGAATGCGTACCGCACTGGCCAACATCTATTCCTCCCGTGGGCTGCAGCCTCAGGACGAAGCCGCCATGGTGGGATATCTGTACCTGTTCATCGCTTCTCTGATGAAGGAGACCAGCGTCGGCAAGCCTCACACGGCTTCTTCTTCCAGTCAGTATGTGCTCAATGCAATCAAGTATATCCAATTCAATTATTCTCACGATATCTCCATCGACGATGTGGCAAAAAGTGTAGGCGTATCCCGCAGCCACCTTTATCGTGTGTTCATGTTGAATGTAGGCAAGAGTCCCATCGATTACCTTACCGAGTACCGTATCAACGAAGCCTGCAAGCTGCTACGTGCAGGCAATCTGTCCATTGCAGAGGTCGCTGTTTCGGTAGGCTTCTTCGACCAGTTCTATTTTTCGCGGGTATTCAAGCGTGCCAAGGGCGTGCCGCCCAGCAAGTATTTTGCGGCACAGGCAGATGCCCCTGCCGACGGCACCGACCACCAGTAAAGGAGACCCTTCATGCCCTTACAGAAAAATCAAGTTCTCACTCTGCAGGTGGAGCGCCTGTCCAGCGATGGCAGCGGTGTCGCCCACAGCCCGGAGGGTGAGACCGTGTTCATTCCCGGTGCAGCGCCCGGCGATGAAGCCCGGGTACGCATCGTCAAGGACTGCAAGCGCTATGCTTTCGGCATTCTGGACGAGGTGCTCAAGCCCTCGCCGGATCGCATCCCGGTGGACTGTGCTGTGGCCGGTCCCTGCGGCGGCTGCAGCCTGCGGCATCTGGACTATGCCGCCGAGCTCCGCGCCAAGCAGGAGAATGTTGCAGACGCCTTTGCACGCATCGGCGGGCTGGATGTTCCGGTCCTTCCCATCGTAGGCTCCCCGGAGATCGACCGATACCGCAATAAAGTCCAGTTTCCGGTCGGAACAGACAAAGCCGGCCGCCCCTGCATCGGTTTTTATGCCGGGCGCACCCACCGTATCGTTCCCTGTCCGGACTGCCGTCTGCAGCCCGGCGTGCTGAATGAGATCGGCAACACACTGTGCGCATTCTTTGCAGAAAAAGGCATCCACCCCTACAATGAGGAGACCGGCAAGGGCCTTGTACGGCATATCTTCCTGCGGCGTGGTGCACACAGTGGTCAGATCATGGTTTGTCTGGTATGCACTCGTGCCAAGCTTCCTTCTGCCGAAGAGCTGTGCACCCGGCTGAAAGAGGCGTTTCCGGACATTGTCACCATCCTGCTGAATGTCAACGCAAAAAACACCAATGTCATCCTTGGTTCTGAGACTCACACTCTGTATGGACAGGGGTATATTGAAGATACCCTCTGCGGCGTCCCGGTGCAGCTTGGCCCGCTTTCGTTTTATCAGGTAAACACGCTTGCCGCTGAGCAGCTCTACGGCATCGCTTCCGAATACGCCCAGCTGACACCGGATGACCTTTTGCTGGATCTCTACTGCGGCATGGGCACCATCGGCCTTTCCATGGCAGACCACTGCCGTGAGCTGGTGGGCGTAGAGATCGTACCCGAAGCCATCGAAAGCGCCAAGGCCAATGCCGCCCGCATGGGTGCAGCGGTTTCCGCCAAGAGCCGCTTCTTCTGCGCTGATGCCGGGCAGGCGGCCGCACAGCTGGCCGCCGAGGGCCTGCACCCGGATGTCGTGATGCTGGACCCGCCCCGCAAAGGCTGCGACGGGGCCACCCTTTCTGCCGTGGTACGCATGGCCCCCCGCCGGGTGGTCTACGTCAGCTGCAACCCCGCCACCGCCGCCCGGGACGCCGCATGGTTGGAACAAAATGGGTATCACGCAGAGAAAGTGCAGCCTGTGGATCTGTTTCCAAGGACGAAGCATGTGGAGGTTGTGAGTTGTTATACCAAAACGATGTAACAAACGCAACCCTCAAGCCATGTGGAAGCGGTTCTCCTTTTGACCAAACTCAATGTCGAGCGACACATCGAAGTGGACGTCAGCATGGACGAGTTGGATGTGACCGCTGCAGAAAGCAAGGCGACTTACAACGAGATTCGGGATTATGTGTGGAAACACCATCAGTTAAAGGTTTCCAATCTCTATATCGCACAGGTGAAGCAGAAGTACAGCATCATCGAGCGAGAGAATTACAATAAAGCGAAAAATGAAAATGCAAAGCAGCCCAAGTGTCCGAAGGAAAAAGAGGATGCGATTGTGGAAGCATTAAAGCATTTTCAGATGATATGATAACATGTATATTTAAGGAGAAACAAGTCGGAATGAATATTCTTGTAGATGAAGTACTTCCCAATGGCGTTCATAAATGGAAAGGTACTTCGCAAGAAAAAGAATGGACACTTTTTTGTGGAAATGCAGTTGATGCTTTAAAGAATATTCCTGATGAAAGTGTTCATTGCGTTATAACTTCTCCGCCCTATTATAGTCTTCGGGATTATGGCGTCGATGGCCAAATTGGACTCGAAGATACAATAAATGAATATGTAAACTCTCTTTGCCGCGTAATGGATGAATTGTACCGTGTTCTGCGTAAAGATGGTTTGCTTTTTTTGAATCTCGGAGACACTTACTATTCTGGAAAAGGTGCTTCTCATGGAAAAGACTTAAAGAGTCATAAGCGTAGGTTTGGCATCCGCCCCGTAGATAAAAGCGGTGGTCTTGGGGAACACATTGAACGAAAATCGATTATTGGCGTTCCATGGAGAGTTGCTATCGAAATGACTTCGAGGCGGTGGGTTTTAAGAGCTCCTATTATTTGGCATAGAGATAAAGCTCTTCCTGAATCTGTCAAAGACCGACCTCATAGAAGTTATGAATATATTTTCATGTTTGCAAAAGATCGAAAATATTTTTTCAATCGAAAACCTCTTGTTGACAAACAAATCGATGAAGATGTCTGGACTATTACTCCGCGTCCTTCCGGCTCTGAAATTGAAACCGCCCCATATCCTGACGAACTAGTATCTCGATGTCTGGATATTGGGTGTCCCCCAGAGGGTGTCGTTTTGGATCCCTTTGCCGGAAGCGGTACAACAATGAATGTTGCTCTAAAATCCGGACATTCTGCAATTGGTATCGACATCAACTATTCTTTCTGCGAGTATATTATAAAGCATTTGGAGGAGTAAAATGTTGTATATTTCTTTAGAATATATTCTGAGCTCAATCCAGCAATTAAAAAATGTTCATACATTTATTGGTATAACATTTTTAACTTGTAAAAAGAACAATCTTCCCATCGAAACCCCAGTCACTTTCCCGATGGATAATAACACTAAACTTTTCATGGATGATGTTCATAAAATTTGTCCGTCATCCAGTCACTATTTTCAGCCCTATCAAACCAACGCAAAAAAGCAGTGGCTTGCACCAAAATATCCATCAGCAGGTCTTCAGGCGATCAATACTCAGACTTTTAAGACAGCTTTTATTCATGATCGAAATGGAAAATATTGGGCATGGTCCAAAGATTATGTTCAACGAATTCAGGAAATTGCTATTCCAAAATCTGAGAAGAGAGTGCCTATTTTCGCTATGGCTATTTGGACTTTAAAAAATCACAAATGGCCGGACACAGCAACTCTTGAGGATATTGTCGAGAAATTTGTGAATGAGTATCATCTAACTAAAAATGAGATTTCTGCATTATTTTCAAATGAACAATCATTTCCAAATGTAGCTGTATTTCAAAATACGCCCGTCACATGGAATCAGCTTTCAGTTAATCTCTCCAGTCCGCCAGATGCTCTTCCTGACCAAGAAGGTACTCTTTCAAAGCTTGAATTAACAAATGTTGGCCCATGCGACCATATTGAAATGAATTTATCTCCGCGCCTTAATATCATTACCGGTGATAACGGATTAGGTAAAACATTTCTTATGGATTGTTCTTGGTGGGCCCTTACAAGCACATGGACAGGTAACGAAGCACGTCCAAAATATGCTGAAGGTCGTCGAAAAGCTACTATAGGGTTTTCCATAGCCGGAAAATCGAAAATGCCTCAAGAGAAAACTGTTCTTTACGATAATAAAAATTTAACTTGGAAAAGAACTGCCGATTCGACAACTATTCCGGGTTTAATTATTTATGCATTGGTAGATGGATCATACGCCGTATGGGATCCTTCAAAAATTAATACTACCTCAAATGTATTTACTAAGCAACAAATTTGGGATGGCTATGGAAGCCGTATCGAAGGTCTAATCAGAGATTGGGTAAAATGGCAAAATTCTCCTCAAAAATATCCTTTTGAAATTTTCAAGAACGTCCTTGCCGAACTATCACCTCCCGATATTGGCAAACTCGTTCCGGGAGATGCAGTACGAATCCCAAATGACAGTAGAGAAATCCCTACTATCCAATATCCGTATGGTATTGTTCCTATAACAAACTCCTCTGCCGGCATTGGAAGAATAATCACTCTGGCCTATTTGATTGTATGGGCATGGAATGAGCATAAAGAAAATTGTAAGCTCAGAGGCCTTCACCCAGATTCTCGCATTGTAGTTATGGTTGATGAATTGGAAGCACATTTGCACCCCAAGTGGCAAAGGACTATTCTCCCTGCTTTAGTTGAAATCCAGAAATGTTTAGCCGCAGAACTTGAGGTTCAATTTATTATTGCCACTCATTCTCCTTTGGTTATGGCCTCTTCTGAGGAAATTTTCAATCCTGACATAGATAAATTGTTCCAGCTTAATCTTGTACCAGAGAACGCAGACGCAACTTTATCTGAAAAGGATTATATCAAATATGGACAAATCGATGCTTGGCTTACCTCATCAGTTTTCAATTTAAATCAAGCAAGGGCTGTTAATGCCTCACAAGTCATCGAAGAAGCAAAAAAACTTCAGCTTAATGATACTGCAACCGATTCTGCTGTTAAGGATGTTCACCAAAAGCTGTTGCATTGTCTTGCCCAAAATGATCCTTTCTGGCCACGTTGGATATACTTTGCTGAACAGCACGGAGTGGTACTATGATTCATATCGATTTAAAACCAGAACCTTCTGATTTTGACATACGAGTTCGACAGCCCGGTAATAAATTTATAGCAGCTCATCCAAATCCAAAAGGTGAGCAATGGCGAAAGAACAACTTCTGGTCCAGATGCAACCAACAATTGTATGATGCTTATGGTGGCATATGTGCATATAGCGGCGAATGGTTTTCAAGAACTACTACTTCTGTCTCTGTTGACCATTTTTATCCTAAAAGTTCACATCCTGAAAAGGCCTATGAATGGGATAATTATCGTTTAACAACCTCTGTAATGAATGCATATAAAGGAAACCAAATTGTTCTTGATCCTTTCGAAATACAAAATGGTGACTTAGAGTTGGATTTTCCATCTTGTCTAGTCAAACCTCGAAAAGATATGAGCCCTGCTGAAAAAAGCAAAGCTTTATCAACTATACAGATCCTTCATTTAAACGATGAAGATCAAGCCAATCGCCGATGTGAAATAATCATGGAATATATATGTGGAGATGTTCGTCGTTCTTTTCTTGAATCCAAATATCCTTTCATCGCCGAAGAACTAAATCGTCAAAACCTATATGATAAAATTAAAAGTATTATCAAACTTCCTCCATGGCAAACTCATTTAGATACTTAATATTTCCATGCACCATACATTTGCTAGAAATTTATTTTTATGTTCTTTAGAAGGCCTGCATCCCTCGGATGCAGTTCAAGGGTTTGGATGTTCCCAACAAGCATTTTGCAGTGCCAGCGATGTTTTGTATAGACGAAAACATTGCTGGCGCTATGAAGCCTCTCAACATGCTTCCCGTATTTGAAAAAAGGACGCCTGTCCTCGGTTTTTCCCGAGGGCAGGCGTCCTTTGATTTTTGCAGGCAACGAATTTTTTATCATGACAGGATCATGCGGTCGTTTGCAAACTCACCACCGCTGGCGATCTGGAATTTGGCCAGCAGGTCAGAAACATGCAGATTCTTCTTTTCCTCACCGGCCACGTCATAGATGATGTGGCCCTCGTGCATCATGATGAGGCGGTTGCCATACTTGATGGCATCCTTCATGTTATGGGTGATCATCATGGTGGTCAGGTGGTTTTCCTCCACGATCTTGGCTGATAGTGTCAGCACCTTTAATGCCGTCTTGGGGTCCAATGCCGCCGTGTGCTCGTCCAGCAGCAGCAGCTTGGGCTTGTTCATGGTAGCCATCAGCAGGGTCAGTGCCTGACGTTGACCGCCGGAAAGCAGGCCTACACGGGCGGTCAGACGATTTTCAAGGCCCAGATCAAGGGTCTTGAGCAGCTCACGGTACTGCTCACGCTCGGCCTTCGTGATACCGATGCGCAGGGTACGTGGCTTGCCGCGGCGGGCTGCCAGCGCAAGGTTTTCTTCGATCTGCATAGTAGCGGCGGTGCCGGTCATGGGATCCTGAAATACACGGCCGATATAGGCTGCGCGCTGATGCTCGCTCAGGCGGGTGACATCCACACCGTCAATGATGATCTTGCCCTCATCCACCGGCCACACACCGGCAACAGCATTGAGCATTGTAGATTTGCCCGCACCATTGCCGCCGATCACAGTGACAAAATCGCCCTCATTCAGCTTCAGGTTCAGGCCGTTCAGGGCAGTTTTCTGGTTGACCGTGCCAGCGTTAAAGGTCTTGGAAACGTTCTGGATCTCAAGCATTTTTTGCATCCTCCTTTGCCTTCTTCACCGGCTTCGAGAAGTACTTGCCCTTCCAGTACGGCACGGCAAGGAAAATTGCCACCACGGAGGCGCTCAGCAGCTTGAGCAGGTTTGCATCAAAGCCCAGCGTCAGCACCAGCTGGATCACAATGTAGTAGATGATGGCACCCAGAGAAACGGCAGCCATCTTGAGTGCAAAGTTGTGGAAGATGCGGCTGAACAGTGCCTCGCCGATGATAACCGCAGCCAGACCAATGACGATGGCGCCACGGCCCATGCCGACATCTGCAAAGCCCTGATACTGGCTCAGCAGCGCACCGGACAGGGCCACAAGGCCATTGGAGACCGCCAGACCCAGCACAATATTGAAGTTGGTGTTGATGCCCTGCGCCCGGGACATTGCGGGGTTGGAGCCGGTAGCACGGATGGCGCAGCCCAGCTCGGTGCCAAAGAACCAGTACAGGATACCGATGAGCGCAGCGGTAACGATGATGACCATGATGATGGGGTTATGGAGTGCAAATTCCTTGACCCAGCGCAGGGAGATCAGCAGATTGTACTTATCCACATTGATAGCCTGATTGGCCTTGCCCATGATTTTGAGGTTGATGGAATACAGCGAAAGCTGGGTCAGGATACCGGCAAGGATAGCCGGGATTCCCATAAAAGTGTGCAGGATGCCGGTGACAAAGCCTGCCAGCAAGCCTGCCAACAGCGCCATGAACAGCGAGACCCAGACATTCTGGCCGGACAGCAGGCACATGACGCACACTGCGCCGCCGGTGCCAAAGGAACCATCCACGGTCAGGTCAGCCACATCCAAAATGCGGTAGGTCAGATACACGCCAATGGCCATGATGCCCCAGATAAGGCCCTGTGCGCAGGCACCCGGCAAAGCGCCCGGCAGATTTGCCAATCTTGCAATAACGTCCAAAACAATTCCTCCTGATTCTAATACGCTTTTTTATTCACCCGTTTGAATACGGGAAAGCGGAGAAGAGCGTTCTCAGCCCTTCTCCGCTGATTTTCTATTTTGTTTTCCGAAATACTTTAGCCTTCGATTTCCTCGTAGCCGTCGGGAACGGTCAGGCCCAGATCGTCGCAGATGGCTTTGTTGTACTTCTTGGTCACATCGGTGTACTCGATGGGCATAGAAGAAATATCAGCCTCGCCATTCAGGATCTTGACTGCCATCTCACCAGTAGTGTAGCCCAGATCGTAGTAGCTGATGGAAAGGGTGGCCACACCGCAGCCGGCGCAGATGCCCTCTTCGCCTGCGAACACAGGCTTCTTTGCCGGGCGGCAGATACCGTCCACGATGCCGGTGTTGGCAGCGACCGTATTATCGGTAGGAACGTACAGAGCATCGTTCTCGTCCGCAGCTTTCTGGCAGACAGAGGACAGGTCGTTGGAATCAGAGAAAGCGTACTGAGTAACGGTGACGCCCTTTTCCTCCAGATACTTCTGAACCTCGTCCACCTGATACTGGCTGTTGGCCTCAGCAGAGCAGTACAGCAGGCCAACCTTCTTGGCTTCAGGCATCCACTCCACGATCATCTCAGCCTGCTGATCCAGCGGGGCCAGATCGGAAGTGCCGGAGATATTGCCGCCCACAACGCCATCGAAATCGGTCAGGCCCAAAGCCACACCGTACTCGGTAACAGAGGTGCCCAGCACCGGGATAGTGTTGGTGGCAGACTGTGCAGCCTGCAGGGCAGGAGTGGCGTTTGCCATGATCAGATCCACACTAGCAGAAACAAAGCCGTTGGTGATGGTAGCGCAGGTTGCAGAATCGCCCTGTGCGTTCTGGAAATCGAAAGTAACATTCTCACCGAAGGACGCAGTCAAAGCATCTTCAAAGCCCTGAGTGGCGGCATCCAGAGCGGCATGCTGCACCAGCTGGCAGATTCCAATGGTGAATTTCTGGCCGTCAACTGCGGCAGAGGCTGCTGCAGAAGATGCAGGGGCGGCAGAAGAAGCAGCTGCAGAAGATGCAGAAGAACCGCCGCAGGCAGTCAGAGCAGCTGCAGCACCGCAGGCAGCGGCTGCTGCCAGAAACGAACGACGAGTGATTTTACGCATAATGATCTATCTCCTCTATCTCTTTGCTTACGCGGCCTACAGGTGCCGCGCCAGAAAGCATAGTCTTGTATGCGGGACTCGTACAGTCTCGCTTTACACTCGTGAAGTATAGCACACATTTCGCGGTAAAACAACTCACTTTTGTCCAAAAACGGCCTTTATTATCGATTGTATTAAATATATCTATCGATTATTTTGATTTGATGTTCTGCTTCTTCTGATATTCCGTCAATTTTACAATTTCGCCATTCAGCCAATTGAGGTTGCGCTCCAACTGCGGCAGAAACAGCTGGGTGTAATTGTAGTTAAAGTACAGTGCCTGCCAGAGTTTCGCCTGCATCCGGTGTACCAGCACCGGGCTGAGCAGAGTCTCGGCCTGTTCCACTACATCTTCCAGTTCCAGCTCCATACAGCCCAGTGCCCAGCGCACATCCGTCTGCTCCCGGGCGGGAACATCATAGCGGGACAGGTAATCCTCCACCTTCGCTTCGATCACCCGTCCGCCGCAGGCAGTGGGCTGCAGAAAATAGCTCACCTCCCCTTCCCTGCTGATCTCCTGCGCCAGCGGGTAAAGTGCACACACCAGCGGCTCAGCATCATGGATGGCGCAGTGGTCCCCAGTAAGGAAAGGACAATTGTTTCGGTTTTCTTTCACCGGGGACAGCCGCAGCACCGGCAGATGGCTCACTGTGCCGATGCTTGCCCGGCAGAACCCCCGCGCCACCATTTGCGGCGGCAGACGCAGCCGGGCCGCAATGCGCCAGAGATCAAAGCCCGACAGCACGATATCCTCCCGCCCCCGGCAGCAATCGCCACAGCCATTGCACGCAAAGCTGAAATGCGCGTCCCGTGCCAGCAGAGGCATGGCATCCGTACGTGTGAAATCGATCTGTCCGCAAAGGTCGATATGATGGTTTCTCATTTGTTCTTCCTTCTTTCCCTGCAATCCTGCCAGCATAAATTCAAAAAAGCCCTGAGACATCCATCTCAGGGCTTTCTGTTCAAGTCGGCGACTACCTATTTTCACGCGCCGTTTCCAGCGAACTATCTTCGGCACAAGTGAGCTTAACTTCTGTGTTCGGAATGGGAACAGGTGGAACCTCACCGTCATCGACACCGACCGATCTGACTGGTTCAGTATACCATAACTGGTCTACTTTGTCCAGTATTTCTTAGAAGGACGTGCCTTCAAAACTGAATAATCACTGCTAGCATTTTTTCGTTGACTCTCAGAGTCTCAAGCGAATTGTGGTCAAGCCCTCGACCTATTAGTACACGCTTGCTGAATGGA
>OWIV01000070.1_pt1 | contig 74374 bp, 78 predicted proteins | sample 1732831 | NCBI WGS metagenome assembly OWIV01 (sample SAMN05065757, study PRJEB22554) | human gut metagenome | biome: ENVO:2100002; feature: ENVO:00000062; material: ENVO:00002003 | host: Homo sapiens | place: USA
TTTTCTTTGTGCTGTCAGTAACGACTTCACCGAGAAGTTCTGCGAATTTAGCAGCATGCTCAGCTTCTTCGTAAGCAGCTTTCTCCCAGTAGAGACCGATTTCCGGATAGCCTTCTCTGTGGGCAACTCTTGCCATTGCCAGATACATACCAACTTCAGAGCACTCACCCTGGAAGTTAGCTCTCAGGTCTTCAAGAATGTCTTCGCTCACACCCTGAGCAACACCAACAACGTGTTCAGCAGCCCATGTCATCTCGCCCTTCTGCTCTGTGAATTTGGAAGCAGGAGCCTTACACTGCGGACAGACTTCCGGAGCAGCGTCACCTTCGTAAACATATCCACATACATTACATACCCATTTTGCCATAATTTTGATCTCCTTTTCTTAATTAAGTTAGTTCTGTTTAATAATAGTAATAATTCTCAATAACTGTAGTTTCAATCTATCACATTGAATGCTCGAAGTCAAGCAAATGTCTGAAAATACATTATTTGTTCATACATTTCGGGCAAGTTCCGAAAAATCGTATATCGCATGCTGTGATCTTGCCGGAAAAGTTTCGACCGGCTTTCTCTATCAGATCGTCCATACCCTCTGTTTCCAGATCCAGGACATCTCCACAAGTTGTACACATGAAGTGACAGTGTGGTTCAACACAACCATCGAAATGATCTGCACTGCCGAAGTTGGACAGTTTCTGGATCTCACCGATCTCAGATAACAGAGAAAGGTTACGATATACGGTTCCCAGACTGATGTTGGGGTAGATTTTTTTCATATTTTCATAAACAACATCTGCGGTAGGGTGATCCTTACGGGTCATGAGAAATTCTTTGATCGATTCTCGCTGACGACTGTATTTCAATGTAGCCATATATCGCGTTTCCTTTCTGTAAATCAGTTCCTTAAATTATTCTCCGAAGTATCTTTTCAGTAATCCAGCGAATGCTTTGCCGTGTCTAGCTTCATCGCGAGCCATCTCATGTACTGTGTCATGGATCGCATCAAGGTTAGCAGCTTTGGCACGTTTAGCCAGGTCGAATTTACCAGCAGTAGCACCGTTCTCAGCTTCTACACGCATCTCAAGGTTTTTCTTTGTGCTGTCAGTAACGACTTCACCGAGAAGTTCTGCGAATTTAGCAGCGTGCTCAGCTTCTTCGTAAGCTGCTTTCTCCCAGTAAAGACCGATTTCCGGATAGCCTTCTCTGTGGGCAACTCTTGCCATTGCGAGATACATACCAACCTCAGAGCACTCACCCTGGAAGTTCGCTCTCAGGTCTTCGAGAATATCTTCGCTCACGCCCTGAGCAACACCAACAACGTGTTCAGCAGCCCATGTCATCTCGCCTTTCTGCTCTGTGAATTTGGAAGCAGGAGCTTTACACTGCGGACATACCTCCGGAGCAGCATCGCCTTCATAAACATATCCACATACATTACATACCCATTTTGCCATAATCTTGATCTCCTTTTCTGATTAAGTTTGTTTTATTTAATAATAGTAATCGTTATTGTTTTCTTGCTGTGACTATACTGTACCATAATGGTATAGATTTGTCAACAAGGAAAATATATTTTTTTCAGACGGATTTTCTGATACAATAGAAAAGCGAAAAAAATAAGAAAGTCTTAATATTTTACCCCATAGATATTAATTCTTAAGCAGTATAGTAAAAACATGAAAACACAGGAGGCAAGGGAAATGGCAGAGATACTGGTATGTGATGACGACAAAGACATCGTGGAGGCAATAGAAATCTATCTGGCACAGGAGGGGCATCACATTCTCAAAGCATACGATGGTGAACAGGCGATCCGGGTTTTGCAGAATAATCCGGTGGATCTTCTGATCATCGACGTGATGATGCCGAAGCTGGACGGAATCCGGGCAACATTGAAGATCCGCGAAAAAAACGCTCTTCCTATCATAATTTTATCTGCAAAATCAGAGGATACAGACAAGATCCTCGGACTGAATGTCGGCGCAGATGATTATGTGACGAAACCTTTTAACCCATTGGAACTGATGGCGAGGGTAAAATCCCAGCTTCGCAGATATACGCAGCTGGGTGCAATGGCAGAAAAGAGAGGAAATGTTTACGAGACGGGCGGACTGATGATCGATGATGACCGTAAGGAAGTTACTGTCGATGGAGAAGCAGTCAAACTGACACCGATCGAGTACAGGATCCTTCTTTTTCTGGTCAAAAATCAGGGAAGAGTTTTTTCCATCAATCAGATCTATGAGAGTATCTGGGAAGAGGAAGCGATCGCGGCAGATAATACGGTAGCGGTTCACATCCGACATATCAGAGAAAAAATTGAGATCAATCCAAAGGAGCCGCGCTACCTCAAAGTTGTGTGGGGACTTGGGTATAAAGTGGAAAAGATCTGATTTTCTGAATGGACCTGTGGAAAACTCCTGTGTTTATAGCAGAGTCATTTAGCAGAAAGGAAATGGGGTATAAATGAAGACAAGATGGTACAGAAAAAGCGGTGTAAAAGGGCTTCTGGTGCTGCTGACAATAGTTTTTGTGACGGTAGCCTGCGCGGGAGCCGGGGCATCCGTGCTTATCATGAGCAAAGGCGTTCAGCCATTGGACAGCAAAAATTATGTGGATTCCCAGAGCTTCCAGGATAATATGTACAGCCTTTCACATACGATCATTAATGCGATCAATGAGAGAGAAATCCTGGATCAGGCAGACGACGGAGAACTGGTGGATCTTGCGGAGCTGAATAAGGGAAAGACGCTGACGCACAAAAACACATCCGGACTTGCCTACAAGGCAGGGAATCTGTATGACTGGGCGAAGAAATCATCCTGGGATCGAAGTGCAAATGTTCTGATCTGCTGTCAGCCGGATGGCAGCGACTACTATATGTACTACAATGATTTTGCAGATAAGATTACTACTGGTGAACTGAAATTTGTTTTTGGCAGTGATGAAGACGGATGGACAGAGAATGCAAAGGATATACTGGCCATACTCTCCGGCAAAGAGTATACGTACTATGGTGACGCCAATGATAACATAGGAATCCGTAATGATGGTGTGGAATATGTTACCGACGCGGACGGGAATGTTGTTTATACAGATGTGTATAATTATGAATCCAGTGGAAATAACGATGCCCCGCTGAAAGAAGCGTACAAACCGGATGGAGCGGACAGTATCCTTGATGTTGTAAACAACAGTGAAGAATGGAAAGGAAATATCAGCAAGGCATATGAGTATTTATACACGGCTCTGGTTGAATACAGTGATGCTTCTTATGGTGAAAAAGTCCTGAAAACTTATGCAACAGGTGTAACAAATGTTAACTACATGTACGTAGACACAAAATCCGATAAAGTGTACACCAATATAAAAGGCATCACATCAGCAAATTATGCAAAAAAACTGGATGAACTGACTTCCAGTGGTGATCCGCTTATGCTGATCGCTCCGGATCTGCAGGACTGTGCCCTGGGATTTTCCAATATCGCAGACTGGACAGTATCTTACTGGCAGAGCATGATCGAGAATACAGGACTTGGTGAGGAAAATTATCTCTATTTCGTTTCTGTAGATAAAGATTTTCCGGTATTAGACAGGATCAAGCAGGAAAAACTTGTCTATGAGAAGTTTGAACCATGGCTGGTGCCGATCATGGTAATTTCTGTAGTGTCACTGGTTCTGGCACTTGCAGGACTTGTGATCCTGACGATCGGGGCCGGACGAAACAATGAAGATGAGAAAGTGCATCTGAATTTCCTGGACAGATGGTATACCGAGATTGTGGCAGGGATGATATTTATGATCTGGCTGCTGGGCACTTCGGTGATCGTCCAGACAATGGATTTTGAAGACATACGAATGGTCTGGAAAGTGACGGGATTCAGCATCCTGGGAATCTGGTGTGGCGGATGGTTCCTGACCGGCTGGCTGAGTCTGGTTCGCAGGATCAAGGCAAGATCTCTCTGGAGAGACAGCCTGCTCCGACACGTTCTGATATTGGTAAGAAAGTGTTTTTCTAAATGTAATGATCTGGTTGTCTTTCTCGGTGGCAATATGATCAGCAGGGTCAAAATAATTTTGTTATTTGGCATCTTTGTATTTTTGCAGTTTATGTTTTATGTAATGACGGTTAATGGTGGTTCAGCATTTGCTTTTCTTCTGCTGATTGTAATGGACTGTGCAGTTCTTTATTATCTTGTAAAAAAAGCCTGGGGAAGAGAGCAGATCATCGCTGGTCTGAAGAAGATCACTGACGGAGAACTCCAATACAAGATTCCAACAGAAAAACTTTCCGGTGAACAGGAACAGGTGGCAGATTATATCAACCATATTGGAGAGGGACTGGATGCAGCTGTAGAAAACAGCCTCAAGAACGAGCGCATGAAAACAGAGCTGATCACGAATGTCTCCCATGATATCAAGACACCGCTTACTTCGATCATCAATTATGTGGATCTTCTCAAGCGCGAGAATCCGGAAGACCCCAAGATCAGAGGTTATCTGGAAGTTTTGGAAAACAAGGCACAGCGGCTCAAAGTATTGACTGAAGATGTCGTAGAAGCCTCCAAAGCAAGCACCGGAAATATCACACTGGAAATGACGGACCTGAATTTCATTGAACTGGTACATCAGGTGATTGGAGAATTTGAAGAGAAATTCGAAGAAAGAAATCTGACGATGGTAGTTCATTTCGATGAGGAAGAAGCAATCATCTGTGCAGATGGCCGCAGACTCTGGCGAGTCCTCGAGAATGTTTTTGGAAACGCATCAAAATATGCGATGGAAAACACAAGAGTTTACGTCGATGTAAAAGTTGACCGGCCAAACGTGCAGCTTTCCCTCAAAAACATCTCCGCACAGCCTTTGAACATCTCCGCAGACGAACTCACCGAACGTTTCATCCGCGGCGACGTCTCCCGAAACACCGAAGGCAGCGGACTTGGCCTGTCAATCGCCAAAGACCTCGTCCGGCTCCAGGGTGGAGAATTTAAGTTGTATCTTGATGGGGATCTGTTTAAGGTGACGATTGAATTTAAAATGAAATAATAACAAAAGACCTTGTTCTGAATGATATCAGAAGGAGGTCTTTTTTGCTGAATCCTAAACCTGTATCCGATCCGCAACTTCATTTCCAACTGCCAGGCGGCGGTTATTGCTTCCGATGATCAGCCAGTCGCGACATTTCTGGATGACCTGGATGGTGCTGCCTTCTTTGATATCCATATTTCGCATAGTTTCAAGAATTTCCGGAACGCCGAACATCCATTTAATAGTACAGGTATCGCCTGCATTTGTCTGTGATAAAGCCTGCATAAAAATACCTCCTTTGAGGAAAAATAGAAATAGTTAGTGTCAGATAATTTGCTTTTTATTTGTTGAATTTATTGTACAACTAAGAATATATGTTCGTCAATTGGAACATTAGGTAGTCCCTGCTCATATTGGATAGGAGATGCTGACAGAAGACAGTGTGTGCTAAATATGCAGGATTATGCATAGTTATAACACCGAAATTCGCGGTTTACAAACATAGGTAAATATGCTACTATTCTTAAAGGAGCGGAAACATGAATTTCCGCAAAATATAAGCAAACTCAACGAACAAGAGAGTACATTTGCTGACCACATTACAGAGAATTCCCCGGAGGAAATTTCAGATTTCCGTGGCTGAGAGGGAAGTGCAGGTGCAGATGGAAGATGGCTTGGGAGAGGTGCAGTCGAGATGAGTATCGATGTTAATGAGAGGGTTCCTGGCATACAGAAAGTAATTTCTTAAAGGAAATAAAATTCGGTGCTATTCAGACTGCAACAGGACCGCCTGTTATAGCGGAAGGGTATCAGGACAATAGCAGATTATCAGACTATTACAGTATTGGTCGGATTATCCGTATGGAATCGTACCCAACAAGGTTTCTGACCGCGAGGCAGGAACGAACAGAAGTGGTAACACGGGCAGGACTCGTCTTCTCTATGAGAAGGGGTCTTTTTTTATTATAATCCAGGAGGAACAATAAAATGGACAAGCAGAAGTATTATATTACAACCGCGATCGCCTATACATCCGGTAAACCGCATATCGGCAACACCTATGAGATCGTACTGGCAGACGCGATCGCACGTTACAAGAGACAGGAAGGATACGATGTATTTTTCCAGACAGGAACTGACGAGCATGGTCAGAAGATCGAGCTCAAAGCAGAAGAAGCAGGAATCACACCAAAGGAATTCGTAGACAACGTATCCGGTGAGATCAAGAGAATCTGGGATCTGATGAACACATCCTATGACAAATTCATCCGTACCACAGACGCTGACCACGAGAAACAGGTTCAGAAGATCTTCAAGAAAATGTATGCAAAAGGAGACATCTACAAGGGACATTACGAAGGAATGTACTGTACACCTTGTGAATCCTTCTTCACAGAATCACAGCTCGTAGACGGCAAATGCCCGGACTGCGGACGCCCATGCGTTCCAGCAAAAGAAGAAGCATACTTCTTCAAAATGAGCAAATATGCAGACCGTCTGATCGACTACATCAACACACATCCGGATTTCATTCAGCCGGAATCACGTAAAAACGAGATGATGAACAACTTCCTTCTTCCGGGACTTCAGGATCTCTGCGTATCCAGAACATCCTTCAAATGGGGAATCCCGGTAGACTTCGATCCGAAGCACGTTGTTTATGTATGGCTGGATGCCCTGACAAACTATATCACAGGAATCGGTTATGACTGCGACGGCGAAAGCTCTGAACAGTTCAACAAACTGTGGCCGGCAGATCTTCATCTGATCGGTAAAGACATCATCCGTTTCCATACTATTTACTGGCCGATCTTCCTGATGTCACTTGACCTGCCGCTTCCGAAACAGGTATTCGGACATCCGTGGCTGCTCCAGGGCGATGGCAAGATGAGTAAATCCAAAGGAAACGTAATCTATGCAGATGAACTCGTAGATTTCTTCGGCGTAGATGCTGTCCGTTATTTCGTACTTCACGAAATGCCATTCGAGAACGATGGTGTCATCACATGGGAACTGATGGTAGAGAGACTGAACTCCGAGCTTGCAAATACTCTCGGAAACCTTGTAAACCGTACCATCTCCATGTCCAACAAATACTTCGGCGGCGTAGTAGAAAACAAAGGTGTTGCTGAACCGGTTGACGAAGACCTCAAAGCATTTGCGCTGGCTGTTCCGGGCAAGGTTGCTGAGAAGATGGACAAACTGCGTGTTGCAGATGCAATGACAGAGGTATTCACTCTGTTCAAACGTCTGAACAAATACATCGACGAGACTATGCCATGGGCTCTTGCAAAAGACGAAGCAAAGAAAGATCGTCTTGCAACCGTTCTCTACAACCTGGTTGAAGGAATCACCATGGGAGCAACTCTTCTGGAATCCTTCATGCCGGAGACAACAGAGCGCATCCTCGCGCAGTTAAATGCAGAAAAACGTACTCTTGAAGACTTGAAGACATTCGGACTCTATCCGTCAGGAAACAAAGTAACCGAAAAACCGGAGATCCTGTTTGCACGTCTTGACCTCAAAGAAGTACTTGCAAAAGTAGAAGAACTTCATCCGAAGAAAGAAGAGCCGGTTGAGGAGAAAAAAGAAGAAAATGTGATCGACATCGAAGCAAAACCAGAGATCACATTTGACGATTTTGGAAAACTTCAGTTCCAGGTTGGTGAGATCATCGCCTGCGAAGAAGTAAAGAAATCCCGTAAACTTCTCTGCTCTCAGGTTAAGATCGGAAGCCAGGTACGCCAGATCGTATCCGGAATCAAATCTCACTACAGCGCAGAAGAAATGGTAGGAAAGAAAGTTATGGTCGTTACCAACCTGAAACCTGCCAAACTTGCAGGAATCTTAAGCGAAGGTATGATCCTCTGTGCAGAAGATGCAGACGGAAACCTGTCCCTGATGGTACCGGAGAAAGAAATGCCGGCAGGAGCAGAAATCTGCTAAAGACTGTTAAGCTATAAAAAATTTATTCAGGAAGTTCAGGACAGAGGGCAGAAATTCTGCCGAAACTGTTTATGATGAACTTCCTGAATTTATATTTAAAAGGAGACAGGACTTTTTATGGAAAAGGGTTTTACACATTTTGACCAGAATGGAAATGCGGTGATGGTTGACGTTTCCGGGAAACAGGTCACATACAGGACTGCCCTGGCGACAGGATATATTTCCGTGGGACCGGAGATCATGGAAGCAGTAACAGCAGGAAATGTCAAAAAAGGAGATGTCCTCGGCGTAGCCAGAGTTGCAGGGATCATGGGAGTCAAAAAAACTTCCGAGCTGATTCCAATGTGTCATCCGCTGCCGATACAGAAATGTTCCATTGATTACGAACTGGATCAGCAAAAAAATCGGATCCACGTTTTCTGTACTGTAAAGACAGAGGGCAAAACCGGCGTGGAAATGGAAGCACTGACAGGTGTCCAGGTGACACTTCTGACCATTTATGACATGTGCAAGGCAATCGACAAGCACATGGTCATGTCAGAGATCCATCTGATCGAAAAAACAGGCGGAAAAAGCGGAGATTTCCGTTTCGAGAACAGATAAAAGAAAATGGAGGAAATATGAAACGAGTAGCGATCATCACATCAAGTGATACAGGATATCGTGGCGAAAGAGAAGACTTAAGCGGACCTGCGATCAAAGAAATCGTAGAACGCGAGGGATATGAAGTTGTATCCATGGACATCCTTCCGGATGATCAGGTTATGCTTGCCGGCAAAATGCAGGAAATTGCAGACAAAGAGATGGCAGAACTGATCCTGACAACAGGCGGAACAGGATTTTCAGAGAGGGATGTTACACCGGAGGCAACCGAAGAAGTTATTGAGCGCAGAGTACCGGGAATCCCGGAGGCAATGCGTGCATACAGCATGACGATCACAAAAAGAGCAATGCTGAGCCGTGCAACTGCCGGAATCCGAGGAAAGACACTGATCATCAATCTTCCGGGAAGTCCGAAAGCGGTTAAGGAAAGTCTGGAATACATCATCGATGCACTGGGACATGGAATCGAGATCCTGACAGGAGAAGCAGGAAACTGTGCACGCAAATAAAAAGGGGTAAATAGAAACAGGAGGTTTTTTTATTATGGGTAGAGTAATCGCAGTATGTATCAGCAAGGAAAAAGGAACACAGAAGTATCGTATACCGGAAGGTGAATTCATAGAAGAATGGGGAATCAAGGATGACGCACATGCGGGCAAATGGCACCGTCAGGTCAGTCTTCTTTCCTATGACAAGATCCAGGAATTCCGCGCGAAAGGTGCCGAGATCGAAGATGGAGCTTTTGGAGAAAACCTGGTAGTCGAAGGCTTTGACTTTGCCAAACTTCCGGTGGGAACGAAATTTCGATGCAACGATGTAGTTCTTGAGATGACGCAGATCGGCAAGAAATGCCATCACGGCTGCGCGATCTTCCAGAAGATGGGCGACTGCATCATGCCGAGAGAGGGCGTTTTTACGAGAGTTCTTCATGGAGGCGTGATCCATGAAGGAGATGAATTGGTGATAATCGAGGAGAATGAATAATTGGAAACACATATGATTTTTGAAACACATGCTCATTATGATGACGAAGCTTTTGAGGCAGACAGGGAGGAACTTCTGGATTCCATGCAGGAAAACGGAATTGACAGAATCGTCAATGCCTGTGCTTCGCTTGAAAGTCTGAAGGACACAGAAGCTCTTATGGAAAAATATCCGTTTGTTTATGGTGCATTTGGAATCCATCCGGATGATGCGGATAAGATGACAGAGGAGACTCTTGAGGAGATCCGGAAGCTTTGTAAACTGCCGAAAGCAGTAGCGGTCGGTGAGATCGGGCTGGATTATTACTGGCACAAGGAAGAACATGAGCATGAGATTCAGAAAAAGATGTTCCGTGCACAGATGGAGATCGCAAGGGAGGCACAGATGCCGTTTATGATCCACAGCAGGGAAGCTGCGAAGGACACTCTGGACATAGTGAAGGATTGCATGAAGGGTGGAATGTACGGCGGTATCATTCATTGTTTTTCTTATGCGAAGGAGATGGCGCGGGAGTATCTGGATATGGGACTTTATCTGGGAATTGGCGGTGTGGTCACGTTTAAGAATGCGAAGAAACTTAAGGAAGTTGTGGAGTATGCACCGCTTGATCAGATCGTTTTGGAAACGGACAGTCCGTATCTGAGCCCGGAACCGAATCGCGGAAAGCGGAATGATTCCAGGAATCTGGTGTATGTGGCGAGAGAGATCGCACGGATCAAAGGTGTGACAGAAGATGAGGTTATTGCGGTGACGGAAGGGAATGCGGAGAGGCTGTTGTTGCGATAAGGTCCAATGCCGTACTATAGTTGACTGAGTTATCCAACTATAGTACGGCATTTACGTTATCGCATGTTGGAGGTGAGAAAAAACAAAGAATATGGGACGGAGGAGCTGCGCTGTCCTGTCTTTGGATAAATAAGTCTTTAGTAGTCTTCGTCGTAGTAGCTGTCGTCGTATGAATCATCGTAGGAATCATCATAGGACGAGTCATCGTATGACGAATCCTCAGAATCCTCGGAGGAGTCCCCGGAACTGTCGCTGCCGTCGGAATTTCCCTGCTGTGCAAGGTATTCGTCGGCACTGGTGGACCAGATGTCGTCTACGATGTCTCCGTCTGAGTTGATCATGTTGAGTTCATAATCGAAGGATACATCGAGAAGGTCTGTTCTGGTGGATGGTTCTACATTCATGGACATGATCTCTTTGAATTTGGCCTGGAGGTTTGCCAGGGTGAATTCGTCTCCGATGATGTCTTTCACACCGTGCTGAGAAGCGAGTTCTTCGGTGTAGTCTTCGAGCATATATGGATTAAACACGCCTTCATCTTTGTTATAATGCATGACCATTGGTTTGACAGTCGGATCGAGGATATCGATCGTTGTTTCACCGTTCTTGACAGTTTTCTGGATGGTGAAGCTTGCCATTCCTTCCAGAAGCCCGGTAAGGGTCTGCTGAGTGGAAACGAAGTTTCCAAGGGAGTAGAAGATCAGCATATTGTGTCCCTGATCGTCAGACATCCGTCCATAAGGCTGCAGGATATGTGGATGACCGCCGACTACGACATCAACACCCTGCTGCATCAGGAAGGTGGCCCATTCTTTCTCATATTCCGTAGGCATCGGTTCTTCTTCCTTGCCCCAGTGAGCGACAAAGATCAGCACGTCGCTGGAGGCTTTGGCTTTCTGGATCATGGTGGAGACTTTATTCTTGTCGAAGAGATCAATCATGTATTCATTTCCTTCGCCGACCCCGCCGTTGTTGGTTCCGTATGTATAATCCAGAAAAGAAATCGTAATCCCGTTTACTTCCAGTGTCTTGACTGTATCAGCATCTTCCTGTGTCGGGTGGATTCCAAGGACAGGAACATCCGGATATTTGCTGCTCCAGAAATTAAAGGTTTCCTGAAGAAAATCAATTCCATAATCATCGATATGGTTTGTTGCGGATTCTACGACATCGAATCCTGCATTCATCAGTGCATCACCGACTTCCGTAGGAGTTGCAAAAGACGGGTAAGAGCTGACAGCATCATGTTCTGTAGTAAAAACAGTCTCCTGGTCGACCATTGCCACATCAGCAGCCTGGATCTCATCACGTACTTTGTCATAAATCTGATCATAATTCCAGGTTCCGGAATCATTTTCGCCGGATTCGATCAGACTTCCGTGATAAAGATTGTCGCCGACAGCAATCACACTTGCTGTGGAAACTTCCGGTTCTTCAGCAGCTTTCTTTGCCGCTTCTGCTTCCTTCTGGGCGACTTTGGCAGCTTCTTCTTTGGGTTTCTCGATAAGGTTGTAGTCAAGCTGACGTAACCCTGCAACGAGAAGCAGCAGTAAAATAACGGAGCAGATCAGACCAATACGGGAATTCATCTGTTCCCTGAGATTCAGTGGTATATTCTTATTTTTTTTCATAAATTTATTTCCTTTCATTTCCCCATTATAGCAAATTAAACTCAGCAAAAAAAGATGTTGTTAAAAAAATTGCTTTGTGTTTCAAATTACTTTACGCTATAATAAAGAAACAGACAGGGAAGGGGTATGCTGATGAATTCATACGAAACTGTAAATGATGTTCTGGTAAAACTGTTCAACGAGATCATGGATGTGGAAGAGCGTGCGCTGCTCACCTCAGAATATAAGGATATTTCCGTAAACGACATGCATGTGATCGAAGCGATCGGAATCCGGGAACCGAAGAATATGTCCACGGTGGCACGTGCGGTATCTGTGACGGTGGGAACTTTGACGATCGCGATCAATCACCTGGTCAAGAAGGGATATGTAGAGCGTAGCCGAAGCGAGGAGGACCGCAGGGTTGTACTGGTATCTCTTTCTGAAAAGGGGGAGAAAGCATATTTCCATCATCGGATGTTCCACGAGAAGATGGTCATGGAAGTGCTTGATGGCATGGACAAAGAAGAGACAGAGGTGCTGACAAGGGCATTGACGAAACTCCAGAAGTTTTTCCGGACTTATGGAAATGACAAATAAAAGAAATACAGAAAGCAGACATATCATCAGAACGATGGACATGCCTGCTTTTTTTTGCACAGCGAGGAGGTAGCATTATGAAGAACTGTCGGCAGCAGGCTGCATATATTTTGCAAGAACAGGAAACTGCACCGGGCCGATCTCCAGGACCTGGCGGTGGAATTCTCTGAGGTCAAAAGAATCTCCAAGTTTTTTCTGCTGAGAGGTCTTAAGGTCGAGAAAATTCAGATAGCCGAGATAGTATTTGAGATAGTTTCCGGGAGTTTCCACGATATACTGGTAAATCTCTGCGATTACTTTTTCATCCTGGATACCGAAAGCATTCAGGAACTTTGCGGCGGCAGCCTGATTCCAGCCCTGATAGTGGATACCGGTATCAAGCAGAGAATAAATACAGAGGTTGATACTGCGGTTTTTCCACATCAGGGTGGTGATATCAGCAGCAGCCTTGTCGGAGAGAAGGGAAGCGGCATACTGATATCCGTAGGATTCGACATAAGTCGCCCAGCCTTCAACATAGCCGCCCGAGGTGATCAGATATCGGATGTCGTCCGGCTGTGTCTTTCCGAAAAAAACAGTCTGGTACAGATGCCCCGGAAATCCTTCGTGGGATAGCGTTGTAAAAAGCTCCAGATTGGACCGGCTGCCTGCACGGTTGATGTAGATCACATTCGGCCTGCCCGTATCCAGTGGCGGTGTGAGATAAAATGCAGGACTCAGAAAATCCTCCATGGATTTGTGAACATAGCGGATCTCATAATCGGTGGTATCGAGAGCAGGAAAATCCTTCTGCATATGCTGGTTCAGATACTGAAGGGCAGACGCCGGTTCAAAATCTTTTATTTCTGCACCATTCGTGAGTTTTCGAAGGAGTGATGGCTGCTCTTTGAGCATCTGCTGGACCGTGTGCATATCTTCTGCAAGCTGAGAAGTAAGTCGCTGCTGGATCTTTTCGACGGAGAGATAAGAACCAGTCTGAGACTGCAGAAGATAACGGTAATATTCCTTCCCTCCTTTGAAATGACTGAGCCCACGGCTGGAAGTTCCGGTATTTTTTAATTCATTCAGCCCTGTCATCAGTTCCTGATAAGCAGGAATTACACTGGTAAGCAGGATCTCTTTGTGGCGTTCATTCAGCTTTGCCTGTTCTTTTTCAGAAAAACGGCCGTAATCTTTGAGTTTCCGGGCAAAAACATCCAGCATATAGTTGTTCTGTGGATCTTTGATAAAGGTACTGCACTGTTCCAGAATGCGGTTTAAAGTTGCATTGCTCATGAAATATCCTGCATCAGATCTGCGGCGTTCATAGGCGAGAATACTCTGAAAATATGGCTTTACCGAGGTGAGAAGGTTCAGATAGTCCGCAATATCCTGATCGTCATAAAAGGCATATTCTGCCAGCAGAACAGGAAGCTGTGCCTGGATGCCAAGACTTGGGCTTAACGGTTCGTCGAGAAGCGTATAATCTCTGGCAGAAAGCTGTGTCTGATAGTAAAGGAGCAGCATATCCCGCGTGATCTGATTTTGACGGGTCAGACCGGAAGGAGTGAAATCTTTCAGCTTCCGGAGATACTGCTCATATTTCTGATATGTAGCACTGGTGTCATCGGAGATCGTTCCGAGGGTGGGAGAAGGTCTGGAAATATGTTTTTTTTCGGGATAAGCAAGGGAATAATGGAGTGTCAGCATGCTTCCGGATACTTCTTCCTGAAAGATTTTTCGGGTGAGGGAGCGGAAAGCTTTGTCCTTAGATATTACACTTCCGGACAGCCATCCCATAAAAAGCCCGATAACCAGTGTGAGAGACAAAAGAAGTGCGATAACGATCGGAGAACGGGGTCTGCGAAGAGAAGGTTTCATAGATTCCTCTCAAAAGAAAGGTTTTTACTATCTTATTGGAAAAAACGGGATTGTATGCTAAACTTGGTTTCAGGAGTTAAGAAAGCGAGGTTGATCTAATGGAAGAAATATATGATCTGGCGATTCTGGGTGCAGGACCGGCAGGAATCTGCGCAGCGATCTATGCGACAAGAGGCAAGCTGAATACTCTGTGGCTTGAGAAGAAATTTGTGCAGGGCGGACAGATCGTGGATACTTATGAGGTGGACAACTATCCAGGACTTCCGGGAATCACAGGTCTGGATCTCGGAGAAACCATGGTAAATCACGCGGAGAAACTGGGAATCAAGCCAAAGAGAGAGCTGGTACTTTCCATCGAAGAGGAAAACGGGCTTAAAGTGATCCGCACAAAGAAGAACAGATATATGGCGAAAGCGGTGATCCTTGCATGTGGTGCGGCACACCGCCAGCTTGGGATTCCGGGGGAAGAAGAACTCAGTGGAATGGGCGTGTCCTACTGCGCGACCTGTGATGGAGCTTTTTTCCAGGATGGAACAGTTGCTGTAGTCGGAGGAGGAAATGTGGCAGTAGAGGATGCGATCCTTCTTTCCAGAACATGTAAGAAAGTTTATCTTGTTCACAGAAGGGATGAACTTCGCGCCGACAAGGTGCTTCAGGACAAGCTGTTTAAGTGTGCAAATGTGGAAATGGTCTGGGATAGCGTACCGACGGTTATCGAGGGAACTGACAAGGTAGAAGATATCAAAGTCCACAATGTCAAAACAGATGAGGGAAAAACGATCGCAGTTGATGGAGTTTTTATCGCTGTTGGAATTCTTCCGAATACAGAGAAATTCAAAGGGCTGGTTGATCTGGATGAGAGCGGTTATATCATCGCAGGAGAGGACGGTGTGACAAGTACACCGGGAATCTTTGCAGCAGGTGATATCCGTACCAAAAATCTTCGCCAGGTTGTGACAGCAGTGGCTGACGGGGCAAATGCAGTCGCCTCCGTGCAACGCTACCTGATAGAAAAATAAGCAGAAAATATGTAAAAAAGGCAGTTCTAGTGGATGGCTGGAGCTGCTTTTTTATTGCATGTCAAGACGTAAAATTTGCCTCGCTGCTACGGTAAATTGACAGGTGCGGGCGATTGTGATACCATAGGGCAGTATTTTGGCAAAAAATGGCAGTTTTTTATAAAGGAGAATTTGATGAAAAAAAGAATAACAGTGATGTTATTATGTGCATGCATGAGCGTTTCTGCATATACCGGTGTTCAGGCAGCGGACTTGAGTTCAGGAAGCTCAGACAGCGATGTTCAGATTGAAATGGAAGAAGTTGATGACAGCGAAGATGAGGCAGATTTCACAGATGCCGAGGACGGACTGTTCAGCGACGGAAGTGATGATACTCAGACTGGCGATATCAGCGCGATCGCAAACCAGATCGTAGCGCAGGCGCAGAGCCAGGCACAGGATTACCAGGAAAAGAAACAGGCATCCCGGAAAGTGATCGATGCCCGTGAAGTAGAGCGCAGAGCGCAGGAGATCAAGGAAGAGACCACAAGGATCCGCGAGGAAGCCCAGGAGGCAGCCAGAAAAAAAGCAGAGGAAGAAGCTCGCAAGGCAGAGCAGGCGCGTGTGGAACACAGAGAAAATATTGCACAGTTCGCCGTTCAGTTTGTAGGAAATCCATACGTCTACGGTGGTACAAGTCTGACAAACGGTGCTGACTGCTCCGGATTTGTAATGTCAGTCTTTAAAGAGTTTGGATATGACCTTCCACGAGTGGCAGCAGCTCAGTATGAAGCATCCCAGAAAAAAGATATCAGCCAGATGGAGACAGGCGACCTGGTATTCTACGGAGCAGGTGGGATCAACCACGTTGCTCTCTATATCGGCGATGGTAAAGTTGTCCACGCGCTGAACTCCAATAAAGGAATCGTGATCACAGATTACAATTACGATACACCGGTTGGAGTCGGAACCTACGTGAAATAAAATATACGAAAAACTATCAAAGATAAGGCCCCGGAACGCAAGGTTCTGCGGGCTTTTTTGGTATAAAAAAAGCTGAGCCAGGGGAAAATATCTGCATGTATATTTTTATAACAAAAAACTGTGTGACAGTAATTTTGTCGAAGAAAATCGGACAAAATCGCCCATCTGGCAAATTGCACAAAACTTGTCGGAAAATGTGGATAATGTCGATTTAGGTGCAAAAGTTATCCACATTTCAGAATGGTTGATTTTACTGGAAAATTGAGTTATACACAAAGTTATCCACATTATCCACAAAAATTGGATGTGGAATACCAGATTTACATAAAATAAAAAGAAACAGATGTTTTGTTCAATAATGATAAAAATAAAAAAATGGAAAAAAATATAAGAAATCCTATTGACTTTTTCATAGTGCAAATATTAAAAAGTTTTTCGGACAAAAGAATAATTTAAAGGTTTCAAACTATAATTATCAGACAATTATAGAAATAAACAAGCCCACTCGCATATTTATGGAGTGGGCTTAGATTACCTTCCGGATGAGTTCTGTTTCATCCTTTTGATGACTTTAAGTCGTGTAAATTCTTCTCGTTCCTTTTCCTCAAGTGCATTCTGGATATCCTTAGTAAGTGCCTCATACTTAGGAATCGTGATGTTCTTGAGTGCATTGGCACGTTTCTGTGTCTTCTTGATATTGGCAGCCAGACGGATCGCGGCGTTTTCGATGCCGGATAACTGGATGGAAAGCTCTTTTACCTTTTCAAAAGCGGCCTTGGCTTCATCCAGTGACATTCTGGTGCTGTAATAAGCGTAGGTTGGTGTATTTGTCGTCTGCTTGTCATATTCCACAAGCGGGATCTCTGTACCCATAACGCTTCTGGTCTTGATGCGGATGGAGTTTTCCACAGGAACTGTGTACGAAACCTGTTCGACGAAGGCAATACCGAGTTCCATGTTGGCTTTCTGGAGTGCTGTATAGGCGGCACGGAAAGTTTCATCGATCTGGGACTGGATGTCCTTTGCCTGGTCGATCAGCTCCATCATTTCACGGATCAGAATGTTACGCTTCTTGTCCATCAGCTCAAATCCCTGGCGAGAGAGAGCGAGAGAGTTTTTTGCAAGGATGAGGTTTCCCTTGGTGGGGAAGGTATTAGGATCCATAAAATGTCACCTCCCCTCAGCGAACAGTTTCTTTGTAATACTTGTTCAGGATCTTGGTGTCGATACGGTCAAGTTCGTCCTTCGGAAGCAGTCCGAGAAGTTCCCAGCCTTTGTCCAGGGTTTCGGTGATGCTTCGGTTTTCGGTTTCAGACTGACCGACAAACTCTGCCTCAAAAGCTTTTCCAAATACCAGATAACGCTTATCCAGAGGAGAAAGCTCATCTTCACCGATAACAGAGGCAAGTGCTCTGGCATCTCCAACCTTTGCGTAGCAGGAGAAAAGCTGGTTTGCAACGTCCTGATGATCCTCTCTTGTAAAGCCCTCACCGATACCGTCCTTCATCAGACGGGAGAGGGAAGGAAGTACATTGATCGGCGGATAGATTGCCTGACCGTGAAGCTGGCGGTCCAGAACGATCTGGCCCTCGGTGATGTAACCGGTAAGGTCAGGGATCGGATGTGTGATATCATCGTTCGGCATGGTCAGGATCGGGATCTGTGTAACAGAACCTTTGCCGCCCTGCACGATACCTGCACGCTCATAAAGAGTAGCAAGTTCACTGTAAAGATAGCCCGGATAACCTTTACGGGAAGGAATCTCACCCTTGGAGGAAGAAACCTCACGCATTGCCTCGCAGAAAGAAGTGATATCTGTCAGGATAACAAGGATGTGCATGCCTTTTTCAAAAGCAAGATATTCTGCGGCGGTCAGTGCGATCTTCGGAGTCAGAAGTCGTTCTACGACCGGATCATTGGCAAGGTTCAGAAACATAACTACGTGGTCAGATGCGCCGCTCTCTTCGAAAGTACGGCGGAAAAATTCAGCGACATCGTATTTAACACCCATTGCAGCAAACACGATTGCAAAGTCCTCATCGGAGTCATCACCCAGAGAAGCCTGCTGTACGATCTGTGCGGCAAGCTTGTCATGCGGGAGACCGTTTCCGGAAAAGATCGGAAGTTTCTGTCCACGGATCAGGGTGGTCAAACCATCGATCGCGGAGATTCCGGTGTTGATATAGTTTCGCGGATATTCACGTTTTACAGGGTTCAGAGGAAGTCCGTTGATATTAAGGCTTACCTCCGGAGTGATCTCGCCCAGACCGTCGATCGGCTGTCCGATACCATTGAAGGTACGTCCGAGGATCTCCTCGGAAAGACCGATCTCCATCGGATGCCCTGTAAGGCGTGTGTGTGTATTGCTCAAGGACATGTTGTCTGTTCCCTCAAAAACCTGGATAACAGCTTTGTCCTCATAGATTTCTACGATACGACCGATCTTCTGTGTTCCGTCATCCATGTGAAATTCTACGATCTCTTCATAGGATGCGTTTTTTACCCCTTCCAGAACTACCAGAGGGCCGTTTATCTCGCTTAATCCCAGATATTCGATTGCCATAAATAAGTCCCTCCTGTCAGCCGTTTTTCTCTAATACTTTGTTGTAGAATGTGTCGATGTCCTGTCTGTATTGTTCAAATTTGTCCAGCTTATTGTTCGGAACATCGTATTTGATCGAAATGATACGTTCAAAAATATTGTCCTCTTTTAATACGGAAACAGGCATACCTCTGTTGATGAGTGCCTTGGATTTCTCATACAGATAAAGGATCGTTTCCATCATCTGGAACTGTTTTTCCATTGGAACGCAGGTATCTTCCTGATGGAAAGCGTTCTGCTGGAGGAATCCCAGACGGATGACTCTTGCAATCTCAAGTGTCAGTTTCTGGTCATCCGGGAGGACGTCACTACCGATCAGTTTGACGATCTCCATAAGAGAACTTTCCTGGTTGAGAATCGCCATGAGCTGGTTGCGGTCTGCGACAAATTTCGGGGAAACGTGAGTCCTGTACCACGGAGTCAGGTCTTCCAGATATTCACTGTAACTGGTCAGCCAGTGGATTGCCGGGAAATGTCTCGCGTAGGCAAGAGATTTGTCAAGTCCCCAGAAACAGCGAACGAAACGTTTGGTGTTCTGTGTGACCGGTTCGGAGAAATCACCGCCCTGTGGAGAAACAGCACCGATAATAGAAACAGAACCTTCTGTTCCGTTGAGATTCTGCATCATGCCGGCTCTCTCATAAAAGGCGGAAAGCTTGGAAGCAAGATAAGCAGGGAAACCTTCCTCAGCAGGCATTTCTTCCAAACGGCCGGATAACTCTCGAAGAGCTTCTGCCCAACGGGAAGTGGAGTCTGCCATGATCGCTACATCATAACCCATGTCGCGGTAATATTCGGCCAGGGTGACACCAGTGTAGATAGATGCTTCACGGGCTGCTACAGGCATGTTGGAAGTGTTGGCAATCAGAGTGGTACGGTCCATCATCAGGTTTCCGGATTTCGGGTCGATCAGTTTGCTGAAGTCTTCGAGAACCTGGGTCATTTCGTTTCCACGCTCTCCGCATCCGATGTAGATGATGATATCCGCATCGGACCATTTGGCGATCTGATGCTGTGTCATGGTCTTTCCTGTACCGAAACCGCCCGGAACAGCAGCAGTGCCGCCCTTTGCGATCGGGAACAGGGTGTCAAGGATTCGCTGACCGGTAATAAGTGGAACGCTTGCCGGGTAGCGGAGCTGTGTCGGCCTTGGGATACGGATCGGCCATTTCTGGGCGAGTGCCAGATCTCTGGTTGTTCCGTCGTCCAGCTGGACAGTTACGATTGGTTCCAGGATCGTGTAATCGCCATCCGAAACAGCTTTGATAACAGTTCCACCCGGGACATCCGGAGGAACCATGGATTTGTGAAGGATAGAAGCAGTTTCCTGCGTCTCTGCAATGATCGAGCCAGGCTGGACGATATCGCCCTCCTTTACGGTCATATGGACGGACCATTTCTTCTGGGTGTCGAGAGAGTCTACGCTGACACCACGGGAGATATATTTGCCGGAAGATTTTGCAATCTCTTCCAGTGGACGCTGGATACCGTCAAAAATATTGTGGATGATACCAGGTCCGAGAAGAACAGAGATGGCATCGCCGGTGCCGGTAACAGTCTCGCCCGGACGGAGACCGGTGGTCTCCTCAAAAACCTGAACGGTGGTCATGCCCTTTTTGAGTCCGATGACTTCGCCTACCAGGTTGTCTTTGCCGACATAGACCATCTCGGAGATCTTGAAGCCGGGATCGCCTTTCAGATAGATGACGGGACCGTTGACACCGTAAATAATACCTGTTTTATTCATGATTCAGTCCTCCGTCAAATTTGAATTCTTTGCGCATTGCTGCCAGATTTGTGGCAAAGGAGTTATCGATCAGGATGTTTTTGCCCGGAATCTCCGCGCGGATCCCTCCGAGAAAATCTTCGGAAGAAACGAGGAGTGTACAGCCTGTCTTTGCACTGAGTGCATCTGCAAGTTCTTTGTCCCCGGCAGAAAGATAGATCTGGATCTCGTCATCTTCTGCGAAATCTTTTGCTTCTTTGATGCGGCGGCAGAGATAATCGCTGTATTCCGGGGTGGAAGTAAACCTGAGGGCTTTGTCTCTGACTTCAGCAAAAAGTGATTCTTTGAGTTCACTCTGTCTGAGAGACCAGTCTCTCTTGAGGGTGATCTGTTCAGCAGAAAGTGCCTTGTTTATTTCTCTTCGTACATGTTCGGCCTCAGCTTTGACTTCAGCTTCGGCAGTCTGTGTTCTGGATTGTTTATGTTCCTCCAGGACCTGCTCAAGATATGCCTTGTGGTCCTGGATGGCTTTGGCGGCATCTTCACGGGCCTCATCCAGGGAGACCTCGTAAAAGTGCTGCAGCTTTTCATCTATTGTCATTACATTTCACCTGCCTATAGTTTCAATCCGATTGCTTCATTTACATATGAAGTGATAAAGTCCGGCTTGCGGCCGGTGCCGTGTCTGTCAGGGATTTCGATGATCAGCGGCGTTTTGTGATGGAGCCGGACTTCATCGATGATCTCAGGAAATTCCCGGCCGAATTTCTCGGTAAGGAGAATGATCCCAATTTCTTTGTCAGAAACTGCATATTCCAGAGATTCCTTCAGTTCACTTCGTTCATGGACAACGACGCCCTCCACACCTGCCAGACGCATTCCGGTGTAGGTATCGACGTTATCGCTGATAAGATACATTTTCATAGAAACCGCCTCTTAGATCAGAGTTTACCAAGGATCATAAAGGAAATGATCAGTCCGTAAAGTGCGATACCTTCTGCCATAGCTACGAAGATAATGGATTTACCAAATAGGGAACCATCTTCGCTCAGGGCACCGAGAGCTGCGCTTGCAGAGCTTGCAACGGCGATACCGGAACCAAGACCGGAGATACCTGTAACGAGAGCTGCACCAAGGTAGCCAAGACCTGTAGCGAGTCCGTCAGCAGAAGAGGAAGCAGCCTGTACGCTTGCTGTTCCTGCGAAACTTACGATGGTTGCTACGAGAAGCACGCCGAAGAAAAGGAAGCAGTTGGCGATCAGAGATTTTTTGTAGCGTTTTTTGCTCTTTTCTCCGAGGAAAAAGCAGCCAAAAGGTACGATAATGCTGAGTGTCAGTGCGATTGCGGTTACGATTTGAATGATCATGTTCATGGTGATATCCTCCTGATATAAAATAAAATCTGTTATTTTACTGAGCTGTTTTGCTGTTTTTTTTCATAAAAGGCTGGAACTCGCGTCCGTTTCCTGCATAGAAACGACTGAAGATCTCATAATATTCCAGACGTAAAACCTGAATACCAACGATCAGTCCCTCCATGGCACATACGAAGATGTTGCCGAGGATAACGACGATCCAATTGGGACTTCCTCCCTCTGTGGCTCCGGCGAGCATCAGGACAACCTCCATCATGGCGGCGTGGCTGACGGCAAAAGCACCGATACGCAGGAAGGAAAGTGTGTTGGAAAGGTAACTCAGCAGAACTTCAAATAATTCAAAGAAGCTCTGGACAAAGAACATACCTTTCTGTTCCGGAAAGATCTGTGATTTTTTCTCTACCAGGTTGGTGAGAGGCTCTTTGAGGAACATCAGGATCAGCGGAACTGCAAACATTACAGTCAGGACTGCGGCTGCCGGAAGTTTTTTGCCGGAGATGAACAGTCCGACGGTCAGTACGATAGATCCATAAAATACAAGTCCGGCTACGGCATTGCTGTCGAACCAGGTTCTCTCGACATCTTTGTTCCGTATGGAATTGATGATGTTAAATACCATACAGATCAGAATGATAAACATTCCGAAACCGATCGCAATCACGAATACGGCATTCAGACGTCCTACAAGCGGCACATCCATCATGGCATTCATAGGTTTGAGCCACCGTGCCTTGAGAACATCTTCGAATCCAAAGAAGCTTCCGTACATAAAACCGAAGAAAACGGAGAAAACACCGGCACAGCCGATGATGCCTGCGAGATCCATCTTTTTGGTTTTGTAGAGGAACAGTCCGCCGAGGAACAGGACCAGTCCCTGTCCGACATCTCCGAACATGGCTCCGAAGATAAAGGAGTAAGTGATCGCCACAAACCAGGTCGGGTCCATTTCGTTGTAAGCCGGAAGACCGTACATCTTGACATACATTTCAAATGGTTTAAAAAGTTTCGGGTTTCGAAGCTTGGTCGGCGGTTTTTTCTTCGCCGGTGCCTGCTGATCTTCCATGAGACAGAAGATCTTGTCATCATCCTGGATGTCCTTCTGGAATGCGAGGGCATCTTTTTCGGTCATCCAGCCGCAGAGGATGTAGAATGTGTTCGCTTCACCCTGTGTGCAGGCTGCAAGTTTACGGATATCGAAATTTCTTGAGCAGGCTTCCAGGGCTGCCTTGGCAGAAACAATCTTGTCGGCGTAGCTTGTGAGGAAATGCTGATATTCTGCCTTGTTTGCATCTAATCCTGCGTGGATATCGCGGTGGCGTTTGTCGAGTTTCTCGAAAGCCTGTCTGGCGGTACCCTGGTATTCATCCGGAACGAAGATACGTTCAAAATGCATGGAAGAATAAACAGCATGTACCTTATGAGCTTCGTGTTCAGGGACAAAATAAACGCCGTAGACGTACTGGTCATCTTCTCCGCATTTGATGAATAAGGTGTCCAGATTGTCATAAATGTATTTCTCAAATTTCTGCAGATATTGTTTCTCGATACGTCCGAACCGATAATGGATATATTTGAAGTTCAGGATTGTTGAGATATCGTAATCCAGATCTTTGAAAGGCCGGATGATCTTGAGTGATTCTACCATTCCGGCATGTTCTTCCTGAAGTTTCTGTTTCTGCTCCTCCAGGATATTGGCATGTTTCTGGATCCTGTCGACAGTGGCGAGAGCAGTTTCAACATCCATCTGTTCGGAAGTGGCTCTCTCGGATTCATCGAGCTGTTCGTAGAAACTGTCAATGATCGTTAATGCTTCCCGATAGGGGTTGATCTCCAGAAAAGGCGACAGGTTGGCGACATCCGTGAGCTCTGCGAGAGCACTTTCCAGATGGATCTCGTACCTGGAAAGGTAGGTCTTGGTCAGTCTGTCAATATCCGCCTTTGGCCCGGTGATGCTTAAAAATTTCATTTTTTCAATCAAAGTAAAATACCTCCGGGATTTTAGTTGTTACGAATATACCGTATTGCTTCTTCCGCCGGGATACCATAACGGACACACTCGATGGCAATGGTCAGGCGGTTTACTTCGTGTTCTTTGTGATACAGGTAGGAGTACAGGACTGCCACAGAATAAGGATCCTTGCGTGCTTCTTTTTCCAGAGTGGTGCGAAGCATGTAGTTATAGAATTCTTCGATATTCTGGGCGGAAATATGACTGTATTTCCTGCCGTAGTAGGTCTTGCGGAAAATAGACTGGGTTTCTTCATAGGATGCGGCTTCCACAAGAGAAGAGATTTCTTCTTTTTTGAGTTTGTAATTCATTGGGATCAGCAGCGCGTAAATGTCAGCCGGTGCCATATTGAAATAACGCTTGGAGCGGAAGATAAACTGAAGGTTCAGCATATCGAATTTCTCTCCATAAGCTTTGGTGATCTCTGCGAGATCATTTCCGGAAAAAAGTTTCTTACGCACATGCCAGATCAGGGAAAAATAATAAAGGTCGAGAGCCATTCCATAATCAAACAGAAGTGCATTTTCGCGATTCTGGATTCTGGAGAGCGGACCATAGAATTCATTTCCCTTCAGAGCATTGATAAATTCCTCCATATTGGTGCAGGCGACCAGTCGGTCAATATCCAGCCGGGAATGTCTGCGAAAAAACTCCCGATAAGGAGAAACATCGACGGGATCCGTGTCGCGGTGATCAAACAGATTGGTCATGATCTCCTTCAGCACGCGGATCTCATAGCGTCTGGAATACAGATCCAGAAACCTGCGCTGTTCCGGGTTGGAAAACTGATATATTTTTGAAAAATTGTGAAAGATAGAAGCTTTCAACAGTTTCTCAAGCTGTCCTCGATGGGTAGAAGCCTCATCCAGGGAAGCCCAGACTTTGGAATATTCCGGTGTCCGTTTGAGATAGGCTGTTACCTGAGGGATACTGGAAAGCTCCAGGATCTCACGGATCTGTTCCTCGTTTATCAGCTTGCTCTGCATGGCGCGGATCTTGGTGGAGATTCCGCTGTAGGAAAGGAGATTTCCCATATTGCATCACTCCTTTCAGCATTCAAGGAGCCTGTGGAATAAATCTTCCGAGAGCTGCTGGTGGTTTTGTCTGTAATAAGCATCCAGATCGTTAAGAGTCTTCTCTGTTTTTTGTCGGAGAAGTGTAAGTTCCTGGTCTTTCTGCTCTTCAAGACTGTTGCGAAGTTCCTGTATTTTTTTGTTGGTTTCCTGCTCCAGAGCTGCATCGAAATCCCTGCATTGCTGTTCCATTTCTGAGGAAAGAGCTGCTTTCGTCCGGTCCGCATCTTCCATGATACGTCGGGCAGTCGTTTCTATTTCAGATAACTTGTTAAGTATCTGCTCCATTTTTTACCCTCCTTTGACCTGGTTTTATTGGAACTTGACCATATAATACACCTTTTACGTGTGAATTTCTAGTATATATTGCATAAAAAGTGGTCGAATTCTTTATATTAAATATACAAAATACAAAATAAACAATAATTACGAATAATACTTGTTCCAAATATAAAAAACATGTATGATAGAAAGAAACAGGATAAGAAAAATGGAGAATATTATAGATTATGAGATTAAGAAATATACCAGGCGCGAAGGACGCCATTACAGGAAGTAACTATGTAGTGCAGGAACCGGCATCACACAAGGGCAAATGGGCACAGGTGTTCCCGAAAGACCAGCCGCTTCATATTGAAGTTGGTATGGGAAAAGGCCGCTTCCTTATGGATATGGCGAAGCTTCATCCGGAGATCAATTATGTAGGGATCGAGATGTATGACAGTGTGCTTCTCCGTGCACTCCAGAAGAGAGAGAGACTGGAGGGAGAAGGAGAGAAGCTTACAAATCTGATGTTTATGTGCATCGATGCAAGATTGCTCCCGGAAATCTTTGAGAAGGGTGAAGTGCAGAAGATTTATCTGAATTTCTCCGATCCGTGGCCGAAGGCACGTCATGCGAAGCGCAGACTGACATCCCGTGAATTCCTCGCGCGTTATGAGCAGATCCTGGCAGATGACGGAGTGGTGGAATTTAAGACAGATAATAAGGGATTATTTGAGTTTTCTCTGGAGGAAGTCGAGGCGGCAGGATGGAAGCTCCTGGCACATACCTTTGACCTTCATAATCAGGCAGAGATGATGGAAGGTAATGTGATGACGGAGTATGAGGAGAAGTTTTCTTCTATGGGAAATCCTATTTGCAAATTGATCGCGAAGCAGGGCGCACATACGAAATAGAAAGAGCATATTATATAGGAAGAATCTTCGCAGCGTGGCTGATGCCGGCTGCGGGGTACAACTTCCGGAGGATATGCCATGCCAGCCAGAAAAGGAAACAACCGCGTTCAGACAAAGCTCGCCCAGTTTACCTACGACCACAGGCAATTGAATGATCGCATGTCAAAAATCAGGAAAAACGCCACAGAATTAGGCAAATTCCTTGACTCCATGCCGCCGAAAAAAGGCGGAAAACAGGAAAAATAAAATTTTTTTAAAAAATTATAAAAATTTCCTTGACTTTTGGTATAGAGTTGCATATAATAATTCTTGCGTTGAGAACACAGACGCACAACTAAATAAGGAATGCGCTTTTAGCTCAGTTGGTAGAGCACCTGACTCTTAATCAGGGTGTCCAGGGTTCGAGCCCCTGAAGGCGCACTAAGAACACTGTTTTTGCAGACGTAGGAGCTGCGGGGACGGTGTTTTTCTTTGGTGATAAAAAACTCAGTGTTTATGCGGGTTTGCGGGATCTTAATCATTTTGTTATATGCCTCAAAAAAACTTTCTAACATCTTTTTTACATCTTCTAAAGCAAATCTTAATTTGAATACAATGTATTCAAGATATCTTTAAAGCATTTTCCATATGGGCAGCTGCTACACAGCTTGAATGTGATATATCTTGCTGAGTGAACTACTTTTGTAGCAATCTTCAGCAGTTTTAAACGGACGGTATCAATGCGTTGTTTCCGCATTTTTGCTGATAATACCAATCATCTAAACCAATTAAATATGTTATAGGCAAGAGCATGTACCTGGACTCTGTTTGCATTTACAATTCTGTTGTGACTGCTCACCGCAGAAAAATCAAAACCGGATTTGCTTTCTTTGATGAAGTTTTCCATCAGCCGGATAACATAGCTTGTTCCGTTTTCCTCACACTGCTTATAGAGATCAGGAGTTGCAAAACCACTATCGCCGCGAAGCAGGAGATGGATGGTTGGATAATCATTCAGGTACTCGTCGAGAATCGGCTGCAGGAAATCGGTTACACCGGTACAGGAATAAGCTGCTCCATCACGGAGTTGGATTTTTATCAGATCACCAGTGATTCCGTCATAACAAACGAGCGGATGGTAGCCATTACTCCGATAATGGAAGTTAAATGCCCTGCCTTCCTGTTTGCCGTATGCTGCGAGGAGCGTGGAATCCAGATCCAGGATCACTGCCTGAGGCATCTGGATGCTGTAGATCCTTTTTCTAAGTATCTGGCTGATTTCCTGGAACTGTTTTAAAGTGTCTTCATCCATGCGGTTAAAGAATCTTGATACTGTTGGCTGAGATGCTAATGCGGATTTTTCAAGTACAGCTTTAAAAATAGGATCCTTGGTCAGTTCATCCGAAGCATCATCTTCGAAGTAACCGGCCATGATCATATATATCATCTGGAGAAGGTTATCCCTGTCCGTATGATATCGAAACACTGCAGAATCATTGGTCTTAAATGAACGGTTTAAAAGCCGTTCAATGCCAAGTTTGCTTATGAACTCTTTGATGAGGAGTAAGCCTGCATCGGAGGACAAGTCGCCTCCATCAAAATTTATTTTAATTTGCCTATTGCTTTGAAGTGAAAAGGTGTTTACAATACTCATAAAGGGCTCCTTTGTTTGGGATTGTTAAGACTTTGAACACCTTAATTTTACCACAAATGGATGCTCTTTTTTTATTCACTTAACAAGTGAAAAGCAATATGCAATTAAAATACAGTAACTATGTGGCTTTCAGCCACGATCACGGCTTTGCCGTGAATAATTCAGGATTAGTTATAAATCTTGGATACCATCAGAATCCAACGGACAACATTGGACTGTAGGATACGATAAAACCAACGATCGACATCAGGACAGAGGTCAGGATCGACATTCGTTGGAATTCCAGACGCATGCTGATATAGTCCTTCTGGAGCGTTTTGAGCCGGTCCGTATAAAAATGGATCAGATCAAATGCCTTGATCGTCTGGATATTGGAGAAAGCCTCCTGATTGAAACCATACATTTTGGCATTCATGGCAGCACTTTTCTGGTTGTTGTTCCGCATTCTGCGCAGCAGCGGACGCGACATCAGGGCACTGAACGGGATACCGAGAAGTGCAAACAGGGCAAAGGTCGGATCGTAATACAGAACAACCGCAAGAGCACTGATGAACCGGAAGGTATAGATGATCAGGTTTGGTACCCAGTTCAGAATACCGCTGGAAATATTGGAAGCATCCGAGCTCCAGCGGGTAACAAGGTCACCGGTGTGATATTCCGTCAGAGATTCCCAGTCCGTGACGAGCATTTTTGCAAAAATATCGTTCTTGATCTCGGAGTCAACCTTAAGACTGATAAAGGTCGAAGCATAACCGGATGCCTGTGAGACCAGAAGATTTGCAATCGCAAAGCCGATCATTGCTGCAAAGGTGGACAGCAGACGTCCGGTCTGATGACCTGTGATGATATCGACAAGATCTTTGGAGATCAGGCTGGAAGCAAGTGAAACACAGGATCCCATAACACCCAGCAGTGTATAGAGAATCATAGATTTCCAGTAACGTCTGCCATACTGGTAGATCCATATGGTTTGTTTCCACATTTTCTGGAGGCTTCCCTGTCTGAGATGTTTCATGATAAGCTGGAGTTTCTCTCTCATTGTGGTTCCTCCAGAGCATCTATTTTCCTCTGAACTGTATAAACAGCAGATGGATTTCTGGTGCAGAGCAGATGCAGAATCGGCACCTGTCCGGCAATTTTTTCCGCAAAGTCAAGGTTCATGGAGAAGAAGCGTTCTTTCCAGGAAGGGGAGATCATGCGCTGCATAATCCGGATGACTTTTTCTGAAGGAGACAGCTCCTGAAGAAAATCTTTCTCCGGATCGCGTCCGAGAAGGACGATACCGCCAAGCTCATGATCAGTGGTCGTATAAATCCCGGAAGTTCCGCACCATGGAATCCCGTAGACGATAATTTTGCTGTTTTCCATGCCAAGGAGATTGAGATCACCGTTCAGATATGGAGTCTGCAGAAGATCATGCCACATTTTGGTGTGTGTTGATTTACCCATACCGGAATGTCCGGAGAACAGCCATGCTTTTTCTTTATAAAGAATCGATGCAGAATGAATGGCAAATTTCCCGTGCTTTTGTGCAGCAAACAGGAAAAAGAGCCGGATCGCATGAAAAATATTTTCCTGTGCTGATTCAGAGGTTTCCGGAGTACAGTAGAATCTCACGTAACTTCCGTCCAGACTCATATGTACCTGATGAATGTTTGACATCTGCGGGAAAAGAATCACATAGCGGTCAGGGTTTTCTAAAATTGTCATATCTGAATTGCGAAGGAGGACTTTTCCATAAGATTTGCTGGCTGGCGGAGTTGTAAAAAACTCAATTTCCTGGTCTGCATCTTTCGCAGGATTCATTTCGCGGAACTTATCGAAGTATCCGGAGAAAAGCTGCGAAGCGCCATGGAAGTGAAGGCGAAGCCCTGCGATCAGGATGCATAAGGAGACTTCTTCCGACTGAAGACGAAGAGTTTCGGTCAGCATTCCCATGGACTGCAGCTGCCGCAGAAAATCAAGAATGTCCTCGCGGAGCATGGGAAAATCCTCCTCCGCAAGTCCATATCTGCGTGCAAGCATTTCGGTCAGCATTTCCAGGTCAGCACCTTCATTATGCTGGATCACATTCCACAGAAAAGCACTGGTTTCGTTCAGGATGGTTCCTTTACGCTGGTCGGCAATCTGCTGTCCGAAAGGGAGAATGTAACTGACACCTTTTATTTTACGAAGGGCATAGCCTTCTTGACATTTGAACATAAAAAAATCCTTTCTGAAAAGTACAGTTCTATACAGAAAGAATTATAACATCCGGCAAAATCTCATACAAGAAAATAACTCCAAAAAAGAGGGAAAGCTGCGTTATTCTGTTACCGTGAACAGTAACGTTGTTCTTGCAATAAGCATCTGCTCAGGGTAAAATATTATAAACTGAGATGGATACAGATATCCGAAGGCAGGATCTTTGAAGCCGCTGGGAGACGTATAATAAGTATAATGGAGAACAGGATGATTAAAAAAAGAGCAATACTGTGTCTGAGCGTGATTCTGACAGTGGTATTGGCAGCAGGAGTGGAAATGTTCTGGCTTAGCAGACAAAAGACAGTAAAAGAATATAAGGAAAGCCAGGTGGCTTTCGGGAATCCGCTTATGGGATATGCGAGAAATGCCTGGTATGATAAAGTTTCGGAAGACATTTCTCTTTTGTATATGGACATTACCTGGGCAGAACTGGAACCGGAGGAGGGTGTTTATGACTGGGAGGCCATCGAGAAAAAAAATCAGCTCGCACGATGGAAAAGCGAGGGGAAGCATCTGGTATTGAGATTCGTCTGTGATATTCCGGGACAGGAAGAGCATATGGACATACCGGAATGGCTGTACGAAAAAAGTGGAAAAGCCGGTCAATGGTATGCCGGAGGATATGGGAAAGGCTTTGCTCCAGATTATAACAATCCGACGATCATTTCCTGTCATGAGCAGGCAGTAAAGGCACTTGGAGAGCACCTGGGGCAGGATGGGCTGATCAGTTATATTGAGCTTGGAAGCCTTGGACACTGGGGAGAGTGGCATGTAAACTACAGCGAGGGAATTCAGAGGATTCCGGGAGAAGAGGTAAGAGAACAATATATTCTCCCATGGATGGAGGCCTTTCCGGATGCCATGATTCTCATGCGGAGACCATTTGCTGCTGCAAAAAAACATGGATTTGGGTTATATAATGATATGACCGGACATCCACAGGGAACCCAGAGCTGGCTTGACTGGATTAGCAATGGCGGTGAGTATGATCAGACAGGTGAAAAAATGCAATGGTGTCCATGAAGGATTTCTGGAAAACCGCACCATCCGGCGGAGAATTTACAAGTTCTTTCTCGATGGAGGAGATGATGGACACAGATCTGTCAGAGACTGTGGAAATGATCCGTGAAGCACATACAACCTTTCTGGGCCCGAAGATCCCGGATGAGGATTATGCAGAAGGATACAAAGAAGTCCTCAAAAACATGGGGTATCGTCTGTGGATTTCAAAGTCAGAACTAAAAAGCACCCGAAACAGCAGCAGTCTGAAGCTTATCTGGGAAAATTCAGGAGTGGCACCACTATATAAAGACTGGCCGGCATATATTTATATTGAAGATGAGAAGGGAAAACTTGTCGAAAAGAAAAATATCGAAATAAAAATGTCGTCTGTGCTTCCGGAAGAAGAAACATCAACCTCAACCACACTGAAGACAGAGAAACTGAACAGCCTTCTGAAAAAGGGATATCGTCTTTCTATCGGAATTGAAGATCCTATGACAGAGAAAGTGGGTGTTCGTCTGGCAATGAATACTTTATATCAGGAAGGAAAAAATTATCTCTGGAAATAAGAGAACAGAGAGAATGCAAAAAAGCTCCAAAAAGAAGGAGGGCCGGGCGTCTGTGCCCGGCGAGTATGAAAAAGAAAAATATATGTAAAAAAGCATTCGCTTTATTTGCTTATTACTATACCGGGAATCTGTGATGAATTTGTGATGAGAGATTGAAGAAAGAGTGATGCTTTTCTAAAGAAGAAATAAATTTTCTTTTGGAAAAATAAAAAAATTCATTCCAGCGAGCAATTAGCCGTTGTAAAAGTAGATTTACTCATTTATAATGAGAATCAGATTCAAAAGAGAGATTATACAGGAAACAGGAGGCAAGCCTTGAAAAAAGAATTAGTTATTGTCATTGATTTTGGCGGTCAGTACAATCAGCTGGTTGCGCGACGTGTCAGAGAATGTAACGTATACTGCGAAATCTATTCTTACAAGACCGATCTTGAGAAGATCAAAGCGATGAATCCTAAAGGAATTATCCTTACCGGCGGTCCGAACAGCTGCTACGAAGCAGATTCACCGACTTACCAGAAAGAACTGTTTGAACTCGGCGTTCCGGTACTGGGACTTTGCTATGGCGCACAGCTTATGATGCATGTCCTTGGCGGCAAAGTTGAAAAAGCCGATGTCAGCGAATATGGTAAGACAGAACTTCTTGTTGATAAGACAGATTCCAAAATTTTCGAAAATGTATCCAATAAAACAATCGTATGGATGAGCCATACAGACTACATTTCCAAACCGGCACCGGGATTTGAGATCGCTGCACATACAGCAGACTGTCCGGTGGCTGTTGCTGAGAATGCAGATCAGAAACTGTATGCGATCCAGTATCATCCGGAAGTACTTCACACCGTAGAAGGCAAGACCATGCTGTCCAACTTCGTACTTGGTGTCTGTGGATGTGCCGGAGACTGGAAGATGGATGCTTTCGTTGAAAACACCATCAAAGAGATCCGCGAAAAAGTCGGCGACGGCAAAGTGCTCCTCGCACTGTCCGGTGGAGTTGACTCTTCCGTTGCAGCAGGACTCCTTTCCAGAGCGATCGGCAAGCAGCTTACCTGCGTATTCGTGGACCACGGCCTTCTTCGTAAAGACGAAGGCGATGAAGTAGAGGGCGTATTCGGACCAAACGGTCAGTTCGACCTGAACTTTATTCGTGTTAATGCACAGCAGAGATACTATGACAAGCTTGCAGGCGTTACAGAGCCTGAAGCAAAACGTAAGATCATCGGTGAAGAGTTCATCCGTATTTTCGAAGAAGAAGCAAAGAAGATCGGAGCAGTTGATTTCCTCGCACAGGGAACCATCTATCCTGACGTTGTAGAGAGCGGTCTTGGCGGAGAATCCGCAGTGATCAAATCTCACCACAACGTAGGCGGTCTTCCGGATTTCGTAGATTTCAAAGAAATCATCGAACCGCTCCGTGACCTCTTCAAAGACGAAGTCCGCAAAGCCGGACTGGAGCTTGGAATTCCGGAAAGACTGGTATTCCGTCAGCCATTCCCGGGCCCGGGTCTTGGAATCCGTATCATCGGAGAAGTAACCGAAGAGAAAGTACGCATCGTTCAGGACGCAGACTACATCTACCGTGAAGAAGTCGACAAAGCAGCCGCCGACTACAAGAAAGAACACGGAGAAGACCCATCCTGGATGCCAAACCAGTACTTTGCAGCCCTCACCAACATGCGAAGCGTAGGTGTCATGGGCGACTTCAGAACCTACGATTATGCAGTTGCACTCCGCGCAGTCAAGACCATCGACTTCATGACCGCAGAGTCCGCTGAGATTCCGTATGAGGTACTGAACAGGGTTATGAATCGTGTTATTAACGAAGTTAAGGGAGTTAACCGCGTATTCTACGATCTGACTAGCAAACCACCGGGAACGATTGAGTTTGAGTAAAAAAATGGAGCTCGGAAATCCAGCATTCATGCGGGTTTCCGGGCTCTTGCTATGTGGTTTGAGTACAGATTGAGTACAAAAATCAATTATATATGCTCTATGTGCTGTTGAAGCCATGTTATTACTGGTTGCACATAATCATTCCATTTTTCAGATTTTGAAGCAAGTTCGATTATTTTTGATAGACCAATAGCTTTATCATAATCAAGCCTTTCAATGGCGTCATTTATATATTTATGGTCATCGTCGACGCTATGTATATTAGTCAATACTTGTTTTATCTCATTATCGTTTGGTATGATTTCAGAGGAAGTGGTTATTATCATTTCGCGTATCCACTTTTCAGGTTTATAATTATTTGGTAAATTATATTGAATTATATGCGATAAAACATTATTACGCTCGGTATTAAATGCTTGTCCGGTTATCTTGTCTTTTATTTGCGTTAGCTTTTCTTCGTCTGTTTTATATACATCGCCATCAAGAACAGCAATAATATTTTCACTTAGTTTATTATCTAATTCAAAGCCTGAAAGTATAGTAAAAGAGTTACTTGCAGGTCCAAAAGTAAAAATATCAACATATCTTTTGCAATTCATTGAATGGCAAATCTGAGAGATAATTGTTTTTGATAAATCATCTTCCACATATATTTTAATGGGTTTTTCTGATTTACCCATTAAATCTTGAATAGAATCAGAAGAGATATAATTGCTAACAAGAGTTTTTTGTGAAGTCTGAGTAATGTATTGAATACCAACATAGTCTCGTAATTCATTCATTAAAATGGAATGTGTGGTAAAAATAATTTGTAACTGACGTTTGCTGTCATTAGCTATTTCATACATTTTTTTAATTAGTCTGCGTAAAGCATTAGTATGTAAAAGTAAATCAACTTCGTCTATTAATACTAGTGAATATTTGGGGACAGAGTATAGTGCACTAAGAATTTTAAAAACACGTTGTTCTCCAGCTCCCATACTTAAAGAAACGTATGTTCCGTTTTGCTCACTTGATACACCAAGGTAGGTTTTACCTTTTTTTGATTTCAAATATTTGAGATTATCATAAGCAATATTTAGAACATAACCAGTGGATGAAATGATTTTACTACTATCCTTTAATTCTTCATCTGTAGCAAAACTTATAAATGAATTGGTATGCTCCTGCTCGATTGCTGGAACACATGTTTCTATACCAAAATATTCTATATGCCTTTCTGGTCTACGGTTATAATGTGGAGTCCAACGTTCATCCTTAGCAAAAGAAATAGTGCTTCGTTTTGGCTCACCTTTCAGTTTATATGAGTGAGTGACTTCAAATTTGCTGTCATTCCACAATGCATAAGGGTTGGGGGTAAAGAAGTAACTAAATTTGTAATCTTCTCTTGTTTCTCCATCAAGAGGTTTGTAACAACAGGCTAATGCATGTAATATAGTAGATTTTCCAGCACCATTAACGCCCATAATTGCTGTTAATCTTGTGTCAGAGAAATTAAGGGTTAAATCTTTTAAATTTTTCAATTTGTCAAAATGTATTGATTCAATATACTGCTCAGAAATTTGCATAAATTCCTCCCTAATTATCTGTAGTATCTATTAGTGGATAATGGCTTCTCTGCAATTCCAATTCTACTTTTTCTTTTGTCTCAGCTATCTCATCTATAGCTACCTGTGTGGCTTCATTTGGATTATCACCAGCGGATTTCAAAGCACTCTGGTAGATAAAATTCATTTTTTCCCATTTCAATAAGTCATTAAAAACCTTATAACTTCTGATATTCAACAAAGCATCCCGCAAAGACAGCGTATGTGTTTTTCCTCTGGCCGTATATCCGATTTCAAGATAAGAGGAAAGAACCGGATTCAGATGGATGGATACGGTATCGTCCTTTAACAGCTTGTCTTCTCCTCGCTCTCCACTGATCTGGAGGATGCCGGAATTGCAAAGAACCATAAGTACGCCCATCAGATCACCGACTGTTTCCAGACGAAGTCCAGCAGTATCACTGCCATTCAAAGCATTATAACTGACACCGAGTGCAGCTGCAATTTTCTCTAACTGAGGAGGTTGTGGCTGCATTTTATTGGTTTCGTATTTTCGGATAGAAACCGGATGGATACCGGTCAGCTCAGCCAGTTTATCTTGCGTGATTCCGATTTGCTTTCTGCAGTATTTGATTTTTTCTCCTATGGTCATTCTTATCGTCCTCCATGTATCGAGATGGCTACATTATACCATGTTTGAAAAAATTTTTCTACTAGCATTTCAAAATACTTGACAATAGCGAAGTCGCTACATATAATGAGAATATAAAATGTAGCGATATAGCTATAAAAAGAAAAGGAGGATGCATATATGGCAGAAAACAACAAGATTTATATTACTGCAAATGAACTCGCAGAAATGCTGGGTGTTTCTGTAGGTCATGCTTACAAGTTGATTCGTAAGCTGAATCAGGAACTGGAAAAAGAGGGATTTCTGGTGATTGCGGGTAAAGTTCCCAGACGCTATTTTGAAAAACGCTGGTATGGTTTCAGTGCATAGGAGGTGGTCGAATGAAAGCGGAAAAAGACAAGAAAACAGGAAAATGGTTGATTCAGTATCGTTATACAGATTGGCAGGGGAAACGCCGGAAATCCACCAAAAGAGGTTTTGCGACCAAAAGAGAGGCGGAGGAATGGCTTCGAAATTTCCTTATTAAGCAAAAAGCGGACTTTGATATGAAGTTTGAGGATTTTTGGAAGATGTATTATGCAGATATTGAGACACGTCTGCGGGAGCATACCATGAGAACGAAAAAGTATATCGTGGAGTTGAAAATTCTCCCGTATTTCGGGAATAAGCGGGTAAATGACATTACTGCAGCTGACATCCGTCAATGGCAGAATGAATTGATTAAAATGGGGTATTCACCCACTTATCTGAAAACAATCAATAATCAGTTGAGCGCAATCTTTAATTATGCGGTTCGATATTACGATTTGAAAAGTAATCCCTGTGCAAAAGCCGGAAGTATGGGTAAGAGCAAGGCAGAAGAAATGGATTTCTGGATAGGAGAGGAATTTAGGAAGTTTATCGACAGTGTTATGAACAAAAGACTTTCTTATATGGCATTTATGACCTTGTACTGGACGGGAATGCGTTTGGGAGAACTTCTGGCTCTGAATCCTAAAGATGTAGATCTGGAAAAGAGAACAATTTCTATCACAAAATCATATCAACGTCTTGGCAAGAAAGATGTGATCACTCCACCAAAGACACCGAAGAGCAAGAGAGTGATTACCATTCCAGAGTTTCTGGCTGCAGATATCAAAGATTATATGGACAGTTTATACGATTTGCAGGAGAACGACAGGCTGTTTCCCATTACAAAATATTATCTGGAGCATGAAATGCAGCGAGGAATTAAAGAAAGTGGCGTAAAACGGATAAGAGTACATGATTTGAGGCATTCCCATGCAAGTATGTTGATCGAACTGGGATTTTCGCCATTGGAGATTGCGAATCGGCTCGGACATGAAAAAGTGGAAACTACGCTGAATACCTACGCACATCTTTATCCAAACAAGCAGACAAAACTGGCTGAACGGCTGGACAGTGAATACAAGGGGGATTTGTAATGAGTGGATTAGATAAAGACAGAAAACGTAATCAGACAGTTTGTTTTCGAATGACACCAGAGGAACGCAGAGAATTAGAAGCTCGCATTAAAGTGAGTGGACTGCCAAAAGGGAAATATTTCATTCAGTCGGTACTCCATCAGGAAGTAAAGATTGCGGTTGGTAAATATCAAAGTGATCGGTTAAGCCTTGAAATACGGAGATTGTGGGAACGTCTGGATCATCTGGAAACAGAGGATTTATATGAGGTACTGGCAGATTGCCGGGCACTAATGCAACAGGTAATTGAAATCACTGGTAATGATTGTTCAGTAACATGGAAAGCAAGTGATTTTAAAACAGAGATATTGGAAGATGAAAAGTAAAAGCCTTTAAGTGTCGGCAAACACCTAAAGGCGGAGACTTGGTAGAAAATCCAAATCAAATACTAAGGTTATTCTACCAAAGTCTCCACTTTCTTTCAACAGAAAATGGAGGTAATTTTGGATAACAGAAGAGATGAACCGAATTTAAAACTGATTAATATGGAACAAGTAGAGATAGAAAAAATAGACTGGCTGCTTTATCCCTTTATTCCCTTTGGGAAAGTTACGATTGTGCAGGGAGATCCTGGTGAGGGCAAGACCACAATGGTGCTGCAGATTATTGCAAAGATGACAAAAGGCGAGGCGGTATTACCATCGGACAGTGATGAATCAGCCTTGAAGGAAAAAACAATGGCTCTGGAGCCGGTAAATGTGATTTATCAGACTGCAGAGGATGGATTGGGCGATACCATTAAGCCCCGACTTCTTTCAGCAGGTGCAGACTGTTCCAGAGTGATGGTAATTGATGATAACGATCAGGCGTTGACTATGATGGATGCCAGATTAGAAGAAGCTATCATACGGACAAAAGCACGCCTTGTAGTTTTAGACCCGATACAGGGTTTTCTGGGGACTGATGTAGATATGCACAGGGCAAATGAAATCCGCCCCTTGATGAAGCGTGTGGCGATGCTTGCAGAGAAATATCATTGTGCGATTATTTTGATTGGTCATATGAACAAAAACAGTAATGGGAAATCGTCATACCGTGGACTTGGCTCTATTGATTTTCAAGCAGCAGCCAGAAGCGTACTGATTGTCGGAAGGATCAAGGATGAACAAGAAATTCGTGTGGTGTGTCATGTGAAAAGTTCCCTTGCACCGGAAGGAAAATCCATTGCATTTCGTTTGGATAAAGATACGGGATTTGAATGGATTGGGGAATATGACATCAGTGCCGATGATTTGTTAAGCGGAGATAACCGGGGGCAGAAAATTCATGCAGCAAAGGAATTTCTGCAGGAAGTCCTGACATCTGGTTCTGTAGCACAGACAAAGGTGGCAGAAGAAGCGGAAAGTCGGGGAATTAAAAAGAAAACACTATGGAATGCGAAGAAGGAACTTGAAATTGAGTCTGTGAAGATTGGTAACCAGTGGTTCTGGATGTTGCCTGAATAGTATTGGGAAGATGGCAAGATTACCATCTCTTTAAGAACAGGGAATCTTGCTATCTTGAAAGGAGCTATGAATGAAAAATGTACAAATACCACAGGAATTATTTATGAAACTGCTCCGATATCATCTGCTTGATGATGATAGTTGTACTGAAGATGTGAAAAAAGGATTGGAACAGAAAATGAACACTATGGTGGAACGTGAATTATATACGAAATCAAAAACCGCTCCAACAGAGGAAGAACGGGAAAAAGCCCGACAGGAGTATCTGGACAGGCGGGGAATACAGGCTGACTTTCGATGGTAATTCTTCTTTGAATGCCATATGACAGGGGCGTGGCACGCTCCTGTATAAATGGCAGACAAGGAAAAGTTGCAGATGTGAGGACGGAAGTTTTTGTAAGACATCTGAAAGGGAGCCCTGACAGGGCATCCTTGGTAAGGATTTTGAATGTATCTGGAAAGGAGACTGGACAATGAGAGAGGGAAGACTTGGTTACAACAGTAGTAACGGAAGATATGGCATCTTGTTATCGGACTTATGGATTGATACCGGATTGCATTGTGGGGAATGCCTGCAGATTTTGCTGGATGGCAAATGGGTACAGACCCGGATGGAAATGGATGCTGAGCGGAACTGGTATCTGGTGGGCACACCGTATCGTGGTGACCTGGAATATATTCAGGCAAGGATATAACAGGGCACAGACATACCGACCGAAGGGAGAAAAAGGTCTTCGCTCCGCTTCGGCCGGTGCAGAACAGACGTCCCCCGGACGTCTTGCACCCCGGCAGGGCGCAAGGGTACTTTTGATGGACGGTACGGCTGTCGAAAGTGCTTTTGCGTTACTTTTGAAAAAAGTAACAAAACCGCCCTAACGGGCATGAATACAATTTATGTGCCGTATCCGGCACTATTTAGAGAATGTGAGGTGAAAAAATAGGATGATGAAAAGAACAATCAGCGGTATGACAGGAACAGGTTCTCTTGCGCATAACAGAAGGGATTTTATTGCAGAAAATGTTAATCAGAACAGAGTATATCTGAACATTTGTTACCGGGATGAAAATCTGAAGGATGTTTACAAAGAACTGTTTGATGAATCGGTAGAACGGTATAATGTCGGGAAAAGAAATGATCGGAAGATTACGAATTATTATGATAAGATTCAGCATGGAAAGCAGGAGAAGTTGTTCCATGAAGTAATTTTCCAGATTGGAAATAATAAAGATATGGCTGCCGGGACACCAGAGGGAGATCTTGCGGTGAAAGTATTGGATGAATATATGCAGGATTTTCAGAGACGAAATCCAACACTCCGGGTATTTTGCTGCTATCTGCATCAGGACGAAGCTACCCCACATCTACATATTGATTTTGTACCTTATGTGACCGGATGGAAGGGAAAAGGAATGGATACAAGAGTCTCGTTGAAACAGGCGTTGAAAAGCCTTGGATTTCAAGGCGGTGCCAAGCATGATACAGAATTGAATCAATGGATCAATCATGAAAAAGAAGTTCTGGCAGAGATTATGGAGCGGCATGAAATCGAATGGGAGCAGAGAGGAACTCATGAAGAACATCTGGATGTGTATAATTTTAAGAAGAAGGAACGTGCAAAAGAAGTAAAGGAGCTGGAGCAGAAAATAGAAAATTTGACAGCAGATGTAGAAGCGACAGAATCAGATATAAAGGCGCTTAATCAGGAAAAAGCTGATGCAGAAAAAGCCAGAGATCAAGTCAGGGAAAGCAAAGAACAGGCGGACAAAGAACTGAAGCATATGGAGAAGCAACGGAATCAGTTACAGCCAATCATAAATAGTATTGATAAGGAATTAAAGAATTCCGGGCAAATTAAATTAGTGTTGCCAGAAGTCGGGGCACTGGAACTGGCGTCTACATACCGCAATAAAAAGATTAAACCTCTGTTCGCTAAGATGAAGAATTATATTGCAGGATTAGCTGCAAAGGTGATAGAACTTTCCAGAGAAGCAGAAAAATGGAGAGATAAATATCAGCAGTTGAAGAAAGATTATGATGATCTAGAAAAGGATGCTGATAAGGTGGCGGATATGTGCAATCAGTTGTGTGATGATGTAGATAAGCTGGAAGTAATATCAGATAAATATAAAAGAGCACTACGGATATTTGGCAGTGATACTATAGAGTCGGCAATTTGGCGTGATATTCAGAAGGAAAAAGCACTGGAAGAACAAAAACGAAAAGAGCAGATGCCGAGAAAACTGAGTGACAGGCTGCAATGGGGCAGAGAAAGAAGCCAGGAGCACAATATGCAGCAGAAGAAAAATAAAATCAAACACAAAGAAATGGAGTTGTGAGAATATGAAAAAACATATATAGGATGCGAACGATATGTAAGTTAGCTACATTATAGTAAGCACAGAGAGCAGTCGGAAGGCTGTTCTTTTGCTAATATAAGAATGGTGTTTGGAATGTGAGTGTGATAAAATGAGAAAAAGACAGATGGTGTTTAGCAAGGAGATATGTAATGTTTGGAACAGTTATTATAGATGCGTATAGAAAAGAAGAAGCCTTGGAAATGGCAGATGCTATCGATGATTTATGTTCTCCGACAGATAACTACGGTTGGGCTTCGGCAGGAATTTATTGTTTTTGGGATTACTATGCGGAAGCAGTTCTCTATATTGGATTAGCAGGCGACCTAGCAGAAAGATTTAAACAGCATAATGGGATTTTACCAATTAAAGAGGGATCGAAACAAAAACAAATTGAAGATTATTTTTCAAGAAATGAACGATTGGGTTACACAATATTTGTGCAATCGCCGTTATCTCAACCGTTGGTTCATAGAAACAGAAAAGTGTATGAGAAATTTGCAAAGCAGCAGAACTCTCCAATTGAGGATATGTTAAGTGAGCAAGGACGAGATGATATAAAGAGAGTAGAAGGCATATTAATTGAGTCATTCCGAAGAAAGTATGGTCATTTTCCTCTATGGAATAGTATGGGTGGTTCTATGGTGGGACAAACAAAAGTAATGGAGAACAATATTAATATTGTAAATAGTTTTTGTCAACCAGATAATTACGTAATAAATCCTATAGTATCACGCTCTACAATTCGAGAATTGTCTAGGAATCCAGAATGGGAATGGTACGAGAATTATTTGCATGCTGCAAGAATGAATTTACTTATATTAGGAATGGAATATGACGAAGCATTGGAGTTTATAAATAAAAATGATACACTTGGTACATATGAACGAATGAAGAAAAGCGGATATTTAAGAAAACGATTGATTGTTTAGATTTTTCTTCAAAATGAAAAATCGTAATTCAGTTTATAGAACTGAAAATTATCGGGAATCATGAGGTGAATGTATGCATTTGGGATTTTCATATATTGGATTGATTTTTCTTATCATGTTGATGATTCCAAACTTATATTGGACGAAGAATCAGCCAAAGGATTACGAAAAATATGTACATAATGAAAACAAAATCTTGCTGTTGTTTGAGAGAGCCGGCGAAGTTTTAGTGACTTGTTTGTTGCTGATTTTCAGTGATTTTAATATTCAAGGTATTACAGCATGGATGATTTGGTTAATTGCTGCATTTGTGCTGATGATTATGTATGAATTATATTGGATACGATATTTTAAAAGTGAAAAGACGATGAAAGATTTTTATAGCAGTATAATGGGTATTCCTGTTGCAGGTGCTACTCTTCCAGTTATAGCGTGTTGTTTGATTGCTATATACGGACGAAACCCAATGTTATTCGTGTCTACAATAATACTGGGGGTAGGACATATTGGCATTCACTTAAACCATAGGAAAGAGTTATAAATTCTGGTTATGATAAGAAATTTACAAAAGTGTCTCATTGCATAAAATCGGAAAGATGTATATTCTTAGATCAGGAGGTGGCGGATATGGCTAATGAAGATAAGAAGGATTTTAATGCAATGCTGCAGGATAATAAAGATATGCCAAAGTTTCAGATAATCACGGATGTAAAGAGCATTGAAAAATATGGTGGAAACAAAATGTACTTTGCACCGCCCATTGCTTATGATGAAGTGATGAAAAAAATTCCATATGGTAAAGTGATTACAGTTGGAAAGATAAGAGAATTTTTTGCAAAAGAGAATGATGCAGATTTTACAGAACCTATAACTGCCGGAATTTTTGTATCTATTGCTGCCTGGGCAAGCCATCAGAGATTGAAAGATAAAACTCCTTACTGGAGAACGCTGAAAGCAAATGGTGAATTGAATGAAAAGTATCCCGGAGGTATCCAGGCACAGAAAGTAAGACTGGAAGCAGAGGGACATATCATTATTCAAAAAGGCCGGAAAAATATCAGATATTACGTAAAAGATTACGAAAATTTTTTGTTTGAAATGGATTAATCTGTACCAGACACGCAATGTCTGGTGGAAAATCAGGTGATTCTCGGTTTGTGTCGTGGGATTTTTTGAAATAATTGGTAAGCTGTAGGTGAAAGAGAGGTAGAAACATGGACACAAAAAAGATAGGAGCTTTTTTGAAACAATGCCGTAAGGAAAAAAATCTTACACAAGAACAGCTTGCAGAAAAGTTTGGCGTATCGGCGAGAACCGTTTCCAGATGGGAGACAGGATCGAATATGCCGGATCTAAGTATATTGGTTGAACTTGCTGATTATTATGACATTGAAATAAAAGAGCTCCTGGATGGAGAAAGGAGTTCGACCATGAACAAAGAGATGAAAGAAACATTAAACAAAGTAGCTGATTATGAAGATTGGGTAAAGCAAAAAGCTTTAAAAGCCGGAAATCTTGCTTTTGCATCTATGTTCCTGATCAGTGTTGGAGCTATTATCATACAGCTTCTATTGGCAGTAAATCTTCGTCTGGTGCTGGGTGAAACGTTAATTGCTCTGGTAGGCGGAATTGTATATGCGTTTATTATGGTACATAATGGCATTTGGGATAAAGGCTTGTCTGCGAGAGAGGCACTATGGAGAGATTTCCTTACCAGTGTGATCTGTGCAGGAATTTTCTCTGTGTTTTATGGTATCTGCCTGAGAAGAATGGGGGCAACCGAGAAGCAAACGATATATTTCGCTTTACTTTTTCTGGGTGGAATTACAATCGTGGCATTTATTGTTCTCAGAGTATTATCATATTTTAACCGGAACAGACGCCGGATTTCAGTTAATGAGGAGCAAAGAGATATTCCAACGACAAAGACAGGCAGTACAAAAATTTACAACGCTAAAGATATAGTAGAAGCGGGAAGAATTATAGAACTTTTAAAAGAACAAGGAATTGCTGCTTTTTCACAGGAAGCGAGTGCAAGCGTCGCTATGCATGGTGCACCGGGATTTGGTATGTATGGTGTGGATGTATTGGTGGAAGGTGATGAAGCGAAAAAGGCAATACAGATTATCGAAGCCGCAGATGATTCTCAAAGCAAAGAAAAATTTTGACATTTCTATGGAACCGTGATAATATGATTATAGAAAAAGAGTGCTACCGATAGACGGTTAGTCCGATATAAAGTTAGACAAAAATTGCCGCTTAGTTTACCAGACTGGGGCGGCTATTTTTGTGGTTTATGATTATCCTTACCGAATGTGTATCCGATACTAAAGCAGGTTAAGCCGAAGCCCACTACTGCTATAAAATCTAAAATACTCATTGGCTTAGCCCTCCTTTCCAGTGGATTCCCGTTCGGGTTTCTATGTAATCAGAGGGTCACAGTCCCTCTGCTGAAGGACTAACCGCCTACCGTTGTATGGTAGCACCCATGCACTGATTATAACAGTCAGAGTGTATGGCTGCAACAGCAAATTAAAGTAAGTGCAACTATAATAATTGAATTATGTAGGATACTTGCCGATATTGAAAAAAATAACAGTGGAATAAACTTCGGATTGGGAAGTAAATGATATATGGAAATTTTAACTACTAGGGAATGGGCAACTGTGATCTGGGCATTTATTTTATTTGTGTATGCAATGGTACATAGACAGATTAGAGAGGCATTTTGGAATGTTGTAAAAATATTCTTTGGTAAGAAGTTAAGAATACTTTGGGGGATTATTTTCCTTTATGTTTTGGGTATAACTTTAATATTTTATCAGTTACCGTTTTGGGATAATGCTTTTATTAAAGATATTATAGTTTGGTTTGTCTTTTCAGGTTTGATATACTGCATGAATGCTGTTTCAAAAGAGGCAGATGAGGAATATATTAGAAAAGTTTTAAAAGATAATTTGAAATTGACGATTGTTTTGGAATTTATTATTAGTACATTTACTTTCAACATATGGGTTGAATTGGTAATTATTCCGATCACAACAATAATTGTAATTATGAATGTAATTGCAGAGCGCGAAGAGGAGTATGAGAAAGTACATAAGTTGCTAGATATGGTTCTTGCGGTGGCAGGATTTTGGATGCTATACGAGACTATAAAGATTGGAATACATGAATATAAAGAACTGGATGCATTAAATACTTTTATTAGTTTTATGATTCCTATTGTGTATTTAATACTAATTATACCGTTAGAATACATACTTGAACTTTATTCAAAATATGAAGTGTTGTTTGTCAGGATGTCATTTAAGGAAGCAAAAGATAAAAAAATTCAAAGAAGACATCGTTGGCTTGTGATAAAAGTATGTAAACTTTCAGGGCATAAAGTGATGCTCTTTCAAAAGAAATATTGGTGCAAAATGTATAGTAGAATGTCTGTAGCAGAATTTGAGAATCTGATAAAAGAATTCAGGGGCGAATGCAATAATGAGAGATAATTTCTGTATTTCGGAATAAATAATTGGATTGATATATGAGTACATTTTGAGTGCAATTTTTATGCCAGTCAAAATTATGCCTGCTAATATGGCGAATACAACAATGAAAAGTAGCGAAAACGCTATTGAAATTACAGAAATCAATCTCCTGTGAGACGAGTTTGAATAATTAAAAATTTCTGGAAAGCCTTATAAACAGGGCGTTTCCGAGCGAATAAAGTTCTATTTGATAACAAAATGATAACACTGGATATCTTTGTATTATTTATCAGGTATCCTGCGGTTATCGAGTAATATGTGTGAAACCGACAAAAAAGGTCTTACTGAATTGAGTGAAATCAATTTGGTAAGGCCTTTTTTCGTCGGCTTTTATTTTGCGCTTTTTGGATAGTTGTAACGCCACTGATCATATTCTTCCTGAGTGATCTCGCCGGATTTGAGTTTTTCTGCCTGTTCCTGCCATGCATGGAACATATCAAACATAGAAAGGTAGGTGGTTCCTTTGGATTTGTCCAGCCGGAGGCAGAGTTCTCCGTCAATCTCATCAATGTGAAGTCCGTAAAGGTCTTCTAAGGTAAATAAGGTATGCATCAGCCCAACGTAACTGTCAATATCCGGAACAGCCAGAGCATGAGGGGATACTTCAAAAATATCAGCCAGTGCGTTCAGGTATTTTTCTTTTGGACTGCGTGCCCCTTTTTCATACTGTGCAATGCGGACATCAGCCTGTGAATCACTGAATCCCAGCTGTTGCCCCAAATATTTCTGCGTGAAACCACGCAGAAGTCTGAAATGGTGGATTCTTTCGCCTATTGCCATATGCTATATCTCCTGTCTTTTTCTTGATAGGTTGAGTATAGCATATCCAAATAGTAGAGACAAGAAAATACATACAAAAAAGTATGGGTAAATGTATTGAAAGTACTTGACCCATACAGAATAGTATAGCATAATTCAACCCATACAAAATAGTATAGTAAAAAGAAAGGAGAAATTTTCTATGAGTAAAATGTTTATGAATGTGAAAGAGGTCATGGAAGTCCTGGAAGTATCGGAATCCTACGCATACAAGCTGATGAAAAGGCTAAACAGGGAGTTACAGGCGATGGGATGTCAGACCATTGCAGGAAAGGTTGACCGGAAATATTTCTATGAGCAGTTCTATGGAACAAGATCGAATGATGGGAGGAATTAAGAATGGCAATTTATAAGAATGACAATGGCACCTGGTATGTGATGATCCGGTATCAGGACTGGACAGGTGCAAGAAAACAGAAATGCAAACGAGGATTTTCTACAAGAAAAGAAGCTGCGGACTGGGAATTACAATTCAAATTACAGAAGAAAGCAAGCGTAGATATGACAATGGAAAGCTTTTGCACTATGTATGAAGAAGATGTCAGACCTTCTTTGAAGCAGAGTACCTGGCTTACAAAAGAAAATATTATTCAGAAAAAGATTCTTCCGTATCTTGGAAAACGTAAAGTATCGGAAATTACAGCTAAAGATGTGATGGACTGGCATAACCAGATGAGAAAACTGAAAACGAAAACAGGAAAACCGCTTTCGCCAACGTATCTGAAAACGATACATGGACAATTAAGCACTATTTTTAATCATGCAGTGAAATATTACGATCTTAGCACTAATCCGGCAAGAAAAGCTGGGGCACTGGGAGAAGAAGAAGGCAAGGAAATGTTGTTCTGGACAAAAGAGGAGTATAAGCGATTTGCAGAAGAAATGATGGACAAACCTCTTTCCTACTATGCTTTTCAACTGCTTTACTGGTGTGGAATTCGTTCGGGCGAGCTGCTTGCTTTAACACCAGCAGATTTTAATTTCAAAAAGAAAACGCTTCGGATCAATAAGTCCTATCAGCGTTTGAAAGGAGAAGATGTAATCAGTACGCCAAAGACAAAGAACAGTGTGCGGACAGTCATAATGCCACAGTTTCTGTGTGATGAAATGCAGGACTGTCTGAAATTATATTACAGTTTAAAGCCTGACGACCGCATTTTTCCGGTAACAAAATATTATCTGAATCATGAGATGGAAAGAGGCTGTAAAGCGAGTGGGGTAAAGAAAATCAGAGTTCATGATCTCAGGCATAGTCATGTATCCCTGTTGATCAATATGGGGTATACCGCACTAGCAATCGGAAAAAGGGTTGGACATTCAGCAGAAAAGATTACTTACCGGTATGCACATCTGTTTCCGTCGGTACAGCAGGACATGGCAGAGCAGCTGGATGCGGAAAATATGGATGAAGAATTAAATGAAGTAGAAGGAGGACTTGCAAATGTCGGCTAAATGTCTGGATCAGCAGGGACGTTGGAGAAATAAAGTTGTAGCATTTCGGATGTCACCGGAAGAAGATGAACTTCTGGAGACGGCAGTACGGCTATCGGGATTAACCAAACAAGAATATATTATCCGAAGATTGCAGGAAAAAGAAGTTGTGGTTACAGGAAATCCCAGGGTGTATAAAGCTTTGAAGAAGGAACTTGAAAAGGTACTGGGTGAGCTGAAACGTCTGAAAAAGGGAGAAGATGTGCCGGAGGATTTATTGGAAGTGATTCGGCTTATCACAATAACAATGGCTGGAATGAAAGCGGAATAAAAGAGCCTTTAAGTGTCGGCAAACACCTAAAGGCAGGGATTTGGTAGAATACTCTTCCAAAAAACTTCTATGAGTATTCTATCAAAAACCACTCTTTCTTTCAACGGGAAAATAAGGAGGATTTGATGGAAAACAAAAGAACAGAAACAAATAAAACAGTACAAAAAAGGCTGGAACCGGAACTGAAACTCATCAACATGGATACGGTGGAAGTGGAGCAGATTGAATGGCTGCTTTATCCATTTATTCCCTATGGAAAAGTAACAATTATACAGGGAGATCCGGGAGAAGGAAAAACGACAATGGTGCTTCAAATTATTGCAAAACTGACCAGAGGAGAGACTATTCTTCCAGCTGATTCAACAAAAGATAAAAGGATAGATATTGATAGTGAAAGCGATATGGTAGATGCAGAAAATATTGAAAACAATGCGTCAACACAGCATTTGGAGGCACCAGTAAATGTAATCTACCAGACTGCAGAAGATGGTCTTGGAGATACGATAAAACCAAGATTACTTGCTGCAGGTGCAGACTGCACAAAGGTCATGGTTATCGATGACAGTGAGCAACCGCTGACGATGGCAGATGTCCGGTTGGAAGAAGCAATTGTGCAGACAAAAGCCAGAATGGTTGTGCTTGACCCGATTCAGGGCTTCCTTGGATCAGAGGTGGATATGCACAGGGCTAATGAAATCCGTCCTTTGATGAAACGTATAGCAGTCTTGGCAGAAAAATATCATTGTGCGATTATTCTGATTGGACACATGAACAAGAACAGTAACGGAAAATCTTCTTACCGGGGACTTGGTTCTATTGATTTTCAGGCAGCTGCAAGAAGCGTTTTGATTGTCGGACGAATTAAGGACGAACCGGAAGTAAGAGTTGTGTGCCATACAAAGAGTTCCCTGGCACCGGAAGGTAAAGCGATTGCGTTCCGTCTGGATAAAAACAACGGATTTGAATGGATTGGTGAATATGACATTAGTGCAGATGAATTGCTCAATGGAGAGGGAAAAGGACAGAAAACCCGGAAAGCAAAAGAATTTCTGCTTGAGATACTGGCTGATGGAGGTATGGCACAAAAGAAAATTGAGGAAGAAGCAGAAAAACTGGGAATTAAAAAGAAAACACTGAGAAATGCCAAAATGGAACTGGGAATAGATTCCGTAAAACGTGGAAATCAGTGGTATTGGATGTTGTCAGAGTAGAAAAAGGAAGATGGCAAGATGACCATATCTTAATAATAGGGTATCTTGCCACCTTGAAAGGAGATCAGATGAAAAATAGAAATGTGCGGATACCATATGAGTTATTCTTTCAACTGTTGCAATATTTCCTGATGGAGAATTATGAGGGCGAAGAAATCATAAGGAAAGAGTTAGAAAAGAAATTGAATGCAATGGTAGATCGGGAGTTATACAGCAAGTACAAAACAGCCCCAACAGAGGAAGAGAGAGAAAAGTCCAGGCAGGAATACCTGGAAAGGAAGGGAATACCGGAAAACTTTCGTTGGTAGAGATTCTTGCTGATCACTTTATAACAGGAGCGTGTCACGCACCTGTAAATATCAGACAAGGAGAAAGCCGGTAAGATACAGACGAGAGGTTATAGATTACCCGATTATTTATCGGTAAATTATAGGCTGCGAAAGGGAGCCCTGAATCAGGGCGTCCTTACAGTAGGACAATAGAAAGGAGCATACAGCAATGAGAGAAGGAAGATTAGGATATAACAGCAGTAACGATAGATATGGTTTATTGTCATCAGATTTATGGATTGATACAGGATTTCATTGTGGGGAATGCTTGGAAGTACTAATTGATGATCAGTGGGTGCAGACCAGAATGGAGATGAATCCGGCAAGGGAATGGTATCTGGTAGGAACACCGTACTGCGGAGATCTGGAATATATACGGGCGAGAATACAGTAATAGATTAGTTAAGTGAGTAACGCAGAAGCAATCCGACTAGCGGGAGAAATAATGGTCTCCGCTCCGGTCGGTGCAGAACAGACGTCCTCCGGACGTCTTGCCCCCGGCAGGGCGCAAGGGTACTTTTGATAGGCGGTACGGCTGTCGAAAGTGCTTTTGCGTTACTTTTGACAAAAGTAACAAAAGAGGGGCTTGTCCCAGATACTTCTCGAACTACTAATGTTCGAGAAGGTTCCGAAATATTGTATCCGGCGAAGATTTCTTATAATCGCCATAGTTGGCGGAAATACAAATTATGTGCCATATCTGGCACGCTTTTTAGAAGGAGAGGTGAGGAGCATAATGATGAGAAGAACGATCAGCGGCATGATTGGAGCTGGATCGCTGGCTCATAACAGACGGGATTTTGTAGCTGAAAATGTAGACCCAGACAGAGTACACCTGAATATCTGTTACCAGAATGAAAATCTGAAAGAAGTATATAAAGAGTTGTTTGATGATTCTGTGGAACGGTACAATGTGGGAAAAAGAAAGGACCGGCAGATTACAAATTACTATGAAAAAATTCGTCAGGGAAAGCAGGAAAAGCTGTTCCATGAAGTGATTTTCCAGATTGGAAATCGAGAAGATATGGCTGTGGGAACGACAGAAGGAGATCTGGCGGTAAAAGTACTGGATGAGTATGTAAAGAATTTTCAGCAACGAAATCCAACACTTCATGTATTTAGCTGTTATCTGCACCAGGATGAAGCTACACCGCATCTGCATATTGATTTTGTCCCTTATGTGACTGGCTGGAAAGGGAAAGGAATGGATACCAGGGTTTCACTGAAGCAGGCATTAAAAAGCATGGGATTTCAAGGCGGGAACAAACACGATACAGAGTTAAATCAGTGGATCAACCATGAAAAAGAATTGCTTGCAGAGATTGCCCGGCAGCATGGAATTGAATGGGAGCAGAAAGGGACACATGAGGAGCATCTGGATGTTTATAATTTTAAGAAGAAAGAACGTAAAAAGGAAGTACAGGCACTGGAACAGGAGAAAGAATATCTCACTGCTGAGAATGAAGGACTGACTGCACAGATTGCGGAAGTAAGAGCTGATATCCAGCTTTTAAAAGATGATAAGGAGCAGGCAGTTAAAGATAAAGAGGAAGCTGAGAAGCGTGCGGAAAAAGTCGAGAAAGATCTGCACAGCCTGGAAGAACGCAGAGAACGATTGCAGCCTGTTATGGATAATGTCAGTGCGGAAATAAAGGAATATGGGACTGTGAAAACTTTACTTCCGGAAGCTGGTACATTAGAACGTGCTACAACTTACCGGGATAAAAAGATAAAACCACTGTTTATCCAGATGAAAAATAAAATTGCTGCAATGGCTGCCCAGGTCAAAGAACTTACCAAAGAAGTAGAAAAATGGAAACACAAATATCAGGAAACAAAGCAGGCATATAACCGAGTACAGAGAGAGCTAGATACAGCATGTGAAGAAAAACAGCAGTTATCTGAGGAAAAGCAACAATTGCAGGATGTTTCCGACAGATATGACCGGGTAGTGCGTGTTCTTGGGGAAAATGTTGTAGAGGATGCGGTACAGCAAGATATACAGGAGCAGAAAGTATTAGAAGAAAAAAGACAAATGGAGCAAATGCCTCAAGGAAGTATTCACGAAAGACTGGCCTGGGGTGCCCGAAAGAGTGAGATGGAGAATCAACAGCGTAAGAAAAATAAAACAAAAAACAGAGGAATGGAGAAATAAGACAATGAAAAAGCACATTTATGATGAAAGTAATGGATTAAGCTATACACTGCATGGAGATTATTACCTGCCGGATCTGGCAGTGAATGAGGAAGAACCGACCTATGGTAAATATGGAATGCTGCGGAAACAGTTCCTGAAAGAGCACAAACCGGCACGATACCAGTATTTATTGATGACAGGGGAATTGATAGCACATTTAAATCGAGTTGATCAGGAAGCTAGGGAACAGGTAGAAAGCCTAATGAAGCAGATGGCAGAAAAACAGGGTGTGACAGAACAAGTGAAAATGCAGGATCAGATGAAATGGGTTTGTTTGATGAATAATATAAAAGCATGTGCGGAAGAAATTGTGTTGAAAGAGAGGGTATATATGTGAGTAGAAAGGGCAGTCGAAAGGCTGCTCTTTACAAAGAGGAAAATAAAAATTGTTGAAAAGGCATGAGTTTTGTAGTGTAAAACTCTTTTGACATTGTGTTTTCCGTTAAGTAAAATATCTTTGATAGACAGATAATGAAAAAGTGATTATTCTTGGCTCAGATTAAGAGAACAAATTACTTGCGAAGGGAGGAAATTATATGGAGCTGAGTATACAGATAAAAAAATACCGAACAGAGCTTCATCTATCACAGGAGGAACTGGCAGAAAAGGTATATGTAACAAGACAGACAATTTCTAATTGGGAAAACGAAAAGAGTTATCCTGATATTCATAGCCTGTTACTTCTTAGTTCATTGTTTAATGTATCTCTCGATCAATTAATTAAAGGAGATATAGAGAAAATGAAAGAAATTATTAGCGATCAAGAAATTAAAAAGTTTAATTATTATGGTTCCATCTATACAGTTCATTTGGCCGTGTTGATTATATCGGCAGTACCTTTGTTTATGTGGCTCGGAAGGTATGCGTATATTCCGTTTGGGATTTTATTTATTATTACAATGTACTGGGCGTTAAAGGTTGAAAAACTAAAAAAGAAAAATGATATACAAACCTATAAGGAAATTGTTGCATTTACGGAGGGAAAAAAATTGGATGAACTTCATAAGGCAGTTGAAGTGGGAAAACGCCCTTATCAAAATATATTAAAGGTTATTATCAGTGCGGGTGTTACAGCGATGATTTGCTTCTTAATTGGAGTACTGATGCACGTATTCTTGAATTAATTAAATTTAAGGATATTTTGATTTGTAGAATTATAAAATAGAGCATTTTTCTCGCAGATTTTAACCGGTAGTTAAGAAATCGAAGCCATAATTAAACGAAGGCTCAATTGTAAACACATATTAGAAATACTATAATGAGAATATAAACAGGAGGTAGGAACAATGCAAATTGGTGAGAAGATAAAAAACTATCGGAAAACTGCGGGATTAACACAAGAACAGGTGGCGGATTATTTGGACGTTTCTACTCCTGCGGTAAATAAATGGGAAAAAGGAAACACATATCCAGATATATCATTACTTCCGGCAATTGCTCGATTATTAAAAATTGATATGAATGAACTATTTTCATTTCGTGAAGAATTGACAGAAAAAGAGATTGGACAATTTGCAAATGAGCTTTCGGAAGTTTCATTGGATAGCTTTATAAAAGCTTTTGAGATGGGAAAAAATAAAATAAAGGAATATCCTCATTGTGATTCGTTGATTTATTCAATTGCTACTGTTTTAAATGCGGTGCTAACTTTATCCGATGTCGATGATGAGAAAAAGTTGGAATGTAATAATGTGATTGTTGAATGGCTGGAACAAACTGCTGAAAGTCCGGATGAAAAGGTAAGGATTTCCAGTATTTTTATGCTTGCGGCGAAATATGTACAAATGGAAAAATATAAAGAAGCAAATATCTTTTTGGATAAAATTCCAGATACTATGATAGATGCCACAATTATGAAAACGAATGTATTAGCACACCAGGAAGGGACAGATGTTGCGGCGTTCTTTTTAGAGGGAAAACTGATGCAGACAGTTACGAATATACAAAACTATCTGTATAAGTTGATAGAAATGGAAGAAGAAACCGGAAATCATTGTAAAGCAGAGGAGATTGCCGAAATCACAGAACATATGGTATCGTTATTTGGTCTGTGGGATTACGGTAAAGTAGTACCATATCTATTGATTGCCGTGTATCGAAAGGATGTAGAAAAATGTATTCAGTTGATAAAAGAAGTGCTGATGGAGTCACAGAAGCCATGGAAGATGGTGGAATCACCTTTATATTACAGATATGCGGATACAGTACAGGGAAAGTCTTTTTCAGGCGTTGGAAATAATTTTGTTCGTGCATTAGCTACAGAAATTGAAAATAAAGAAGAGTATGAATTTTTGAAAGGGAATAAAGAACTGGAGGCGATTTTTGCTCAATATTTGAAATAGATTGTGATAAAAATATATAGAAATGATAAGAGCTGTAAAAATCTACGTTGAATTTTACAGCTTTTTGTGTATAATAAAAGTAGAAGAAACAATTTGAAATCAAAGGAAGGAGCTGAAAGAATATGGCAAATATTTTACCAGTATCTGATTTGAGAAATTATAATGAAGTCCTGAAAAACTGTCACAAAGGAGAACCGGTATATCTGACCAAGAATGGCAGAGGACGTTTCGTTGTCATGGATATTGAAGATTATGAGCGTGATCGTGCAGAGAAAAAGCTTCTGCTGAAGTTGCAGGAAGCTGAAGAAGCAGTGAAAGACGGAGAAGGCTGGCTGGATCTGGATGAACTGAAAGCACTTGTGGGGGAATAAGATGTTAAAACTGCGGATCAATCCGATTGTTGCAAAGGATTTGAAAAATATTCGGGATTACATTGCTGAGGATAATGAAGAATATGCTGCAAAGACAATAAAGGAAATTTATGGAAAATTTGAAAATCTTCAGATGTTTCCGGGAATGGGGTCGGATCTTTCTAAAAGAGTCAGCTTTCGGACAGATTATAAATATGCGATATGGGAAGATTATGTGATTATCTACAAGGTTAGTAACGAATATGTAGAGATTTATCGTGTAGTTAACCGATATCAGGATATTACGAGAATCTTTGATTGAATATAATTTGGTTGTGATAAAGAATGGAAGTACTTTATTATAAATAATTGTGAATATTGTAGATGACATGTATTAAAGTGGGAGAATCGAAAGATGCAACAATATTTCGAAAATCGTCAATGTATTAAATTTGAAGATATACAAAATCAAAAGAAAAAATATGAAAATATCATAATAGCTAATGAAAGAATTGATGAAAAGTGGATTAGTGAAAATTTTATAATTAATAATAGTACTTTTGCTAAAGTGGGATTTCGTGGATCAAAATTTTCAAATGATGATTTGCGTTTTAATGTATTTATAGATTGCTATTTTAAAAAAGCGTATTTTGATGGAGTGAATTTTACAACAACTATCTTTATTAATTGTAATTTTGATGAAGTTACTTTAGTTAATTGTACATTTGATTATTGCAAATTTGAAGGGTGTTTTATTAAATATAATGATTTATTACAATCTCTTTCAAAACGACCAAATATAAGATGGGAATTATGTAAGAATTTATCTTTAGAATGTTTGAAATTAGGTCACGAAGATGAATATAGAAAATATTATTTTGAAGAAAAGGAAGCGAGTGAAGAATATTATTGGAAAAAATTCTGGCATAAAGGCAGTGACAAATATTATAGAAAATATAATGCAATAGATCAGTTATCTGGATTAGGCAATTACATATTAAGCAAGGCAAATAAAATACTATGGGGATATGGAGAAAAATTAATAAGACTTATATTTAATGTTATAATTGTACTTCTTATTTTTATGTTAGGGTATTATTATGGAATCGAAGAGGTTTCAAAGGGAGTGCAGATGACATGGGGAATTGCTGGCTATATGAGTTTGAGCAATTTTTTTACCGTAACTTGTGAATATACCCCAGATGTATTCTTGTATAAAGTGTTATCGGTAATGGAAGGTGGAATAGGAATTGTACTAATGGGCTTTTTTGTTGCTGCATTGTTTAGATATATTAATAGGAGAGGGTAGAGTTGAATAAAAGCTTATTAGATAGTATTTCTAAGGTAAAAGATGAAAAAAATGTTGAAGAAATATATTTGTTTGGGTCAGTCGCACGAGGAGATGAAGACGAGTATAGTGATATAGATATTTTAATTGTCATTGATGATTGCACTGAAGATGAATATATTGATTGGAAAAATAAATTTTCTAATTATTTAAATATTCCGGTTTCTTGGATATCTTTATATAGACATAGCAAAATTTTAAGAATGTACGAGTCTGGTTCTTATTTTTTATGGCATATAAAAAAGGAGGGGAAAATAATTTATAGTAGAAGTAATGAGATGCCTTCATTACTTTTAACTTTACCGAGATATAATAATACTGAGAATGATTTAGAAGAATATTCAGAAATATTATCAGATATAAAATGTGAATTGAATGATGAATATATATGTGTTGAATATGAGTTAGCAGTATTAGCTTCTTTAGTTAGAAATACATGTATTGCCATTTCATATTTAGATGAACGATTGGATTTTGGAAGAAACTCAGCGGTGATGTATTGCTTTTCTAAATACAAAATAAATATTAATTTAAAAGAATATAAGGAGTTATATCAATATCGGCTTTATCATACAAACAAAATAGAATGTGTACCAAAAGGAAAAGTAGAACAACTGAAAAAATGGATTGAAATAGAAAATGATTTATTAAAGGTTGCGAAGGGTAGGTGTAAAAATTATGATGAAAAAAATATGTAAAGAATGGGATAATATTTTGACGTTAGAAAATGCTTCTCCATATTTATTTAGAACAAAACTTGAAAGATCATTAAATCATACAGTCAAATATGCTAAGATGGAAAATAATAATCATTTATTAGAATTGTGCAATGGGATTATTTACAAGCTACAATACATTTCAGATCAAAGTAATCAAACATCAGATGGTTGTTTAAAGAGCTTTATTGTTTTGAAACAAGATATGTTAGCTGTTAAAGCAGAACTAAATAGTTTAGCTGCTTAATGAAAGAAACGTTTTTGATAACACAATAATGATAACAAATTGATAACACCGTTCAGTATATCCTATGGATTTAGGACAGTAGAACACATATAAAACCAAATGGAGCCATAATACCAATACTAAAAAGTATAGTGAAGAGATTTTATTTGCGAGTTTGAATAATCCACACAATTTGACAAAGCCAGTATTTATGCGGGATTCAAACAAATTTGCTTAGTATCTGGCAACAAAATGGCAACATTTTGTGGTTATTCAGCGAATAAAAATTTTATTTCATAACGTATATAAAGAAACCTTACTGATTTTCAGAAGTAAAAAACTGAATATCGGTAAGGTTTTTCTTTTCTCTTATTTTATTTCCTCTTAGACAATTCTTGCACAAAGTAGTCGCTCAATTCCTGAGATGGTACCTTGGCGCGTTTCTGGTAAGTATCCGGTTCCGGGTACTTATATCTCCATTCATCATATTCTTCCTTGCTGATTTCACCGTTTTTCAGTTTGTCAGCCTGTTGCATCCATGCACGAAGCATTTCATCAGCAGATGAGCCGGGAGCGGATATGGAAGAGTCAAGGCAGAGATGAGGTTGTCCATCTACATTTTTTACTTTCAGACCATACATATCTTCCAGTGCAAATAGTGTGTGCATCAGACCTATATGAGTATCAATATCTGGAACTGTTAAGGCATGAGTATTGATATCAAAGATCTGAGACATTTGTTTTACAAGATCAATCTTAGGAACTCTGGCTTCAGATTCATACTGAGCCATGCGGACATCTGAGGTTTTTCCCATGAATCCCAGTTGTTCTCCGAGTTGCTTTTGTGTCATGCCGATGCGGTTACGAAAATATTTGATACGTTGTCCGATTGCCATAGTTGTTTGCCTCCTTCATGATATGACGTTCGTGTGTTGCCAGTTTTGTTGTGATATAGAACAAAACAATTCTGTTTAGGTTCAGTATAACATGAGCAATTTTGGATAGCAAGAAGAACTTAAACAAAAAAATTTAATATTCTTGCCAAAACCACTTGACTTAAATTAAAATGTTTAGTATCATGCAAATGTAATAACTTAAACAAATTGCGTTAATAATGAAAGGGGAGATGCGATGTGACGAATAGAACTTTTATGACAGTAGAAGAAGTTGCAGCGGAACTGGGAGTTTCCAAGTCTTATGCTTATAAGATTGTTAAACAGCTAAATGAAGAATTACAGAAGCTAGGTTATCTTACGGTAGCTGGTAGAGTAAACACCAATTATTTCCGCAAAAAAGTGTGTTACAGCGAAGTGTAAGAGAAAGAGAGGAGAATTTGTATGAGTATTTACAAAGATAATGTCACTGGGAAGTGGCGAGTGGTTTATCGGTATACCGACTGGACAGGGAAAACGAAACAGACTTCAAAACGAGGATTTCCTACGAAGCGAGAAGCGCAGATGTGGGAACACGAACAAATGTTAAAGCATGATGCAAAACTGGATATGACTTTCGCAAGTTTTTATGAAATCTATGTAGAAGATAAAAAGGAACGAATCCGGGATAACACATGGGGAACTAAGAATAATATTGCCAGAACAAAAATTCTTCCATACTTTGGGGAGAGAAAGATTGCAGAAATTGAACCAAAAGATGTGATTGCATGGCAGAATCATTTGCTTGCATTTAAGAGAGCGAATGGAAAAGGGTATTCTGTTTCATATCTGCGGAAAATCCACGGCCAGTTAAGTGCCATTTTCAATCATGCAGTTGATTTTTATCATTTGCCTTCTAATCCGGCACAGAAAGCTGGAAATATAGCAATAGAGGAATATAAGGAAATGTTGTTCTGGACGAAAGAAGAGTATTTGAAATTTGCAGATGTGATGATGGATAAACCAGTTTCTTACTACGCTTTTGAAATGCTTTACTGGTGTGGTATCCGTGAAGGAGAGTTGCTTGCCCTGACACCAGCGGATTTTGACTTTACAACGCATACACTGCGAATTAACAAATCATATCAAAGATTAAACCGGGAAGATGTGATTACCCCACCAAAGACATTTAAAAGTAACAGATTTATCAAGATGCCACAATTTATATGTGATGAGATGCAGGATTATATGGGAATGCTTTACGGTCTGAAGGAAGACGAAAGAATTTTCACAATTTCCAAATCTTATCTGCATCATGAAATGAACAGAGGATCAAAAGTGTCTGGGGTAAAGCGAATTCGTGTGCATGATTTGCGACATTCCCATGTATCGTTATTGATCAATATGGGATTTACGGTATTGGCAATCGCAGACCGAATGGGACATGAGAGCATTGATATCACTTACCGATATGCACATTTGTTTCCAAGTGAGCAGGCACAGATGGCAGAACAGTTGGATATTGAAAGGATGGAAAAATCAAATGGAGAAGAATCTGGACAGTAAAGGAAGATGGAGAAACAAAATCGTAGCATTCCGGGTATCACCGGAAGAAGCAGAGCAAATTGATGCATGTGTCCGATTGTCAGGACTTAGCAAGCAGGACTATATCACAAAACGATTAACTGATCGAGAAATTGTGGTACAAGGAAATCCAAGAGTGTATAAAGCATTGCGAAATCAGATGGCAGAGATTTATGAAGAATTGAAACATCTGGAAAAATGCAGTGAGGAAAACGAAGAGTTGCTGAGTACCCTGAGATTGGTCGGAGAGACATTGTATGGATTGAAAGGGGAAAATGAATGACAGCAAAAGAAAAAATGACTGCTCCGATTGCATCTGTTGGCGCAGATGTGGAACAGCCATCAAGTAATAAATTAACCAACCAAAGTATAGCAGATTTGCCCGGCAAGGGCAATCTGCAAGCCACAAATAATGCGGAAAATACAGCAAAATCAGCAAATAAAAAGAATACAGGTGATCTGGAAACAGTTTCTATGATGGAATTATACGATACCGCATATCCACCAAAACTGCCAATTGTAGATGGACTTCTGTATAACGGAACTTACCTGTTTGTCGGTTCGCCGAAAATTGGAAAATCATTCTTTATGGCACAGATTGGGTATCACATCAGTAAGGGACTTCCGTTGTGGGGCTTTTCAGTCAGACAGGGAACGGTTCTGTATCTGGCATTGGAAGATGATTATGCAAGGTTGCAAAAGCGGTTATCACAGATGTTTGGAATGGAAGGCAGTGAGAATTTTTATTTCGCTACAAAATCAAAATCGCTCAATGACGGACTGGAAAGGCAGCTTGTAACATTTGTGACGAAGCATAAAGACGCAAGACTGATTATCATTGATACTCTTCAGAAAGTGCGTGAGGTTGGTGGAGATAAATTCAGTTATGCCAGTGATTATGAGATTGTAACGAAGCTGAAAGCATTCAGTGATAAATATGGTATCTGTTTTCTGGTTGTGCATCATACAAGGAAAATGGAATCTTCCGATAGTTTTGATATGATTTCTGGCACGAATGGTCTGCTTGGAGCTGCGGATGGAGCATTCGTTATGCAGAAAGAAAAACGGACAGATAATAAGGCAGTTCTGGAAGTGGCAGGGCGTGACCAGCAGGATCAGAAACTGTGGTTGAACTTTAATCGGGAGAGATGTGTCTGGGAACTTACCAAGACAGAAACAGAACTTTGGAAAGAACCAGAAGATCCAGTGTTGGAAAAAATCAAAGAACTTGTAACAGAAACTACGCCAGAGTGGGCAGGAACAGCAACAGAGCTTGTGGAAGTATTGCAGGTGGAAATGCAGCCGAACGCATTATCACGAAAATTAAATGTCAGCCTGGAACGATTGATTCTGGAATATGGAATCCAGTATAAAGCGGAACGAGGACATGATGGAAGAAAGATCAGATTAGCCTTTGTTGGAAAACAAGCGTGACGATATGTGACGGTTGTGACGATATTTTATATAGCGTGTCGGTAGTGAAAATATCGTCACTATCGTCACGACCATCACGGAAAGGAGAAACATGGAAAGAAAATCACAGGTGCAGATACCAAAAGATTTATTACTGGCATTGTTCCAGTATCATCTTGCCGGGAATGAAGAATATTTGCCAGAGATAGAAAAAGCATTGATGGAAAAATTAGACAGTATGGTAAAACGTCAGTTATATACAACATTCAAAACAGCATCAACCGAGGAAGAACGGGAAAAGGCAAGACAAGAGTATTTGGATAAGTGTGGAATGCATGAGGACTTTCGTTGGTAAAGATTCTGTTTGATGACCTTATGACAGGAGCGTGCCACGCACCTGTAGATAGCAAACAAAGAGAAGGTCTGTAAGGTGTAGCCGGTAGTTGATTGGCGAAGAAAAAACTTTTCAAAAGGGGGCCCTGATTCAGGGCGTCCCTGCGGAAATGATAAATGAAGGGAGAATGACACCATGAGAGAAGGAAGATTAGGTTACAACAGTTATAACAAAAGATATGGATTATTGTCCTCAGACTTATGGATTGATCCAGGATTTAACTGCGGAGAATGTCTGGAAGTTCTAGTTGATAATCAGTGGGTAAAGACACGAATGGAAATGAATCTGGCGAGAGAATGGTATTTGGTTGGAACACCATATTGTGGAGATCTGGAGTATGTACGGGCAAGGATACCGGAATAAAGCAGAAAGGAAGAGTAATAGTCGGTTTGTTGTTAGTGAAAAAAATAAGCCCGGATACGGGCAGAAAAAGAGGGCGGATACGCCCAAAATGAAAAGCGAAAGCCAAGTTGTGGTAGATGTAAGAAGCATCTCACAAAGCCCTCGGCGTTTGAGAGCGAAATATACCCATCGCACAAATCAAAGATTTGTATTCAGGATATTTCGCCCTGCCGGGAGCTGTTCCGCCGACAGGCGGATAGTTCGTAAACGGATGCCGATGCATCCACTCACAAATGATATGGCAGAATTTATTTTGCCGAAGACAAGGAGGGAGTGCCTATCGGAAGAAATTCATTTATTCAAATGACAAAATTAAGCAATGTAAAAGGCAGGATCACTTATATATCCAGTCACGCAAAACAGGAAAATCTTTATGCAGTTTATGAAACCACAGAACGGAAATTTTGGAAGGAACTTGCAAAATGTAATCAGGAAGAATTTGTAAAAAGTGGGACAGAAGGAAAATGTATTGAGGCAAGAGAATTGATTATTGCTTTACCAGAGAGTTTTACAGAATATCAGCCGGATAGATTGCTACAACTTTTTACAAATCATTTTAAGCAGAATTATGGAATGGAGTGTATCGCTGCTTTGCACCACAATAAAAGAAAGACCAATTATCACATTCATCTGGTATTTGCAGAACGGAAGTTATTAGACGAACCAATCATCAAGATTGCCAGTAGAAATATGTTTTATGATGAAAATGGGAAACATGTCCGAACTAAAAAAGAGATACTGGGAGAAGATGGTGAGATAAGAGAAGGTTGCCACATTGTGAAAAAAGGCGAAGTCTATGAAAAGGAGCTGTTTACAGCGAAAGATGAACGATTTAAGAGTAATTCATTTCTGGATGAGATAAAGCATTCGTATACAGATTTAATCAATATTTATGTGCAGGATGAAAGCCAGAAGTTACAGGTATTTGAGCGTGGTGGAGTGTATCTTGCAACGAAGAAAATTGGAAAGAACAATCCAAAAGCACACGAGATAGAAGCGGATAACCAAAAACGCCGGGAATGGAACAGAGCTGTTGATATGGCATTGATTAGTGGAGTGCCAGAACCGAAGATAATGGAAGTGAAGCGGAAAGAAATCACGGAACCGATCAGGGAATCAATTGCCCGGCGTGGAAACAGACCACGATTATTTTCCAGAGTTGTAACAGTGGCTGTTGAGGCATTGGAATTTTTGATAGCAAGTGTGCTGTTTAAGAAACCCAGGGAAGTGCCAAAACAGACAGAGCGAACGGAAACTGAACACCCAGAGTATGTTGCTGAAAATAGCATGGCAGCAGTCAAGACAACAAAAGAAGAAAAGGCAGAACCGGAACAACCTAAAATGACGAGGCTTGCATCAAAGTATCCGAAACTATTTAAAGTGAATAAAGAACTGGAAGATCAAAACGGTGCAATTCAACAGAAACAAAAACAGCTTTCTGCAAAGAAGAAAGAACTGTCAGAAGTTACGGGATGGTTTAAAGGAAGAAAGAAAAAAGAATTGCAGAAAGAAATTGATGAACTGAAAAGCCAGATCAGAGATATGAAAGATTATCTTCCGAGGATTGTGCAGAAGATCGGTTATAGAAGTGTACAGGATTTTTTAAAAGATTTTAAGGCTTCTCAAACTGAGTATAGCGAGTATCGAACTGCAATAGCAAAATGGAAGAAAGAAACTGGCAAAGAGCCAGTAGCACATGGTATTAGGGCGAAGCTGGCAGAAAAGAAACAAGAAATACAGAATGAACAGAAAAATAAACAGCATACCCGTAGTCAGAACAAAGATCGGGGAGCAAGATAGGAGGACAATCATGGAGAAATACATTATGGGAGAAAATGGAATCAGTTATACTTTAGGAGAGGACGGTCTGTATTATCCAGACCTGTACCTCCTGGAAGAGACAGAGTATCCGATTGGAAAGTATGGAATGTTGAGAAAAACTTACTTGAAAGAGCATCGGAAAGGATTATATCTGGAGTTGGTGCTTGCTGGAAAGTTAAATGAGCACTTGCATCTGGTTGATGAGGAGTGTAATCAGATGATGGGCAGACTGGTGGAGCAGATAAAAGAAAAGCAGGGAGTGACAGAAGAACTGAAGATGCGGGATCAGATGGCATGGGTTGGGAGAATGAATAATATCCGGGCTTGTGCGGAGGAGATTGTGTTAAAAAAGATTGTTTATGCGTAGAGTGTAGGGTGGCTTTTTAGCTGCCCTTTATGGTTTTAATTTACAGAAAACAGAACGTATGTTTGTAAAAGAGCGTTGAAAAAGGTAGTAAGTTATTGTATAATAAGAAGAAATAGAAGGCTTGTAGGTAGGTGGAATATGCTAGAAAAAATTATAGAACTTACAAACGAATATATAGAGAGTATGCCGAAAAAAGAACGTAAAAAATACGGACAGTTTTTTACCAGTATGGAAACTGCCCGTTTTATGTCGGGATTATATAACTTCGATGAGAAAACAGGTAAAGTAAGTGTGCTTGATGCAGGGGCTGGCTCAGGTATATTATCATGTGCCTTTATTGAGCGATTGGAAACAATAGATTCTATTCAGGAGATTGAACTTACCTGTTATGAGAACGATGAAAATGTATTGCCATTGTTGAAACGTAATCTGGAATATTGTAAAGAAGAGACAAAGAAAAAATTTACAGTTAATATCGTTGAAGATAACTATATTCTGAGTCAGTATCTGGATTTTAATCATATGTTGGGAGGAAATGCGGAGCCTAAGAAATATGATTTTGTGATTGGAAATCCGCCGTATATGAAAATTCCGAAAGATGCGCCAGAAGCAACAGCGATGCCAGAGGTATGTTATGGTGCGCCGAATTTGTATTTTATTTTTGCATCTATGGGATTATTTAATTTATGTGAAAATGGAGAGATGGTTTACATCATTCCGAGATCATGGACATCAGGAGCGTATTTTAAACGTTTCCGGGAATATTTTCTGACAGAAGGAAAATTGGAACATATTCATCTTTTTGTCAGCAGAAATAAAGTTTTTGACAAGGAAAGTGTGTTGCAGGAAACAATTATTATTAAAGTAAAAAAGACAAGTGAAAAGCCAGAAACCGTTACGATTACATCATCGAAATCAAATAGTGATTTTGGGGAGCTGACATCATTAACAGTTCCGTATGATCTGGTTGTAGCAGGATCAGACTATTATGTTTATCTTGTAACAGATGAAAATGAAGTGGAAGTATTAAAGAAGCTGCATAAGTTTGATAAGACGCTTCCAGCAATAGGTGTAAAAATGAAAACCGGATTGACCGTAGATTTCCGTAATCGTGAAATACTTCGAGATGAGGAAGAAGAAGGAGCAATTCCTTTATTTTATTCGCAGCATATAAAACAGGGAAAAGTAGAATTCCCTATACAGAAAGAGCATGAATATGTGGTGACAGAACAAAAGGGATTAATGCAAGATAACAAAAATTATCTATTTGTAAAGCGATTTACGGCAAAGGAAGAACCTCGAAGATTACAATGTGGAGTATATTTGGCCCAAAAATTTCCTCAGTACCAAAAGATAAGTACACAGAATAAAATAAATTTTGTGGACGGTGTATTAACGGAAATGTCAGAATGCCTGGTGTATGGATTGTATGTGTTATTTAATTCTACACTTTATGATGAATATTATCGTATTTTAAATGGGTCTACACAGGTTAATTCAACAGAGATTAATGCAATGCCGGTACCAGATTTAGAGGACATTCAGGAAATGGGCAGAAAAGTGCTTAAAAGTAAGGATTATTCGGAGGAAAATTGTAATTTGATATTGGAGGGATACTGTGGATAAGAAAATAGAAGAAACAAGAGAATTTCTGCAAACAATAGGCATGCCAAAAGCACAGCAAGCGGATATATGCTGCTATGTGATACTGGCTATGGCAGGAATAAAGCCGGATATGTCATGGAGTGAAGCAACAAATGAATGGATTCGTATTCATGATATTATTCAGTTTGTTAATACATTTTATGGCATGAGTTATGCGGAAAATAGTAGAGAAACATTTAGAAAGCAGGCTTTGCATAGATTTCGTACCGCAGCTTTGATAGAGGATAATGGAAAGGCAACCAACAGTCCGAACTATCGCTATAGATTGACGGAAGAAACAGTCAAAATACTGAGAACAATGGAAACACCAGCGTGGAAGGAATCTATAAAACGGTTCCTTTGTTACCATGAAAAGTTAATTGATTTGTACGCTTCCAAAAAGAAGATGACAATGATGCCGGTAAATATAAATGGCGAAAGCTTTAAATTTTCAGCAGGTAAGCATAATGAGCTACAAAAAGCCATTATCGAGGAATTTGCACCAAGATTTGCACCAAATTCGGAGTGCTTGTACGTTGGTGATACAATAGAAAAAGATTTGGTGAAGAATGTAGAAAAATTAAAAGAACTGGGATTTGAAATTACGTTACATGATAAAATGCCTGATGTTGTATTGTATCGGGCAGATAAGAATTGGATTTATTTTGTGGAATCTGTAACATCGGTCGGTCCGATGGATCCAAAACAAATATTAGAAATTACAGAGATGACGAAAGATGTAACAGCAGGAAAAATATTTGTAACAGCATTTCTGGATTTCAAGACGTATAAAAAATTTGCGGAAGAGTTGGCTTGGGAGACGGAAGTTTGGATTGCTGAAATGCCGGAGCATATGATACATCTGAATGGTGATCGATTTATGGGACCGAGGTAAATTTAATTTAGAAGATATTGATTTGTAAGCGCTCTACTGGCGGGTTCACAGTGGAGCGTTTACACTACTAATGGTAGCTACTTTGTATTACATGTTTTGGCAGAAAATTAGTTTCTGTTATTGTTAAATTATCTTTTACAGAGGTATTTGTATAACTTTTGTAGAGGGTGAGACGAATTCATTAAAATTTGAGATACAATAAACGTAAGCTGATAATATAAAGAATAAATTCAATAAGGAAAGAGGTTGACGGGGTATGTGGACAGATAATGCATCAAAAATAGATATGTTGTTTTATAAACCGTATGCTGAGATAGTTTCTGATATTGCTATAGAAACAGATATAGATCCATTGACTATAGGAATATTAGGATTATGGGGAGCAGGAAAATCGACATTACTTAATCTGATCGAGCAGCATTATAAGGAAAAAGATGGAATTATATGCGTAACGATTAATGCCTGGATGTTTGAAAGTTATGAAGATGCAAAGTCTGCAATTATGGAAGCTCTTTTACGAGAGCTGGAAGAGCGAATACCAGCAGAAGAGACTAAAAAGAAGTTTAGAGCTTTACTGAAGAAGATTGACTTTTTAAAATTAGGAACCAAAGTTGTATCTTCAGCAGCACCTGTAGTAGCAAGCATCGCTTCTGGGACACCATTGCCTTTGCTGTTTAGTGTTCCACAAAATGCGAAAGAGATAGGAGGCGTCATAAAAAATATATCTGATTCAGTTCAGAATATTAAAGATGAGTATATTAAGGATGATAGTACTACTGCAGATAGCGTAGTAAACAATGTAAGAAAATTTAAAGATGAATTTCAAGAGGCAATAAACACGGATAAAATAAAAAGGGTTGTTGTATTAATTGATGATTTGGATAGATGCCAACCAGAACGAATTATTGAAACGTTAGAGGTTATCAAATTATTTTTGTCTGTAAATAAAACTACTTTTATTATAGCAGCAGATGAAAATGTAATACAGTATGCAATAAAGAAAAAGTATCCAAAAGTGGATAATTTTGATGTAGAATTGGATAAAGAATATATTGAAAAAATGATACAACTTCCGGTACACATACCTGAGTTATCCTCTAAAGATATTCAAAACTATTTATTATTACTGGTAATGCAAAAATATATGAAACCAGATAGTTTTGAAGTGTTGATTAAAAAAATAGAAGAGAAGAAGTTGATGATTGGAGAAAGTGCAATTGATTATGAGCAAATACAAGAGATTTTAAATAGTGAATCCGATATTTATAAAGCTGGAATGAAAAATGAATGCGATGAGGTCGCAAAAGTAATTCTTCAGATTCGTTCTATTGTTGCCCATACGCTTAAAGGAAATCCACGGCAAGCAAAAAGATTTCTTAATACGTTTATTACAAAGAGACAGTTATCAAAGTTATACTATGGTGATAAGCTTGATATGGGAGTTATGGCAAAATTGCTTACCTTGCACAAATTAAATCCAGATTTATTTGATAAATTAAATGAGTGGAATGCAAATTTTGATACGGAAAATCAACAGTTTAAACGTATGAGACAGAGCTTGGATAATGATAGTCCGGATTCAGAATTTGCAAAGTGGCATAAACCACGAATTAAAGATTGGGTAAAGTGTCCTCCGGTTGAATTAGAAAAAAAGAATTTGAATAAGTACTTTTATCTGACGAGAGAGATACTGAAAAAGCAAGATGATATTGAGTCTGACTTGAGCGAAGAAAGCAGAAAATTATTGGAGAGAATAGGTAGGTTTAATCCTGGATTGGCGGATGGAATAATGAGAGATATGAAAGAGTTGCGCTCGTCTGACCGAGAAGATGTCATGAAGGTCCTTATCAAAAAGATAGAATCTGGAGATATTGAATCAAATGTTTATAGCTTGCTATTTGTAAATTTCTCTGATTACCGTGGCGAAATAATCGAGGCAATAAAAAGGGCGGCTAAACCATTAGAAGCAGGAGATCTTCCATCATTTAAGGCTATGTACTCGGAAGATAAAGATGCAATAGAGAATTTACTTAATGAGTTGAAAAATGTAAAACAAGAAATTAAAGATAGAATTATGAAAACAGGAGATTAATATGGGAACATCAAAAGGATATATTGCACCGACGACACCGCATTGGTCGCAAGCGAAACGAGCAGTGACTTCTTACATAAATAGTGGAGATGGAGAGTCTAGAGCCAAGGCAGCAAGTAAATATGCATCGGCAATGCATCATGATATAGCAACTTCAGAACAATTTACAAAAGCAGCAGGAAGTATTCTATCATTTGCTAAGGCAGTATCGCACGGCGGAATAAATAATGCGTTGCATGAGTTTAATCGTAATGATTTGATAGGGAAATCATCAGATGAAATATATAATGAACTTATTCAGGATTTTACAAATTATGGGAACACGACGGAAGATTATTTGTCAGCAGAAGCCATTAGAGCAGCTTTGAAAGGACTAAACATAACAGATTTGGGAGATTTAAAGGATGTTGCTCCAGATGTTTTGTTGAAAGAAATGCTAATTGAGTATATAAAATTTAGTTTTGCATTCCGATATGAAGAAAAGATACGCATGAAAAGGAATCCTGAAGAAACTGAGCGTTTATTAGAAAAAATGGATAAGTATATTTCTAATGAATTACATAACAACTTGAAACTGGAAGATATAAAAATCATGGACTTTGGACACTTGCAAGCATCAGAGGTAGTAAAAAGGTCACTTGAAGATGCGTACAAGGTATTTGAATTGTTTTATGGAGAGGCATAGAAAATGAGAGTATGGATAGATAAAGAAAACGAAATGCATCCAAATGCAGAGTGGAATGATTCGTACGTTTTTACATTGACGAGAAAAAAATACAGCACTATTTTTTCCGGTATTACAGATACCTGGTATAGAATGGACTGCATGGCTATACCAGAAATTTATGAAGATTTATTTATCATAGGTATTAGTGTTTTTGCGATAGATAAAAGAGTTTCGAGAAGATTATTTCCAGATTGTTGGACAAGAGAACTTAGTGTATCAATTCCAGTATTACAAATGAGTAAATGGCATGGAACAGAAGAATACTGGAATCAAACATTAGGATTTCTTACAGGTGATAAATGGGATATTCATTTTAGACAGTGCGAAAAAATGTATAGCAAACGTGAATATCCAAACCGGATTCATCTTGATATAAAGGGCTGTGATTGTATATGTTTATTCTCTGGCGGTTTAGATTCCTTTTGTGGAGCAATAAAATTGTTGGAGGAAGGAAAATCGCCTTGCTTAGTAGGTCATAATGAATATCCTAAATTGAAGAAAAAACAGGAAAACTTTGTTTTAACGTTTCAGGAGAGATATTCGAATCAGAAAGTGCGTTTTATCGGATTCTCTGCTAATTCACGTGCCCCTATTACAATGGATGGGGAACGTTTGAAAAAACATGAAGATACGTCCCGGGGAAGATCCCTGTTATTTTTGTGTGCAGCGTTATCAATAGCTGGTATTCTTGGCAATGATATGCCGGTTTATATACCAGAAAATGGATTCATTGGATTAAATATCCCATTGACTAATAGTAGAAAAGGCACTTGCAGTACGAGAACTACTCATCCATATTTTTTAGGACGTTTTTTGAATATCTTACATATGGTTGGAATAAAAAATCCAATTCAGAACTTTTATGCCTATTCAACAAAGAGAGAAATCGTGAATGGAGTAAAAAATACGGAAGCATTTAAAAAACATTATATGGATACTATTTCATGTTCTCATCCTTGTTTGGCTAGATATGATAAAGAGCGGAATTCAGATTATCCAATAAATTGTGGGTATTGTTATCCATGTTTAATACGTAAAAGCTCCCTGCTTGATATAAAGGATTTCCGATACTGGTACACTGAGAGTGCCTCAGAATTTTTGAAGAATAACTCTAACAATCAAAAGGCAAATGATTTGCGTGCCGTGATTAGTACTTTATATAGATACAAAAAAATTGATGATAAGGGCTTAAAAGATATGATAAGATGTTCGGGGAAACTGGATGAAGAATCGGTTCAAAAGTTTTTGCGAGTTTATAAATCAACAATGGAAGATCTGATAGAGTTATTATCGGAAGATGATGAAATAAAGGGATTCATAGGAGAAAAATGTGCAAGGACTGATTGATACTCATTTCCATTTGGATATGTATAAGAATTATAATGAGATTTATAAAATAATTGTCGGGAAAAAACAGTATACATTATGCATGACAAATTCACCAGGTGTATTTTTAAGCTGTAAGAATATATTTGGTGATAATAAATATATTAAATTCGCATTGGGGTTTCATCCACTCAATATGGATTTAAAAGAGAAGGATTTAAGAGACTTCATGAAGATGCTGCCACAAACAGAATATGTTGGTGAGATTGGATTGGATTTTACAAAAAAAACAGGGATAGAAAAAAATAAGCAGATAAAATGGTTTGAAAAAATTGTTGAGGCTTGTTCTGAAAAGAATAAAGTAATGTCAATCCATATAAGGGGTGCAGAAGAAATTGCTTTAAAAATTTTGAGCAAATATTGTCCGAGAAGATGTATATTGCATTGGTATACTGGAAATGTTGAACTTCAAAAAGATTTTATTCACTTAGGATGTTATTTTTCGGTAAATGCAAGTATGGTAAAAAATATGGATGTTGTGAATGCAATTCCGAAAGATAGATTGTTGATAGAAAGTGATGGACCATATTCAAAAGTAAATGGAAAAAAGTTTTCACCATCATTATTGCTGGAAGAGTATGAACTTATAGCAAAATCGCTGGATGAACCAGAATTGATACGAGTCGTTTTTGATAATTTTAAAAATCTATTGCTGACTAAATAAAAGAATAATATTGACATAAGTCTACGCAGTCTGTACCGAGTATTGGTAGAACATTCTTAAAGAGAAGAAAACGGTATGACGTATATTTATTTTCAAGAAATGATGTGATATATTCAAAATAATGATTGCGAAGTAATTTCAATGCAGTTATAATGAAGTGACAACAAATTGGCAACAGAAAATCAGCAAGCCAAAATAATATATGTAACAGAGATAAAATACCGGCAGAAAAGAGATAAAAACTAAACATATATGTTTAGAGATGCTTTCGAATTTACCGAGTTTGAGTAGCGGACTTGTTCTTTCGCACTCCCTTTTGACACAATTTTACTAATCCTGCCTGACAAAACTACACCGTGCCAAAAGCCTTAAAAGGAGTCCCAAAAAGAAAACCCAAAAGAAACTAAAACCTTGTCTCAGGGGAGAAAATCCCTTGAAGCAAGGTTTTTTTATATCCAAAAAAGAACATAAAAGAAACCTTAAAAAGCCGCATAAATGGCGGGTTCAGGCCATTTGCGGAGATGAAAAAAAGTCAGCCGCCCAAAGGAATATCAATAAAGATGTTCAAAAAGAAAACAGGAGGTAAAAGAATTAACTGCTTCTTATATATTTATCAACATTACATAAAAGTGTGTAGATGCACATAAAATGGGAATACTTATTGAAATTCAGGTCGTTCTGTGATAGAATCTTATTACTAAAAAGTGTGCAGATGCACGGAAATGGGGAATGTAACGGTGGAGATTAAAAGAGACGCTTACCTACAGCAGCTGATCGAGCGAAAAGATAATGGAATGATAAAGGTGATTACCGGCATTCGTAGATGTGGCAAATCCTTTTTGCTGTTTACCATCTTTAAGAGATACTTACTGGAGAACGGCGTTGATGTTGATCATATTATTGAAATTGCATTGGATGGTATTGAGAACGAAGAATTAAGAGATCCCAAGGTATGCTTCAAGTACATCAAGGATACCATGAAAGACGACGGGAAGTATTATCTCCTTTTAGATGAAGTGCAGTTCATGCCACGATTTGAGGAAGTGCTGAACAGCCTGCTCCGCATGAGCAATATTGATGTGTATGTCACCGGAAGTAATTCCAAGTTCCTGTCCAGCGACATTGTGACCGAATTCCGTGGCAGAGGTGATGAGATTAGAATCTACCCTCTCTCCTTTGCAGAGTTTTATTCTGTCTATGACGGCGATTATGATGATGCCTGGGATGACTACATGATCTACGGAGGATTGCCGCAGATCGTAAGTTTCCAGAGCGAACGACAGAAAGCGGACTATCTGAAGAACATCTTTGCAAATGTCTATCTGAAGGATGTTATTGAAAGAAATAAGATTCAGAACGTGGATGAGATTGGGATTCTGGTTGATGTGCTTGCATCTGCAATCGGCGCACCGACCAACCCTTCAAAGATTGCCAATACCTTTGCCAGTGAGCGCCAGATGACTTATGCTAATAAAACCATCTCCAAGCATATCGACCATTTGACAGATGCCTTTTTGATTTCCAAGGCAAGCCGATACGATATTAAGGGCAGAAAGTATATCGGTGCAAATCTGAAATACTACTTTACTGATCTGGGACTGAGAAATGCACGTCTGAATTTCAGACAGCAGGAGCCTACTCATATCATGGAGAACATTGTTTATAACGAGCTGCTGATCCGTGGCTACAATGTTGATGTGGGTGTCGTGGATATCTTCGGTAAGGATAAAGAGGGCAAACGTGTTCGCAAGCAGTTGGAGGTTGACTTTGTGGTGAATCAAGGAAACCAGAGATACTATATCCAGGTTGCATATGACATGACTTCGGAAGAAAAACAGACGCAGGAGTTCAATTCTCTGCGTAATATCCCGGACTCTTTCAAGAAGATCGTCATAGTAAATGGCAGCAAAAAGCCTTGGAGAAATGATGAAGGTTTTGTCATCATGGGAATGAAGTATTTCTTGCTGAATGCGAATAGTCTGGAATTTTAAGTCGATTTGAGTTGTTGCTGTGGTGTTGTTCTATTTCAAAAAAGAGTGAAATGATATAAATAAGGCCACGGCTGATTTCATGTTGGAACAGCCGTGGCTCAGTTTATTTTTTTATCCGTACAAACGAGACTGTTCCGCAGATTATGTAGAACAGACAGAGTACGATTCCGATAGTGAGAACATACGAGAATAAAGATGAACTTAAGAACGAAATAAACAAAAGTTTTTGAAACTGAGAAATAGGAATTTGTGTAGGAGATAGTTTATTATAAAGAAGTATAAAAGGAAACTCTACTTTTCGTAGATAGCGGAAATAAAAACTGTGATTTAGAATGTGGCTATGGAGGTAGTAAGAAAATGAATCAATACGTAACTGGAGCAGTGATTAAAGAACTGCGTGAAAAAAACAATGTCACACAATTACAGTTAGCAGACAAATTAGGGGTTAGTGATAAGACAATCTCTAAATGGGAGACAGGAAAAGGATATCCGGATATTACATTATTAGATCCGATTGCCAATGCCCTTTCGGTGTCTGTTGCTGAGCTGATTTCTGGGAATACAGTTTATAATTCCAATATATCTGCAAATATGTTGCGTTCCCAATTTTATGTGTGTCCGGTTTGTGGAAATGTAATTCATGGTATGGGAGAATCTGTGATTCACTGTCATGGAGTATTACTGCAACCGGAAGAAGCTGAAGAAACAGACGAAAACCATAAGATTTTTATAGAACATGTAGAGGATGAATATTATGTGCAGATAAGGCATGAGATGACCAAAGATCATTACATTTCTTTTATTGCAGCAGTTTCTTCTGACAGGATGCAGATGGTAAAGCTGTATCCGGAAGGAGATGCACAGGCACGTTTTAAGATTAACGGAGTAAAAAAGATCTATTTTTACTGCAATAGAAGTGGATTGTTTTCGGTTACTCTGCTGAAAAATTGAATTGACGATAAAATGGCAGAGAAATCAATCATATGCTTTGATTATCCATTAATGGATGAAAGCAATGAAAATTTCCGTTTATTGGGAAGTCGCAGAGAACGAAAAATCGGAAGTTTACAGCGAGGTGAAAGATGTTGAATTATGTAGAATATGGAAAAGAAAACAAATATGATGATGATATATTTTTTCAAAAATACAGTCAAATGAGTCGCTCACAGCAGGGACTAGCCGG
>OWIV01000072.1_pt1 | contig 74069 bp, 77 predicted proteins | sample 1732831 | NCBI WGS metagenome assembly OWIV01 (sample SAMN05065757, study PRJEB22554) | human gut metagenome | biome: ENVO:2100002; feature: ENVO:00000062; material: ENVO:00002003 | host: Homo sapiens | place: USA
CAACGATGGGGATGTTCAGCTTGCGGGCCTCAGCAACAGCGATGCGCTCCTTGTGAGGATCGACGATGAACATAGCCTTCGGCAGGGTCTTCATGTTCTTGACGCCGCCCAGGTACTTGTCCAGCTTCTCCATCTCCAGCTCCAGCTTGGCAACTTCCTTCTTGGGCAGCAGCTCGAAGGTGCCGTTCTCCTTCATCTTAGCCAGCTGATCCATACGGTCGATGCGCTTGCGGATGGTGCGGAAGTTGGTCAGCATACCGCCCAGCCAGCGAGCGTTGACGTAGTGCATGCCGCAGCGCAGAGCCTCGTCACGGATGGACTCCTGAGCCTGCTTCTTGGTGCCGACGAACAGGATGTCGCCGCCCTCAGCTGCAACTTCCTTCACGTAGTTGTAAGCCTCGTCCAGCTTCTTCACGGTCTTCTGCAGATCGATGATATAGATGCCGTTGCGCTCGGTGAAGATGTACTTAGCCATCTTGGGGTTCCAACGGCGGGTCTGGTGACCGAAGTGCACGCCTGCCTCGAGAAGCTGCTTCATAGAAACGACTGCCATAATAAAAATACCTCCAGATATTGTTTTGCCTCCGCACACCGTGATCTGCACAGTACATCGGGTACCGGCAGACTGCCCTCCACTCGTAAGAGCACAAAAGGGCATAGTGATGCGTGTGTAATGCTTTGTTATAGTACCACAAAAAGAATGCGGTTGCAAGTGTTTTTCTCTGTTTTTTACAAAGAAAAACGTTATTTTTCTCTTATTTGCCCTTTACCGGTGCGCTGAAGGCCGAAAGGCCCATGCGATCCAGCGCATATCCTTTGCCGAACATCAGGTCGTACTGCAGCAGCCAGTGCTCCGCGCACCACCGCTGCTGGAACTCTGTGGGCTCCTGCGTGGTGGTGCCGTCCAGATTCATAGTGGTTCCGCGGGTGTTGGTGCGGCTGGCCACACGCAGCTGACGGTTCAGGAACTGGAAGTAGAGTGGCTCTTCCAGACCGTAGATATCCATCATCACCGGCGAGATATCGTAAGCGGCAATGGTGCCAAGGTCTACCTGCTGGTCGGAGTAGTTGGACCACATCAGCAGGGTGGTCTGGTGCAGGCGGGGGTCTGCGCTGGAATCGCTGGCATAGCCGGTGGCGGTATAGACGTCATAATTGGAGTCGATGGGGTTGTAGTGGTCGCCCCAGAACACCAGAATGACCGGCTCGTCCACCTGAGAGAAGTATTCGGTCAGCCTGCCCAGCATGGCGTCCGCGTCCCGGATGCCGGTGGCAAAGTCCTCCAGTGCACCCACGGTGCTGGACTTGAGGCCCGTGGGATGGGACACCACCTTTACGCGCTCGTCGTCCGGATAGTTGTCCTTATTATAATTGGTATGGTTCTGCATGGTGACGGCGTGCAGGAACACCGGCTTATCCGAGGAGGCCTTCATGCTCTCGTACTGCTGGATGATCTGGTCTGCCATGGAATCGTCGGTGACAAGGCCGCTCGTCCAGTAGTGTTTCCGCACCTTGGTCACGCCATGCATATCCTCAAGGCTGATAAAATCGTCAAAGCCAAGATTGGGGTAAGCCTTGTCGCGGCTCCAGTATTTTGCCCAGAAGCAGTGCACGGCAGCGGTCTGATAGCCCCGGCTCTTGAGATAATTGGGCATGGCAAACATGGGCTTGGTCACATGCTGCTGGTAGGGCTTGCTGCCGCTGGGCAGGAAGGACACCGAATAGCCGGTCAACGCCTCAAACTCCACATCGCAGGTGCCGCCGCCAAAGCTGGGGCTGTAGGCCCGGCCGTAGGCGCTGGTCTGCTGCAATGCATGCAGGTTTTTGGAGACGTCCGTATCAAAGGTGATGCCGTACTGTTCCAGCTCCGAGACATCCCAATAGGACTCGTCCATCACATAGATGATGGTGGGGTCCTTCACCTGCTCGTCCTTGGGAGTGACGGCACTGTAGCTGGTGGAATACAGCGGACTGGTGTTGAACTTCTGGCTCTCGTCCACATTGTCCAGCAGAGCATCCACTGCTTCCTGCGAGTATTCCTCCGGCTTATCGATCTCCAGATTGGTGAGGTTCGTCATAAAGCCGGTGACCACGCCATAGTAGCGGTAGTAACGATCCTGCATCCATGCGTCCGGCACAATGCCGACGGCCCGGGTGACGGCAGGCTGTAAGTACACGCCGAACACCAGCAGGCAGAGGGCTGCGGCCGTGGCGGCAGAGCCCGCCAGCCGGGGCAGCCAGCGCTGTTTGTGACGGCCGCGGAACAGGAAGAAGCTGCCCACCGTCAGTGCCAGCACCACGATGATGGTGACGACCATGCTGGTCTGGATCTTGAGGCCTGCAGCGGACGCCACGCCGGCAGCTTCCGACACCTGTGCCAGATCCCACGGCAGAAAGGGCTCACCGCGCAGCTGCAGGGTATAGAAGTTCACCGCACAGGGCGCACAGCCCAGCACCGCCATGCCCAGCGTGGACAGCGGCGGGCAGCGGAATACCCAGTCCAGCAGCAGCCACACCAGAAACAGCAGCAGCCATGCCAGCAGGTAGGCCCCGATATGCGGAAAGATAAATTCTGCAAATACATCTGCGCTCAGGCTTCCGCGGGCGATCCATTCGCCCAGCAGCAGCGCGATCAGCGATGCCGCCAGCGGAAACACCATCCGCAGCGTCAAAAGCGGTTTTGGAGTTTTCATAGTTCCTGTTCCTTTCCTCATCCCGATGGTTTCATTCAACGCAAAAGCAACGTTTCCTACGCTTTTTGCACAAAGCTCCTGCGATTATTATAGTCACTTTACCGAAAAAGTCTACCCCCGATTTTACAAAAAATTTTCATGTTCCCCATTTTGCCAGCAGCTTTCGCCAGAACGCGGGCTTTTCCGGCTGCGGCGGTGCTTCCGGCAGAGCCGTGTGCACCAGTATGGCATCCGTACCAATGGTCTCGATCTCCTGCCACGGGATGGTCAGGCTCTCATCCCGGCCCAGCAGCCCGAACAGCCGGGGCCTGCCCAGCAGGATCAGGTTTTGCAGCTGGGCGGTGGCGGGGTCAAAGGCCAGATCATCGGCCCGGCCAAGGCAGACGCCCTGCTCCAGCTGCACCACTTCCTTTTCACACAATTCCCGGATGGTCAATGCCGCTCTCTCCTTTCTGCCACAGCTTATGCAGCCGCCGGGCCGCTCATGCAAAAAGCAGTGGAAACTACATGGCAGATTGTGGTATACTGAGGGAAAGCATTCTATCAGAAAATCGAGGATATTATAAATGTATAAAAGCATCATTTTTGATCTGGGCGGCGTCATGGTGGATTTTGACCCCAAAGCCTATCTGGTAGACCGCCTGTGCAACGCCGCCATTGAAGAGCAGGTCTACGACCTGACCTTTGGCAGTGAAGAATGGCAGCAGCTGGATGCCGGGCTGGTCTCCCGCTTTAACGGCAACAGCTCCATGCTCAAAAAGGCAAAGGCCGCCGGGCGCGAGTTCGAGGTGCAGGGCGTGCTGGACGACTGGCTGCACATTCTGCGTCCGCGCCGCCGGATGCAGGAGCTGGTACAGCGCCTGAAGAACCATGGCTACAGCGTGTATTACCTGAGCAACATCCCGCAGGACGTGCTGGAGCTGTTCCAGACGCGGGGCGTTCTGGACAACTTCGACGGCGGCGTGGCCTCCTGCGAGGTGCACATCAACAAGCCAGACCCCCGCATCTATCAGGCATTGCTGGACAAATACAGCCTCCGGGCCAGTGAGTGCGTTTTCATCGATGACAATCTGGCCAACGTGCAGGCCGCCTTTGCGCTGGGCTTTGCCGGCATCCAGATGAAGGAGAACGTGGGCACTCTGGTGCGCAGCCTTGCCACCTGCAATGTGACCCTGCGGTGATCCCCATAGAACCAGCAGCAGCCCCCGCCGGGATGGATCATCCGGCGGGGGCTGCTGTGCGCTGGGGTTACTTTTTCTCGTAGTTCTGGCAGTAGTGCGGGGTCTCCACCTGCTGCGTATTGCAGGTGCACTGCTCTGTCACTTTGATCTGGGGCAGCTCGCACTTGCAGCCGCTCACATTGTGGCTGCACTCGCAGACATCACAGGTAACGCCGATGTTTTCCATATTTATCACCTCACTGCCCTTAGCATGGCCTGCAGGCAGCGGGTTTATACTGGAAATATCATCCAGCCTTTTTTGCTTCGCGCTTAGACCGGAGTGTGACTGCCACATGCCGGATGGACAGCACCGGGTGCACCGGCAGCATCCGGGGGCCTGCCCAGCGCATCACCGTGCGGATCTTCTCCCGCATGGCGGGCTGGTAGCAGTGCACCCTGCAGGCTGAGCAGAAGGTCTTGGTCTCCATGAATGGGCACTTATCAATGCGCATCAGGGCATAATCACGCAGCTGCCTGCACTCCGGGCACAGGGTTCCTTTGGGTGTTTTGTGCTGCCTGCGGCAGTAAAGAGCGATCATCTCGCTGACCAGCAGCTTTTCTTCTGCGCGTTTTTTGTCCAGATCCTTTGGGGTATCCTGCATGGGGCGGGCCTCCTGTAGTTTTATTCCTTTTTACAGCGGCCCGACCGGATCGCAGCGCGGCGCACCACACTGCGCAGAAGTGCAAAGCCTACTGTAACACCAATTGCTGCAGCCACTGCCATATACACCGCCTTCTGAAATCAAAGCGGCAGGAGCACAGACCTTTCCGTCTGCCGTCCCCTGCCGCAGTTTTGATGCATCCTGTACAGAGGCTGTTGTTTTTGCGCGAAAGTTAGTGTTTGCTAACTTTCTGTTCTGTAAAAACACCGTTTTGCGGTGCTCTCATAGTTTATCGCAGCAGTCTCTGTTTGTCAAGAGAAGCTTCTCCGGCTTACCATGCAGCCAGATCAGCACCCAGCTTGCGGCATGCAGCCTGAACATCATCGTCCGGAGCCTCGTTGCAGATCAGGCCCTCACCGTTCAGCACCTGTGCGCCGTCGCCCTGAGCACGCTCCACCCAATCGCGCATCCACTGGCCGTCGCCCCAGCCGTAGGAGCCGAACAGGGCGACCTTCTTGCCGTTCAGCGAGCCCTCCAGATCAGAGAACATGGGCTCAAACTCGCTCTCCTCCAGCTGCTCAGCACCCATTGCAGGGCAGCCAAAAGCAACTGCATCAAACTCAGCCAGCTTTGCGGCGTTCATTTCGCTGCAGGGCACGATGGTGCCGTTTGCGCCCTCTGCGACGCAGTTTGCCATGGTCTCGGTGTTGCCGGTTGCGCTCCAGAATACGACTGCTACTTTGCTCATAAAGATCGTCCTCTCTCAAATCAATATTAGTTAGATATATCTAACTTTATGTTCCATGAAAATGCGTCCAACCACGCAGACGCATCCCCATTTGGTTAGCATCTTCTAACCACCGATAGAATACCACAGCTTCCCGGCTGTGTCAAGCCTTTTATGCAAAAAGAACTGCCGCGGCCGAAAGTACGCCGTAGATCACCGGCTGGTGCAGCAGATACAGCAAAAGCGAGTGCCGGCCCATCCAGCCCAGCACCGGGCACACCGGGCGGCGCAGCGGTTCCATGCGTCTGCGGCCCACCGCCTTGTGCAGGTAGTACCCCGCCCAGAACAAAAACAGCCACGGCAGCAGGCCAAAGTAATCGGTGGAGTAGAACCAGTCCGGGTAAAAGCCAAAAAATGCAGTAAAGTAGTTGGCATACAGGCTCTGCGGCAGCATCAGCTTCCAGCCGCCAAGGCCCACCCAGCCCAAGCTGACCGGGTAGCACACCGCAAACAGCACCGCCGACACCGCAAGGTCCACAGCGGGCATCACTTTTTTCAGCAGCGGTTCCAGCACACCGGTCAGCAGCATGGCCGTCCCCAGAAAGGTCAGCACGCCAAAAATGACCCTGCCTTCCGGCATGAACACCAGCGTGGCCAGCGTCACCACAGCACCCGCGCCAAATACAACAGTCCCGCGCCGCAGCATATGCCGTCCAAAGGGCGCACAGAAGCCGGACAGCAGAATGAACACCCAGCAGATGGTCTGCTGCCACAAACGGCCCGGCGTACCGGCATACCACCTCATATTCACGTCAAACAGAAACACCAGATCCCAGCAGGCATGGTACAGCATCATGCTGACCAGATCCAGCCCGCGCAGCTCGTCCAGCAGGGCGTAGCGGCCCGCCGGGGCCTTTTGCCGCGCTCGTCGTTCGTTTTCCATTTTCCATATTCCCCTTTGCTGCGTTTCGCAATACGATATGACAAATTATAAACCGGCACTGCGGCACCTGTCAACCAGACATCGCAGGGGGTTGAAGGCAGCAAAAAACCGCTGCACAGCGGCAAAGCCATGCAGCGGTCAAATGGATAACCGGGGAAACCTTATCAGACTTCGGTGTTGAAGTAGCGCTTCAGCAGGCCCTCAAAGCCGCGGCCATGACGAGCCTCGTCCTTTGCCATCTCGTGGACGGTGTCGTGGATGGCATCCAGATTCAGAGCCTTTGCCTTCTTGGCCAGATCCATCTTGCCTGCACATGCGCCGCACTCAGCCTCAGCACGCATCATCAGGTTCTTCTTGGTGCTGTCGGTGACCACCTCGCCCAGCAGTTCTGCAAAGCGGGAAGCGTGATCTGCTTCCTCGTAGGCATAGCGCTTGTAAGCCTCAGCGATCTCGGGGTAGCCCTCACGCTCAGCCACACGAGCCATTGCCAGATACATGCCGACCTCGCTGCACTCACCCTCAAAGTTTGCGCGCAGGCCGTCCACGATCTCCTGAGGCACGCCCTCAGCCTTGCCGATGCCCACAACATGCTCGGTCACGTAGGTGTTGCCGGTCTTTTCCACAAAAGCGGAAGCAGGAGCCTTGCAGACGGGGCACTGAGCGGGGATCTCGCCCTCAGCAATATAACCACAGACGGTGCAAACATATTTCTTCATAAGAATTGACCTCCATCATTATCTTTTATCATTCACTGGTTTTTGAAGTGCGGGTGTTGGTACTCACCGGCCCTTCTCATGGCTCTATTATAGCGAATGATTCCTAGTTAGTCAAGGATAATTTTAAGAATTATTCCTACTTTTTGAAAATAAACCTGTCCATAGCCCAAAAAGGGCACGCCCTCCCCGGCCCCGCCAAAGCGGAACCGGGAAAGCGTGCCCAGAAAGAACAGCTGTATTTCAGTCAGGTCCGATCAAACCTGCAGGTTGCTGCTGGTAGCGGCTTCGGAGCCGTCGGCAGCATCAAACTCGTAGTCGTTGCCGGGCAGCACAGCGTTCAGCAGGATGCCGGCGATCGCGGCCACAGCCAGACCGGACAGGTTGATGGTGACGCCTGCAACGGCAAAGCTGACGCCGCCCACAGAGTTGAAGCCCAGAGCGCACACCAGAATGACAGCGGCCACGATCAGGTTGCGGCTGTTGGTAAAGTCCACACGGTTCTCCACCACATTGCGCACACCGATGGCGGAGATCATGCCGTACAGCACAAAGCTGATACCGCCGATGATGCCGGTGGGGATGGTGTTGATGACAGCCTCAAACTTGGGGCTGAAGCTCAGGATGATTGCCAGCACGGCAGCAATGCGGATGACCAGCGGATCGTAGATCTTGCTCAGAGCCAGCACGCCGGTGTTCTCGCCATAGGTGGTGTTGGCCGGGCCGCCCAGCAGGCCGGCCATGGTGGTTGCCAGACCGTCACCCAGCAGGGTACGGTTCAGGCCGGGGTCGTTGATATAGTTGTGGCCAACAGTAGCGCTGATGGCGGCGATGTCGCCCACATGCTCCATCATGGTAGCCAGTGCAATGGGGATGATGGTGAACAGGGCGCTGATGAACTCCGGGCTGCCGTCGATGGCAAACAGACCCATGGCCTCCCTATGCAGGGGGATGCCCACCCATGCTGCCTCAGAAATGCGCTGGAAGTCCACCGCACCGGTGACCAGCGCCACTGCGTAGGACACCAGCACGCCGATGAGGATGGGCAGGATCTTGACCATGCCCTTGCCCCAGATATTGCATGCAATGACGGTACCCAGCGCCACAAAGGCCAGGATCCAGTTGGACTGGCAGTTGTTGATAGCAGAGGGGGCCAGGATCAGGCCGATGGAAATGATAATGGGGCCAGTGACCACCGGCGGGAAGAATTTCATGATGCGGCGGATGCCGAAGGTAGAGATCAGCACGCTGGCTGCCAGATACACCAACCCGGAGAATGCGATGGCTGCACAGGCATAAGGCAGCATCTTGGTATTGGCCACGGTCAGGTTGCCGTCCGCATCAGCCAGCATGGGGGCCACGATGGAGAAGCCGCCCAGATACGCAAAGGAAGAGCCCAGAAAAGCAGGCACCTTCTTTTTGGTGATGAGGTGGAACAGCAGGGTGCCCAGACCTGCGCACAGCAGGGTGGTGGAAACGCTCAGGCCGGTGAGCAGCGGCACCAGCACCGTTGCACCGAACATGGCAAACATGTGCTGCACGCCCAGAATGAACATACGGCCTGCGCCCAGCTGGCGCGCGTCGTAAACGCCTTTGGAGTAATCGATCTTTTCACTCATGAAGTTTTTCTGCCTCCTACAGAACTCGCAGCCCAAAAAAAGAGGCACCGCCGTCAGCAAAACGGCAATGCCCTTGAAATTTGGGAACAATGATTCCGCCCGGAAATGAAAAGTGCAATGCAGCGCAGTCGATGATTCTTGTGCAGCATGGTGCGCTCCCCCTTTCATTCAGGCTCTTTCCAAACCGCCGCCCAAGCCCCGCAAAAGGCCGCAGCGGGCAGTCCTTCAAGAGATTATAGCAGACTTTTGGCCCGTGTGCAACCATTTTGCACAATTCTCCTGTATTTCCAGCCTGGAAGATCGCGCCTGCTCTCTTGCAATCCAACCCAAATCGCACTATAATATAACCTACCATTGCAATCTGTATTATAAGAGAATTATCAGGAGAGTTTATGATCTATCTGGATTATTCCGCCAATACCCCGGTAGACGAAGCGGTTTTGCAGCGCTTTTGCGAAGTAGAGCGCAATTGCCCGGGCAATGCAAATTCCCGCCATGCAGCAGGCACTGCCGCAAAGGCTGCCATCGACGCCGCCACCCAGAGCATTGCCGGCAGTCTGAATGTGCAGCCCGCCGAGATCATCTATACATCCGGTGCCAGTGAAGCCAACAACTTTGCCATCAAAAGCATCGCCCGGCTGGAGCGCCACCATGGCAAACACATTATTTCCACGCCGCTGGAGCATTCCTCGGTGAGCGGCAGTCTGACCGCCTTGCAGGAGCAGGGCTATGAGATCGATCTCTTGGACATCCGGCAGGACGGTACGGTGGACCTTGCCCACCTGAAAGAACTGCTGCGCCCGGACACCATTCTGGTGGCCGTCACTGCCGTGGACAGTGAGCTGGGCGTGGTGCAGCCGGTGGCCGAAATCGCAGAGATCTTAAAGGCCTATCCCCACTGCCATTTCCATGTGGATGCCACGCAGGCCATTGGAAAGCTTCCGGTCAGCTTTGAAGGCATCGACACCATGAGCCTGACTGCCCACAAGTTCTACGGGCTGAACGGCATCGGTGTGCTGGTCAAGCGGCGCGGCCTTGCGTTGGAGCCGCTCATCCATGGCGGCGAGAGCACCACCATTTACCGCAGCGGCACCCCCACCGTGGCGCTTGCCTGTTCGTTGGCGCTGGCGCTGGATAAGGCCGTCACCGAGCTGCCCGCCCGGGTGGAGCACATCCGCGCCCTGAACGCCCGCCTGCGCACCGTCCTTGCAAAATACCCCAAAGTGCGCATCAACAGCCCAGAAGGCGCTGTGCCGCAGATCCTGAACCTGAGCGTGCAGAACGTAAAGGGCACCGTGTTCCAGCGGGAGCTGGATGCCAGAGGCGTCTGCGTCTCGGTCAAATCTGCCTGTTCTTCGGACGGCCTGCCCTCCCGAGCGGTATTTGCCGTGAGCCATGACCGGCGCAACGCACTGTCCTCGTGGCGCATCAGCCTGAGCCACCTGACCACCGAACAGGAACTCGACGATTTTATGCAGGCCTTCGATGCCTGTTACAGCACTCTGACCCAGTGAGATCTATGAGGTGACCCATGAAAAAGACTTTAGAGCCCTATCAGCTGATCGAACGCAGCATCATCAAAAAATACCGCAAAGAGCTGTGGACACCCTTCATCGTGGCGGTAAAGCGCTACGAACTGGTGCAGGCCGGTGACCGCATTGCCGTGTGCATTTCCGGCGGCAAGGATTCCATGCTTATGGCAAAGCTCATGCAGGAGCTGCAGCGCCACAGCGATGTGCCCTTTGAACTGGTATTTCTGGTCATGGACCCCGGCTATAACGAGATCAACCGCCAGAAGATCGAGAGCAATGCCGAACTGCTGCACATCCCGGTAACGATTTTTGAGAGCAACATCTTTGCCGTAGCCAACAACACCGACAAAAACCCCTGCTACCTCTGCGCCCGGATGCGCCGCGGCCACCTGTACAGCAAGGCCCGGGAGCTGGGCTGCAATAAAATCGCGCTGGGCCATCACTTCAATGATGTGATCGAGACCACCGTGATGAGCATGTTCTACGGTTCCCAGCTGCAGGCCATGCCGCCCAAGCTCCACAGCACCAGTTTCCCCGGCATGACCCTCATCCGCCCGATGTACTGCATCCGTGAAGAGGACATTCTGGCCTGGAAGCGCTACAACGAACTGGAATTCATCCAGTGCGCCTGCCGTTTTACGGAGAACTGCACCATGTGCGACAACGGCGGCGGCGGTTCCAAACGGCAGGAGGTCAAGACTCTGCTGCGCCGCCTGAAGCGTGAGAACCCCAACATCGAAAACAGCATTTTCCGCAGCATCCACGCTGTGGCGCTGGACACCATGCCGGGCTATAAGTCCGAAGGTGTGGAGCACAGCTTTCTGGAACGCTTCAACGAAAAAGAGCAGGAACTTCATGCCGAAGATTGATCTCTTTTAGAGGCATTCTGTCAAAACGATGCGAGCAAAAAATAAGCACCCGGCAACGAAAGCCGAGTGCTTATTTTTTACCACTCGAAGAGCGGCATGGTCAGGACGAAGAACGCGCCCACGAAGCAGATCGTGGCGGGGTTCGCCTGATTCACATTTGGTGGAGGCGATGGGAGTCGAACCAATTCCCGCCGTTCTATCGTGAAAAAATCGCAATTTTCAGGCTGAAAATGTGGCGTTGCTATGGGCTTAAATTCTGCACATAGAACCGCACCCAGTTCCCTAAAATCCGAAAGTGTGGTAAAAACTGTGGTATTTTTCAGCCGTGTAACAGCTTCATAAATACCGCATTGACGGCCTGCGCGGTCTGCACATCCTCACCCGTCAGGGCGTGGGAGTAAATGCCGTATGTGTCCATATCTTCGGAGTGACCTACAAGCGCCTTGACCTCACCGGCGGGCAGCGTCTTGATTGCGGAAACAAAGCTGTGCCGCAATTCGTACAGGCTGACCGGCTGCAAATCGTTGGCAGCGCAGAACACTTTCCAGCGCTTATAAAACCGGCGCTCTGTTTCCAGACAGAACACGCTTTCACAATGCCCGGTAACAGCCCTTTGGGCATCCAAGACGGCTTTTGCAACATCGGGCAGAACGAACGACCTGCAAGCATTTTCGTTCTTTCCACGCGTCACCTGCCCTTTTACGTTGACGGCACGGGAAACGTTGACTGTGCTCCCTTTGATATCTGCCCAGCGCAAGCCCACCAGCTCCCCCGGACGCAGGCCGGTCAAGACCGCGAATCTGTACGCATGAATAAAATCATCTGGCACGCGCTTGCCCCGGTAAAGCGTTGTATCTAGCGTGAACAGCTTTATTAGATCATCTGGCTGCAAGACCTTTTTGCCTTTCAGACGCGCCCCGGCGGGTATCTGCACATCCTCTGGCAGATAGGTGGACAGCTTGCTTTTGCGGCAGTATTTGCAGAAGGCACGGAGATCCCCGGCGAGTGATTGCAAGGTTTTACGGCTCTTGCCTGCCGCGTGGGCTTTGTTGATGATGGCTTGCAAGTCTGCATCTGTAAGGGCATTGACCCGCTTTTTGCCGATGATCGGCAGCACCCAGGTGCGCCACCGGCTCTCGATCGGTTCATAATTGCTTGCGCTGGTGGTCTGCTTTAAGCCCTCTATCCAGAGTTTATACACATCCTCTACCCTGCCCACCTTCGCGCCTATGCCGTCCTCAAGCCACGCATCAGCTTTGCGGTTCGCTTCCCGCTGGCCTGTGCGGCCGGGAGTGCTACTGTAAAAATACCGGCGCACGCCGTCTTTCTGCACCGCCACCCGCCACCGGCTGTAAGCTTCCTGCCAAACGGCGCTGTTCGTTCGCCTGCTCATGCTGCACAATCCGGGAAGTTGACCACGGTAATTTCAGCAACAGCCTTTTCGACCGTCTGCAAAATGCGCTCTATCTTTTCCACTGTATCGGCAGACAGCACGACTTCACCGCACTGTTCGCACTCCATGCAGGGAACATTTTTGATAACCACAACGCAGTTCTTCAGCTGCACCGTGTGAATGGTCGTGCTGGGCTTCATTTCGCCCTTGCAGAAAAAGCAAGTCATAATTTATTCCCCTTTCTTCTTTCGTTCAGTATACGTTGCGTTCCAGTGGTCGAGATCTGGCCAGTAGGCTGTGAGGATCCACAGTGCACCCTCATGAACACCGCACACAACGTGCAGCCAGCGGCCTGCCAGATTGACCCCCAGCACTAAACAGGACGGACAGCGGTAATCATCCGGACGGTATTCGATGATCTTCCCGCTCTGGATGGCCTGCCGAATGTCTGCCAGCAGGATACCGCGCTCATAAAGCCGGGCCTGTGAGTGGGCTGTCAGAAAGATTTGCCCGCCCTGAGCCAGTGTGCGCAGGTTCTCTATGGTCAATTCCATTGGTTCACCTTCTTTCTATGTCAATGATTGCCCGTCAGTGGGTTGCGCAATTTTGCGACACGCCCCTGCCTGCTGTGCTCTGCGCAGTGGGCTTTATTTTTTATCATCCGATAATGGGCTGGGTGGCGATAATTTATCAGCTATAGTTTTTTCATACGTTAAAAAGCCAGACAAAGACAGAACTTGTATCCGGTAATTGTCCAACATGCAAATAGCTTTTGCCATTTCTGTTAGTAAGTTCTGGCCGCTGTCATTCAGACAAAAAAACAGTTCATCAAGATAGCGTCTTTTTCGTTCAATGTCAGTAATCTGCAAGTGTGAACAATTCTCATGCCCCGCGTGATCTTTTCTAAATTGCTGATCTTTTAAGTCGTCCAATGTTTTTAAGTCTTGTAGATAAAGATTCCCATCAACATCGACCATTGGCCGCTCTTTTTCAGGATCATATTCAACAGAATCAACGGCCTTTACAAGCCCCTGTAAATCGTCATCTTCTCCGAGTAGTACATACCAGTTTATATTCAAGACTTCTGCGATTCTCTTTATTGTTTCAATTTTGGGGTTAAGTCTCCCGGATTCGTATTTGCGAATTGTCGATGGGTCAATGCCAGTTTGTGCGCCGAGTTCTTTTTGCGTCAATCCAGCAAACTTTCTCTCCTCGGCGATTCTTTCTCCGATTGTCATCTAAAACTCCCCCTTTAGCGTGTAGTATATCATATTTTTTCTTCAAAAGGAAGAAAAAGCCCTAATTTAACCATTGACAGGGACAAAAAGCCCTGTTATAATACGCTATAGAGGGACAAAAGTCCCTGAATCGAGGTGAGATAAATTGTCGAAGTCAATTACAGTCGATCGCGTGAAAGTTGTAGCGGAGATGGCGCGTCAGAACTTGACTACCGAGGAACTTTCCTTAAAGGCAGGCGTTGGACGCAATGCTATATGGAAAATGCGTAAGGGTCAACCCGTATGGCGCACTACCGCAGGCCACGTGGCCGCAGCTCTGGGCGTGACCGTTGACGATTTGAAGGAGGTGAACTAAATGTATCAACCGTTTCACAGGCTCCGCGTAAGGTTCGCGGAAATGGAGCTGCGGCAAGGGGATGTGGCGCAGGCCGCAGGCATGGCAAAGAGTACCATGACGGCCCGCATGAAGGGCTACCAGCCCTGGACGAGCGACGAGATCACCCGCGTGGCCGCTGTTTTGAACATTCCCCGGGAGCAGATCGGAGAGTTTTTCTTTGAACCGTCTCCCAAGAGCAAGAAGGGTGCATGATGGCAAACAAAAGAATGTTTTCGGTGGACGTGGTGGAAACCGACGCTTTTCTTGACCTACCGCCCAAAACGCAGGCGCTCTACTTTCATTTGGGTATGCGTGCCGATGATGACGGGTTTGTTTCAAGTCCCCGCACCATCGTGCGCACCATCGGATGCACTACCGGTGATTTGAAGCAGTTGGAAGCCGCTGGTTATGTAATTTCGTTCAGTTCCGGTGTGCTTGTTGTGACTGACTGGAAGGTAAACAACACGCTCAAGAGTGACCGTTACCGCAAGACTATGTTTCAAAACGAGCTTGCACTGCTGAAAGAATCAGCATCAAAGCGTTACATCCTTTCTGACAATGGAACCATTTCGGAACCAATCAGGAACCAAAACGGAAACCAGCAGGAGCCGCAGTATAGCATAGTGAAGGATAGTGTAGAGAAGTGTAGGTTAGAACAGGAGAGCAACGCCGCTGTCGCGGCTGGCGAGCCTGATACTCCCCCGGCGGATATTTTCACAACCTTTGCCGATGGTGACGGCGAGCTGCTGCAGGCCCTTCAGGACTATGACCGTATGCGCAAAGAAAAGCGCAAGAGCCTGACCGATACCATGCGGCGCAGCTTGTGCCAGCAGCTGGATGAAGAATTTCACCGGTGCGAGTGGGTGCAGATCATCAAGCAGGCCACCCGGCAAGGCTGGTTAAAGTTCTATCCGCTGGATAAGGACAAGCCCGCCAGCACCGTGCCAGAGTTTGAAAGCGCTGGCGACCAGATCAGCCGTATTATCAACGACCTAAAAAGAAAGAATGGAGTGATCGAATGACGACCGAAAAATTACAGGAGCTTATGCAGGCGCGAATGGCCTATTTTGGCGAGCATCTTTCCGATGAGCGAGTGACCGCCCAGCTGAAAGCATACGCGGCCAACCTGGGCACCGTACCGGACGACATTGCCGAACAGGCGTTTCTTATTGCGCTGGCTAAGTGCAAGTGCCTGAACTATTTTCTCCGCGACTGGACAACTGCCGTCCGGGACATCCAGCTTGACGCGCTGCCGTCCCCGGAACGGATGTGGGAAAATGCACTGGACACGGCACGCAGTATGCAAGAGGTCTGGGAAACGGCCTGCATCGGCTATACGGACGGGGAAGGAACTCACCACGGCGGCGGTAAGGCGAAAATTCAGGCCATGTTTGACAGACAGCCGGAAGCCGTGCGCAACTATTACGGAACGCCTGCAACGCAGATCAAAGCACTTACCCAGAGTTCGCGTAGCGAGCTTGCAAGGAACCGTTATCGCGGTTTTGTGACTGCTATGGATAAAGCCCCGGTGAAAGCCTTGCAGGCACCGCCCCTGCCCCAGCTGACGCAGGGCATCCAGCCTGCCGCCCAGATCAGCGACAGCAGCAAGAGCGCGTGAGGGGGTGATTTTGTGAACGAGAACACCGACCGTGCCAGCTACACCAACGCTATTGTGAAGCTGCTAGAAAAAGCCGACCTACGCAAACTGCGCCTGATCTGGGTCTATGTGGAGCGCATGACCCGCACCAACTAAGCCGACCCGGCCTAAGCTGGCCGTGTTTATAATTTTTTGTTTCGCCAGTAGTGGCGAAGAAAGGACGAAACCATGAAGTCGTTTATTTCCACTGACCGCGATACCATTCTTGAGTGCTTGCAGGGTGAGAAGCTGCTGAACATTGTACCCGATGGGCTGGGCAATGTGTCGCTGGTGTTTGAAAGCGCCAACCCGGACGCATCCGACCTGCTGACGGTCAAACCTGATGGCAAGATCATCGCAACGCTGCTTTATGACGAGGAAGAAGCCCCCAGTGTGAAGCCTTGCAGCGTTGACATTCTCGGCATTTCTTTGGGCGAAGAAGGTTTGCTCATCATCCCGCGTGAAGTCCGTATGCAGTGTGAACCGCTGGTTAATGCGGCGAATGCCCTGATGAACGCTCTGAATGACCTGCCCGTCAGCACCGTGGATAAAAACACCATTGCACTGCTGGCCGCTGATCTGATGGCGCAGGCAGAGCAGGAAGGTGTGAAGAACGGCGTTGAAGCCTATACGGATTTCACCCACGACATGACCCCGGAGAAGTTTACAGAACTCGTGAAGTCTGTCAAAGACGATTCCATGCCGTCCTGATTAAGACCGCCGACAAACAGAAAGCCGCCTTTCCCTGCGCCAACAGGGAGGGGCGGCAAATAGCGGGACAACGCATTGCAGTAATGTTTCCCGCCCTCATTTTATCAGAAAGAAGAGGAATTTTCAATGTATTGGTTACACCGCTTTTCAATTTTCTGTCGTGGGCCCGTTCGCCCTGGTTTGTTTCCTCGGTGCCGCTGTGATGTGGTTCAACGGCATCCGGTAAGGGGGCTTGCAACATGACGAGAGAAGAATCTTTAGAAGTCCTGTGCGTGGCTTTTGAGAAGCTGGACGAGGACGAACAGCGAGAGATGATCCGGCTTATTGAGCAGATGAAGCGTGCCCATACTTTTGGTCTGGACGTCCGTTTTGACGAGCACACTTTCACTTTCTTTATCGCAGATGCAGCGACCAACACCGTTGTTGCCCCGCCGCCGATGAATATTCCTACTGTGGAAGCATGGTTGAACGACTACGAGAAGGAAGCAGCCGAAGAATGACACTACACGGTGAAATTCTTGCAGTTATGTCCGTTTTATGGTACAATAGCAGCGTGATACAAACGCTCTTTTAGACCATTACAACGCGTAAAATTTAACGGTGGTGCGTGGAGTACATAGCGCCACCCCCACCCCTGAGAGCGTGTTACAGCCCCGGAAAGGCTGCTGCACGCTCTTTTTATTTGCCGGAGGTCATTCTATACCATGACGAAGAAGCTCAAGAAGTGCCCTGTCTGTGGGGCTGTGATGTGGCATTTTGCCAATGAAAGCCGCTGCCTTGAATGTGCAGCATGGGAAGCCCAGGACGAAAAGGAACGGGCCCGCGTCCGTACTCTGGCATGGGCCGCATACCATGCGGAACACGGCGAACCGCTGTCACTGGGTGAAGCTGCCGCAATGGCTGATGCTATGGGCATGACCTACGGACAATACAGCCTGCTGCTGTCCAAGCAAAAACGCAATGCGGCAATAAAGTGACATTGTATAGCATTATATTTGCATTTTACAACGCAATGTGGTATACTGAGCATAGCAGGCGGCTTATAGCGCCGTCCGGCTCCTGACTGCTCTTTGCTGCACGGTCTGGCTGTGGGTGTGCCATGACCCACGATCAGAGCGCCCAGCATTGCAGGAGCGGACATACCCCTTGCACCGGGCTTTTCCTTTCCCCGGTACACCATGCGCGGCATAAGGTTTGCCGCCTGCTGCTTTTTACGTCTACTCATACGGAAAATGAGGTGCTATCAATGGAGAATCCCAACCCTACCCCCAGCGCCGCCCAGCAGGCCGAAAATAACGGCTCTGGACGGACTTTTACCCAAGACGAAGTAAACTCCATCGTTGCAGATCGGCTTGCCCGTGAGCGCTCCAAGAGTGCCGAGCGCGCGGGCGACCTTGACGCACGAGAAAAAGATCTGAAAGCCCGCGAGGAAGCGTTGGAAGCCAAAAGCCAGCGCTTCAACCAGTGGGAAGCCCGGGAAGCCTGCAAGCAGTATCTGACTGATAACCATATCAGCACGGCGCTGCTGGATAAGCTGGACACCAGCGACCCGGAAGCGTTCAAGACTGCTGTAAAGGCGGTGCAGAGCGTCACCGGCAACGGGTACACCGTCACCACCACGACCACCGGTGCAAAGGTGGACACCCCGCCGATGTGGCTTTCTCAGGGCAAAGACAAAGACGCTGAGTTAAAGCGGGCTTTCGGTCTGAACAACTGAAAGAGGATCTATAAATGGCTATTGAGTTAGCAACCCAGTTCCAGGCATATACAGACGAACAGTTTTACTCCGAGAGCAAGACCAGCCTTGTAACCAACAAGGATTTCAGCTTTGACGGTGCAAAGACCATCAAGCTGTATAAGGTCAAAACCACCGATATGGAGGACTTCAACCGCAACGGCCCCATTCTGGACGGCAACAAGTCCCAGTATGGCACGATCAGCACCCTGCAGGCCACCACCGAGACATTCACGATCAACAAAGATCGTTCTTTCACGTTCGAGGTGGACAAAATGGACACGGACGAAACCAAGATGCAGGTTGCGGCAGCCAGCGCTCTGGCACGCCAGCAGCGTGAGAAGGTGTTCCCGGAGATTGACTCCTATGTTTACAGCGTGATGGCAGCAAATGCAGGCATTAAGCCGGAAGCCGCAGCCCTGACCGCTGAAAACATCTATACGCAGATCATCACGGCAAATGCCCAGATGGATGATGCTGAGGTGCCCGCATCTGACCGCGTGCTCATTCTGACACCCACCGCCTACACGCTCCTGAAGCAGTCCAAGGCCACCTTTGACAATCAGGACATTGGTGCAGAACTGCGCAAGAAGGGCGTTATTGCCCAGCTGGACGGCCTGAACGTGGTCAAGATCGCGTCCAACCGCCTGCCCGAGAAGTTCGGCTTCATGATCGCGCATCCCGTGGCTACTGTGGCCCCGGTCAAGCTGGCAGAGTACAAGATTCACCTTGACCCGCCTTTCCTGTCTGGCAGTCTGGTAGAGGGCCGTATTTACTACGACGCGTTTGTTCTGGAAAACAAGGCAAAGGCTATCTATTATCAGGCAATCGCCTGATATGGCATCATCTGGGCGCATGGGGCAACCTGTGCGCCCTTTTTGTATCGAGGTGAGTATATTTGAAGATCAAACTTTCAACTCCCGCAGAGGTACGCCGCACGCTGTCCAAGATCGCAAATATGCTGCTGAATAACCAGATCGACCCGCAGCGGGCAACAGCTATCACAAATTGCTGCAACAGCGTTCTAAACTGCATCCGCATTGACGAACAGCAGAAGAAGCTGGCAGAGCTGGAAAAGCTGCTGGACGAGGTGGAAGCGAATGGAGCTTGACCGACTGGAAAAGCGCATCCGGGCACTACAGGCCCGGAAAGCGGCCAGAGCTGCCACGTTTGAGCGCGTGCAGGGCATCGACCCCACCGAGCACGAAGCGGCTGTATACCACGCTATCCACGCGGATATAGCAGCCGATGCACACACCTACTACAATCTTCCCGGTGGGCGCGGCTCCTGCAAATCGTCCTTTGTGTCATTGGAGATCGTGGACGGCATCCAGAAAGACCCCACCGGCACCGGCTCTGCTGTGGTGTTCCGACGGTGGGGCAGCACATTGCGGGAATCCGTGTTTGCACAAATCCAATGGGCTATTGACGCGCTGGGCGTGTCTGACCTGTGGGCCTGCACTGTGTCCCCTATGCGCTGCACCTACCTTCCTACAGGCGCACAGATCATCTTTCGAGGGCTGGACGATAACAGCAAGATCAAGTCCATCAAGCCTGCAAAGGGCTTCTTTCGGTGGGTATGGTTCGAGGAATTTTCCGAGCTGCCCGGTGAAAATTTTGTACGCTCTGTAATGCAGTCTGTAGGCCGTGGCGGCAAGCCTGTGGTGTTCCGCAGCTTCAACCCGCCTGTGTCCCTGAATAACTGGGCAAATAAGTTCGTCCAGCAGCCCAACGAGGAAGCATTGACCCTGCACACGGATTACACCCAGGTGCCGCCTGAATGGCTGGGAGAGGTGTTTCTGAACGAAGCCCAGCGCATCCAAGCTCTGAATCCCAAAGTGTACGATCATGAGTATCTGGGCATCCCTACCGGCAGCGGCGGCGAGGTGTTCACCACGCTGGAAGTGCGAGAGATCGCGGACGAAGAGCTTGCAATGCAGTGTTACCGCTATGTGGGCTGTGATTTCGGTTTTGCGTCTGACCCTGCCGCCGTTGTGGCGCTGTACTACGACCGCAGCACCGAAACCATCTACTTTGCGGATGAGATTTACAAGCGCGGCCTGTCGAATGAGGCCCTTGCCGCTGAGATCAGGGCGCACAGCCTTGACCATGTGGGCGAAACCAGAAAGAACCCCATCACAGGCGCAGAAACGGCCCCGGAACAGGTTATTTATTGCGACTGTGCAGAACCCAAGAGCGTGCACGATCTACGGGAATACGGCCTGCAGGCTCGCCCTTGCATCAAGCGCCCCGGCTGTGTGAACTACCGCATCAAGTGGCTGCAAAAAAGGACGCTTGTTGTTGACCCCAGGCGCACGCCCAACATCTACCGTGAGTTCTCGCAATACGAGTACGACACGGACAAAGACGGCAATTTCCTGCCCAGTGTGCCAGATCGTGACAACCACACGATAGACGCAGCGGCCTATGCCTTGACCATTCTTATTTTCAATCCGAGAGAAGGAGCGTAAAATCATGCTTGAACTGCATCTTATCTGCCCGAACTGCAAAAAGACTTTTGTTGTCTATGACTGGCAGCTATGGAGAGACAGCGAGGAAAACGAGAGCTTTCAATGCCCCTGCTGCCATACTGCCCCGGATGAAGAAGCCTGTTACCGCCTGAAAGATGGCTTTTTGGAGCTGTGCGACGTTGACCGGCATTGGAACCACGACAAAGAGAGCGCACCGCTGCCGCCTGAAAAACAGAGCTGGAAAATCGAGATCAGACAGGGATAAAAACACACTAAAATCCGAAAACGTGGTAAATAGTGTGGTATAAGCAAAGAAAAGCACCTAGATTTTAACGAATCTAGGCGCTTTTTTCTGGTGGAGGCGATGGGAGTCGAACCCATGTCCGAAAAGAGTTCAGTGTAGGTATCTCCGGGTGCAGGCGATCTACAACATTCCCGCCGCGCCACGCCGATCGTCAGGCTAGCGCATTGGTAGCTTCATGAGTTCCTGCCGGTCCGCAAAGCTTAGGTCCGTTCAGGTGCTGTGTCTAAAGGACGCCCCGACCCCACACGACACAAGAGTGGGCGGAACGCGCAGCACTCAGGCTGCGAGCAACTGAGAATTGTTATTGTCAGTTAATTTTTTTGGAGGAGTTATAGAGCAGTTCCCCCACTGCTACCCGCTGCCCAGACCTCGCTCTCCCCGTCGAAACCTTTACGCCCCCTTATAAAGCACACCCTGCGGTGTGCAGAAAGCTTTGGAAAAGTTCCGCTTCAGGAAGCGGTCTGAAAGGATCAATAATACTTGCCGTTGGACTTCATGGCACGGTCAATGGAACGCTTTGCGTCACGCTGTGCGGCGTCTGCACGCTTATCGTAGAGCTTTTTGCCTTTGCAAAGGCCCACTTCCATTTTTACGCGGCCATGCTTGAAGTAAAGCGAGAGCGGCACAAGGGTGTAGCCCTGCAGCTTGCACTGCTGGTGCAGCCGCCGGATCTCACTTTTGTGTGCCAGCAGACGCCGGACACGCATGGGGTCCTGATTGAACATGTTTCCGTGGTCGTAGGGGCTGATATGCATCCCCTTCACCAGCAGCTCACCATCTTCAATATCGACCCAGCTGTCTTTCAGGTTGACGCCTCCGGCACGCAGGCTTTTCACCTCTGTGCCCTTCAGCTCCACACCCGTTTCCAGCGCTTCCAGAACAAAATACTCGTGGCGCGCTTCACGGTTTGTGGCGATGGTTTTGGTTGCCGGACGCTCTTTGGTGGGTGCCATGCTGCGCGCCTCCTTTCTCCGTTTCTGTTGTATCAGTATACCATTTTTTCACGGTTTTGCAAGAGCTGTTTTTGAAGAAACTGTAAATTATTTCCAAATTACAGCTCGCCACGGCCAGAAAGTGCACGGTACAAGGTGGTCTCGTCTGTGTACTCCAGACTTGCACCCACCGGCAGACCGTAGGCCAGACGGGTGGTTTTGATGCCCAGCGGTTTGATGAGCTTTGCCAGATACATGGCAGTAGCCTCTCCTTCTACCGTCGGGTTCATGGCCATGATGACCTCTTTCACCTTGCCATCCCCCAAGCGGGCCAGAAGCTCCTTGACGCACAGCTGCTCTGCGGTGATGCCGTCCATCGGGCTGAGCAGGCCGTGCAGCACATGGTACAGGCCATGGTATTCCCGGGTGCGCTCAAATGCCTGAACATCGCGGGGCGTTTCCACCACGCAGATGACAGAGGGATCCCGCTTTGTGCTGGCACAGATGGGGCAAAGCTCTGCCTCCGTATAGTTCTGGCAGATGCGGCAGCGATGAAGCTTGGTGTGAGCACCCTGGATCGCACCTGCCAGAGCTGCAGCGTCTTCATCCGACATGCTCAGCACCTGATATGCCATACGGGTAGCACCCTTGCGCCCGATGCCCGGAAATTTGCTGAACTCTTCGATCAGCTTTTCCAGCGGGGCTGCAGTATAGCCCATGTTCTTCCCTCCTGCCGGATCAGAGACCGGGGATGTTCATGCCGCCGGTCAGCTTGCCCATTTCAGCTTCGGCCGTTTCGTCCACCTGCTTGACGGTAGCATTGATGGCTGCAGCCACCATATCTTCCAGCATTTCAATATCATCCGGGTCCACAGCCTCCGGCTTGATGCTGATGGACAGCACCTCGTGCTTGCCATTCATCCTGACCGTGACCATTTCACCGGCAGCACTGCCGGTGTACTCAGCAGCTTCCAGTTCGGCCTGCTTTGCCTTCATGTCCTCCTGCATCTTCTGTGCCTGACGCATGAGGGCGTTCATATCGGGGCGGCCAAAGCCTGCGGGCATTCTTGCTTTCATAGTTGGTTTACTCCTTTTATTTATTGACCCTCTCAGTCAAACCCTTCGGGAGAGCTGGCGCGCATGCGCCTGAGAGGGTTTTATTGCTTATGATCTCTTTTTTCTTGCGGAATCTTCAATGGACACATCCAGACCCAGCTTTTCCAGTGCCCGGAGAGACTGTTCCGCATTGGAAACAGCCTTGCCTGCCGTTTTGGGCTCATAGGGTCCGATGGGCACAGCCACACCGGATACATTGGCGATCAGCTTTTTGATGAGCCGCTGGCTGTCTCTATTGGCACGGATAAAATCCCGGAAGGTCTTGCCGCCGTCGATCAGCACACGGGTACCGTCGAAATAGGCTTTTGACTTGCGCAGGTAGGTGTACAGCATGGGGTCTTTTTCCTGCAGCTGCTGCACCACCTGCTCCCAGTACGGGAAGGGAGCGCTCCCCTCCTGTACCGTCTTATCGGACTTGCCGGGTACAGGGCCTGCCGTTTTTTCCTGCACCGGCGGGACAGACGGTTGCTGAACCGATTCCGGGGCAGCGGGCTGCTCCACCGATGCGGGTGGTTCCTCCCACGGCAAAGGAGTTTCTGTCTGCTGCACCGGAGGTTCCTCGGGAAGCGGCAGTGTTTCCTCCGCCGGAGCAGGAGATATTTCTGCCTGTTCCGGCTCTACAGTCTGCGGTATGGATACAGCAGGCACCGCCGACTGCACCGGAACAGCTTCCTGGGGCTGCGCCGGTGTCGGTTCGGCGGTCGGAGCAGGCCGGGCCGGAGCACTTGCAAATGGCTGCGCCGCCGGTGCCGAAGCAAACGGCTGCACGACTGCAGGCTGAGCCGCCGCACGGGCAGGCACGGCCTGTACGGGTACCGCCTGCATCTGCTGAGGCGGCTCCGAAAGGCTGAACAAGGCTAGTTCCAGCTCAATGCGCTGGTCGCTGCCGCGGGTCATGTGCTCCAGCGCACTGCCCAGAGCACGGATCGCACGGATGGCCTCCCGCTGTCCCAGCTGAGGGCCTTTTTCCAGATAAAGGGCTTCTTCCTCCGGCGAAACACCGGACAGCAGAGCCTGTCCGCCGGGCAGCGCCGCCAGCATCAGGGCACGGTAGTGGGCGATCAGCTCCTCTGTCAGGCGCTTGACGTCCACCGACTGCTGACGCAGCTGGGCAAGCTGTGCCAGTGCCGCAGCACCGTCCTGCGCTTCCAGCGCATCCGAAATACGGAACAAATAGCTGCGGTCGGTCACGCCGGCCATACGGCGCACCACATCTGCGTCGATCTTCGCTGTCACGCCGGCGCAGGTGTCCAGAATGGACAGTGCATCGCGCAGTGCGCCATCTGCCAGACGGGCGATCAGCTCGGCTCCGTCCGGGGTCAACTCCAGCTTTTCCTCCCCTGCGATATACTCCACCCGGCGGGCAATGTCCTCCGGCCCGATGCGGGTAAAGTCATACCGCTGGCAGCGGGACAGAATGGTGGCAGGCACCTTCTGGATCTCGGTCGTTGCCAGAATAAAGATGACATGGGCAGGCGGCTCTTCCAGTGTCTTGAGCAGTGCATTGAAGGCTGCTGTGGACAGCATGTGCACCTCATCGATAATGTATACCTTATATTTACAGGCACTGGGCGTGTAAGCAGTCTCATCGCGCAGGTCGCGGATATCATCCACGCCGTTGTTGGAGGCGGCATCCATTTCCACCACATCCAGAATGCTGCCGTTGTCGATGCCCCTGCAGATCTCGCACTCGCCGCAGGGGTCGCCATTCACCGGATGCAGGCAGTTGACCGCCTTTGCAAAAATCTTAGCGCAGGTGGTTTTGCCGGTGCCGCGCACACCGGTGAACAGATAGGCGTGGCCCACACGGTTTGCCGTGATCTGATTTTTCAGAGCGGTGACGATGGCCCGCTGGCCCACTACGTCTTCAAAGCGCTGGGGTCTCCACTTACGGTACAATGCGCGATACATGGTCTGTTCCCCCTTCCCGGCAAATCTGCAAACAAAAAGGACAGCGCACGACGGGGTTTTGTCCCCGCCTTGCGTAACTCGGCATACGGATGCAGGCTTACTGAAACGCACGAACGCACTGCTTAAGGCTGCTTGGTTCCCCACCTGACCTGGTTCACAGCGAATCCATCGTACAGGACCCGCATCCGTATGCCGAACCACGCAGCAGGCGCTGTCCGACACATTCATTGAATGCTAGGATATTGTACCATAAACGCAGGCAGATTGCAAGAGGGGCACGGTCGGTTTTTGCCGGTGCAAAAAAGCCGCGCCGGACGATTTAAAATGGCCTCCGCTGCGCTCTGACCATTGTTCAGGGAATTGCATTTTAATATTTGAGGTTCCGAAACACCTGCGGGCGTTTCGGAACCTCTTTTTCACCAAAGGGGTCGCAACCGGAAACGGTACCTGAAACAATAGATGATACTATTCTATCGCAAGACAAGATAAATCGGGTTATTTTTCTTCACGACTTCTCTCGTGAAAATGCCCAAAGCACTGCGGAGGGCATCCCTGATCGTTCTCACGCAAAAAAAGACTGCCGCACAAAAGAGTACGACAGTCTTTGAAAAGGCAGATGCTATTCAGCCGGTCAGCAGTTTAGGACTGGCAGGCAGTGATCAGGCTCATCTTGTAGACCTCGTCTGCGTTGCAGCCACGAGACAGGTCGTTGATGGGAGCGTTCAGGCCCTGCAGGATGGGGCCGTAAGCTGCGTAGCCGCCCAGACGCTGAGCGATCTTGTAGCCGATGTTGCCGGCCTCGATGCAGGGGAAGATGAAGGTGTTGGCCTGACCAGCCACCTTGCTGCCCTTGCACTTGACCTGTGCAACCTCGGGAGCAACGGCAGCGTCAAACTGCAGCTCGCCGTCCACAGCCAGCTCGGGATCCATTTCCTGAGCCTTGATGACAGCGTCATGGCTCAGAGCGACCGTGCCGCCCTTGCCGGAACCCTTGGTGGAGAAGCTCAGCACTGCGACCTTCGGGTCAATGCCGAACAGCTTTGCGGTCTTGGCCGTCTCAACAGCGACCTCAGCCAGCTTTGCAGCAGCAGAGACCTTGACCTCGCCGGTAGCCTTATCAACGGTATCGGTGTAGTCGATGTTGACAGCACAGTCGCCCATGGCAATGCGCTTCAGGCCCTCTTCGCCGCAGTCGCGGTCCAGAATAAAGCAGGAGCTCACCAGATGTGCGCCCTTCTTGGTCTTGACCAGCTGCAGGGCGGGGCGGATGGTATCGGCGGTGGAGTAGGTAGCGCCGCCCAGCAGGCAGTCAGCCTTGCCCATCTTCACCAGCATGGTGCCAAAGTAGTTGGACTTTTTCAGCAGAGCAGTGCACTCCTCAGCGGTCTGCTTGCCCTTGCGCAGCTCCACCATGGTGTTGACCATCTCATCGAAGCCTGCGTAGTTCTCAGGGTCGATGATCTCGGCAGCGGAAATATCAAAATTACCGGCGGCGGCAGCAGCCTTGCACTCAGCCTCGTTGCCCACCATGACGACCTTCAGCACGCCCTCAGCCAGCAGCTTTGCAGCAGCCTCCAGAATGCGGGGATCATTGCCCTCGGTGAAAACGATCGTCTTGGGATTTGCCTTCAGCTGTGCTACCAGCGGTGCAAACATATCAGCCATTGTGATTACCTCCGAATTAACTTTCCAATATTCGCATCCCGGCGTCTGTTGGACACAAGGATGCCTTTCTTCTTTATTCTAGCACACCCGGCAAAAAGTTCAAGACAAAATTAGCTTTTTGTGCTATTATTTTAGGAGAAAAAGCGTTTCTATTTGTGAATAAAATATCATACTGTTTCAAGAGGAGATCGTATCATCATGGATTGGGAAACTTTGCGATCGGGCTGTCTGGCCTGCACACGCTGCGAGCTGTGCAAGACCCGCACCAACGTGGTGTTCGGTCAGGGTGTTGAAAATGCCGAAGTATTGTTTGTAGGCGAAGGCCCCGGCCAGAGCGAGGATGAACAGGGTCTGCCTTTTGTGGGCCGCAGCGGCCAGCTGCTGGATCGATATCTGTTCGCCATCGATCTGGACCGCAGCCGGAACTGCTATATTGCCAACATCGTCAAATGCCGCCCGCCCCAGAACCGGGACCCGCTGCCCGCCGAGAGCGAAGCCTGCATGCCCTGGCTGCGGGAGCAGTTCCGTCTGCTGCGGCCAAAGATCGTGGTCTGTCTGGGCCGCATTGCCGCGCAGCGGATGATCCGCCCGGACTTTTCGGTGACAAAGGAGCACGGGCAGTTCATCGAGAAAGGCGGTATCCTGTTCATGGGCACCTTCCACCCTGCTGCCCTGCTGCGTCAGCCGCAGAATAAACCCATTGCTTTCGAGGATTTTGTCGCCCTGCGGGAGACCATTGAAAAGGTGTGTGACCATACCTATCAATAAGAACGAACCAAACCCTTCCCTTTTGCATACTGTAAAGCAAAAGAGAGGTGTTCAGTTATGGAAACCACACGGCACGATCCCATTGATTTTTTTCTGGGTGCGACCACACCTGCCGGATTCAAGGGCTACTTTGAACCGCTGCGCCGCGAACCCGGGATGCAGATGTACCTGATCAAAAGCGGGCCGGGCTGCGGCAAATCCACTTTGATGAAGCGGCTGGCCCGTGCTGCAGAGCAGAACGGCCTGCTTACCCAGCGCATCCACTGTGCCAGCGACCCGGACAGTCTGGACGGCGTGATCCTGCCCGGGCAGCACCGGGCCATTGTGGACGCCACCGCGCCCCACGTGGTGGAACCGGATGCCCCGGGAGCGGATGAGGTGGTAGTGAGCCTGTATCATACCATCGACGCCGAAAAGCTGCATCTGCACACTGAGGAGGTAAAAGCGCTGTTTGCCCGCAACGCCATCCTGCGCAGCCGGGCGGCGCGGTATATCGCTTCGGCGGGCAGTCTGCTTCTGGACAGCCGCCGGGCCGAGGCATGCAGTGCCAATTTTGACAAGGTGCGCCGCTACGTCAAGCGTTTGTGCGCCCGGGTGCTGCCGCGCACCGAGGGCACCGGCACCGAGGAGCTGCGGCTGCTCTCCGCCGTCACGCCCAAGGGTGAGGTATTCTATCAGGGCACCGTGCAGGCACTTGCCAGCAAGTTCATCGTGTTCCGGGACGATTACGGCGCAGTGTCGCGGCTTTTGCTGGAACTCATCCGCGCCGAAGCCCTGACCCGGGGCTACCACCTCATCACCTGCCCCTGCGCCATGCACCCGGATGACAAGATCGACCACATCCTTATCCCGGAGCTGAAGCTTGCCTTCCTCACGGACAATCGCTGGCATCCGGTGCAGCTGCCCGGCGTGCAGGCCGTGCGCTGCAGCCGCTTCCTTGACCGGGAAAATCTGGCCGGGTATCGTGCACGGCTGCGCTTCAACGAGCGCGCCGCTGCAGAATTGCTGGAGCAGGCCAGTGCCCTGATGGCACAGGCCAAGAGCTGCCACGACGAGCTGGAGACCTACTACCGTGCAGCCGTGGATTTTGGCAAGGTGGATGCGGCAGCAAAGGAATGCATTAGCATGTTTGAATTGGATTAGCTTTTTTACGGAAAGAGCATTTCAAAGGAAAGGAAGTGAACCGCCTTGTCCTCTATCCATCTGCCCATCCGCCAGCTGGTGGAGTTTTTGCTGCGCACCGGCAGCATCGACAGCCGTTTTACCGGCTTTGACCGCGCACTGGAAGGTGCACGCATCCACCGCAAGCTGCAAAAAGCGGCCGGAGAGGACTATCAGGCCGAGGTGTTTCTCTCTGCCGAGCGGCAGGCAGAGGGGCTCACGTTCCTTCTGGAAGGACGTGCAGACGGCATTTTTACCGACGGTTCCGGCACGACGGTCATTGACGAGATCAAGACCACCGCTGTCCCCTATGAAGCGATCACCGAGGATATGAACCCCTGCCACTGGGCGCAGGGCATGGTATACGGTGCCATTTACTGTTCCCGGCAAAGCCTGCCGGAATTGAACGTCCAGCTGACCTATTATCAGATCGATACGGATCAGATCATCCGCTTTGTGCGTCACTTTTCCGCACTAGAGCTGGAGCAGTTTCTGCACAAACTTCTTTGTCAGTACGCCCCATGGGCACGGCGGCAGCTGGACTGGGCGGCAAGGCGCAGCCAGAGCCTTGCCGCTCTGCCGTTTCCTTTTGCGCAGTACCGCCCCGGGCAGCGGGCACTGGCGGGGGAAGTCTACCGTGCCTGCCGCGCCGGAAGGGATGCCGACCACAAAGGCGGCAGCCGTCTGTTCTGTCAGGCACCCACCGGCATCGGCAAGACCATGAGCGTCCTCTTCCCCGCCCTGCGGGCCATGGGTGAGGGCAGCGGCGAAAAGCTCTTTTACCTCACCGCCCGCAATACGACTCAGTCCGCAGCCGAGGATGCCATTGCCCGGCTGCGCACTGCCGCGCCGGAGCTTGCGCTGCGCAGCGTGACCCTGACCGCCAAGGAAAAGGTCTGTCTTCACCCGGACCCGGAAGGGCATCCTGCCTGTCTGCCGGAGCTCTGTCCCTATGCCAACGGCTACTATGATCGTATCAAAGATGCCCTGTCCGCACTGCTGGACGATACCGGCAGCTTTGACCGCGCCGCGCTGGCCGGGACAGCAAAGCGTTTTTCGGTGTGTCCCTTTGAGCTGGGGCTGGATCTGAGCGAATGGTGCGATGTAGTGATCGGCGACTACAATTATCTGTTCGACCCCGTCGTACACCTGAAGCGGTTCTTTGATGCTTCCGGCGACTGGCTGTTCCTGATCGACGAGGCACACAACCTTCCGGACCGGGCCAGAGCCATGTACTCTGCACGCTTTTTCAAAAGCAGTCTGACCGAGGCAAAACGCGCCCTCGGCAAAGGGAAAAGCTCCCTCCGGACCGCGCTGACCCGCGCTGACCGGGCGTTTCTGGATGTCCGGAAAGCCTGCGTGCGTCTGGCACCGCGCCGCGGCCAGACCGGCGCACCGGAAACCGACACCGCTCAGACCACTCTTCTGCCGTCTTTGCAGGACCCTGTGCCGGAACTGCCCGAGCCGCTGTATGCACAGGACGGCACCGTGTTTTTGCGGGAGCTTCCGTCTGCCCTGCTCAGCCCGCTGCGGGCGGTGCAGGCTCCCTTGCAGGATTGGCTGGAAGCGAACCCGGACGCGGATGCTCACGCGCAGCTGTTGGAGCTTTATTTTGCAGTGCAGGATATCCTCCGCTCTTCCGAACGGTACGACAGCCATTTTGTCACCCAGCTGACTGCTCGAGGCAGTGAGTTGGAACTGCAGCTGTTGTGTCTGGACCCGGCGCCCTTTGTGGAGGCCAGCCTTGCTGCCGGACGCTGTGCCGCATTGTTCAGCGCAACGCTCACCCCGCCCAGCTATTATCGGGGCGTGCTGGGCTGCGCGGATGCCCGGGCCGTGGCGCTGCCCAGCCCCTTCCCCGCCGAAAATCTTGGTCTTTACTGCATGGCAAATATCTCCACCCGCTACCGCGACCGGGAAACCAGTGTGCAGGCCGTTTCGGATGCACTGGCCCGGCTGACCAGCGGAAAAACCGGAAACTATCTGGCGTTTTTTCCAAGCTACGCCTATCTCCGGCAGGTATATGAAGATTTTGCAGCGCGTCACCCGGACATCCGCACGCTTGTGCAGGAGAGCGGCGCAGACGATGCTGCCCGGGCAGAATTTCTTGCACAATTTGTGCCGCAGCCAAAAGAAACTCTGCTGGGTTTTGGGGTGCTGGGCGGTGTTTTTGGCGAGGGCGTGGATCTTGCGGGTGACCGGCTTATTGGGTGTGCGATCGTGGGGGTCGGCCTGCCGCAGGTGAACCCCCAGCAGGAAATGCTGCGCCGCTATTACGATGCACAAAACGGCTCCGGATTCGACTATGCCTACCGCTATCCCGGCATGAACAAGGTGCTGCAGGCCGCCGGGCGGGTCATCCGCACACCGGAGGACAGGGGCGTGGTGCTTTTGCTGGATGACCGCTTTGCCCGGCCGGATTATGCCCGGCTGTTCCCGCCGCACTGGCAGCACATCCGGTATCTGCACAGCGCCGAGGAGCTTGGGCAGGCACTGCAGGATTTCTGGCAGAAATAGCCGCAGACAAAAACCACCGCCTTTCCGATCTTCTGATCGGTCCGGCGGTGGTTTTATTTTGTCTTATTTGCGACGGCCCGGCATCATTTCTGGTGCTGCAGCGTCTCCCAGGGCGGCATCTCGCTGCGCAGCTTTTCCCACATGGGCATTGCCGTACCGGTCTGCCTGCGCAGAGCCTCAAAGGCCTCGTCCAGATATTTCATTTCGGACACCGCGTTCATTGCGTGGTCCGATGCACACAAACGGCCCAGCGGCGTTTTTGCCATCACGAGCACCATGGCTTCCACCTGACGGCGGCCTGCAGAACCCGGCTTGTAAACATCCGTGTTTTCCTTGTCATTCACCGGGATGCCGGCATCCTTGAGCATCAGACAGGCTTCATAGGCGGCATCGATCATCGCTCCGCGCTGCTGTCGGGTGGCGCGGGTCAGGTCTCCATTGCAGGCGTAGCAGACATAGCACACCGGCAGGATAAAGGCAATGTGACACTTGAGCCACTCGTCCATATCACTGTAGAAGGTAAGCTTATATTTCGTGCCGTCAAAGGCAGTCTTGAGCCGGATGCGGAACGCACCGGACAGCGGTGCTGTTGCGCCGCCCACCGTCATGCCCACCCCGACGTGCGCGCTGACCACGCGTCCATGTTCCCGGTGCCCTGCGGAGTTCTGGAAGCCGAATGCGATCTTATCAGCCGGACGCTGCATGTACTCCAAGACCTGCTTTGCATGAGGGTCGTTGCCCACGAACACAAAGTACTGGCTCCTGTTTGCCTTGAGCACAGGCAGCACATCCGGCAGCTGCCCTGCCTGCACCACCACAAAAACAAGGTCATAGAAGTCATCCGGTGCAAGGACATCAATGGTCTTTACACGTTCTGTGGTCGTTCTGCGCTGCGCCCAGTGGCGGATGACCAGACCTTTCTGGTCGATCATCTCCTTCCACTCACCGCGCGCAAGCAGCGTCACAACGTTCTTTTTGTTCTGCAGCAGCACATGCGTCAGCTCACATCCCAAAACGCCCGCACCATAAACCAAGATCCTCATACCGATACGCCTCCCTTGATGTGTGTTAGGGTGTATCTGAAAACAAAGAAAATGACGAATATTTCGCAAGCACAAGCGGGATTTAAGGCAAATAGCCGCAGGAATCCTTTGTGGATTTCAAGGCTGTTTCACGCAAAATCCAGCTGTGTTTGTAGAAATAGGCTAAATTTTCGACTTTTCGGATACACCTTAGGGTCTGCTTATTTTTTCAAGAACGAGAAAAAGCCTTTTTTCTCGTAAGGTGCACTCTTTACGCCTTTGACCTCGTAACCGGTGGCATTGATGGCATCCCGCAGCTTCTGCTCATCCAGCGGCTGCTCCGAGTGGATCACGGTCTGTCCCTTGGCCTGTGAGGACGTGACCTTTTTCGCCTCCGGAAAGGCCTTGCGCACTGCTTCGTTGACATGGCTCTCGCACATGCCGCACATCATACCATCTACTTTTACGATCGTTTCAATCATTTTATTCCCCTCCAGATGTCCTGCGCACACCGGCCCACAGGTATCCGCTCTGTTAGGAAACGCTAACCGTCGTTTCAAACAAAACGCCGCCGGGAACTGCCCCGGCAGCGGTGCGGAGCGGTTCCCTTTCTGCTGTCGGGTCTGCTCAGAAAAATGCACGCATGGTTTCTTGTCTTCATCATATCACACCGGTCGGATAAATGCAAGATAAAAATACCCCGCACCGGTGTCCTGTCTGTGTCAGTATTCAATGCCCTTCCGGGCCGCGATGCCCTTCTGGTACGGGTGGCGGCAGCACTTCATCTCGGTCACATAGTCCGCCGCGTCCAGCATCCACTGCGGAGCGGCATGAGCGGTCAGGACACACTCCTGCGCTGCAGGCCGGGCCAGCACAGCCTTTTGCAGCAGGGCCTTATCCACCATATCCAGTTCCCACGCACTGCCCGCTTCGTCCAGCACCAGAAGATCGGCGTCTTCGGTCATAGCAGCAGCAAGGTTCCGGTTTTGCAGATCGCGAGTGGCGGCCTTTTCTGCTTCGTTCATCTGGAACACGAATTTCTGCCCGGCCTTGCCCCGGTAGATCTTTGCGCCCAGCTGTTCCAGCAGCGGGATCTCGCCGCTCTTTCCTCCCTTGAGAAACTGCAGGACCACCACCTTTTTTCCGCTGCCCAGCGCCCGCAGCGCAAGGCCCATGGCAGCGGTGGTCTTGCCCTTGCCGTCGCCGTAATATAGATGTAACAGCCCTGTACGCTCCATGGTCATTTCTCCTTTTGTCTTTGCGTTTATGGTAACACAAACTCTGCAAAAAAGAAAGAGGAAGCACCCGAAGGCGCTTCCTCTTTCAAACAGAGCGATATTTACTGATACAGCGGGAAGTCCTGAGTCAGCTTCAGCACACGGTCGCTGATCTCGTCCTTCTTTTCGTCATAATGCCAGATGCAGTCGGCAATGCAGTCTGCAATGACCTTCATTTCGGCCACGCCCATGCCGCGGGTGGTGACAGCCGGCGTGCCCAGACGCACGCCGGAAGTCACAAAGGGGCTGCGGGTCTCGCCGGGAACGGTGTTTTTGTTGGCGGTGATGTGCACACTGTCCAGACGTGCTTCCAGTTCCTTGCCGGTGCACTCCTCGTCGCGCAGGTCAATGAGCATCAGGTGGTTGTCGGTGCCGCCGGATACCAGCTTGACGCCGCGAGCCTGCAGCGCATCTGCCAGAGCCTTTGCATTTTCTACGATCTTGCGGGCATACTCCTTGAACTCAGGCTTCAGCGCCTCGCCAAAGCAGACAGCCTTTGCAGCGATGACATGCTCCAGCGGGCCGCCCTGGGTGCCGGGGAACACAGCGGAGTTGATGCGCTTTGCAAGGATCGGGTTGTTGGTCAGGATCAGGCCGCCGCGGGGGCCGCGCAGGGTCTTGTGGGTGGTGGTGGTCACAACATCTGCATAGGGCACGGGGCTCTGGTGATAGCCGCCTGCCACCAGACCGGCAATGTGGGCCATATCCACCATCAGATATGCACCATAGCCGTGGGCGATCTCAGCGATCTTTTCAAAGTCGATGGCACGCGGATAGGCGGATGCACCGGCCACGATCAGCTTGGGGCGAACCTTCCTGACCTGCTTTTCCAGCTCGGCGTAATCGATCAAGCCGTCGGCGTTGACACCGTAAGAGACGAAGTTATAGTTCTTGCCGGACATGTTCACCGGAGAGCCGTGGGTCAGATGACCGCCCTGAGACAGATCCATGCCCATGACAGTATCGCCCAGATCCAGCAGAGCAAAATAAACTGCCAGATTGGCCTGTGCACCGGAGTGCGGCTGAACATTGGCATATTTTGCGCCGAACAGCTTGCAGGCACGCTCGATGGCAATGTTCTCCACCTCGTCCACATAGACGCAGCCACCATAGTAGCGCTTGCCGGGCAGGCCCTCAGCGTACTTGTTGGTCAGGATGCTGCCCATTGCGGCCATGACGGCGGGAGAGACGATGTTCTCGCTGGCGATCAGTTCAATGTTCTGGCGCTGACGGTTCAGCTCGCGATCCATGGCTGCAGCCAGCTCCGGATCAACGGTATTGACCAGACCGATGGTGTCCATCATTTCATTGTACATAATATTCTACCCCTCTCAATTTCCGGGAGAAAGCCCCGGATCTCTTCAAGCCACCCTGCTCCGCGCACGAACCGAATTGCTTTCTCTTATCATAGCAGAAAGCTGCAGAATCTTCAACTTCCATTTTGACAAAAGGCTTGCTTTTTTCATCTGAAGTGTTTATTATACTTGTATAAAAATGCAGTGTCGTTTTTGTATATTTTTCAAGTCAGTCAACCTTCAGATGAAGCGAGGTGTTCTCCGGTGACGGTCAGTGAACAAAAGCAGGCACAGCGCCGGGCAGGCCGTACCGCACGCAGGGCGCTTTCTGCTCAGGCACGCGCCGCAGCAAATGCAGCCCTGTGTGCGAACCTCTGGCAGCTGGAGGCCGTACAGAATGCGCAGACCATCCTGCTGTACGCGGCGTCTGGTTCCGAAGCCGACCTTTCTGCCTTTGCGGAAAAGGCGCAGGCGCAAGGCAAAACGCTGGCCTATCCGGTGTGCGGCGAGGCGTATTCCCTTACCGCCGCTGTGCCCGGCCCGGACGGCTGGGAAGTGGGACAGTACGGCATCCGCACCCCCATCCTGAGCCGGTCGGAAATCCTGCTGCCGGAAGCGCTGGATCTGGTCCTTGTGCCCTGCACGGCTTTTGATGCAGACTGCTTCCGGGTCGGCATGGGCAAGGGTTATTACGACCGCTTTCTTCCCCGCTGCACCCATGCGGGAAGGATCGGCATTGCATTTGAAGCGCAGCGGGTCGCCCATGCCGCCGTGGACAGGCACGACCAGCGGCTGGACGCCTATGTAACAGAGAGGGGTATTTACCAATGGAAATGATGAAGCAGAGCTGTGAGCAGTTTCTGGCAGAACTGGCCAGCAAAGCGCCCACGCCGGGCGGCGGCGGCACAGCGGCATTGGTGGGTGCCGCCGGTGTAGCACTGGGCAGCATGGTGGGCAGCCTGACCATCGGCAAAAAGAAATATGCCGCTGTGGAAGCGGACATTCAGGCCCTGAATGCCCGGGCTGAAGTCCTGCGCAAAGAGCTGGAAGCTCTGGTGCAGGCCGACGCGGAGGCCTTTGCGCCGCTGGCCGCAGCCTATGGCCTGCCGAAAGACACGCCGGAACAGGCCGCACACAAAGCCGCCGTGCTGGAAAGCGCACTGGACGCCGCCTGTGCGGTGCCGCTGCAGATCATGGAAAAATGCGCTGAGGGCATTGTTCTGGTGGAAGAATACGCCGCCAAGGGCAGCGTGATGGCCGTCTCGGACGCAGGCTGCGCAGCCGCTCTGTGCAAGGCAGCCCTGCAGGCCGCAAGCCTGAATGTGTTCATCAACACAAAGCTGATGACAGACCATGCGCATGCTGCGGAACTGGACGCAAAAGCGGATAAATTGCTGGGTGAATTTGTACCGAAAGCAGATGCCGTGTTTGCATCGGTGACGGAGAAATTACGGATGCAGTGACCTACGGTCGAAGGCAGGAAGCTTCCTCCGCGAACAGCCCGGGACTCCAGTCCCGCCCCAACGCTTACGCGCCGGGGCCCCACCCCCAGGACATTCGCTGGAGAAACCTCCTGCCCTCCGACCTGAGAAGCTGCTTTTACTATCAATCATCGAGAGAGGGAAAGTATTATGGCAACGATTTTAAAAGGTGCGCCGGTTGTGGCCGCCATGAACGAGCGCAACGCTGCATTGTGCGAGCAGCTCAAAGCAAAAGGCGTCGTGCCCACGCTGGCCGTGGTTCGTGTGGGCGAACGGGAGGACGACCTCTCCTACGAGCGCGGTGTGATCGCCCGCTGCGGCAAGGTCGGCGTGGAGGTAAAGCAGTTTCTGCTGCCTGCCGATGCCTCTCAGGACGAGCTGCTGAAGGTGATCGCAGAGATCAACGCAGAGGATGCCATCCACGGCTGTCTGCTGTTCCGTCCTCTGCCCAAACAGTTTGACGACCGCACTGTGCGTGCGGCTCTGGCCCCGGAAAAGGACATTGACGGCATCACGGACGGTTCGCTGGCCGGAGTATTCACCAATACCGACCTCGGCTACGCCCCCTGCACTGCGCAGGCCTGCCTTGAGATCCTGAAGTATTACAACATTCCGCTTTCCGGCAGGCGTGCTGTCGTAGTGGGACGCAGCCTTGTGGTGGGCAAGCCCGCCGCCATGATGCTGGATCGTGAGAACGCCACTGTGACCATCTGCAATTCCCGCACCCGGGATCTTCCCGCCCTGTGCAGAGAAGCCGATGTGGTCGTGGTCGCCATGGGCAAAATGGGTGCCGTGGGTGCCGACTGCCTGCGGGAGGGCCAGACCGTGGTGGATGTGGGCATCCATGTGAACGAAGAGGGCAAGCTGTGCGGTGACGTGAAATTCGCCGAGGCCGAACCCATCGTGGATGCCATTACCCCGGTGCCCGGCGGCGTTGGCACTGTGACCACCTCGGTGCTGGTAGGCCACGTGGTGCAGGCCGCAGCCAAAAAGATCGGACTGTAACGAATCATAGAACTATAAAATAAAAGACGCTTGATCCACTGCTGTATGCTTCCCTGCCGGGGAAACATATTCAGACAAGATCAAGCGTCTTTTTTATTGCTATATTTTAGCCGCGGACAAGGAACAGCAGCAGGGCCGACGCCACGCACTGCAGGATCAGCCAGCGGGCCACCACCTGTTCGTCGCTCCAGCCTTTGTTCTTGCGCACATGGTCGTGCAGCGGAGTGCGGGTGTTCTTGAGGATCGAAATATGCAGGAAGCGCTTCAGGCTGATCTTGATAATGCCCAGACTTCCATCCACGATAAACACGATGGCTGCCAGCAGGAAGGCAAAGGGGTGGCCGCACTTGAGCGACAGCATTGCAATGAAAAAGCCCATGGCGCGGCTTCCGGCATCGCCCATCAGCAGGCTGGAAGGTTTTGCGTTGGACCACAGATAGGCCAGCAGTGCACCCATGAACACAACGCCTGCGGTGCCGTACTCAGCCAGCTCTGTTTTATAGGCCAGCAGGTAGGTGCCGATGGTCACGACTGCCACACTGGCAGACAGACCGTCCACGCCGTCGGTGCAGTTGACCACATTGATGCTGGCCCAGATCAGAATGACGATGAGCAGCAGGTACACTGCATACGGCAGGGTGAAGCTCCACTGCAAAAAGTGCACGCTGCAGCCGTTGAAGTTCAGGTAAGTGGCACCGGCTACAATGGCGATCACAAAATCGATCAGGCCTTTTTTGTACTCATTCCACGCGGTCTCTGCCGCATCGTCAAAGTAACCGGACAGCATGGACGCAATGAGCAGCACGGTGTAGATGACATACTCCACCTTGAAGGGCAGGAAGGCCATCGACACCAGCGCGATGCACAGCACGAAAATCAGGCCGGAGCCGCGGGCCTTGCCCTTGGAAAGTGCACCATTCACCGCAAACTCGCGGCCATGGTCATGGGGGAGCCTGTCATGAAAAACGGAATCCATCAGAGCCGTGAGAGCAAATGCCAGCAGGAATGCCAGAGCATCCACGCCGCGCTGTCCCACGACCGAAAGCAGCAGTTCGATCATATTCAAAGTTCCTCTTTCTTTTATTCTTACTGTGAAAGAAGTGTATCACGCTCCCCGTAAAAAATCAATCACTCACAGCGAAAAATGTGTCTTTGATTGACTTTTGTCGTGCCTGCACCTATAATAGTGTATTAGTTTGTCAAATTCTGCTGTTTGGGCTGTTGCTTGCTTTCCGGGCTTCTATTCGTGAAAAAGCGTTTGGAGCGGGCCGCGGCCCACGGCAAACGCAAACTATAAAAATTTATTTTCCGCTGAATATGGCAAAGCGTATGCGGCGCCATTTTTTAATGTGTAATCAGGATAAGGAGAACCAATGACCATTTCCCTTGAGCAGCTCTCGGCGCAGATGCGCCGGGGCGAACAGGTACCGCTGCGGCACACCATGCAGGTGGTGCTGACCCTGAGCATTCCGTCCATCCTGCAGCAGATCGTGGTAACAGCGGTGGAATACATCGACGCAGCCATGGTAGGCCACATCGGTGCATCGGCTACAGCCTCCATCGGCATCGTCAGCTCCAGCACCTGGCTCATGCATGGGATGCTGGCCGGTCTGTACATGTCCTTTGCCATTCAGGTGGCGCAGTATCTGGGGGCCGACCGGCAGGCAGACGCCCGCGGCGTACTGCGTCAGTCTATGATCTTCAACCTTGCAGTGGGCCTTGCGGCAGCCGCCTTTGGCATCGGCATCAGCCGGTTTCTGCCCGGATGGCTGGGGGCAGACCCGTCCCTGCGGGCGGATGCATCGGCTTATTTTGCCATCTGGTCCGCTTCCCTGCCCTTTTTGATGGTCATGGGCACCTATTCCTCCATGCTGCGTTCCTGCGGCGACGCCCTGACGCCGGGCCTGATCAGCGTATTGACCTGCGTGCTGGATGTGATCTTCAACTTCTTCCTCATCAACCCTACCCGGCAGATGACGGTGCTGGGCCGCACCATGACCGTGTGGGGTCTCGGCTGGGGCGTGCCGGGCGCGGCGCTGGGTACCGCCTTTGCCACTGCCATCAGCGGCACGCTGACGCTGGCACTGCTGCTGCTCCGCGATGGCCCGCTGTGCATCCGCAAGCCCGGCTCCTGGCAGATCACCAGAGCCTGCCTGCAGAACCTCTGGAAGGTGGGCACGCCGCTGGCCGCCGAACGCGCGGCCCTTTCCTCCGCACAGGTGCTGCTCATCCGCATCGTGTCCGGCCTTGGCACCACTGCCATTGCGGCCAACAGTCTGGGCGTAAGCGCCGAAAGCCTGTGCTATATGGCAGGCTACGGCATTCAGGATGCCGCCCTTGCACTGGTCGGTCAGGCTGTAGGCGCAAACCGCCGGGATATGTCCAGACGTTTTGCTTGGCTGTGCACCTGCATGGGCATAGGCATCATGGCTCTGACCGGTGCAGGCATGTATCTGTTTGCGCCCAATCTGATGGGCATCTTCACCGCAGACACCGCAGTCATTGCACTGGGTGCGCAGGTGCTGCGGATCGAAGCTCTGGCTGAGCCCATGTTCGGAGCCAGCATCGTTGCCAGCGGTGCCATGCAGGGCGCCGGCGACAGTGCCGGCTGCTTTGTGCTGAACCTCGTCAGCATGTGGGGCATCCGGCTCACCCTCGCCACCCTGCTGGCCCCGCGCTTTGGGCTGGTGGGCGTGTGGTTTGCCATGAGCTTTGAGCTGACCATGCGCGGCGTGCTGTTCCTTGTGCGGCTGGCACGCAGCAGATGGCTGGACAAAGGCGCATTGGCCTGATCGACCGCTGGCGGATCTATTTTCCTGTAAATAACAGCTCCCCGGCCGGGAACCGCACTGCGGGGCCTGACCGGGGAGTTTTGCTGTGGTTATATGATTTGAGAAGAAAAAAGTGGAGAACAAGTTACTTTCTGCCGTGCAGGATGGGAGACAGCGGCTTGTAGATCAGCAGGCACAGTGCTGCGTCCAGCAGGCCCTTGACCAGCGTAAAGGGCATGTTAAAGATGACCAGACACTTGATGAGGCTGTCTGCGGAGGGCAGGATCGCCTGATACATGCCAAGGATCGCCTCCAGCGGCATGTGGTAGAAGGTGACATAGGCCGGATAGGTGATAAAGTAGTTGGACGGCACACTGAACAGGGCCATCACCACTGCACCGGTCACAGCACCCATGATCGCGGTCTTGCGGCTCTTGTTTTTCTTGTAGATAAAGCCTGCAGCTGCCGAGAAGGCTGCGCCCAGCATAAAGTTGCACAGCTCACCCACACACGCGGTGGAGGTGCCCTTGATGACGATGTGCAGCAGGTTCTTCATAAAGCTGATGACCACGCCGTACACCGGGCCAAGTGCGAATGCGCCCAGCAGAGCGGGCAGGTCGGAGAAGTCCATCTTGACGAAGGACGGGATGAGCATCGGGATGGGGAACTCAATGAACATCAGGATAAAGGCCACCGCGCTGAGCATGGCGGCAACGGTAAGATTGTGGGTCGTGTTCTTTTTCATGGTTATGATTCCTTCCCGGGCAAAAGGCCCTGTAAAAATGTTCCGAAAGCTCTTTTCGTATCGCAGAAGCTGTTCCCATAAGCATTGCACACCGCCTGAGCGTCTTTGTCATTCGGTACGCCCTGCTCATGAAAGCAGTTTCTTATTTTGGAACGGGAAGGACAAACAGAAAAGCGCCCTGCTGCAACAAAAAACACTGCAACAGGGCGCGTAGACAACAATTTGCCTGCCGTTTCTTACATCCGGACTATACCGTTGGTCCCGGAATCGCACCGGGTCAGCACCCACAAAAGGTGGTCGCGGACTTGGAGATCTCTCTCATTGTCATTGCACGCCGTTTGAACTTTTTTGTTCCTTTGGCACGCTCTGGCAACGAAAGCAGCTTCCTTACCGCCAGTGGGGAATCACACCCCGCCCTGAAACGAACTTTCTGGCACAGAGTATAGCGTGCCGGCCCCGGCTTGTCAAGAGGAAACTTTTTGATTTGTATATTTTTTATCAAAGTATTCCTTTTTTGTTTTCCTCTCAGCCTTGCTCCGGCGGGTGTGATATGATATCATGGATGCGCTGTAAAAATTCAGGAGGTTAAAATGATTTTCTCGATCCGCGATCTCTCGTTTGAGCTTGGCTCGCTGCTTCTGGAAGGCTGGCTGGCGCTGGCTGCGCGTGCGGTGTGCGCCCTGCTCATCCTGCTGGCCGCATGGCTCGTGCGCCGCTGGCTGAACAAAAAGGGCATTCCGGCGCTGCTTGCCCGCAGCTGGTATTTTACCGGCACGCCCATCCTGCTGCGCAGTTTTTCCACCCCCATCCTGCGCATGTGCAGCGTCATTGGTGTGTATTTGGCCGCTGCTTCCCTGCCATGGGCCATTTCCGGCATTCCAAAGCTGCTGCTGCTCTGTTTCCGTCTCGCCATGACCCTTCTGGTCTGCGAAGGGCTGTATGCCGCATCCGATCTGGCCGACCTGCTGCTGGCTTCCTGCAGCCCGGAGATCCGCTCCAACAAAACGCTGCGCTCTCTGCTGGGTACCACCTACAAGGTGCTGGTCATCGTGCTGTGCGTGGCTGCGCTGGCGCAGGAGGTGGGCTTTCCCATCGGCAGCATCGTAGCCGGTGCCGGGCTTGTCGGCCTGACCATTTCGCTGGCTGCACAGGAGAGCGCCAGCAACCTGTTTTCCGGCATCGTCATCCTGCTGGACAAACCCTTCTCGGTGGGCGACTGGATCACCGTGGGCAGTGTGGAGGGCGAAGTGATCGACATCAATTTCCGCTCCACCCGCATCCGCTCTCTGGATAAGACCATCAATGTCGTCACCAACAGCCAGATCTGCGCCTCCACGGTAAAGAACGCGGCCCTGCGCACCATGCGTCCCTATAAGTTCAACCTTGGCGTCACCTACAATACTACCCGTCCCAAGCTGGAAAAGCTGATGAAAGACCTGCAGGCCATGCTGGATGCCAGCCCATATACCAACAAGGGCACCAACATCGTGCAGCTGGCAAACTTTGGGGATTCCAGCATCAACATTCTGGTCTCCGCCTATCTGGTGACCAATGTCTACGCCGAGTTCCTGCAGATGCAGAACGACCTGAACCTGAATATCATGGATATCATGCAGGCTGACGGTGTGGATTTTGCCTTTCCCTCCACCAGCGTGTACATCGAAAAAAATTCCTGAAACTTCTGTGCAAAAAATGCCGTTCCATCGAAATCGGAACGGCATTTTTCTTTTGTTCGTTTATTCGTTTGCGGCCTTATCCAGCTGCACCTCGGCAGCTTCTTGCGCCTCTTCTTCCTTCTGATAGATTTCAAATGCCGACCACATGGGGGCAATGTTCCTGCCGCAGAGCCGGCGCTCAATACAGGACCGCCAGCACCCGGCCCAGAGCTCTGCAGCCCTTCTTGGCCCCCAGACCACTCCATTGACCGCGCTGTTGATGCTTGTGATGGTATCCAGCATCCTGATTTCCCCCTCTTGTTAAAAAATGCGGGCAGGAACCTTTCAAGGCTCTGCCCGCATGTCAGGATGCTTATTCCACACTCCGGTGCGCACCTCAGCAGGCAGTCACACCTTTGTGTCTGTTCGTTCTTGCCCCGTATCCTCTTGCGGATACGCTGCATACAGGGTATCATAAAATTTCCGCATACGCTAGATTTTCCGAAAAAATGCAGGAATTTTCAGTTTGGCCACGCCTGTGCTGAACTTTGTTATCGTATGACTTTTCATCGGTTATAATGCCACATCAAGCGCCATCATCAGCGCAAACCCCAGCACGATGCTCACCACACCGGCAGGCTCATCTTCTTCCACCGCCTGCGGGATCATCTCCTGCGCGGTCACGCACACCATGCAGCCTGCCGCCGCACTGAGCAGCCACGGCAGCGCAGCACCGACCTGCTCCGCAAGGGCGAAGGCCAGCAATGCGCCCAGCGGCTCCACCAGCCCGGACGCAGCGCCCGCCAGAAACGCCCGAAGCCGTGTACAGGAGCCATGGGCCAGCGGCAGACTGACCGCCGCACCTTCCGGGATATTCTGCAGGCCGATGCCAAGGCTCAGTGCCAGTGCCCCGCTGATGGCATCCGGCTCCCCGGTCGACGCCATGGCAGCGGCAAGCCCCGCCACCATGCCCTCGGGCAGATTGTGTAAGGTCACAGCCAGGATCATGCGGCCGCTGTGCCCTGCCCCGCCTGCCAGCAGCTGCCCGGCAAACTGCTCCACCTGCAAAAGGCCTACTGCGCCCAGTACGAGCCCTATCGCCGACGGGATCCACGCAGGCAGTGCCAGACCGCGTCCCCGCTCAATGGCGGGCAGCAAAAGGCTCCACACGCTGGCCGCCAGCATGATGCCTGCCGCCATGCCGCACAAAATGCGCTGTGTGCAGGGCCGGGCCTGCCGCCGCAGCAAAAACACCCCCGCTGCGCCCAATGTAGTGCACGCCGCCGGAAACAGCAGCACCCATGCAGTCAAGATCATCCGGTTCAAAACAACATTCCCCCTTTGCCCGTTGTATGTGCGCAAAGGTAAAAAGGTGCAGAGCTGTCCGGAACGCCCTGAAAAAGCTTTCCCGTGCGATGCATCGGCCGTATCCGCACCCGAGATCCTCTCAGCTTTATTTCTGTCCGGAGCAAAGCCTTATTCCGCAGGTTTTATCCAAACAAATTATACGACCCTTCCGCCCTCATAAAACGTTGTTCCAGCTCATCTGCCGTTCCTTTGCCTCCCGGTTCAATTTTGCCAAAAAGCCTTTGACTTTTGTCAACAAATTATAACAAAAGCGTAGATTTTCTTGAAGATATCACTTCTTTGCCCAAAAAGCTCTTGATTTTTCAAATAAAAAGACTAGAATATTTTCTTGCAGCAAGGCTCCTCCTGTGGGGCGGCTGCAAGAATACTTTTGCATAAAGCAAGGAGATTTTAGATATGAAACTCAAGAATGTTTGTGTTGCTGTTGTCGCTCTGGCTCTGGCTGTTGGCATGACTGCCTGCGGCGGTTCTGCTTCCTCCACTGCTGCATCCTCTTCCGAGGCTGCTTCTACCAGCACTTCTGTTGCTGCTGAGGCCGATGAGAGCGCTTCTTCCGCTGTTGCAGAGGAGAACGGTTCTTCTTCTGAGGCTGCATCCAGCGAGGCTGCTTCTTCTGAGGCCGCTTCTTCTGAGGCTGCTTCCAGCGAAGTTGCTTCTTCTGTTGCCGCATAATCAGGCAGCACTCTTAGTTCAAGGAACGATCAAACCGGGCACGGAACTTTTTCTGTGCCCGGTTTTTTTGCAGCAAAAATGCGCCGGAAAGGTTTATTGGGGACCTCCCGGCGCATTTTTCAGGAGCTGCCATCAGAAGCAGGATGCCCCTCAGGCAGCGTACAATGCTTATTCTTATATTCCCCAGAACAGGATCCCCAGTCCTGCAGAGAGCAGGATCATCCCAATGGGCGATGGTGCTTTGCCCTTTTTCCGGCGGCAAAGGGCATGCAGCCCCCACAGCAGTAGGAACACCACAATGGAACGGAGATCCGGTGCAATGCCTGCCTTGTCCGCTGCAAACCCGGCCAGCGTAGAAAGCGCCATGTTGACAGCAGTTGCCAGGATCATCGCCACCACACAGGGACGAACGCCGCCAAGAACTGCGTTGACTCCCGCATACTTCATCAGGTTCTGCAGCACCGATGCAACGAGCAGGATAATAACAAAGGACGGCAGCACCACACCCAATGTCGCACACAGCGCGCCCCAGAAGCCGCCCTGTGAAGCACCGATGAAGGTGGCCATATTGATGGCCAGCGGGCCGGGGGTGGATTCCGACACGGCAATGAAGCTGAGAAATTCGCCTTCCGTCAGCCAGCCGTGTCCTAAGACCGTTTCCCGCACCAGCGAGATCATCCCGTAGCCGCCGCCAAAGGACAGCGCACCGATCATGAGGAAATTCCAGAAAAGTTCTACATAGATCACGGCTTCTTCTCCCCCTTCCGCAGCTGCTGTACTGCATACACCAGCAGCCCGGCCACACCGCTGAACAGGATATAAAAAATGGAAGAGAAGGACACTGCTGCAATGGAACAGCCCACCATCGCTGCCGCAACCGTGGTCAGGATGACAATATTGAAGACGCTGTGTTCCAGCTCCTTCAGCATCTTCAGTCCGGCGGAAAGGATCAGATAGATCACACACACCTGAATGCCGTGGAACGCACTTGCCACCACCGAAAGGCGGAGGAACTGGTCAAAGAACAGCGAGATCAGATAAATGACCGCGAAGGACGGGAGACACACCGCCACCGTGGACGCCGCCGCGCCTGCCGCACCCTCGATCTTGTAGCCGATATAGGTAGCACTGTTCACCGCCACCGGGCCGGGCGTAGACTCCGCAATTGCCACCATGTCCAGAAATTCTTCTTTTGTCACCCACTTTTTCTCTTCCACAAATTCATTCTGCAGCAAAGCCACCATGGCATAACCGCCGCCAAACGTGAACGCGCCGATCTTGAAAAACGTCCAGAAAAGCTCCTTTGTTTTCGACATAGCCTTCTCCTTTCTTGCGCCTTATTATATCATTTTTTGTTTTCATATGATATACTTTAATGGAATATGCTGCTTTCTTTGGAAAAAGCAGAAAAAGGAGTTTAGGATATGAAAACAAAATTTGGTATCGTAGGCTGCGGATTTCTGGGCAACATTGTGGCCGATGCATGGAAGAACGGTCTGCTGCCGGACTACGAGCTGGTGGGCGTGACCAGCCGCACCCGTGCTTCGGCAGAAAAGACTGCTGAAACGGTGGGCTGTGCCGTGTGTGACGATGTGGATGCGCTGCTGGCGCTGGAGCCGGAGTACATCGTGGAGACCGCTTCGGTGGAGGCTGTGCGCGCCATGGCTGTGCCTGTGCTGAAAAAAGGCGTGAATCTGGTCATCATTTCCATTGGCGCGTTTGCAGACCTTGCTTTTTATGAGCAGGTCAAGGCCGCTGCCGCAGAGGGTGATGCCAAGGTGCATCTTGCAAGCGGTGCCATCGGCGGCTTTGATGTACTGCAGACCGTCACCCTGATGGCTCAGGCCCAGCAGCTGGCCGAGACCGCAGGCATCGAGACCCACACCGGCGCAAGGGGCTTCCGCAACACGCCCGTATGGGAGGAGCACCTGCTCACTGATACGGAAAAGACCACTGTGTTCACCGGCAATGCCAAGCAGGCCATTGCCACCTTCCCGCGCCGGGTCAACGTAGCCGTGGCCACCTCTCTGGCCACCACCGGCCCGGAGATCACCGGCGTGACCATGCATTCCGTCCCCGGCTGGGTGGGTGACGATCACCGCATCACTGCCGAGATCGAGGGTGTGAAGGCTGTGGTGGATATCTGCTCTTCCACCAGCGCCATTGCTGGTTGGAGTGTGGTTTCCCTGCTGCGCAATCTCGCTTCCCCTGTGTGTTTCTATTAAAAGGAGGATCTGCACATGTTCCATAAACTGGTAGCCATTGAGCCGGTCAGCCTGATCCCCTCCGCTGAGCAGGAACTGCATCAGTATGCAGAAGAGGTGACCCTGTACCGCGATATCCCGGCGGACGATGACGAGATCGTGCGGCGTATCGGGGATGCCGATGCCGTGCTTCTGAGCTATACCTCCCGCATGGGCAAAAGCGTGATCGAGCGCTGCCCGAATATCCGTTACATCGGCATGTGCTGCAGTCTGTACTCGGAAGAGAGCGCCAACGTAGATATCGCCTATGCCCGCACCCGCGGCATCAAAGTGCTGGGCATCCGGGACTACGGCGACCGCGGCGTTGTGGAGTACGTCCTGCACGAGCTCATCGGCATCCTGCACGGTTTTGGAATGCCCATGCTGCGGGACGAGCCGGTGGAGATCACCGGGCTGAAGGTCGGCATCGTCGGGCTGGGTGTGTCCGGCAAAATGATCGCCGATGCGCTGCAGTTCATGGGTGCCGACATTGCCTATTACAGCCGCACCCGCAAGCCCGATGCCGAAGCCTCCGGCATGACCTACAAGCCGCTGGCACAGCTGCTGACCGAGAGCGAGGTGGTGTTCACCTGCCTGAACAAAAATGTCCTGCTGCTGGGCAAGGACGAATTTGCGCAGCTGGGCGAGGGAAAGGTGCTGTTCAACACCTCCATCGGCCCGGGCTTTGACTCGGCCGCACTGGAAGATTGGCTCACTCTGCCAGGCACCCATTTCTTCTGCGATACCCGCGCCGCTGCAGGCCCGGTGGGCGAGGGCTTTTTTGAACGCGAGAACGTACACTGCGCCAATGTTTCCGCCGGGCGCACCAAGCAGGCCTTTGTGCTGCTGAGCCAGAAGGTCCTTGCGAACCTCCGCACTGCTCTGGGAGAATGATATAAAAAGGGAACGCTTCCCGGCCGTGAGAAGCGTTCCCTTTTAGGCTTTATTCAAAATTGTTGTGATCTCTTCCAGATTCGCCGCAAATCGGATGCCCCGCTGGCGCTGCGGCGTGGAAAGGCCCTTCTCGATCATTTTGTCCAGCAGTGCCTTCAGGCTGTCGTAGTAGCCGTTCAGATCATAAAGGATGCAGGGCGCATCCAGCTGACCCAGCGAGACCTGAGACATCACTTCTGCAATTTCTTCCAGCGTGCCGGTGCCGCCGGGGAATGCGATAAAGGCATCCCCCAGCTCGATCATCTTCGTCTTGCGCTCAGCCATGTCTCTGGTAACGATCAATTCGGTCAGGCCATCATGCTGCAGCTCCTGCTGAATAAAAAACTGCGGCTCCACACCGGTCACGGTGCCGCCCGCATCCAGTGCGCTCTGCGCCAGCAGGCCCATCAGACCGCTGCGGGAGCCGCCGTATACAAGGTGATGCCCGTTTGCGCCGATCCAGCTGCCCAGCTCCCGGACAGCCGCTGCCAATGCCGGATCGCTGCCTTCATTTGCCCCAAGATAGACTGTAATGTTCATGGTGTTTCCCCTTTTTGTTTTTTCTCATTTTACCACGTTCGCTACGCTTTGCAAGGCCCGGCACTACTTGCAAATAAAGCTGCACTGTGGTATGCTTGTGCACAGAAAAGGGAGCTTGCAAAAGCAGGCTGAGAGTGGGCTGTCTGCCCAGACCTGTGACCTGATTTGGATAATGCCAACGTAGGGAGATACCACTGCTTCAGTATGCGGAAATGTCTCCCTGTGGGCATTTCCGCATTTTGATGCAAAGGAAGTTATTGCTATGAAAACCGCATTGACCATTGCCGGCAGCGATTCCAGCGGCGGCGCCGGCATTCAGGCCGATATCAAGACCATGACCGCCAACGGCGTGTATGCCATGAGCGCCATCACCGCCCTGACCGCCCAGAACACCACCGGTGTTACCGGCATTTTTGAAGCCACCCCGGAATTTCTGGCCCAGGAGATCGATGCCATTTTCACCGACATCTACCCGGACGCCGTCAAGATCGGCATGGTATCCTCGGCTGAGCTGATCGGGGTAATTGCCGAAAAGCTGCGCGGCTATGATGCAAAGCATATCGTGGTGGACCCCGTGATGGTAGCCACCTCCGGTTCCAAGCTGCTGCGGGATGACGCCGTGCAGGCACTGACCGAAAAGCTGCTGCCCATGGCAGAGGTCGTCACCCCCAATATCCCGGAGGCCGAGATCCTTTCCGGCATGAAGATCACCGACGCGGCAGGCATGGAAGCTGCCGCACAGCGCATCAGTGAAAAATATCACTGCGCCGTGCTGTGCAAGGGCGGCCACCAGATCAATGATGCCGACGACCTGCTGTGGCGGAACGGCTGCGGCAAGTGGTTCCGGGGCAGGCGCATTGATAATCCCAATACGCACGGCACCGGCTGCACCCTGTCCAGCGCCATTGCATCCAATCTGGCAAAGGGCTATGATCTGGATACTTCTGTGGAGCGGGCAAAAGCCTATATTTCCGGCTGTCTTTCTGCCATGCTGGATCTGGGCCATGGCTCCGGCCCCATGAACCACATGTTTGCACTGAAGGGAGAATTTGTTGGTGAGTGAGCAGTCTTTTGTACAGCAGCTGGTGCAGGAAAGTCTGCCCGTGTGGGAGCAGTGCCTGCATTCGGAATTTCTGGAAAGACTTGCGGACGGCACGCTGGACGAAGCCTGCTTTAAGGGCTACATTGTAGAGGACAGCCTTTACCTGCGGGAATATGCCAAGGTGTTCGCATGGGGCATGACCAAGGCGGCAGATATGCAGACCATCCGCACCTACTATTCCCTGCTGTCCTTCGTAAACGAGAGTGAGGACGCCGAACGCCTGCGCTGCCTGAGGCAGTTCGGGCTGACCGATGAGGGCATCCAGAGCCTGCCGCTGCGGCCGGAGAACCGCGCCTATGTGGACTACATGATCGACACCGCCAGAAACAGCGAGGGCGCAGCCGAGTGCATGATGGCCTGCCTGCCCTGCATGCTGAGCTACAGCTGGATCTTCCAGAAGCTGCTGAAAGAGCATCCCGCTGTGCAGGATGCCCCTTATGGTGCGCTGGTGGCAGACTATGCAGGCAGGGACTACGAGGAAGCCTGCCACGACTGGGCTGTATTTGCAGAAAAGACCTGTGAGGGCCTGAGCCCGGAGCGCCTTGCCCGCTGCCGCGAGATCTTCCATGCCTGCTCTGTGTATGAGCTGGATTTCTGGGCCATGGCGGCTTTGCCCCGCAGCGACCTGTAATGATTCTGAGCATAAAAATGCACCCGGCGTGTGGGCAGGACCACAGCAGCCGGGTGCGTTTTCTTTTGCGCAGTCAGACAGGCATTAAAAGTCCGACTTCTCGTGATTTTTCGCAAAATCTGTCCGTGGTGCAAGCCACTGCGGACAGTTTCTGTTTTTCTGCAGAGTACACTTCTTGCAAAAAGTGAACAAAATGCCTCTGCAAAAAACGCGGCAGATTCTTCTCATCTGCCAAAGTTTTGCCCGGAATGCATTTTTTGCTGGACAATGCCGCCCGGCTGTGCTAAAACAATGTCAGGAACCCGCAATGGTGCAGGCCTTCAGGTCAAGCGCGCCATTGCGGGCTTTTTGTTTTTCTGGGAAAGTGTTAAGAAATTAGAGGAGGCGTTTCTTATGAAAGCATTCATTCTACGAATATTCTTACCCTCTTACAGCATCCTTCATGCGCTTGACATAGGCACCGATCTGCTCCGGGGCATCCTTGCCGTACTGCTCCAGCAGCTTGATGACGGCAGAGCCCACGATTGCACCATCGGCGATGCCCGCCATCTTTGCCGCCTGCTCCGGTGTGGAGATGCCAAAACCGATGGCACAGGGCACTGCGGTGTTTTCCCGCACCACCTTCACGATGGACGCAAGGTCGGTCCGGATCTCGCTGCGGGTACCGGTGACGCCCAGACTGGACACGATATACAAAAATCCCTCAGCTTCTTTGGCGATCATGGCAATGCGGTTTTCAGAGGTAGGAGCGATCATTGAAATCAGGTCCACACCGTACTTATGGCAGGTGGGTGCAAACTCCTCTTTTTCCTCATAGGGCAGGTCGGGCAGGATCAGCCCGTCAATGCCGATCTCTGCGCAGGTGGAGATGAACCGCTCTGCGCCGTAGGAGAACACGACATTTGCATAGGTCATGAACACCATGGGGATCGAAACATCTTTCCGCACCTCGCGGACAAAGTCAAAGACCTTATCCGTGGTGGTCCCCGCTTTCAGGGCGCGGATGTTGGCCCCCTGAATGACCGGGCCCTCGGCGGTGGGGTCCGAGAACGGGATGCCCAGCTCGATGAGGTCGGCGCCGTTTGCCGCCATGGCGCGGACGGCGGCGGCAGTGGTTTCCAGATCCGGGTCGCCGCAGGTGATGAACGGAATGAACGCTTTGCCGTTTGCAAAGGCCTTTGCAATGTTACTCATGAAGATCCTCCCCTCTGTAGCGGGCAATGGCGGCGCAGTCCTTATCGCCGCGGCCGGAAATGGTGATGACGATGATCTGTTCCTTGTCCATAGTGGGTGCCAGCCTGATGGCATGGGCCACGGCGTGGGCCGATTCAATGGCCGGGATGATGCCCTCGGTGCGTGCCAGATACTCGAATGCGTTCACGGCTTCGTCGTCCGTAATTGCCACATACTCGGCGCGGCCGATATCATGCAGCCATGCGTGCTCCGGGCCGATGCCGGGATAATCCAGACCGGCAGAAATGGAGTAGACCGGCGCAATCTGACCGTATTCATCCTGACAGAAATAGGACTTCATGCCGTGGAAAATACCCAGACGGCCCGTATTGATGGTAGCTGCAGTCTCGAAGGTGTCGATGCCGCGGCCTGCGGCCTCACAGCCGATGAGACGCACGGTTTTGTCGTTGATGAAATTGTAGAAACTGCCAATGGCGTTGGAGCCGCCGCCCACGCAGGCAATGACGGCATCCGGCAGGCGGCCTTCCTTTTCCAGCATCTGCTCCTTGATTTCCTTGGAAATAACCGCCTGAAAATCACGCACGATGGTGGGGAACGGATGCGGGCCCATCACCGAGCCAAGGCAGTAATGGGTGTCGCTGATGCGGCTGGTCCACTCGCGCATGGCTTCGGACACGGCATCCTTTAAGGTGCCGGTGCCGCTGGTGACAGGAATGACCTCCGCGCCCAAAAGACGCATCCGGTAGACGTTCAGTGCCTGACGTTTGGTGTCCTCCTCGCCCATGAACACCACGCACTCCATACCCATCAGGGCAGCGGCAGTGGCGGTGGCAACGCCATGCTGACCGGCACCGGTCTCAGCGATGAGGCGGGTCTTGCCCATCTTCTTGGCCAGCAGCGCCTGCCCGAGAACATTGTTGATCTTGTGCGCACCGGTGTGGTTCAGGTCCTCGCGCTTGAGGTAGATCTTTGCACCGCCGAGGTCCTCTGTCATCTTTTTTGCATAGTACAGGCGGCTGGGACGGCCTGCGTACTCGTTGAGCAGTTCGGTGAGCTCCCGATTGAACTCCGGGTCATCTTTGTAATGGTTGTAGGCTTCTTCCAGTTCAATGACGGCATTCATCAGCGTTTCGGGGATATATTGTCCGCCGTGGATGCCAAAGCGTCCGTTGGGGTTTGTCATGGTCGTTCATTCCTTTCCTGATTGGTCGTTTTTGCGTACCGCGGCCACGAATGCCGCCATCTTTTCGGGGTCCTTCTTCCCTGCCGTCTCAATGCCGGAGCTCACATCCACCCCATAGGGGTGCAGACGCTCCACAGCATCGGCCGCATTTTCCGGGCCAATCCCTCCGGCAAGAAGATAATCCCGCTTGAAATTTTCCAGCAGCGCCCAGTCAAAGGCCCTGCCCGTTCCGCCTGCGCCGGAATCCAGCAGAACAAGGTCTGCCGGGCTTTTTTCCGCCTTTGCAAGGCTTTCTGCATCCGTCACGCGGAAGGCCTGCCAGAGCGGCCTTGCGGTCAGGCTGCGCAGCCGGGCAAGGTAAGCGGCATCCTCCTGCCCGTGGAGCTGGGCAATATCGACAATGCCCGCATTCAGCAGGCCCGCCACCGTTTCCGGTGCTTCGTTCACGAACACGCCCACGGCCTGGATCCCGGGGGAAAGCTGTGCTTTTAATTCTGCGGCCAATTCCCGGGAAACATACCGTCTGCTTTTGGGGGCAAACACAAAGCCGATGTACTCCGGCTGCAGGGCATTTGCCGCTGCGATATCCTCCGGACGGGTCAGGCCACATAATTTGATCCTTGTCATAGCAGTCCTTTCAATTCCCGCAGCTTTGCGGCCTTATCCGGCGCACGCATGAGCGTTTCGCCAATGAGCACTGCATCTGCCCCGATGGCTGCAAGCCCGGCAACATCTTCGGCAGTTTTTACGCCGCTTTCCGAGACAAAAAGCACATTCTGCGGGATACGGGAGCGCAGGCGGCGGCTGTTTTCGGTGTCCACCGTGAAGGTTTTCAGGTTGCGGTTGTTCACGCCAAGGATGCGTGCCCCGGCGGCAAGCGCACGGTCCACTTCGGCGTCATCATGCGCTTCCACCAGAGCGGAGAGTCCCAGGCCATCACAGATGGCAAGATACTCTTTGAGCTGTGCATCGTTCAGAATCGCGCAGATGAGCAGCACTGTCGAAGCGCCCAGAAGCTTTGCTTCGTAGATCATGTACGCATCCACGGTAAAATCCTTGCGCAGGCAGGGTATGGAGACAGCAGAAGCGATCTCTTTCAGATAGGCGTCACTGCCAAGGAACCACTTTGGCTCGGTCAGCACCGAGATGGCATCTGCCCCGGCGGCCTCGTATTCTCTGGCGATCTGCAGGTACGGGAACTCCGGTGCGATGAGCCCCTTGGAGGGCGATGCTTTTTTACACTCACAGATGAAGGCAAGCCCCGGCTTTGCAAGGGCTTTTTCAAACCGGAAGTCCCCTTTGGGCAGGGACAGCGCCTGCCGCTTTATTTCGGCCAGCGGCAGGCGTTGCTTTGCCGCTTCCACCCGCTGCCGGGCGTGTTCGGCCAGCTGGTCTAAGATGTTCATGCATTTTCCTCCGGGCGATTGCTCACTTCGATGAACTTTTCCAACACAGCCGCCGCCTTGCCGCTATCGATCAGCTGTGCAGCCAGTGCGATGCCCTCTGCCACCGTCTCGGCCTTGCCGCCGATGTAGAGGGATGCGCCCGCGTTCAACAGAACGGCGTCACGCTTGGGGCCCTTCTCGCCTGCCAGAATGGCGCGGGTGATGGCGGCATTTTCTGCCGGGGCACCGCCCACAAGGTCGGCCTTTTCGCAGCGGGTCAGACCGAACTGCTCCGGCGTGATGGTGTAGCACTTGTACCAGCCATCCTTGATCTCACACACTCTGGTGGGAGCACTGAGGGAGATCTCGTCCAGCTTATCCTTGCCGTAGACCACCATACCGCGCCGGACCCCCAGACTGATGAGCACCTGTGCCAGCGGCTCCACAAGGTATTCATCGTAGACGCCCAGCAGCTGCATGGCAGGCGAGCCGGGATTGGTGAGCGGTCCGAGGATGTTGAACACGGTGCGGAAGCCCAGTTCCCTGCGGATGGGGCCCACATACTTCATGGAGGCGTGGTACTTCTGGGCAAAGAAGAAGCAGATACCCACCTCGTTCAGCAGCTCTACGCAGCGGGCGGGGCTCTGCTGAATGTTCACGCCCAGTGCTTCCAGACAGTCGGCGGTGCCGCACTGGGAGGAGGCAGCCCGGTTGCCGTGCTTGGCCACCTTCATGCCGCCTGCCGCCGCCACCAGCGCCGAGGTGGTGGAGATATTAAAGCTGTGAGCGTTGTCGCCGCCGGTGCCTACGATCTCGAAAAGCTCCATGCCGGCATCCACCTTGGTGGCGTGGTCCCGCATGGCAGCGGCGCAGCCTGCGATCTCGTCGGTCGTCTCCGCCTTGGCGCTCTTGGTGGAGAGTGCCGCCAGAAAGGCTGCGTTCTGGGTGGGCGTGGTCTCGCCGCTCATGATCTCGTTCATCACGGCGTAGGCTTCGTCATAGGTCAGGTCCTGTTTGCTGACGATCTTCACGATTGCTTCCTTAATCATTTTCTTAACCCTCCATAAAATTTTTCAAGATCGACCGGCCCTGCGGGGTCAGGATGGATTCCGGATGGAACTGCACCCCATGGATGGGGTACTGTGTGTGCTGCACCGCCATCACCTCGCCGTCAGCGGTGCGGGCGGTGACCCGGAGCTCCGGCGGCATGGTGGCAGGGTCTGCTGCCAGCGAGTGATACCGCGCCACCAGCAGCGGGGCTTCGCAGCCCTGAAACAGCGGGCACTCCGGGTCAAATTCCACCTCGGACTGCTTGCCGTGCATCAGCTGTTTTGCGTAGGTGACGCGGGCTCCAAAGGCTGCACAGATGGCCTGATGACCCAGACAGACGCCCAGCGTGGGGATCTCTTTGCCCAGTGTGCGGGCAGTTTCCAGCGTGATGCCTGCATCCTCCGGTCTGCCCGGCCCCGGCGAAAGGATGATGCGGGCCGGATGCAGAGCACGAATCTCTTCTATCGTCAGCTCATCGTTGCGGATGACCCGGATGCCGGGGTCCAGCTCCCCCACCAGCTGGTAGAGGTTGTAGGAAAAGCTGTCGTAGTTATCAATGAGCAGTGTCATAAGCCTTCCTCCTGCGCCTGACGGAGTGCACTGACCACGGCCTGTGCCTTGTTGATGCACTCCTGATATTCCTTTTCGGGCACCGAGTCTGCCACGATGCCGGCACCGCTGCGCACGAACACCTGCCCGTTTTTCCGGTAGGCGATGCGGATGGCGATGCAGGCGTCCATATTGCCGGTGAAGTCAATGTAGCCGATGGCCCCGCCATAGATGCCGCGCTTGTTGTTTTCCAGCTCGCCGATGAGCTGGCAGGCACGTATCTTGGGCGCACCGGAAAGGGTACCGGCCGGGAGTACGGCCTCAATGGCGTCCAGTGCATCGCACTCCGGCCGAAGGACGCCGCGCACCGTAGAACCAATGTGCATCACGTGGGAATAGCGTTCGATGGAGTGCAGCTTTTCCACCTCCACCGTGCCGAACCGGCTCACCCTGCCAAGGTCGTTGCGGCCAAGGTCCACCAGCATGTTGTGTTCAGCCAGCTCCTTTTCGTCGGACAGAAGTTCGACTTCCAGTGCCTTGTCCTCCTCGTCGGTCTTTCCGCGGGGGCGGGTACCTGCCAGCGGAAAGGTGTGCAGCACGCCGTCTTCCAGCTTGACCAGCGTTTCCGGCGAGGCCCCGGCCACCTCCACATCGGTGCCGGAGAAATAGAACATATACGGCGATGGGTTGATGGTGCGCAGCATCCGGTAGGTCCCCAGCAGACTGCCTTCAAAGGGGGCCGCCAGCCGGTTGGAAAGCACGATTTGAAAGATCTCGCCCTCGCGGATGGCGTGCTTTGCCTTCTCCACCATCCGGCAGTAAGCAGACTTGTCAAAAAGCGGCTTTGGTTCGTCCAGCAGTCTTCCGGCGGGTTCCTGCTTTTGGGTTCCGGTCTGCAGAAGCTGTGCCAGACGGTTCAGCCGGAGGACGGCTTTGTTATAGTTCGTTTCCAGCGTGTCCGGCTGCAGCGGCATATTCACGATGAGCACGATCTTCTGCCTCAGGTTATCAAAGGCAATCACCTGATCGAACAGCATCAGGTCCACATCCTTGAAATTCTCCGTGTCCTGCGCCTTTGTGCGGGCCTTTGGCTCACTGTAGCCGAGGTAATCGTAGGCAAAGTAGCCTACAAAGCCGCCGGTGAAGGTGGGCAGGTATGCAAAGCGCGGGCTTTTGTACTGGGCCAAAATCTCCCGCAGCACCTGCGAGGGGTTTTGTGTTTCAAAAGTGAGTTCCCCGGCCTTCATCACGCCATTCCGGCAGGTGATCTCCATTTTGGGATCCAGACCCAGAAAGGTGTAGCGGCCCCACTTTTCGCTGGGCTGGGCGCTTTCCAGCAAGTAGCAGTGGGTGGAGACGTTCTTTAAAATTTTCAGCGCTTCAATGGGCGTGCAGATATCTGCCAGGATCTTACAGCTGACCGGCAGCACCTCATATCTGCCTGCCGCCGCAGTGGTTTTTGCTTCATCCAGCGTGGGCTGTATCTTCATGGCCGCTTCCCCTTTCTGTAAAAACAAAAACTCCCCCGGCTCTTCTGCCGAAGGAGTATAAAACAAAACGCCCCCGACAGAAGAACGCTCTTCTGTCAGGGACGAATAAAGCTTGGCCTTTTATCCGCGGTACCACCCTGATTTCATGGGTATGACCCCATGCACTTGGCGGGATGCCAACACATCCCCGGCAACTGACGTACGCCCTCACGTTGCAGAATACTATGCGGCAAAAGCGCCGCAGTTCCCTGCACCCTCAGCGGTCCATTTCGGGAAAAGTGACGCAAAATCACACTTTCCTTGACGAACTGTTTCCGGTCTGCTTCTCAGCTGCGCAGGCTCTCTGTACGGGCGTGGTTCGCCGTTATCTCCGCTTCAACGGTTTAGTGTATTGAATTTGGCTATATTAAACCACGGATTTTTCGTTTGTCAATACCTGTTTGCAAATTTTTCAAAATCAGCCTATGTTTGCAGTGGGTTCAGTGCTTCCGGCGGCCATTCGTGCTGGAAAACTTCACCGCTTTTGCCGGTCTGCGGCGGCTGTGCAGCGCACTGTAATAGCCAAAGGCTGTGCCGCATAAGCCGCCCACAATGTGCATGAAGTTTGCCACATTATCATGCACAAAAATGATATCGTACACCTGCTGACCGAAGTACAGCGCTGCAACCAGCAGCATGGTGACCGGGATGCCTCCGGAAAAGCCCGCCAGCGAGGAGAGCATGATGAGCATGAACACGATGCCGGACGCGCCCAGCAGCCCCGAACGCGGGAACAGCACGCATTGCAGCACACCGGTGACCAGAGCGGTGAACACCATACCGCACAAAAGCGGCTTGCTGCCGTATTTTTCTTCCATTGGCGGGCCAACAACGAGCAGCAGCAGCATGTTGTTCAGAAAGTGGTCCCAGCTGGCATGGCCCAGCACATGGCCGAACAGCCGGATGTAGAACAGCGGGTCCTTCAGCGAGGAGCGGTAGACACAGAACAGGTGCATGGTTGTCCACCCGTCCGTCCACTGGTCGAGGAACAGCACCAGAAGTGACAGCAGGAAAAATGTGAGGATCACAGGGGAGTTGTATTGCAGCTCCAGTTTGAGTTTTACTTTTTTCATCCTCTTGTCTCCACCCAATATTCACCCATGCTCTGGCCGGGCTGACCGGTCACCTCATCGCTGAGGTAGGTGCTAAGGCCGCAGTTTTTCGGCTGCCATGCAAGGGCCGCTTCCACCGTGGGGTACTCTACCTCGGCATACCAGAACTCGGTGGGCTGGCCTTCGTCCACATGGTTCACTTCCAGCACAGAACCGTCCGGCAGGGTGTAGCTGCGGCGCAGCTTCGGGATGAGAGGTTTGCCGATAATCTTGTGTTCCAGATCCTCAAACAGCGCTTTGTCGATGCTGCGCTCGATCTCCTCGCGGGCAAGGCCGCCCCCGGATTTGAAGCAGAGGATGTAGTCCGTTCTGCCGCCAGTGAGGGCTTCTTCCCGGATGCGCACGGTGGGCCGCACGCTGATATAGCCCTGCCGCATGGCAAATTCCTCTCTGAGGGGCAGCCCCTCCGGCCAGCCCTTCACCATCCATTTGCGTTCGATTTCCATAATGCATCCCTCTTTCATGCGGATTTTTGGCATTTCTTATTTATAATAACATGATTTTGTGCTATTATAAAGAGTAGATTTTTACTCCTTCTGTCTGCAAACGCGGGACGAAGGGAGTTCGTTCATGATAAGGAGAACCATATGAAAGAACGCGCTTACCCTGTGTATACCGTCAACAAACACGCCGAGGGCCTGCTGGTGGGCGGGCATCCATGGGTGTACGAGAACGACATCCTCAATTCCCCGGAAAATGAGCCGGAAAACGGCACTCTGGCCGATGTGGTCAGCACCAAGGGTTCCTACCTTGGCACTGGCTTCGTTTCGCTCAAGAGCAAGATCCGCGTGCGGCTGATCTCCCGCAACGCCAATGACACCTTTGATGCAGCCTTCTGGCGCCGCCGGGTGGAATATGCATGGAACTACCGCAAAACCGTGCTGGAACCCGCAGACCTTTCTGCCTGCCGCGTCATTTTTGGCGAGGCCGACCAGTTCCCCGGGCTGACGGTGGACCGGTTCAGCAACATCCTTGTCACCCAGACCCTGAGCGTGGGCATGGAAAAGCTCAAGCCCATCCTCTTCCCCATTCTGGCAGAAGTCCTGCGCGCCGACGGCCAGACCATCGATGGCATCTACGAGCGCAACGATGAGGCTCTGCGCGCCAAGGAAGGTCTTGAGCAGAACAAAGGCTGGTTTGAACTGCCCGGTGAGACTCATCCGGCAAGCACCCAGACCGAGATCTGCGAGAACGGAGTTTACTACCATGTGGACTTCGAGAATGGGCAGAAGACCGGCTTCTTCCTTGATCAGAAGTACAACCGCCGGGCTGTGGCACGTCTTGCCGCAGGCCACACCGTGCTGGACTGCTTTACCCACACCGGCAGCTTTGCACTGAACGCCGCCGCGGGCGGCGCTGCCCGTGTGACCGCCGCCGACATCAGCGCCGAGGCCATTGCCATGGCGCAGCGCAATGCCCAGCGCAACGGTCTGACCAATATGGACTTTTTGTGCGAGGACACCTTTGAGCTGCTGCCGAGGCTGGAAAAAGAGGGGCACCCCTACGATTTTATCATTCTGGACCCGCCGGCCTTTACCAAGGCGCGCCGCACCGTAGAAAACGCCATGCGCGGCTACAAGGAGATCAACTACCGTGCCATGAAGCTGCTGCCCCGCGGCGGCTATCTGGCAACTGCCAGCTGCTCCCACTTTGCCACCGAGGAGCTGTTCATCAAGATGCTGCGTGCAGCGGCAAAAGATGCGCACCGCCAGCTGCGGCAGATCGAAGTGAAGCAGCAGGCTCCGGATCACCCGATCCTGTGGGGCGTGCCGGAAACGAATTATCTGAAGTTCTTCCTCTTTCAGGTGATTTGACGATTTGAATGCCCTCCGTTTCACTCTGGGCATCTTCAGCGGAAATTTTATTTTTAATGTTTGAGCTTCCGGAAAATCTGCGGATTTTCCGGAAGCTCTTTTTCACGAAGCGGGGCCGTAGCGGGCAATGGCACCGTATATTAAAAACACATTTTCACCAGAAGGGACCCCATCGGGTAAATGCATCTTTTGGCTGCGCTGCCTGAACCCTCTCAGTCAAAGCCTGACGGCTTTGCCAGCTCCCCCGAGGGGGGAGCTTTATGAGCAGGGACGGAAAACAACAATCTTTTCCGATGATGAATAAACTTACCCGGCAGCTGGATAAAAGCTCGCCCTTCGGGAGAGCTGGCATTGCGCAAGCAATGACTGAGAGGGTTTTTCCCATCGGGCGGAGAGGGTTCGTTCTCTTAAAAAGTCATACCAAGTGCGGATGCTCCAAAAATGCCGGAAGCTGCTTGTGCAGAATCGTCAGATTTGTCAATTGCCTTTTTGCCCGGCAGCGGCTATAATCAAACCATAGACAGCAACGGCGCTGTGGGTCACCTCCTGACTCGCAGCGCTGTTTTTGTTAAGAAGCTTTCGTACTTCTGGGCGCGGCATTGCGGCAGACCAGAACGCAGACGAAAGGGTAAGAAAAATAAGATCAAGTAAGGAGTAGGATTTATGGCAGCGAATGTTATGGAAATCTACGGCAGCAAGGTCTTTAACGAACATGTGATGAAGGAGCGCCTGCCGAGCGCAACCTATAAGAGCCTGAAGAACACCCTGCACAAGGGTGCTCCGCTGGACATTGAGGTGGCAAACGTTGTGGCCAGCGTGATGAAGCGCTGGGCCATGGAGCTGGGTGCCACCCACTACACCCACTGGTTCCAGCCGCTGACCGGCATCACCAGTGAGAAGCACGATGGCTTTGTTTCCCCTGTGGGCGACGGCACCGCCATCATGGAGTTCTCCGGCAAGGAGCTGGTGCGCGGCGAGCCCGATGCATCTTCCTTCCCCTCCGGCGGTCTGCGCGCCACCTGCGAGGCCCGCGGCTACACTGCATGGGACCCCACCAGCTACGCATTCGTGAAGGATGATGTGCTGTGCATCCCCACCGCATTCGTCAGCTACACCGGCGAGGCTCTGGATAAGAAGACCCCGTTGCTGCGTTCCATGAACGCACTGTCCAATCAGGCGATCCGTATCCTGAAGCTGTTCGGCAAGGATGTGGATTACGTTTCCACCACCGTCGGCCCCGAGCAGGAGTACTTCCTTATTAAGAAGGAGGATTACGAGGCCCGTCAGGATCTGATCCTCACCGGCCGCACCCTGTTCGGTGCTCCCTCTGCCAAGGGCCAGGAGCTGGAGGAGCATTACTTCGGCGTTATCCGTCCCGAGGTGTCTGCGTTCATGAAGGAACTGGACGAGGAGCTGTGGAAGCTGGGCGTACCTGCCAAGACCAAGCACAACGAAGTAGCCCCCTGCCAGCATGAGCTGGCCCCCATCTACGATACCACCAATGTGGCCATCGACCACAACCTGCTGACCATGGAGATGATGAAGAAGATCGCTCCCAAGTACGGTCTGGTCTGCCTGCAGCATGAAAAGCCCTTTGAGGGGGTCAACGGCAGCGGCAAGCACAACAACTGGTCCCTGTCCACCACCGAGGAGAACCTGCTGGATCCCGGTGACACCCCCATGGAGAACCTGCAGTTCCTGGTGTTCCTGGCCGCAGTCATCAAGGCTGTGGACGAGTACGCCGACCTGCTGCGGACCTCTGTGGCCACTCCCGGCAACGATCACCGTCTGGGTGCAAACGAGGCACCTCCGGCCATCATCTCCATCTTTGTGGGCGAGGAGCTGGAGGCTGTCATCGATGCTATCGCCTCCGATTCTCCCTACGCCGGCCCCACCAAGATGAAGATGGACCTGGGTGTGGACGTGCTGCCCAAGTTCAGCAAGGACACCACCGACCGCAACCGCACCTCCCCCTTTGCCTTTACCGGCAACAAGTTCGAGTTCCGGATGCCCGGTTCTTCTCAGAACCTCAGCGACTGCGATACCATCCTGAACACCGCTGTGGCCAAGGAGCTGAAGGGCTACGCCGACGAGCTGGAAGGTGCTGAGGACTTTACCAGTGCCGCCATCGCTTTGGTCAAGCGCACCATCCGGGACCACCGCCGGGTCATCTTCAACGGCAACGGCTACACCGCCGAGTGGGAGGCCGAGGCTGCCAAGCGTGGCCTGCCCAACATGAAGAACACTCCTGCTGCCCTGCCGGCCCTCATCGACCCCAAGAACATCGCCCTGATGGAAGAGTTCGGGGTGCTGACCAAGGTGGAGATGCACAGCCGCTACGAGGTGGAGCTGGAGCACTACTCCAAGGTCATCAACATCGAGGCCCTGACCATGCTGGAGATGGCCCGCAAGCAGCTGCTGCCTGCCGTCAACGCCTACATGAGCGAGGTTGCCAACACCGCCGCCTCCAAGCTGGCGGTCAGCGAAAAGATCAGCGTGCGCAGCGAGACCAAGACCCTGACCAAGCTCTCTGCCGATGCCGATACCATGAGCGATGCCATCGACACCCTGCAGGATGCAGTGGATGCTTCCAAGGCATTGCCCACCGAGGCAGAAAAGGCCGTTGCTTTCCACGACAACGTGCTGCCTGCAATGGATGCTCTGCGTGCCGCTGCGGACGACGCCGAGACCATCTGCGGTGAGGATTATTGGCCTCTGCCCAGCTACAGCAAGATGCTCTACTACGTCTGATCTTTCATCAGCGTAACAGCAGAATAGCATCCGTAGGCTGCGGAATTTAAAATTGCCATTCTCCTTTTCCTATTTCTTACACCAGCCTAAAGACCTGCTCCCATTCTGAGGGCAGGCCTTTAGGCGTTTTATTTGAAAGGGAAACCATTATGAGCTATTCGACCCAACAGGACATCCTTGATTTTGTGGAGGACAACAACGTCAAATTTGTGCGCTTTGCCTTCTGCGATATTTTTGGCACTCAGAAGAACATTGCCGTGCTGGCAAACGATCTGCCCAAAGCTCTGGAAGACGGTGTCTGCTTCGATGGCAGTTCCATTGCCGGCTTCATGAAGGTGGAGGAAAGCGACCTTGTGCTGCGGCCGGATCTGTCCACCGTGACCATTCTTCCCTGGCGCCCCACCGAGGGCCGGGTGATGCAGTTCTTCTGTGATGTGGAAAAGCCGGACGGCCAGCCCTTTGGCGGCAACTGCCGCGGCTTTCTGCGCAGCGTGAACCGCAAATTCAAAAAGCTGGGCATCACCTGCAATGTGGGCGCAGAGTGTGAGTTTTACCTGTTCGAAAACGATGACCGGGGCCGTCCCACCCGTATCCCCATCGACTTTGGCGGCTACTTTGACGTGGCCCCGCTGGACGCAGGCGAAAACCTCCGCCGGGACATCTGTCTGACCATGGAACAGATGGGCATGAGCCCTCAGCACAGCCATCACGAAAGCGGCAACGGCCAGAACGAGATCGACTGCCACCACGCAGGCCCCCTCAAGACCGCCGACAACGTGATGATGTTCAAGCAGATCGTGCGTGCCATTGCCACCCGCAGCGGCATCCACGCAAGCTTCCTGCCCAAGCCCCTGCCGGATCAGGCGGGCAGCGGCCTGCACATCAACCTGTCCCTTTACATGGATGGCCGCAACCTGTTTGAGGGCGACATTGCCCCGGACAGCATTGCAGGAAGCTTTATGGCCGGTGTGCTGGCCCACAGCCGAGAGCTGACCGTGTTCACCAACCCTCTGCCCAACAGCTATCAGCGATTTGGCTGCGACGAAGCGCCCCGCTATGTGAGCTGGAGCCGCCAGAACCGCAGCCAGCTGGTGCGCATCCCGCAGGTGAAGGGCGACAACTGCCGCATGGAGCTGCGCAGCCCGGACCCTGCCTGCAACCCCTATCTGGCCATTGGTCTGGTGCTGGCTGCCGGATTGGACGGCATTGAGAACCGCATGGTGCTTTCTGCCCCCGTGAACAAGAATCTGTTCGACCCCTCCATGGCTGAGGGGCTCGGTCTTGAGACTCTGCCCGCCAGTCTGGAAGAGGCCGTGCAGGCCGCTGAGGAGAGCGAATTTTTGCGCCGAGTGCTGCCCGAGCAGCTTGCCACCCGGTACTTCACCGAGGAGCTCAAGCGCTGTGAAGCACTGAAACATGCGTCCGACCCTGTTGAATACGAGCGCACCCATTACTTCAACGCCATCTGACCCCTGCAAAAAAGAGTGTGTAGGAGAAAGGAGCGAAGGAAATGGGACGTGCACTGATCGTAAGTGCCGGTGCAAGCTCCAACGAGTATATCGCTGCACGGCTGACCGAAATGGGCTACAGCCGCCCGGTGATCATTCCCAGCGGAGCCGAAGCCCGGCGTCGCATGACGGAATCGGATTTTGAGCTGATCGTGGTCAACTCTCCCCTGCCCGATGAATTCGGGCATGAGGTGTGCATCAATGCTGTGGAAAAAACAGATGCCGGCGTTGTGTTTCTGGTCAAAGCCGCACAGGCTGAGCAGCTGCTGGGCCCTTTGAGCGATCAGGGGGTATTGCTGCTGTCAAAGCCCTTCAGCACTGCCCTTTTCGTGCAGGCCATGCACATGGCAGCGGCCGGCAATCACCGGCTGCTGCGTGCCCGGCAGGAGAACGCCCGCTTACAGGAAAAGATCGCACAGGTGCGGCTGGTCAGCCGTGCAAAGTGCTGCCTTGTGGAGCACGAGCACATGACCGAAGCCGAAGCACACCGCTACATAGAAAAACAGGCCATGGATACCCATCGTGACCGCACAGAAATTGCACAGGAAGTCCTTGAAAATTATGAGGACATGGGTGTATAATATTGGATTGGGAAAAGTATCCTTGCTTTCACCGGCTCATTTTTGGAGAGGCAGAGAGCAAGACCGTTTGCCTGAAAGGATTTACAAAGGTTTATAAGGGAAAGAATTCAGAAAAGCAAAAATAGAGGAGGAAATTCTATGGCAGAGAAACAAACCAAATTCATCTTTGTCACCGGCGGTGTCGTTTCCGGTCTGGGCAAGGGCATCACGGCCGCATCGCTGGGCCGTTTGCTCAAGTGCCGCGGTCTGAAGGTGGCCAGCCAGAAGCTGGACCCCTATGTGAACGTAGACCCGGGTACCATGAGCCCGCTGCAGCATGGCGAAGTGTTCGTGACGGATGACGGTACCGAGACCGATCTGGATCTGGGCCACTACGAGCGCTTCATCGACGAGAACCTGAACAAATACTCCAACCTGACCACCGGCAAGGTGTACTGGAACGTGCTGAACAAGGAACGTCAGGGTGCATACCTGGGCCAGACCGTGCAGATCATCCCCCACATCACCAACGAGATCAAGAGTTATATCTATAATCTGGCTTCCTCCACCGAGGCTGACGTGGTCATTACCGAGATTGGCGGCACGACCGGTGATATCGAAAGCCAGCCCTTCCTCGAGGCCATCCGTCAGGTGGGTCTGGAGCAGGGCCGTGACAACTGCTGCTACATCCATGTGGTGCTGGTGCCCTACATTTCCGGCTCGGACGAATACAAATCCAAGCCCGCACAGCACTCTGTGAAAGAGCTGCAGGGCATGGGTGTGAACCCCGACATTATCATCCTGCGTGCGGACGGCAGCGTGGGCGGCGACATCCGCCGCAAGATCAGCACCTTCTGCAATGTGAAGCCTGAGTGTGTGATCGAGAACCTGACCATGCCCAGCCTGTACCAGTGCCCGCTGATGCTGCACACCGGTGGTCTGGACGAGGTCGTGGTGAAGAAACTCAAGCTGGACGTTCCTCCTGCCGACCTGACCGAGTGGAAGCAGGTGGTGTCCCGCATTGCCACCCGCAGCAAGACCTGCAGCATTGCACTGGTGGGCAAGTACGTCAAGCTGCATGATGCTTACCTCTCTGTGATGGAAAGCCTGTATCACGCCGGTTTTGAGAACGACAGTCAGGTAGAGATCCGCTGGGTGGAGAGTGAGGACCTGACCGATCAGGCCGCCTGCCGGGAGGCCTTTGCAGATGTGGACGGCATCATCGTGCCGGGCGGTTTCGGCGACCGCGGCATTGAGGGCATGATCCAGGCTGCACAGTATGCCCGCGAGAACCATGTTCCCTACTTCGGCATCTGCCTTGGCATGCAGATCATGGTAATGGAGTTTGCCCGGGGCGTTCTGGGCTACAAGGACGCCAATTCCAGCGAATTCACCCCGGACGGCAAGCACAATGTGATCGCGTTGATGGCCGACCAGCAGGGCAACATTCCCAAAGGCGGCACCATGCGTCTGGGTAAATATCCCTGCAAGGTTGCGCCCGGCACCAAGATGGCCGAATGCTACGGCGAGGCCGAGATCTGGGAGCGCCACCGCCACCGCTACGAGTTCAACAACGAATTCCGTCAGGAAATGCAGGATGCCGGTCTTGTCATTTCCGGCACCAGCCCGGACGGTCGTCTGGTGGAGACTGTGGAGCTGCCCGGCCGTGACTTCCATTTGGGCGCACAGTTCCATCCGGAGTTCAAGAGCCGTCCCAACCGCGCTCACCCGCTGTTCAAGGCCTTTATCGCTGCTGCGCTCAAGTTTCGCGCCAGCGAGCAGCGCAGCCTGCTGCACATGTAAAGTCTCCAATAAATGAGGGTCGCTGCGGCATAGCAGCCCCTCAAGAATACACCGCACAAAACCCGGAACCCTTTCAAAGTCAAACGACTCAGAGGGCCCCGGGTTTCTTTTGGTTTTTTATATGGCTGACAACAAGGTTGAAAAGTCCTGCTTCAAGATGGCCATCGATAGACTGCGGGTCCGTTCTGATGGCGGATAGCATATTTATTTTCTGCTCAGGGGCCACCTGCCGGATTCTATTTTTATTACTACTTTTGTTTTATTGCTGATAAACCTCTCTGTTCCTAGAATGTGGTTGGCAAACCCACACTCTATTCTACAGAGAGGTTTCTCTTTGTCTAGGGCTAAAGCCGTTTTTATTCCACCAGCTTAGCTGGTGGTTTTTCTTCACTCAAGTTCTTAACAACAAAAATGCCCTCTGAAAAACTTACCGTTTCTCAGAGGGCATTCTCATGTCTCTCTTTGTGAATAATCGCCTGATAGTATCAAAGCAGTATCAGAAAGCCTTTCGGCTCTCAAAATATCGCATTATATCAATACTTTTCAGGTTTTGCAGATTACTCGAGCTCGATTCCGGAAAGTAGGTTTTTGGTTATACCAAGTCCATTTTTCCGGTTTTGGCGTGCATAAATTCCGTTGCTTCCATTGTGTGTTTTTGAGTGCACAATGGATTGCTGTCAAATTGATGTCACGGGTCTTTGACTATCTATCAAGTGGTTCATTCAGGTGTTAGATACATTATTATAATACACCTGTTTGCAAGAAGCGTCAATGGGCATAGAAAAAGAGGACAGCTTTACGCTGTCCCCTCTCTCACTCGCCGTCTTTTCTTTGGCCTGTCACAGGCTTTTCAAAGCCGGTCCGGTTTCGCACCCTCGGCTCAGGATTCGGTTCCCGAACCAGTATCTCAGTCGGGCTGCAGTCCAGCGCTTCGCAGATGAGGTCTAAATGGTTCAGATTCATCCGCTCGGCGATTTCGTTGTAGTAGTCGCTGATTGTAGTGGGGCGAATGCCCGTGGCGCGTGCCAGATCTGCTTGCGTCCATTTCAGCTCGCCTAGCTTCTTGGACAGTAAAATTCTAATCATATTCTCGCTCGCTCCTTACAATAAAAGATAACTTTTTCCACTGGAAAAGTCAGGAAAATGTTAGATTATCACGAATCTTGTTATTTTTTATCGTAAAAAAGCAAAAAAACACCCCCGTTACCCACTTCGACTTATAGTCTGATGGGTAACGGGGGTGTAATCATTTGCTCCGAGTATTCAGGTCGGCAAGCTGGCGTTGGTCGGATTCCCTATATCGCTCATCCACACCTTCCAGATGTGCAAGGCTTCTTTTCAGTTCTCCATCTTCTGGCATTTGATATTCTATTCTGGACAGGATGCCGTGAAGGTGAAATGTTGGCGCTGCTGCCGAAAGACCTGACTGATGATGACCAGTTGCGAATCTATAAAACTTATCACCGGAAAAAGGGTCAAGACATTCTCGGCCCCACCAAGAATAGCAAAAAGGGCGGCAACAGAAATGTGCCTATCCCCCATTGGCTGGCAGAAGAATTTCGTACCTACTGTTCTAAACTATACGGCCTGACCCCAGATGACCGGGTATTTTACATGACCTGTACAGCCCTCAACAAAGAATTGACCCGCTGCACCCAGATAACCTATCTGCCGGACATTCGTGTCCACGATCTTCGGCACAGCCACGTTTCTCTCTGTATCGAACTTGGGTACTCTATTGTTCTGGTGGCCAAGCGGATAGGGGATACCGTTCCTGTTGTCATGCGGACATACGCCCATCTGTACCCCAATAAGCAGCAGGAACTCGTGTCAAGGCTGGAAACTCTCAGTACTTCCTCTTCCTCCAAGGATGAATCCGATTTGATGCCACTCGTCTAAGCCGAAAACGAATGATGTCACAGCTCGTTTTTTGATGTCACGATGTCACAAAAGCCCCAGAAAGTTTCGATTTCTCGTTACTTTCCGGGGCTTTCAAATTATTCTCCGATAATAAACCGCGCTACCATTTCCGGCACATCCAGCAGGTGCTTTTTGCCACAGATGATGTCAAAATGATGTCAGAAGTCGATTTTTGCTCATTTTTCAATCGTAGACACGTTTATTTTTTAGATATTCCATTATTCGAGCTCGGTAAGTCCAAATTGCAACTAAACAAATTTGTTTAGTGTATCTATCTTTGGATGTTCACTTTTCCATGAGATTGCCGTGGTAGATGTGGCTTGATGATTTTTTAGTATCAGGATAGTATCACACAACCAACGGGATCTTTATGTAAACCTATCATCCAGCGTCTCCATTATACCTTTTCTCGCCCTACGAATCAAGCACCAATAAGTTTAACAAAGGTATCCTTTATCTTTTTATTGAGGTCTCTCATATTCTTATATTTCGACACATCAACTTCACAGACAACTCTATCATGAAGTCCATCTGGTATATCCTCTGATAGTAGCAAAAATACCGTCACAACCGTCACGAATCGTCACGCCCCAGAATTTTCCAGCGTTAATTTGACCACCCTGCCCTCATGGGTGCGCCTGCTTTCGTACCGAATCCCATAGTCGTTGTAGAGCCTGTCGGCACTCACATTCAGCTTCCGGGTCAGGATGTTTGCCTGTATGCTCACACCCGGAAGACGTTCCAGCAGTTCCGTGGGCGTACCGCTCCACTCTGGCTGTTCCGGGCTGAGCATCTTTGCCACCGCTTCCAGAAGCGGGTCGGGCGGCAGCTTCCAAAGTTCCGTTTCGGCTCCTTGGAACTCCCACACGCAGCGTTCCCGGTCAAACTCCAATGTCAGCTCCTGATCCGGCTGGTCACGCCCCACGATGTCCAGTAGTGCGGTGTTGTCCGTGCGCCGCTTCTTCTGCATGATGAACGCGCCATCCGCTGCACCCAACAGACCGTTGGTGCCGGAGATCATATCAAAGCTGTCCTCGGCTTCCATCTTCCGGGTGTGATGAACCACCAGCAGGCAGATGCCGTACCTGTCGCTGAAAGTTTTCAGTTTGGTCACGATCTCGTAGGCTTCAAAGGTCATGGTCAGGTCTGCCGCCTGCTGAAGAAGGAACTCCCGCTCCCACGCCAGAGCGTCCTTCTTGGTGGCAAACCCCCGTTTCAGCTTCTTCTGCTTCACACCTTGCCAGTTCTCGAAGTAGAATGAAGCGTACCATGTGCCCTGCCTGCTGTCTTTGTAGGCTGGCATCTTATCACTCCTCTCCTGCTCCGTAGATCTTCTCCTGATAGTACCTCCTGCTTACACGGCCTCCCACGGTCGTGTAGCCCTTGGCCCTCAGTTCTTCGTTCCACTGGGCGATCATTTTGTACGCCAGACCCTGCGAGATGTCCAGCTCCTTTGCCAGCTCGTCTGCCTTGATAAAAATGCTATTTGCCATTTTTTGTCCTTTCTTTGTCGGTTTCGTTTCGGTGCCGCTTCATCCTCGCTGACTTCCGGCAGGCATATCCCCTTTGCGGTGCTGTGCCGTCCCCTTGCGGAGCGCTCGCTTCCTTTCGGAAGGTCTTGGCGGTTTGGGTCAGTTTGGCGGTCATTCAATTTTACTAAGCATTTTTGCTTATCTTTTTGCGCTCTCATTATACTAAACACATTCCGTTAAGTCAAGAGGTTTTCGGGTAAAATCTTAAACTTTTTTGTTTATTTTCTATTGCACCTCCTATTTTTCTGTGCTATACTAGGTTCAACAAATATGTTTAAGTCAGGAGGCAATCGCATGGCAGTCGGTGACCGCATCAAACGTGCCCGCAACCTCCGAGGTATGACCCAGAAAGAACTGGGCATTGCCATCGGGTTTGAGGAGAAGAGCGCAGACATCCGTATCGCACAATACGAAAGCAACACCCGCACTCCCAAGGAAGAGCTGCTCCGCAAGATTGCGGAGGTACTGGATGTGAACTACCGTTCCCTCTATGAGCCGACCCTGTACGCCGCAGAGGATGTGATGTACACCCTGTTCGAGCTGGACGAGCACTATCCCGGCACCCGGCTCTACGAGGTCACAGACACCACCGACCCGGATCTCCCGGAAAAGCACATGGCAGTCAGCTTCCGCTATCGCCTGCTGGACGATTTCCTGAAGGAGTGGCAGCTCCGTAAGAAGCAGCTCCGGGAGGGCGAGATCACCAAGGAAGAGTATCTGGAATGGAAGCTCAACTGGCCTCAGACCGCCGATGGCTGCGGACGCTACGAGCCGAAGAAAAAGTGGCGTAAAGAATAAAAGACACAAAAATGCCCTCTGAAAAACTTACCGTTTCTCAGAGGGCATTCTCATGTCTCTCTTTATGAATAATCGCCTGATAGTATCAAAGCAGTATCACAGAGCCTTTTGGCTCTCAAAATATTGCATTGCATCAATACTTTTCAGGGTTTGCAGATTACTCGAGCTCGATCGTTGCCGGCGGTTTGCCGGTGCAATCGTAGAACACGCGGTTCACATGCTTGACTTCATTGACGATGCGGCTAGTGACAGTGCCCAGAACATCCCAAGGCATATTGTAACTCTCGGCCGTCATAAAGTCGGTGGTGGTCACAGCACGCAGCGCCACAGCGTAATCATAGGTGCGCTCGTCGCCCATGACGCCCACACTGTGCATGTTGGTCAAGGCCGCATAGTACTGGCTGATTTCCTTATCCAGACCAGCCTTTGCGATCTCTTCGCGCCAGATGGCATCGGCGTCCTGCACGATAGCCACCTTCTCCGGGGTCACCTCACCGATGATGCGGATGCCAAGACCCGGGCCCGGGAACGGCTGACGGCTGACCAGATATTCGGGCAGGCCCAGCTCACGACCGGCCTGACGCACTTCATCCTTGAACAGGTTGCGCAGCGGCTCCACCAGCTCCTTGAAGTCCACGGTGTCGGGCAGACCGCCTACGTTGTGGTGGCTCTTGATAACAGTAGACTCGCCGCCCAGACCGCTCTCGACCACGTCAGGGTAGATCGTACCCTGTGCGAGGAAGTCCACCTTGCCGATCTTCTTGGCCTGCTCTTCAAACACACGGATGAACTCTTCACCAATGATCTTACGCTTGCGTTCCGGCTCCGTGACGCCAGCCAGCTTGCTGAAATAGCGCTCGCGGGCATCTACACAGATAAAGTTGATATCAAAGCCATTGGCATTGCCCGGGCCGAAGACCGCGCAAACCTCTTCCTTCTCGTTCTTACGCAGCAGACCGTGATCCACGAACACGCAGGTCAGCTGCTTGCCGATGGCCTTAGCCAGCATAGCTGCCAGAACGGAGGAATCCACGCCGCCGGACAGGGCGCACAGCACCTTGCCATCGCCGATGCGCTCACGCAGGGCCTTGACATTGTTCTCCACAAAGGAATCCATCTTCCAGTCTCCGGTGCAGCCACAGACGTTGTACACGAAATTGCGCAGCATCTTTTTGCCTTCCGCAGTGTGCAGCACTTCCGGGTGGAACTGGAGCGCGTACAGGCCCTTTTCCTCGTTCTCTGCCGCAGCTACGGGGCAGTTGACCGTGTGGGCTGTGATCTTAAAGCCCGGGGCCGCCTGCTCAATGTAGTCGTTGTGGCTCATCCAGCAGATGGTGGACGGCTGTACATCCGTGAACATTTTACTGTTATTGTCCACGAACACCTCCGTCTTGCCGTACTCACGCTCCGGTGCGCGACAGACATGACCGCCCAGCAGATGCATCATCAGCTGGCTGCCATAACAGATGCCCAGCACAGGCACACCCCATGTAAAGATCTCCGGGTCGATCGTGGGAGAATCCTCCAAATAAACGCTGTTGGGGCCACCGGTGAAGATGATGCCCTTGGGATTCTTTGCCTTGATGACCGACAGATCGGTTTTATAGGAATAGATCTCACAGTAGACATTGTTCTCGCGGACACGGCGCGCGATCAGCTGATTGTACTGGCCGCCAAAATCCAGCACGATAACAGTTTCATGCTGCATGATATTCTCTCCTCCCTTATCCATTCAATGTGTTTCTACAGATAACTTTAGTATAGCACATCTGCCAAATAAAAGCGACATCATTTGTGAATTTTCCTGTATTTATTTTTTCACCGGATGCCGCAGCACCGTTTTCAGTGTCCCCGGTGCAGCACGGCGAGGATCGCTCAGATAAATTTCGTGGTGGAAGCGTGTCTCTGAAAAATCAAGCCTATACCCCTGCTCTACGGCAAAGGCATCCATCTGCGCCAGCGTTTTCGGTTCTTCATCATAAGGGCCGATATGCAGGCACTGAACGCAAAGTCCCTCGTCATAGGTCAGGAATTCCGCCTTGGAAAAATCCTTTTTCTTTTTTGCCGTTGCTTCCTGTACGGCCCAATCAAACGCTTCCAGCGTCACGAATTCTGGCAGTCGGATCATGGATGTCCACTCAAATGTTTCTTTATGTGCATAGTCAACGCCATCCACACCCTTCTGATGCCACAAGCCCTCCAACGGTGGAACCACATATTCAAAATAGCCGTCCATCTTGTGGCTGCCCTTATAGCTCATTTTGATGGTGAAAGCAATGCCGTACAGCACTCCCATAGCCTCCTGATAGGCTCCACCCGGAGCATTCGGGTCGCCCTTGCCGCGAACTGCCACAAAATTCATACGCGGTATCGTAATCAGATGCGGCTTTTTCGGCGGGAGATAAAATTCCCTGTACTCTTTCTTATAATCAAACGGCATTACTCTTCACCCCTTCCAGAAGTTCTCGCTGTTTCTTTTTGCTAAATCCCCTCAGCACCAGCCGATAGGACTTTTCCAGCATTTCCTGCAACAGTTCATCCGGCACATTCCCCTCCGCTTTGACAGAGCTCCAGTGCGTTTTGTTCATATAATAACCCGGGATGATATCCTCATACTGCTGGCGCAGAAATTCGCTTTCTGCGGGATCGAGCTTCATGGTAATATAGACCGGCTTTCCGCTGGAATCATCCAGACAGACCGCAGCAAACATTTTGTCTCCGATCTGGTAACGCACCCAGTTCCACTCTGCCTGTAAGTTCTTTGTCACACCGGGCTTTGACAGCAGATATTCATCGATCCATAGATATTTCATCCATCAGGCCTCCATTCAGATGCGCATTCTCTTTCTGCTTTTCAGTATACCAGAACAACCTTGTTTTGTAAACAAAGAGTTGTGACATGCCGCAAAAAAAATCCCCTGCCCTTACGGACAGAGGATCCAAAGCAAAAAGAGACCTTCCCACTCTCCGGAATGGGAAGGCCTCTCGTAAGTTTAACCTTTAGCCTCAGGAAAGGCGCGAAGGGTCAAAATCACTCAATGATCTTGCCAACAACGCCAGAACCAACGGTACGGCCACCCTCACGGATAGCGAAACGCAGGCCCTCTTCCATAGCAACAGGGGTCAGCAGCTCAACGTGCATCATGACGTTATCGCCGGGCATGCACATCTCAGTGCCTTCAGGCAGAGTGATGATACCGGTCACGTCGGTGGTGCGGAAGTAGAACTGAGGACGATAGTTGGAGAAGAACGGAGTGTGACGGCCGCCTTCGTCCTTGGTCAGAACGTACACCTGAGACTCGAAGGTCTTGTGGGGGTGCACGGAACCGGGCTTAGCCAGAACCTGACCACGCTCGATCTGGGTACGATCAACACCACGCAGCAGAGCGCCGATGTTATCGCCAGCCTCAGCGAAGTCCAGAGACTTACGGAACATCTCCAGACCGGTGATGGTGGTGCTCAGACGATCGGGCTTGATGCCGACGATCTCCATAGCATCGCCAACCTTAGCAACACCACGCTCAACACGACCGGTTGCAACGGTACCACGGCCAGAAATGGTCATGACGTCCTCGATGGGCATCAGGAAGGGCTTGTCTTCCTCACGATCGGGGTTGGGGATATAGCTGTCAACAGCGTCCATCAGCTCCTTGATGCAAGCATACTCGGGAGCATTGGGATCGGTGGAGGTAGACTCCAGAGCCTTCAGAGCGGAACCACGAATGATCGGGGTATCGTCGCCCGGGAAGTCGTACTCGCTCAGCAGCTCACGGATCTCCATCTCGACCA